>Ga0115567_10003240_pt1 | contig 16075 bp, 19 predicted proteins | sample COGITO_mtgs_1204_2_FD_88679 | JGI IMG/M metagenome (GOLD analysis project Ga0115567, IMG submission 88679) | Pelagic marine microbial communities from North Sea - COGITO_mtgs_120412 | ecosystem: Environmental > Aquatic > Marine > Epipelagic | place: Germany:Helgoland, sampling site Kabeltonne... | reverse complement strand
TCTTGGTTTGCAAGTGCCTCCGGAATAAGCCCTTGTGGAAAGTTGCGATGAAACGGAACAGACATTCCGAGCATCGTGCCTAATGTTGCAAGGCCCGCACCCTTCAAAAAACCGCGACGGTCCTTATGCGACACTCGACCGAAAAACTCTCGATCTGCGCGCTCAGGGTCTTGTGCAAAAAAATCTCCAGCCGTTTTTACGACGGGTTTGTCTCCATCCATGATTGCTTCTCCCTAAATTCAGCAATTATTTTAAGTTATGGGACGAAGGATAGCCTAAAATAACGGCCACCCACACATTAAAATTATTTAATACAAGTGACCGTCCGCCTTTGGCTAAAAGCGGACCATCTCAACAACCTGTCCCTCAGTCCGAACATGACCGAGAAGCGGACAAACATTAAAAACGACCCATATCCAATGCCGAACAGAGCCTTATCATCACTCTAAATTTTTGAATTTTTTATAGATTTAATTGAAATATGGTCGACGATTCGTTCTAGTTGCATCAAATTATAAATTTATAATTTCGCAATGAACGGAGCCGAGCAAAAATGTCGAACAAAGCAGGCGGCACCCGTGCTGAACAATTAAACGACGAAACGTTTCTTCCAGCTGTATCAGCAAGCACCTTTAATTTACCTGCCAGGCTTAAAAAACCATATGCGGTAGTGCGCAATTCTATCGCTTCAACTCATGCGGCAACGAAAGAAATGTGGGGGCAGGTATTCGAATTTGCCGTAATTTCCGCAGGTGATGAAAATGCAAAGATCGTCGAAAACATCTGCAAAAAGCATGGCATCACAAGTTATGCAAAAACGAGTTCACTCGCGATTGGTCTGCGGATTGCGATATCAACTCCAACTGTCGTTCGCGATAAAAACGGCAAAGAGAGCATTGAACTCCAAGCACCAAATGCCGTTGTCTCCAACTATGCATCCGGATTTGAATACGCATTTGAAGTTGGCAGATGCCGGACAAAACAAGACTACATCGATTTCCTCAAAACTGAAACCGGCGGAGACGGCCGGCTTCAGGTGCTGAACGAAAAAGGCCGCGAGTGGAAGGCTACGGGAAAGCAGGTCGGAAAAAAATCTAATCATAACCGAAGTGGGTTTTCGACCGCACTTGAACGCATTGTTAGCAAGAAAGGCCATGAGATAGCATCCGGGCTTATACGTCACGATGTGTCAGAAGATAGCGATGACGGCACTTACAAAATCATCGTTCACAAAAATAGCGATGGCATTGAAATCCTTGGTGCAACGACGTTGACCAACAGCGATATTAAAAGCGAGTTGAGCGCATTGGCTCGCTCGCTCAGTAAAGAGGATTTGCCGCGCTCATTAGACAAATGCCTCCGATCCGCGCTTAAAGTCGTTAAAAAGCCAAGCGGTCTGCGTTTAGACGTGAATAATGGAAATCTATTAGTTCATGCGACAGACGATAACGGCGAAACCAGAGAGGATAGTTTTCTTGTGGACCTACTGGAAAACGAAAAAACGCTTGAACTGAATGCAGCCCAACTCAATGCCCTTCCCGACTGCCTCAGCGTTCTAGGTGGAGCAAAGGCGGATTGGACATTTGGCTCACACAAGAGAAAACATTCAATCATCGCAACCAGCACAGCAGGTGATATTACCGAATTGGAGGATGCCTACAATCAAGGTAAGAGCCGAAAAATCGCCATCAATCGAACTGCCGTAATTGTCGATGGTCGTCGCTGCATAATTCAAAGCCAGGGGAAGCGCTAACATGTCTTGGGATTTTGCAAATTGGGTCCGAAAGGGCTCTAATCTGCCGTGGTATCTGCCGTCTATAGGCTCACCCTTTTCCTCCGCAGTGAGCAGGCGTATCGAAGAACACCGCCCCAACAAACAACCAGCAAGCATCCCGGTGCCGGGGCAGCTAAACTTCCTACTTAAAGATAGTTTTTTCTATTATCCACGTGCCATGTACAGCGCGGGCATGGCAGAATTCAATCTTGAAAAAAGCAAAAAACTAGACAAAAGCATTCTCTCAAGAGATCGCTTAAATACCTGGATTCTAGCTGATTGCGGAGGGTTTCAAGCAGCGAATGGCACGCTTCCAATTGATTACAATGATCCGGACAAATATCTGTTAGACAACTTGCGTTGGCAAGAGCACATGGCTGATGTCGGCATGATGCTAGAAATACCTTGGCACGTTAAAGATATTGAGTTTTTTGGCGGAGCCAGCACACAAGACGCACCAGAGGGCTCAACTGCAGATAACTCAACCCTAAAAGCAAATTACTTTTATCAACGTGGCGAGGAGCTTTTAAACTTCGTCGAGCATAGCTTCGAATTTTTTGACGCCCATAAGACTTCCAACTTTAAGCTTTGCATGCCAATTCATGGCGATTCCGCGGACAAAGCGATTGATTGGTATGACCGTTTTAAAAAATTTGATCATTGCGGTTATGCAATTGGCGGGCCGCTTAGATTAAACCTTCCTGATCTATGTTATTTATTCGATCACATTAAACGGGACGGTGGTTTTGACGCTGGCAAGGGTGACTACATCCATATGTTTGGTGTTGGCCATGCAAGAGGGGCGCTCGCTTATACAGCGCTTCAAATGGTCCTTCGGAAATTCTGCAACGAAAATATTCAAATATCTTTCGATGCCAGCAGCCCAGTATCTCAAGCTGGTCGGTTTGGAGAAATATATAACAACTTCACAGTACAGCCAGACAAATACCTTTATTCCATCGAAAAGGTACGATTCTTAGAGCAGATCAAAGGCTTAAACCCCGACATGCGGTATCCATATAGCGAAGGCCCTGTTCTCGCAAAAATGCCTGTTCGCGAAATATTGAGTGATAAAAGCACGAGTGAAATGGATTCGCTTTCATATGCAATTATCACAGCACATAACGTTTCTATTCACGTACAAGCTGTATACGCATCTCTACAACGGATTTTGTTCGATGCAGAAATACTAAAAGAAAGTTTAGACAGAACAGAAGCCACTGGAGACAGCACCGAATATATACTCAACGAAGATGTTACGACGAAAAAAGATGCTGCAGCGGCCTATCTAACGTTATTACATTGCATGGACGAAATCATGAAACCTCATGCATCATATACCGAGAAAGATGTATATGAACGGTGGTCAATGACAGAATATCATCGGGCCCGCATAAATAGCGCAGCCGGTTTAGATTATGCTGATCCAACTGCATGACCATCACCATCTAACTCGCTTTATCCAAAGCGCTTCTAAATGATTTCTACGGCCTTTCTCAACATTTCGTCATTCACATCAATATAGCGCTGGGTCGTGCTTAAGTTTTTATGACCGGCCAATGTCATGATCACCTTTGGAGATACCCCACTGTGCGCCAGCTTTGTTATAAAAGACCGTCTACCACTGTGGCTGGATGCACCATCAACCCCTGCCCGTCCGTACAATTCCCCAAACAACTGACAAAGAGTGTTTGCGGAGAAGGCTGAGCGTTTTTGTGTTTTTAACAGCGGCGCGTCAAATGCCGGCAACTGGCCTAGTGCGTCCTGATAAATTTTGAGTTCTTTCGCTAACCGCTTGCCCACAAACACGGTCCGGGACTGCTTACCTTTGGTATATGCAGCTTTAAGATGGATTTGATCCCTTGGCTGACCATCCGAGCCGAATACATCTTCGATCTTAAGTGCTGCAATCTCACCGACCCGCATACCTGCAAGGAAAGAGAGCATTACAGCCATTCTGTTACGTGCGGAATGCTTGCCCGCGTCGACTACGGCCAAAACCCGGCGCAGTTCGATTTCATTTGGGACTTTTGCCTGTTTCATTGAAAACCTCATAAGTGATTGTATAAAAACACTTATTATTATGTTTTCGTCTGATGTCAGTCGCAAGCGAAGGTTTGAACCGCAGATTTCTGCGGGTTAGAGGCAGAACCTAATAAAATATGTATTTTATTAGGTTTGCGACAAGCATCGCCGCGAAGTCAGAACAATGCGCTGATCGGCGCGGCAGCATTATATCCGCTCAAAATCTGTGAGCAGACATTATTAGGCTAAAGCAACTAGGTCCGTTCATGACCCAAAGCAGCCATGGCTAAGAATTCTTCGGTGTCGCGTGGTCGTCGGTTGCGCAAAGAGTATGATCGCTCAGCACTTCTAGAACACGACAGTCTGCGATCCGACCGCCACGGCATTGCTCGATCATGCGTCCCAGTTCATGGCGGAGCGCATACAAACGCTGGACACGACGGTCGACCTCACTGAGTTGTGCCCTGGCAATGGCGTCTGCTGCATCGCACGGCTGATCTGGGTCGTCCGAAAGACTGATCAGGTCACGGATTGCCTGCAACGGAAACCCAAGTTCGCGGGCATGCCGTATGAAAGTCAATCGATGGATAGCCGATTCATCGTAGATTCTCTGGTTCCCACTTGTGCGGGGCGGTGCAGGAATGAGGCCTATCTGCTCGTAGTATCGTACCGTCTGCACCTTGCATCCGGTAGCCTCGGCGACACGGCCAATCGTCAAATCGCGGGTCAAAGTAAATTTCTCCTTGAACCTATAGTTACTGTAGACATTACGTTTAGCATATCCGAGATGAAACGGCGACTGGAAGGATGCGTTATGGACGGAGGATGTTGCGGAAGTGATGCCAAGTTTGATGGTGTTTCGAGCGAATTCAAACGCGCCCTGTGGGCAGTGATTGCAATTAACGGCGCCATGTTTGTTGTCGAGATGGCCGCTGGTGCATTTGCTGGTTCGAAGGCGCTTCAGGCGGACGCACTGGATTTTCTGGGTGACACGGTTACCTATGCGCTCAGCCTTTATGTCATAGGCATGTCACTGAAGGTTCGTGCGACAGCGGCTCTCGTCAAAGGACTGAGCCTCGGTGCAATGGGATTATGGGTCTTCGGTTCCACTACCTATCAAACCTTAGTGTTGGGTGTGCCATCGGCTGAGATTATGGGGAGTATTGGTTTTATGGCACTAGCCGCGAACTTGGCCAGTGTCTGGATATTGATGCGTTTTAAAGATGGAGACGCCAATGTCAGATCGGTTTGGCTATGCAGCAGGAATGATGCCATTGGCAATGTTGCGGTGATATGCGCCGCGGTTGGGGTTTATTTCACAGGTACGGCTTGGCCCGATCTGATTGTCGCTGCCTTGATGGCTGGCCTGTTCATGTGGTCAGCATTTCAGATTATCAAACAAGCAATGGATGAACTTCGCCATGGCGATACCCATTCCGTCGCTGCCAAATAGCAAACCGTGCAAAAAGGAAATTAGACAGTGACGCGCGTATTGAAACCACCTTTGCGTCAAAATAGTGCGGTAGCGGGATTGATCTCTAAAACCTGTACCCGACCAACCTCGGTTGTTGTGGTTTTGTCATTCCTATTAGTAACGATCGTTTTAGATCAGTTGACGAAGTTGGCAGCACTAACGTTCTTGTCAACGCCACCGTACAAGGTCGAAGTCATGCCATTTTTCAATTTTAGCTTAGGCTTTAATTCAGGAGTCAGCTTCGGTGTTTTCGCTGATTTGTTCAACAATCAGCAGTGGCCTTTGATCGCTATTACCATGGCTATTGCGATTGGCCTCACGATTTGGGCTGTGCGCACGGAACGGCTATTTGAGACAGCAGCGATAGCTCTCATCGCGGGCGGTGCTTATGGAAATATCATAGATCGTGTGCGGCAAAACGCGGTTACGGATTTTCTCGACTTCCATTTCATGGGCTGGCATTGGCCCGCCTTCAACTTTGCAGATGTATTTATTTGTATTGGCGCTGCATCGCTGTTGCTCGCCACTTTTGTGACGACGGTCGCAAACGGAAACAAAAACTAATGAGAGAGACGATGCACCCTGAGCCGCCCAAATCAATGCTTTCACCGGATAAGGCGCTGATCGGTGCGTGGTTGATTGCGCTGGTGTCCACTCTGGGGGCGCTATTTGTCGGTGAGGTCATGGGACGCACTCCCTGCGTTCTATGTTGGTATCAGAGGATCGCCATGTTCCCCTTAGCCATTATTCTCAGTATCGCGTGTTATCTGTCGGACCACAATGTGCGCAGCTATGCACTGACATTAGCCATTGCGGGAGGTGTAATTGCGTTCTGGCACAGCCTGCTTTTTGCCGGGGTCATCTCTGAGGCTATACAACCGTGCACCCAAAATGGCCCCTCCTGTTCTGGGGAAGATCAGGTCCTGTTTGGATATTTACCGCTTCCGTATCTCTCGTTAGCGGCATTCTGTTTGATTTCCCTCTTGTTGTTTTTGTCTACGAAAAAGGAACGAAAATGAACCGTCGTCATTTTGTCGCACAAATTGGGATAGCAGTTTTATGTCTTTTTGGTTTTGGCGTGTACCTCTATCAACCCTTAGTCGAGAACATGAGAAAGGTGGCACCGGTTGAAAATGCTGCTCAATTGGTCCGTGATCACTCCCCTGTATTTGGCCCTAATGATGCTCCGGTCACTATTGTTGAATTTTTCGACCCGGCGTGCGAGGCGTGCCGCGCCTTCCATCCGATCGTCAAAGACATCATGGCGACATATCCTGATGAAGTTCGCCTGGTGCTAAGGTACGCAGCATTTCATCCACCGTCTGAGCAAGCTATTCGACTTCTTGAGGCCGCACGTCTGCAAGAAAAGCTCGAACCTGTGCTGGAGCGATTATTCGAGACTCAACCACGTTGGGCGCCGCACGGACGTGCCCCTGATAACATATGGAGTTTACTAGATGGTACTGGATTGGATGTCGCGCGCGCTCAGCGTGAAAGCCGTATGCCACACATCGTTGGTGTGCTCAATCAGGATGCGGCCGATATCAAGTCATTCGACGTAAAAGGAACGCCGACATTCTTTGTTAATGGCAAGCCCTTGGAGTCGTTTGGCCAAGAGCAGCTGCGCGATCTCGTCCGATCCGAAGTTGAGGCATTGTGAGAACAATTCGCTATATTCTCTGGGGACTAGCTCTTCTTGCTCTGGTTGTTGTCGCGGGTCATCAGTTATCACACTTCCTCGGCACAGACTCAGGTGAGGTTAACGGAATTCGCCCTGCGTTTACCCTTGTGAGCCATGAAGGTAAAACAGTCAGCGAAGCAGCTTATCGAGGTGGCTGGGCTTTGGTGTTCTTTGGGTTTACGAATTGCCCCGATATTTGCCCGACGACTCTTGCAGATTTAGCAAAAGTAATGGATGGCCTTGGCGACGAGGCGGCAGAAGTGACGCCACTTTTCATCACTATTGATCCCGAACGGGACCGCGTTGAAAGTATGGCAGAATATGTTTCCTCATTTCACCCTTCCATTGTCGGGCTGACAGGAACGGACCAGCAAGTCGCTGAGGCGGCAAACTCGTTCAAAATCTACTTTGAACGGGTCCCCCGGAACTCGGCACCCGACGGATACACGATGGGGCACACCTCCGCCGTCTACTTGATCTCACCCGAAGGTTTTTTTGCGCGCACTTATCAATTTGGCACGTCGCCAGATATGATTATCAAAGATTTGAAAGAGCGAATATGAGCACGTCCAAGAGTCTGACCGTTGGTGCTGCATTGACTCTTTTGTTAGCCGCAGTCTCCACTTCATCGACATTTGCGGAGACGGTGCAAAAAGGAGAAGTGACTATCGAAGCGCCGTGGGCTCGCGCATCAATTGGAACAGCGCGTCCAGCCGTAGCCTACTTGACGATACGAAACGGAGGCAGCCAAACGGAAAAATTGACCAGCGTAAAAGCATCAATTTCTGGAATGGCAGAAGTTCATAAATCGACTTTAACAGATGGCGTAGCACGAATGGGACCAGTTGGCGGTTTGGAGATTCCAGCTGGCACTGAGGTCAAGTTGAAACCGGGTGGTCTTCATATCATGTTGATGAAACTGAAATACCCGCTCAAGGAAGGGAAGAAATTTACCCTGGCTCTTATCTTCAAGGGCGCAAAGTCGATTGATGTCTCGGTCCCGATCTTGGGTATAGGAGCATCCGGTCCGGCAAAATGATTAGAATACGGCGAATTTTTCTGTGTAGCATCGGTGCCGTTGGCGGTGCTTCGGCTATAGCGTTTCTATCCAGTTCGATCATGGATAGGGGAAAGGCTGAAGACGTCATGAGCGTTCCGCAGGTTTCAATTGTCAGCTCCGGGGAAGTTGCAACGCCGACAGCTGTTGAGAGTGCCGCCCCTGTATCTGGAGCGGCTGAATTTCATAGGAAAACGGCTGTCCTTAGCCCAGGTGACACATTGATTGATGTTCTCATTAACGCGGGGATTTCCTTGGGCGAAGCATTAACTGCGAGTGACAGCTTGCAAGGTGTTTTTAATCCCCGTGACCTTAAAGCGGGGCAGAAAGTTTCAATCGTCATGAAACCCAGTGAGAGCGCCCCAAATACTCAACATCTTGATCGGCTCGAGTTTATTTCGGAAACGGATAATCGGGTGGTTGTTGAGTATCAAAATAACGATGTTTTTGCGGCAAGGATTGAGCCTATTGAACATGACATGCGCATGGCTCGTTCAGTCGGAACGATCTCATATAGCTTCATCGACTCCGCACGAGAGGTAGGTGTTCCTATGCCTGTTTTAATGCAGGCGTATCGTGTTATCGGTCAAGCTGTCGATTTCCAACGCGACCTAACTGAGGGCGACAAATTCGCATTTGTTTATGAGGTTTGCGATGATGAGGACGGTGCAGGGGTGCATCCCGGGAACCTTATTTATGTCTCGCTAGATATTGCGGTTAGATCGCTTGCATACTTCCGATATAAAACGAGTGATGGCTTTGAATCGTACTTTGATGAGGGTGGAAGCAGCGTTGCATCTGGGCTGATGAAGACCCCGGTTTCGAGTGGGCGGTTGTCGTCATCATACGGCACGCGAGAGCACCCTGTCCTTGGTTACACAAGAATGCACAAAGGGCTCGATTTTGCTGCGGAGCGTGGCACACCGGTCCTGGCGGCGGGTGACGGTACTGTTGTACAACGTCGCCGCAATGGAAGTTTCGGCAATTACATTCGCATCCGGCACAGCGACGAACTCACGACGGCTTACGCCCATCTCGACCGATACAAGGACACCTTGGTATCAGGGGATAATGTCCGGCGAGGAGAGGTGATTGGATATGTTGGAGAAACAGGCCTTACGACCGGACCAAATTTGCACTTCGAGGTCTTGAAAGGCGGGCAGCAAGTGAACCCGACGCAGGTTGCCGCGCCGCCGCAACGGAAACTTGAAGGCGAAGCATTATCTCGTTTTCAGCAAACAGTCGCCGAAATAAAGGTGATATTGGATACTTTAGCACCTACCGATAAAACTCTTGGTGAGCTTGAGATGGTCGTCCAATCGCGCAACAAGGGTTAATAAGATAATGATATCGAGCATGTCTCGGAGGAAACTATTGCTCATCGGTTTTGGGTTGGTGGGGGCAATCACCGCCTCACTCTTGTTCGGCTGGTGGCAGGTAGACGGCCCCGGGTCTCCGGAGAGCAAAACTCGTGAAAGCAAGTTGCCCCTTAAGATTGACCAAATGGACTTCTCATTGACCGATCACAGAGGGAATAGAGTTCAATCAACGGATTGGATTGGAGAGCCGTTGCTCGTTTTTTTCGGCTTTACGTATTGCCCAGATGTTTGTCCGACGACTTTGGCTGATATCACAAGCTGGCTTGAAGGACTCGGCGAGGGCACCAAGTCGCTCAACGTTGCATTCATCACCGTTGATCCCGAGCGTGATACTTCTGAGGCGTTGGCCGCCTACGTCGAAAACTTCCATCCGGCCATAGTTGGCTATACTGGTTCACGCCAAGATATCGCCGATGTGGCTGCCGGATTTCACGTTAAATACGAGAAAATAGTAACTGGTCAATCCTACACGATGAATCATACAGCCGGAGTGTTCATCTACGATGCTGAAGGCCGCTTTGTCAGCATTATTGATTTTCATGAACCAAGGGAGAACGCGGTCCCGAAGATACGGCGGGCGCTTTAGCATCCCAACCAATATAAATTTATTGTAGATTTGACTGATATTATTTTACGGCTTCTGGCTAGAAGCGGACCAGCTTTGCGCTACAGTGCGGTGTCAGTTTACGGCCGCTAAGCAGACAATCAAACAGCCTCATCGCATAAATACTTCAGAGAGGTATTTAATATGCGAGCATCAGATTTTTACGCGAACCGAGTTTCACGAGCAGACCAACAACCGACCGCGAACGGACAGCCAAAGCTTACACTGCGTCACATTCATAAACTCAAACTAATCCGACAACGGCAAGCTAAGGAGCGTGACGAAAAGCTCGCAATGCTGCCCGTCATGTACGGAGACGCTGACCATCAACATCGAATGAGAGAACTTGAGCTAGAACAAGCAGAATTAGAGCAGCAGAAACGCGAAGCCGATGATGCAATCGATAGACGTGAGTTGGAAATCGAGCAAGCGATTGCGGACGCTGAGCTAGACAATAAGCAGAGAGAAAAAATATCTGCGATGGCGATGAATACGGTGAATAGACAGCGAAAGGATTGATCCTGCCAACGTGCAATCAGTGCTAACTGACCACCTCATTTCCATCAAGATAATCAATAACATAATAGGTGCTAATTTATTTGCTAAATAACTGCAACATAGCGTCCTTATTAAATCGCGGAAGGGCTACTCCGGTAGCAGGAACGTATGAGCTTGGCGCAAGCGACTTGGAATGGCTCTGCTCTCCCCATTGGAGGGCGGTGAGGCGCCAAGCATAAAAAAATAGACCTCCCATAAGTGGCTCAATATCTGTGACTGCTTATGTGCAAAGGATGAGTGCTCTAGCTATGTGCTGCTACCACTCAGCGATTAATTGCCGCACAGCTTTTAATCGTCCCGTTCTTAGCGAAAGCTAGGGGATAGGAGATGGCGAGAATTCGGAGAACCGCTCGCTGCTAAACACTCCGTGCAAACACTTCACACTCAGTTGAACGAAGATAATTATCCCCTCCTCCATACAGATATTTTTATTGGTCATGGGGGAGGGGGAATGCACTTCTATCTAGTTGAATGAAACTTTCAAAATTCAAAAACATTCATAAAATGCTGATAAGCGGCAAAAAAGCTTTTATGCGAAGCAAAAAAGCGCAAAGAAGCGCAATCAGCTTTTGATGCGAAGCAGAAAAACAAGCATTCATTAATCACTTCAACAGATCTTTAATATGCTTTTCACAGGCACGATTTAAGTCCCTTTCAAGCTGCATTCTGATTTCAGCACTCATAAGCCTCAGTACGCCTTGGTTTTCATCTTTAAATATCCAGGCATTAGGTAGGTCAAATTCGATATCGTTTTCGTTCATAGCGGTTCTCCATTTAGCTAAATAACAAGCACACGTATTTAGCGATTAATGGGAGGGTGTGATGAATATATTGGATAAGGTTTTTGCGGAGTTTTGCCGAGTAGGGGCTGTTCGCAGCCATAACGAATTTTCGAGGGTTTGGCTTAAAAAGAGCGCCAGATATATGTCGGTGATTAGGGCGACAGGGAAAGAGCCGAGCATAGATGCCCTTGTGAGACTGGCCGCATCAATCAATCGTCACAAAACAGATCGCTCAATTATTCCAGCAAGTGTTTTAGCTGCGGCCGAGCAATCGGTTTGGCAGCATATATTTGAGCAAGCCAAGGCATAAGCGATACAACAGTTATAAGTGAAAAGATTTATCGGATTGATCTTGGCAATAAAAAACGGGAAGGGATCAACAATAATGCCAAATCCCCTCCCGCTAATATTATTTAATTTCGGCAATGCCGACTGTTATAAAAATAATCCAGTTAAGCTATTTTTTTAACAGGGTTAGTTTTGAGATAACATTGCTTTATAGACTCCAATGACGGATGTGCGTGACACAACTGTCCGTTCAGCAATTCACCGCCCTTCGTCATCGTATCATGTTTTTCCACAGCAAGGCGGCCTCCCGCAGATAATGGATTATTTTTCCAATGCCCCCATTGCTTAAAAAAGAATGGGACGTTTGCCGTTTTGCATTGCTGTTGAATATCAACAACCCAGTTCAGCTCCATGCCACGTCTCTTATCATTTGATTTTTCGCTCTCACCACCAACAATGACCCATTCAATATCATTAAGTGGCAAATCGGGAATAGCACTTAGCAATGGTTCAAGGGATAGAAAATGCACACTGGCTGGAACTGTTATTAGTTCTTTTATACGATGTACATATTCAGCGCTTTCGACCGTAGCGCCAAGCCATACGTTTTGTGGCAGCTTAACATTAGGGTGCCTATCAAAAAATTTAATCATTTCATCTGTACGCTTTGTCAGAAGCTGGAACAAATGACGGTCGCACTCTTCCATAATTTCTATCACTTCCAAGCGCCACGCGTCGTGTGCGTTTGGATGAAAGAAATCGCTCATGCTATTTAAAAAATAAATATGCGGCTTGCGCTCGTTGCGGGGCTTATAAAACTGACTATCTTGCCTGTTAATAACGCCAGTAAATTTTATTTTACCATTTTCCTTTGCTGTAACACCCGTGTAGTAAGGGCGCTTATGCTCAAACCGATATGCATCGTGCAATGCATAACAATTTTTACAACCCGACGATATTTTCTCGCAACCAACAAAGGGATTCCAAGACGTTCCCTTAAAATGTTCATCTAGCAAAGTCCAACTAATCCGTTTTTTATTTTCCATAATTTTTCCCTTATAAAAACATCTAATCATCGCTCAAAATAATTTGCGTTAATGCGATGTAGATTTTCAAAAATGCTGCACGTAAAAAAACGCAGGCCACATAAAAAATGTGAGGCTAGCGATTTTTGCGCCGTTTACTGTACGTGCAAGCGGTGGCGATCTAAGAGGATAACAAGCAGGACTAATTGCTAAGTTATAAGTATATTTTACGACAACCTATGCGGTATTCCTAAATTAATCTGCGTTTTTTTAAATTAATTGGTGAGTATATTTGTCTGGGTCCTACGAGCTCCGACTACACCCCTGATGACTTTCAGAGAAATACGTAGCTGATGAAGCAAGGCCGCTATTTAGATCGCGTCACAGGTGGCGACAGAGGTGTCTAATGTCGCTGCTTATACCCAAGCACCCGCAAAAATGATACTCGCCGAATTAAGCAGTTAATCCATATAAGAGCCGATTACGCATTTGCATAAGCCAATCAATCTTCGGTCGCTCTTTTATAGAACGGCGTTATGTTTCAGCAGGCATCCCATTTAAACAGGAGATTAAAGATGCCTGACTTGTTTTTGAAATCACTCAATATCACTGAACGCGAAGAACGAAATGCAGCCGATCCATTTACTCGCATGAAACATCGCTTAATCGCCAACCTTCGGCGACAAAAACGCGCAGCCGACGCCATGGTGCGCGGAGAGCCCTATATGGAGCCACGCAACATCACCGTCGAAGAAAACGGCCAGCGTGTGCGTAAGCAGGTGAATAAGCCGATTAGGACTTGGTATTGGCGCGATGCTGAGGGCTTGGTTCGTTTTTCTGTACGTGTTGGTAATAAGCCAATTGAGGTCGATAAAGACAAAACGGATATCGTTGTCGGCGACGATAAAGAACTGCCCAATGTAATCGATTTGGTGATTAAAGCCGTTGAGGCTGGAGAGCTAGATCGGACGCTCAAGACGTTTTTACAGAAAACCAAAACCTAAGCCCATTCAACTGGAACATTTTTGCAGCGCCGGTTGGCGCTGCACCTATAAATGGCTGAATGATGTTCACAACGGCTTTATGTGACCCTGCAATCGCACCAGCATACGAAGTGTGCAAATGGATAAGCAGAGCAATCTAAATCCACTCATTGAAGCTTTTAGGGCCAGGTAGGCTAATGCAAAACGATGGGTCTTTGAGATTATTCGGCGGTAGCATAATTCTGCGTATAATCGACGACTTACGTATTTGGCGGATAATCATCCGCTTATCATATTGGCGGGAAAGAATTGAAGATTAAATTATCAAAAATGATCCGTTGGTCGGTGCAGTTGTTTGGCGTATTGATCGTTGCTGGTTGCGTCACAAATAGCCTTTCGTCGCCTGAGCACTTGGAAGCCGCCATCAACAAAGCTCGCATCGCACTACCGGACACTTCCGGCGCTGAATGGTCATGTTCGGGCTATTACCAGATGTTCAAAGAATTTGAGTGTGCTGATCAGATAACACAAAAGATGCCAGTGGTCATTCATGCCCACGGATGTACGGGTTTCAATCACTCCGATGAAACCGCAATGGAACTTTATCAGCGCCTTGGGTGGGCTGTTATTGCGCCCAACAGCTTTGCGCTCAATCGCTCTTCAACTTGCGGCACAGGCAACATGGCGCGAACTTCTGAAATAGATCGCGCTCTCCATTTGGCTTTGTCACAAAGCTGGGTGGATAAATCAAAGATCATTGTTTCTGGTTTTAGCGAAGGCGGCTTGAACGCTGCGGTTTATACCTCGCCACAAATTATTGCGAAAATCGTGATGGGATATGGATGCCATAGAGGTGGAAATCTCTCGACCAAAACCCTAAACGTTGTTGGCATCTCCGACACACAGGTTGGCAATTCAGTATGTACGGGTGCAGCAGAGTTATATAGGTCGGATAGCGGTCATCATATTTTTGTTGATCCGAAAAGCTCCGAAGTGATTGAGGCTTTCATTCGTAGCCTGTAACTATCATCACTACCAGTTATCGATAAGGTGATTTTATGAACGACGACCCAAAACTAGAGCTTTCGACCCTTTGTCAGACCATCAAGCAAGATGGGGTCGAAATAGACGTCCAGATATATAGGCTTGAAGGTGAGGATCTATGGCAGCTTGAAGTTGTTGACGAAGAGGCTGCTTCGACGGTTTGGGAAGAGACGTTTAAAGATGACCAAGCTGCGCTGGATGAGGTGCTGAATGTGATTAAAGAAGAGGGAATACGAACCTTTTTTAGTGATCATCAAAAGACACTGCACTAGCTGCGTTACAGCATTATAAGCCTACTCATTGATGCTGATACGGTCCCAAATCAGGGTTTTGTTGTTCTTCCAGCAAGCTGATTAGCTGGCCTAGCCATTGCAGATAACTGGCCCAATTGCTCTACCCGGGATGCCTGATATTTCCATCGGCGGTGATATTCAACGGCACGTCATCCGGCTCATTGTCGGTTAATTTCAAAACCGACTTCACCAAAGTATCATGGTCGCTCCGCTTTGGTTTCGGGGTATCCGCTGCGATAACTGTTCCAATATGGGCAGATGTATTTTCTTGAGCGTAATGCTTAAAGATCATCTCGTTGTCCGAATGTCCCATCATCCGCAGCAACAACAGATCATCATAACCTTGGGCGCGTTTCCGTGTGGCGTAGGTATGCCGGAGTGAATAACAGGTATAGCGCTTTTCATCGTGAGACGTATTAATCTCAGCAAACTTCAAAAGTGCTTTTAGAGAGCCATCAAAGCGATAAACAGCTTTGCCGGTACTTTGACTGGCAAAGATTGGGTCCGTTGGCTTGTCAAAGTCTGTCCATGTTTTCAATTGTTTCAACTGCAAACAGCCTGCAGGACCAGCAACGATGGTGCGTGCCCCGGTCTTGGTCTCAATCGGCACATATATTTCAGCATATTCTTGTTCGGTTTCTTCATCGACATTAAACGTCACATGCTGCCACTTGATAGATGAGGCCTCTTTACCCGGGCGTAGTCCCGTTTCAGCCATAATCACAAAATAGAACGCAAAAAGCTGTCGTGCTTTTTGAACATTAGGGTCATTCACTTCCAAGTAGCGTGGCAGCGCATCGGCCAGCGTTTTCCAGTGTTCGGTCGAAAACGCTGGGTGCCTCGTAGCCCGAATGTCTTTGATACTTTTTGAAGATGTTGGAAATTCCGGCATCTGCCGCTGCGTCAGCTTTCCCCGGATCAATGCCATTTTAAAGACTGCTTTGATAAAGCCCAACTCCCCACTCTGCAGTGACATTGATTTGTGGTTCACAGGCTTGCGATATTTGCGCCCTGCCCTTTCCACTTCGACAAAATCAATTTTCGAGCCGGGCCCTGTAAGCCAGTAGTTTCGCCGCCATTCAACATATTCATAAACCGTCTCGGTGGT
>Ga0115567_10003239_pt1 | contig 16077 bp, 13 predicted proteins | sample COGITO_mtgs_1204_2_FD_88679 | JGI IMG/M metagenome (GOLD analysis project Ga0115567, IMG submission 88679) | Pelagic marine microbial communities from North Sea - COGITO_mtgs_120412 | ecosystem: Environmental > Aquatic > Marine > Epipelagic | place: Germany:Helgoland, sampling site Kabeltonne... | reverse complement strand
GACGCATTCAAGCTGACGAAAAGTTGATGACTCTTCTTAAGCTTTCACCGACTGATGAACTTACTTATTTTAATCTTCAGCGATACATGAGTCCCCATTTTGCCAAGAGTGCCCCTGCTGTTGCTGCCGCTGCTGCCGCTGCTGCCACCGCTTCTGAAGTTTCGGCTTAATAAAAAAATAATAAAAAATAGAATAATAAATAAAGAATAATAAAAAATAGAATAAAAAATAATAAAAAATAGAATAAAAAATAGAATAAAAAATAATAAAAAATAGAATAAAAAATAATAAAATAATTTATTTTTTATTTATAATATATTAATTAAAATACTTTTATACCTTTGGAGTAGTAGTCTGTTCCAATTGAAAAATTGGTATTAATAAAACATAATAAATATAATGATATTAATTTTGAAAACGAATGGAATGAATATCATAGAAAAAATACTAAACTGAGAGTTTTATGTAAAAAATGCAATTCATTAAGAGAAAAAAGTACGCGTTTAAAATTTTCAAAGGTGTAAATAATATAATTTTATAAAATATATATTTATTTGAAAAATTGATTTAAAAATAAGCCTATAAGATATAGTAATATAGTACGATATAATATCTACAACAGCGAATAAGATGTCTTCCTCTACTCAACAACAAACTTCTTCCAGCGCGACCGCCGCGGCGTCGTCGTCATCGGTTATTTTGACGAATGATTTTATTCCAGCGACTCATGTGAATTATTTAAAGGCCAAGACGAATAAGTCAGGCGGTAAGTCGGTTGGTATTCGGTTGATGCTTGAACTTCCTCTTATGTTGACTTGGGGTGCTCAAAAGTTTGTGGATGAAGTTACTGGACGAACTACCTATAAGATGTCACTTCAATTTCCTCGTAACGAATATAGCACACCCGAAACTGATTTGTGTTTAAAGAAATTTATTGAACTGGAAAATAAGATTAAGGCAGATGCTACAGCGAATTCTATGGAATGGTTTAATAAGCCCAAGGATAAGATGCCTCCGCAGGTGGTGGATGCTCTATTTCATCCTATGCTTACATGGACGAAGGACCCTGCTACTGGCGAACGCGATATGACGAAGAGCCCTACCCTAAACATTAAGTTGGAAAATTATGATGGATTTAACTGTGAGATTTATGATGTGAATGAAAAGTTATTGTTTCCTAATAAAGATGACCCCGAAATTACCCCGCTTACTTTGATTCCTAAGGCAATTAATACTGCGTGTGTTGTTCAATGTGGTGGTATTTGGTTTGCTGGTGGTAAATTTGGTGTTACTTGGAAGTTGTTTCAATGTGTTGTTCAACCGCGCCCGAGTTTGAAGGGTAAGTGCTTGATTCATCTTTCATCTGATGTGAAGAAAGAACTAATTAAGAAGTCGGCAGCACAAAATGATGACGAAGAAGATTCTGAACCGACTCCAACAACAACAACTCAAAATGTGCCTCTTGAAATTGCGGAAGACAGCGATGTTGATGAAGAACCTGCTCCAGTTGTTGCAAAGCAAGAACCTGCTCCTGAACCTGTGACTGTGGCTGAACCAGTAGCAGCTGAACCGGCCAAGAAAATGGTTAAGAAAGTAATCCGAAAGAAGACAGCGTAAACAGTAAAATAAACAATAAAATAATTAATAAAATAAACAATAAAATAAACAATAAAATAATTAATAAAATAATAAAAATATATTATTTTTTATTAATTATTATTTTTTATTGTGAATTACATAAATTATGATATTTATATAAATTATTATATTTATATAAATTATTATATTATTAAATATCATAATACATCATCATCATCATGGAAAATATGGAACATATGATAACTGATAATTCTGCATCATTTAGAAACCTATTAAAAAAATCATCTTCGGCAATCAACACGTCTATTGATGATATAGGAGGTATTGATGGTATAAGCAATGCTAATAATAATACAGGTACATCGTGGACTAAAGTAATTATTTATATAATATTAATTGGATTATGTTATTTAATAATTACTAATTTAGGGTTAATTCTTTCTTATTTAGGCTATACAACAGCCGAAGTAACAAAAAAAACAATATCTATGAGTGCAGAAGGCAGTAAAGAAATCATAGATGTTGCTTCAGATACTGTTACCAGTGGAATTAGTTCTTTAGAAAGGGGGCTATCTTTTTCTAATAAGAAATACCGCAATAACATTGATAATAAAAAAATATTAGTACAAGAAACAGACGAAAATGGTAGCAATGAATTTATAGATGTATTAAATAAAAGTAAAACACGCGTTGCGCCTAAAAACGAAATTGAACCACATCCTATTTCGGGTAAAGATGGTTATTGTTATGTCGGCGAGGATAGAGGAAATAGAAGCTGTATTAAAATAAGTCACGCAGATAAATGTATGTCGGGTGATATTTTTCCTACATCCGAAATTTGTATAAACCCGTCTTTAAGATATTAAATAATTAACAATTAACAATTAACAATTAACAATTAATAATTAATTTAACTAAAATAAGGAAGTTAAGTATAATTTGTTTTTATACGATTGCCTGCAATATATAAATAATAAATAATTTTATTAATGAATAAAGGAAATATTAAATACAATATGAACACGATCCATGTATTTAGTTTTTTATATTTATCGGAAGAAAATAAATCACTATAAATAAAATAAAGAACAATTAAAATGTAAAAAAGAATTGTTAATAATTTTCTATAAAATTTGTTAGATTCAATATCATCTATTTCATAAACAACTTTTCTATCTACAGTTTGAACATTTGCCTTATATTTATCTATTTCACTTTCTAATCTTTCTTTTTCTTTTAATTTAACATCAAGATACTCATTAATGGTATTTATATGGTCATTATTATTATTATGGGTTTTAACTAACAATTTTAATTCATTTACAATCTCATTATGAAATGAGGTTTGGTTTTTAATAAATTCAGATGTTTTTTTTGCGTTTCTTTCATTTAATACCTTATTATAATTTTGAACACCAATTGGTCCGCCAAGTGCATACATTTGTTTTTCAGCAGCTTCCACATTATTTTCATAATTATTAAAATCATTTTGCATTTTTTTTATTTTTTGTTTATATTCTTGGGATGTTTGTTCTTTTTGACATTCCTCATCACAAAATATTTGATTTTTTAAGGTATCTAATAGTGAATTTAATTTATTTTGCGGCAATCCCGCTTGTTCAAATGCTTTATTAATTATATTTTGATATTTAATATCACCATCATCGTCCGCTGGCTGTTCTTTTATATTTTGCACACTTGTATTTATACTTTCATTTAAAGCATTTAAATTATTCATGGATAATTAATTAGTTGTTAATATAAATATATATTTTAAATAAGCGATAAGTAATAAAATATATATTTTAAATAGGTAATAATAATAAGTTGTTCTTTTTTTTAAATTGTATAATTGGAATTTTTACCTAAATAAGGTTTCACCGTAGATTTTTTGTTTTTAGTAGATAATAAATTAAATGATTCTTTATAAGAGGCTGGTTGTCCAATGAATGATTCTACTGTATTAGTGGTAGTGGTAGTGGTAGTGGGCATTGTGGTTGCGTCAGTAGCAGTCACAGATGTAGTATCCTTTGGGTTAGCGCCATCAACGCATTTATGAAGCTTCGTATCATAATGCATATTATCCGAACAACAACCAGCACCGATGCATCCTTCTCCATGAGCGAGATGATTGAATTCGCCTTTGATATCACCTTCTAAACGATCAAATAAATTTTCTGCATTCTTATCTAAATTATTGGGGTTATAGGTTGAATCCATATGATGAGTAGGTTTTATATCTAAATTACGGCTATATTGATCAAAATCCATATTATCACGTTTATAAATATCAATAAACTTACGAATAAAAAAGTATCCCCCAGCCATAAATATTAACAAAATAAGTGCCTTACCAATATTCACAGGAACCAAATTTTTCTTTTTTAATAATATCAATAATAAAATCGGAATACACATCTTTATTACAATTTTCATTAAATCGGTATATGCTCTATATTGCTTTCCATAATAAGTATTAATTTCAACCATACGCATTTTATTATTTTTAATATTATCGCTTTGATTCATTAAAGCATTTGTTTTGTTTAATTCGTCTTCAACGACACCAATCAATGTTAATTGATCCACTAAATCAACACGAGTGGTTGCAATCATATTTTGTGTGCTATTTGCCATATGTTTAAGCGTTTCAAATAAATCGGTTCGTATTTCTGCAAGAGTATTAATTTTTGAAATTAATTCTTTTTGTCTGTCGGCATTTCCTGGTGAAGCGGATATGGTTTGAAGTTCGGTATATAAATCTTTCTCAATTTGCTGTAACTGCTTAATATTATCTACTATGCTTTCATTCCCATTCTGAATAATATTTAAAGAATTTGTAGTTAAATCACCATTTCCACTCATGATAGTATATAATATTATTATACAATAAATAATATTATTTATATAAATATCAATATTGGCAAATTATGTTGATTAATTTAATAGTTAATTTCTTAAAATTCTAATACCTATGATTGCAATGATAATTGCTAAATTCGTCCATAAAAAAAACTTTATTTTTTGACTTGACATATTTGTCTTAGTATCTTTAGACATTGCAGTTATATTATCAAATAAGGTGCTGTTCTTGTTTATATTTTTATACATGTTTTCGTAATTTTTTATATCATTATTGAATTTATTATTATTAGTATTATATGTGTTTGTTATATCTTGTTTTTCATTAATTAAATTATTTAATTTATTTTGCATGGTATTTGCATAATTTAATAAATTACTGCCTTGTTTTTCAACATTAATTAATTCATTCTGTGTAAATGCGCCTAAACCACATAAAGTATCCATACTCATTTTATCGCCAGTAGGCATTGAATCCCACATGGATGCATACGATGGATCTACTATTTTTGAACAAGTAGCATTGTTTTTTACTTCTTTATCCCTAATATATAATTGTGCAGTTTTTGACGGGTTACGTATTCCCGAAGGAAACATAGATGAATCTTTTAAAAAACAAGTGTTATTATCTAAAACAAATCCGCTACATTCGGCATTTGAATTGCAATTCGTTTGACATTTATCTAAATCGGTATTATCAATTTTGGATATGGTTTTTCCGGTTGAATCGTAATTTCCTAAAAATGTATACGACGTTCCATATGTAACCATCTCGGGCGGATATTCGTGTATTGTTTGGGTTTCATCGATGTAACCAACTTTTCCAACATTTTTAATATTATTTTTTTTAATAGTATATAATCCATTTGCTTCCGAGCTACTTCCGAATTTATTTTTTAAATCATCGGTAGAACAATTTGTTTTTTGATATAGTAATTGAAGTCCATTTTGGGAGCAGTCTTTTGTGTTTTTAGTCATCATTAAATAACAATTGCCCGAAGGTGAGCCAATAAACTCACCCGACTTTAATGTTTCGCCTGCAAGTAAATAATTTCGTCCATATTTTCCATTTGCTGCTTTATATTTATCTAATGCTAAACCAGTTGATTTCGTATTACTTTGCCATATTATAGTATTTAAATGATCGGTTAATACTAAATTACCATCATCATTCAGTGTTAATTTTACATAACATTCCTTATTCTCTTCGGAGCAATCAAACACCAATGACTGTCCGCCTGCTTCTATTTTATCACCTAAAATATTTAGGGTTTTAGTTGGACCATTTCCACATTGGTAGGTAGTGGTAAAATTTTTATAACATCCGTAAGCGGGGTCGCCACCGCCTTCGTGGGCAACAACATAATTTTTTGTAACTTCTCCATGAACTTCGTCTTTTATATACTTGGTCCAATTTCCAAGTGGGACATTATATGCCATTATTATATATATATTATTATTATTATTTCCTATAATTATTTATTTTCGTTATTATTATAAGGATTTCTCTCACGACTAAATTATTTGTTTATAAATTTTTTTATATTGTAGAATGTAGAATGTAGAATGTAGAATGCCAGCAAGTAAAAAAAAACTGAAATTGTTTATTTTGTGGTATGAGGAGAAGGAATAGAATAGCTTATTAAGTGCTATAAATTATCTAAAGTGGTGGTAAACAATTCATTCTATTAATAGCTAAATACTTAATTCATGCTATTAATAGCCTTATTGGCATTATTAATAATATTATCTGTATCTGCTATTTATTTTTTCATTATCTCTTTTTTTTCCTATTTATAATTATGTATATAAATTACTACAGGGATATATATTAAATTGTTGATCTGCATTACTATACAAGCAACCAATTTCTTTTTTATTCTGCGTATTTAGTAATCTATATGTTTTTGAAGTATCTATATCAATACTTGAAGAATACTTATCTTTTAAATAAAAAACGACGGGTGCAGGCGTGGATGCAGATGTAGGTGCGGGTGCAGGCGTGGATGCAGATGTAGGTGTGGGTGCGGGCACAGGCGTGGATGCAGATGTAGGTGCGGGTGCAGGCGTGGATGCAGATGTAGGTGCGGGCATGGGTGCAGATGTAGGTGCGGGATCAGGCACGGGTGCAGATGTAGGTGCGGGATCAGGCGTGGGTGCGGGCGTGGGTGCGGGTGTGGGAGCAGGTGTAGGTGCCGGTGTAGGTGCAGATGTAGGTGCGGGCGTGGGTGCTGGTGTGGGTGCGGGCGTGGGTGCGGGTGCGGGTGCGGGCGTGGGTGCAGGTGCGGGTGTGGTCCACGATATTTTAACATAACCATTTGTTCCTGCTGCACCTATACTACCACCTTTTCCGTACGCTGTATCATTCGGGAGATATTGTATCTTTTGACCTCCTAACAAAACAGCAGACCCACCGCCACCACCACCAGAGAGTTCATTTAACGCATTTTTATCCGCGTTCCAACCAGCACCACCGCCACCATAACCAGCACCACCACCACCACTACCGACCTCATTTTGATTGGCACCACCGACACCACCACCATTAACACCACCAACAGCGAAATCCGAAACTACTTTACTATTAACAATAACTCCGCCTAATCCTGTTACACCGTTTAGTGCAGCACCACCACCGCCCCCACCAATAATACCAGAACCATCACTTTCAATATCTCCATCACCACCTTTACCCCCCGCCGATGCATTACCTCTACCACCAAGAGAAGAAGCATCAGCACCAGCACTACCACCACCTGTTGAACCGCTACTACTATCAAAACTACCACCATAACCATCCTTTTGGAACTCGTTCTGTGTAATATAAAGCAAACTGGCGCCATACCCACCACCCTTACCACGTGTACCAGGAGACAACCCGTACCCCCCATTAGTATCTGCTTTATCAGAAGTACCACCACCTATACCACCGCCACCACCACCACCATTTCCACCATAACCCGCACCTGTAATACCACCACCACCACCACCACCACCAGCAATAATATTTACTTGTGGACTAAAAACTTGCGTTAAACCACCACCACCACCACCACCACCACCAGCAATAATACCTCCCCCTCCGCCAATTTTTATAGTTAGATTGCTTGAAACACCAGTATAAGTCGTTTTAACAATGTAACTATCACCACCCCTATCCCCACCGCCACCGCCACCGCCACCAATAACATCAAAATCATACTCAGTAACACCAGGAATAGGCGTAAAAGTTCCATCAGTAGTAAATATTTTAAAATTATCCGAATCTGTCATACCTTCTATCATATTATTTTTCTTTTCACTAAAAACATAGTTTACAACATAAATTGCTGATACTATTCCTAAAATACTTATTATTAATTTAAGGTATCTGGTATTTATTTTCAGCATTTATTTTTTCCTATTTCTAAATATGTATATATATATATATATAATTAATTATAAATAGTCAGGTCTTGATTAATTAATTATAAATCAATACAAGGATTTATATTGAAGCGTCCATCTGCATTACTATACAAACGACTATTTTATTCTTTGTTGTGCCTATTTACTAACCTATATGTTTTTGAAGTATTAATATATTATATAAGTAAATAAAAAACAATATTATTTATTTATTATTATTATTATTAATAATAATAAGCATTTTGTTGTTTTCTTTCTTCATAAATACGCTGGATTTATGACATTTTTTTTATAAAGGTATTCCCGTTGGTATCAGTACCCATAATAGTTCCATCTTGCAATTGTATCACCGAAGCCATTTTTTTAGAATTATCTACTAATATCGATTCGTGATCTAATGTTGTTTTAGTATAAATATAGCCATCACTACCAACGCCAACAATAATCCCATTATTCATAGTTGATATATAGGTGACACAGCATGAAGAAGGACACTTTATTAATTTCCAATCATCTAATAAATTCTTTTTATAATATATTTTGTTATTACTACTATTTACACCTAAAATACCACCATTATCTGTGTATGTGATTGATAAAAAACTATCCATTTGATTATTTGGATAAGCACTCTTCCACCCCCCATAGAATACCCCCAGATCGGATGATTTTTCATCCCTAATATATAATTTTCCATTCTTATCTACCATTAGATATTGTCCATTATTTAATTGTATCATATCTTTAATTAGAACCTGAGAGGTCATTGGGGGTGGTTTTCCACATGCAAAATAGGGATCACACATGCCGCTATTGCCGTCTCTACACCAATTCTTGGAAGCTGTGTGTGTGTCATCGACCCATTCAGGACTACATCCAAGCAAGCAACGCCCCGGAAGAACCTCATCGCAAGGACATATTGCCTTTAATGCGGTAGCGGAGCATGGTATTTGATCTGGCATAAAATTCCATTCTTTACTAATATCATACCATAATGAATATGTTCCATTTTTTTTGACATACATTTTGCCTTCTATATTTGAACCAAGAATTGTGCCATCTTTAAGCTGACACAGTGAGTAGATTTGTACACCTGTAGTACTTGATTCCACGGGAATCCACGGTTTATCCCATAAGGTGGTTGTATTCATAGTTATCCCTGAATTTTTAATAGGGACAGGCGCATAACAGGCATGACGATGTACAGAATCTGGCCACATTGCATATGCATTCATCTCTCTTGTTACCTCTTCTATGTTTAATGGTTTCCACATATCAGGATTTGTTGAAAGCGTAAGATCTGTCGTACATCCTACGTCTTTCCATAATTTATTTAAGTAATCTGTTGGTAAATTTGTCTCTTTATTATTATTGTATTGGTCATAATTAATGGGAGTAGGAGTTTGTTCCTCAACTGGAATCAATTTCCAAAACTGCTGAGCACTATTTTGGGTTTTTTGACTACATGTAACGCTACCTATATCGTACCCATTATATAAACACAAGTGCATATATGTGTTTTTTAATTGATATGTATCAGGTTGTCCATTCACTGGTATTAATTCCCAATCTTGTCCAGCCAATGATTGATCTTCATCTTCTTTATATTCAGGCATAACATTCACCCGACCACTAAAATCATTAGTTAATAATTCTTTTGAATTCAATGACTTAATTTTAAACACATTATTACGGTTCGGTGTTGGCACTAAATTCCAATATTGATCCACAAATTCGCCACCAGTAGTAACACCAAACCGTCCATCAGCATTACTATACAATCTACCATTATTTCCAACCACATTCATTAATTTATATGTTTTTGACGTATCAATATTAGTAGCTGCATTATTTTTTAAATAATAAACGGACTCCTTGTCTGGAGTCTGGTTTTCAAAACCTTCTATTTGTGATGAGGATTTATTCGGATTTAATAAGCCAAAGGAAGTAACCATAATATTATCACCAAATCCAACACAATCATCAGTTCTACTACACATATCTGCCATATCATCTACTCCAATTTTACCGCCACTGCCACTATACAATCGCTCATAGTCTTTAGCATAATATTTATCTTTATACTCGGTATAGCCACCAGGAACAGTGTCGGAAATAGAAGTAGGCTGCACTACTGGTGGTGGTTTAAATTTACTCTTTTCAGTACCATTGCAATTATAACCATAGGATGCAACTGTATTATTTGTATTAATACTTTTACCCAATAACAAGTCACAGTCAGTATGTGGGTTTAAATCTGTCACAAGATTATTATTAACAGAATCAGTATATGTTCCTATTTGTCCATTATAAAGTAATTCGGCAGTATTTGCTCCATTTGCTTTTGAAAAATTATATGATACAACTGGTATAACTGATAATCCAAGGGATTTCGCTTTATTAATATCATCTCCTACAGCACATTTAATATTATTTGAAGTTTCGTCACTTTTATATAAAGAAAATACACTTTGTCCTAAATCAGAAGCTCTTATTTTACAAGTATCAATGTTTGCCATATCCCCCATATCTTGATCGATTAATCCATCGCTTCCTTTTTTATAACAACCCACCCAGTTAGACTTAATTAAATCGGGATTTTCAGCTTGGGGTGTATATATACTTTTACCATAGGTAGTTCTATTCTGTAAAAAATTTTGCGCTTTATCCACTAATGTTTTATATGAACTTGCATAAGTGCTTAATGAACGATTTAATTCATCTTCTTGCTTAGTTAATTCCTCGTGATCTTTCATGTTTTTATTGTTTGCACGCGTGGGTCCAATCATTCCATCAAATCCTTCAATTAATGAATAATTCTTATTCATATTCTTATTATTATTCATATTCTTATTATTATTAATATTACTATTCCCACAAGTATTATTATTATATGGTTGAGGTGATCCATAAGTGTGTTGTTTAGTTTGATTCAGATACCCAATACCTTGGGTTATTGAATTTTTCTTACTATTATTTGTAGGTGCATTTATTAAATTATCCATTTATAATAAATAGTATTAATATATTATAAGTATATAAAAAACAATATTATTTAATATAATTATTTAATATAATTATTTAATTTAATAAATGCTAAAGGCATGATCATCGGTATTGCTCCCCATACACCAGACCAAAAATAGTTTAAATGTTTATAATACCCATCTAAACTTGGAAACAGCATTGTTTCCCGAAAAATTAAATCAAGTATTATTCCATAAAGGATTAAATAAATCCAATTTACAGGATAAGAGAGAATATAAAAATAAATAATATAAAATATACTCATCATTCCACCTGCTATAAATAATGCTTCAACTGAACCATGTAATTTAAAATACGGTTTAAGACCCCAGCCCGATGGACCACCCATACCCATATATTTAGTTAAAAATTGTAATCCTGCATCTCCAATAAATCCAGTAATACATGAATAACTAATTAGTTTTGCTATTTCATTATTATTCATTTTATTTATACTATAAATAATTATTTTATTTTTTTTATATGTTTTTATATGTTTTTGTATGTTTTTTTGTATGTTTTTTTGTATGTTTTTTTGTATGTTTTTTTGCGTGTTTTTTTGTATGTTTTTTTGCATGTTTTTTTGCATGTTTTTTTGTATATTTTTTAATGTTCTTACCCTTTTTGAATTTATTAGATTTTCTCGTAGTTTTATTCGGTTTCCTTTTTTTTCCTCCTACAGCATCAAATTCCATTAATCCTTGTTTTACACAATTAAGTTTTGGTATATCATCATTATGTATTTTTTGTCTGGTCATAGGGGACATGAAATCACTAATATTTTTACCCGGTGCCGGCATCGTTGAAATTAAACTCCTAATATCATCTGTGCTATAACAGTATCCATCTGTTGTTAATTTAATTGTTTTATTTATTTCTAATGGTCCCCAATTAATGGGAGATAATATAATATTCTTATTATCTTTATTATTTAACGAACAGTCTTTTGTAATATTCAAGACTTTAAATTGATCACATTTTAATTCATCCAATATATTTAAACCATTAAAATATATAAATTTTAATTTTGTGAATTGACCATTTTTTAAAAAATTAGATAATCGTTTTTTAATATTTATAGTATTCATACTTTGATCAAGATCAAATTGTAAAAATTTTAAATTAGTAAGATTACTGAATGACTCAGGTAAAGAAGTTAATTCATTACCTCCTATATTTAAATATTCTAAATTAGTAAGATTACCTAATGACTCAGGTAAAGAAGTTAAGTTATTACCTCCTAAACTTAATTTTTCTAAATTAGTAAGACTGAAGAATGACTCAGGTAAAGAAGTTAATTTATTATTATCTAAATATAACTCTTTTAAATTAATAAGATTACCGAATGACTCAGGTAAAGAAGTTAAGTTAGTATCGCTTAACTCTAAACTTTCTAAATTAATAAGATTACTGAATGAGTCAGGTAAAGAAGTTAAATTATTATAAATTAACTCTAAATTAGTAGTAGTAGCAATAACCTTATTATTTGTTAAATCTACTCCCGTTTTATTCAAAAACACTTCTTCAGGATTCATATTTTATTTATACTTAATATAAATATATTAAATTAAAAAATACTTTATTAATTATACATTGCGATTTCCTTTTCTATTTTTTCAATTTCATTTAAAATACCTCTTTGGTCATCTTTTAATTGGATTGAAATCTCTTTATTTTCTTGGTCTTGATTATTTTTTAGAGAGAATAAATCATTAGATTCTAATAATAAACGCAATCGTTCTAATTGTATAAGTTTAATTTGTTTTTCCTTATTAAAATGTGTTTTAAAATCTTCAATTAATTCGTTGCATTTATTTTTATCTTCTTTAATTTCTTGATACACATCTAATAATAAATCTTTGATTTGTGTTTGTCTTGTCTGTATATCTATTAAAATCTTATCTCTAATCGCTAAATCATTATCATTCATTACCATAATGAATTATATTATATATATATATATATATATATATATAATGAATATTTATATACTAACAAATAAAATTATTTTTATTTGTTAGTATATCGTTAATAAGCAATAGATGTATGTTTGATAGTATGTTTGATAGAATGATTTAAGTAAATAAGTAAGCAATTTAATTTAATGATAAATACACATCCAAAAATATAATACAAAACTCTCTTCCCAAAGATGTATTAATTTAAAATGCGATACATCATGTTGATGGCATTTTTCTGTAGTAATAAATTCAGTTTTATATTTCCATTCTTCTAAAATAGCACGTTTGTTTTCCGCATGCCGTAATTTATTTAAACCATTCCATAATTCGTCATGTAAAATTGTGGGTGTAATTATTTCTTTATTTTCATAATTTAAATAATCAATGATTTTAGTCAAATCATCTAATTCTTGTTTACTCATATGTTGATTCATGCTATTGTCTTGATTATAAGTATAAGAACTTTATATAAGATTATATATGTATACTCCTTAAATTGTTTAAATAGAATTATATAAATAAATATAACTATTATAAATAATTATATTTACCTATATTATTTAATGTCGAACGATTTAACTTTAACAATGAATGAACCGTTGTTATCAGAAGATGTAAATCGTTATGTAATGTTTCCTATTCAAGACCATGATATATGGACAATGTATAAAAAACAAGTTGAGTCTTTTTGGAGAGTTGAAGAAGTTGATCTGAGCAAAGATATTGCAAGTTGGAATACTTTAAACCCGAATGAACAGTATTTTATTAAAATGATTATTGCATTTTTTGCATCATCCGATGGTATTGTTTTGGAAAATTTAGCCATCCGATTTATGAAAGACATCCAATTAAGCGAGGCCAGAGCCTTTTACGGGTTTCAAATTGCAATGGAAAATATACATTCAGAAATGTATTCACTATTAATTGATACGTATATAAAAGACCCGATTGAAAAAGACCAATTATTTAAATCCTTGGAAATTTTCCCCTGTATTAAAAAGAAAGCGGATTGGGCAATTAAATGGATTAATGATAGCGATTCTTCATTTGCGACACGTCTATTAGCCTTTGCTTGTGTAGAAGGTATTTTCTTTTCGGGTGCATTTTGTTCTATTTTTTGGCTTAAAAAACGCGGTAAAATGCCTGGTCTTACATTTAGTAATGAATTAATATCAAGAGACGAGGCATTACATACTGAATTTGCGGTTTTATTATATAGTAAATTACAAAATAAATTAGATAAAAACCAAGTGCATACAATTATTAAAGATGCGGTCAGTATTGAAAAAGAATTTATTTGTGAGGCACTTCCGTGTAAGCTTATTTCAATGAATTCCGCTCTAATGTCTTCATATATTGAATTTGTGGCGGATCGTTTATCCGTTCAGCTTGGTTGTGGTCTTATTTATAAAACAAAGAATCCTTTTGATTTTATGGAATTAATTTCAATTGAAGGAAAAACTAATTTTTTTGAAAAACGAGTAGGAGAATATGCTCTTGCAACTAAAACTAAAAATGATACAGTATTTGACTTAAATGAAACCTTTTAATTCTTTGTATCAATTTCTGATTCGGTATCTGTGTTAGTCTGTTTAGAAGGTCCGTTCAGTTCTTCATACGTTTTAGTTATATCCTGAGGAGTATTATATAAAGAAGGGTTGCTGTAAATATATTTTTGGGTGTATTTATTTCCTCCCCAGTTTTTGTCCATTGGATTTATACTTACTTTTGATTTATCATCCTTAAACATTTTATCTAAAGGTGTTTCTAAACCAATATATAAATTGTGTCCGTCGAATCCTGGATAACTATTACTATTTGATTTGTTATTATCGCGGGAGGCGTCAATTAATTTTGTATTATATGATTCATCATACTCTTCGGGCATTAAATCAGGTAATCCTCCCTGTAAATCGGTAGGACTGGGGCGGGCTTTATAAACGGCATTTCCTTGAGCATCATACACTTCTTGTAAGTATAAAATAGGACACATAATGCCTTGACTTCTTTGCCATTCAGTAAATTCTATATATTCTTCTAAACTATTAAACCGAAGTGGATTTACACCCGGAACTTTGGCCGTATTTGAATTATATAAATAAAAATCAGACCCTTTTTGAAGTAATAGTGTAGGACAACGTGGCGGCGGCATTAACTCAAATCCTTCTATTGTCTTAACTGGTTCGTTTAAATCATCAACAACAACTGGTTTGTTTGATTTAGTTGATTTATTCTTTAATAAAAAATATAAGCCTAAAAGAAAAACTATTATTGATATTATTGTTTTAACCATTATTATATATTATATTATAATAAGAAATAATAAGAAATAATAAGAAATAATAAGAAATAATAAGAAATAATAAGTTTATTGTATTTTATTAGAATATAAAAAATAGAATTTGAATTATTTAATATTTAATATTTATATATAATATAAATAAATATGAAGTTTATTACAATAAATAAAAATAATGCAAGCAATTACGATTACGATGAAATCGTAAACCAAACGCCTGTTTTTGTTAAAATATACAGTGATATGTGTGGTCATTGTGTTGCTATGCAAAAAAGTTGGGATAATTTAAAAAATAATGATTTAATTAAAAATTATAATGGTGCAATTGTTGAACTGCATGTTGATGTGATTGATCAAATATCATCTTTAAGTGCAAAGATTGATATGGGTATTCCTACTATTCGTGCTGTAAAAGTACATGGCAAAGAATGGGTTGATTATAATGGTAGCCGCTCTACCGATGATATGATTCAATTTATTAAAACTCATTTTAATGAAACTAAGACGATTCAACATAAAAAAAAGAATAAATCAATGAAAAAAGGTAAAACAATGAAAAAAGGTAAAACAATGAAAAAAGGTAAAACAATGAAAGGCGGCGGATGTAATTGCAGTATGAATGGAGGAAGAAAAACAATGAAAAAAGGTAAAACAATGAAAAGTAAATGTAAATGCCGTATGAAAAGTAAATGTAAATGCGGTATGAAAGGAGGAAGCAATTGTGGTATGAAAGGAGGAAGCACGTGTGGTATGAGAGGGGGAAGCAATTGTGGTATGAAAGGAGGAAGCACGTGTGGTATGAAAGGAGGAAGCACGTGTGGTATGAGAGGGGGAAGCAATTGTGGTATGAAAGGAGGAAGCAATTGTGGTATGAGAGGGGGAAGCAATTGTGGTATGAAAGGAGGAAGCAATTGTGGTATG
>Ga0115567_10003238_pt1 | contig 16078 bp, 15 predicted proteins | sample COGITO_mtgs_1204_2_FD_88679 | JGI IMG/M metagenome (GOLD analysis project Ga0115567, IMG submission 88679) | Pelagic marine microbial communities from North Sea - COGITO_mtgs_120412 | ecosystem: Environmental > Aquatic > Marine > Epipelagic | place: Germany:Helgoland, sampling site Kabeltonne... | reverse complement strand
TCATGTACCGATCTCTTGCTACCTTAGCAACTATTGACGCTGCTGCAACTGCAGGTACACTATCATCAGCCTTTATAATAGCTTTAGTATGGGATATGTGAGACAGAAAGTTATAGTTGCCATCAATGATGATCTTTTGACCTGATAGCTGCAGCGCATCAATTGCTCGCTGCATAGCAAGCCGTACTGACTCAGTAAGCCCTAACTTGTTCACCTCTAGTGGCCACACCCAACCAATTCCAATCTGTGAGGCATGTTCGTTAATTGAAATATTGAAGGCTTCACGTTGTTTTTTGGTTAGTTTTTTTGAGTCTCTGAGACCTGGAACATCTTTGGTATCGGATAGTTCAACCGCACAAGCCACGACAGGACCTGCCCAACAACCTCTTCCAACCTCATCGATGCCTATTATCATGTTGCTAGTGTATCAAAAAACCACCTTGCGGTGGTTTAATAAGTAGCCTGTCGTTGTGACTACTTTGCTTCGGATTCTTTGTGACGAGCCTCGACTTCAGCGGCCTTTGCCTCGAGCTCAGCCTCTTCTGCGGTTTTTTCGGCTGCAAGTTTCTCGTGTTCAACTTTTTGCTGTTCGTGGATACGTGCAAGTTCAGCTTCAGCTGCTGGATCAGTTACGTCATTGACCGACGCTTTATCAAAGTCTACTGCTGATAGACGAGCACTCTTACCTGAGCGATCACGCATATAAGTGAGGTATTTACGTCGTACTTTACTTCGCTTTACAACTTCAACCTTCTCAACGAGTGGACTATGGAGCATAAAACTTTTTTCAACACCAACTCCAGATGCGATACGGCGAACAGTCACTGAGCTTGTCAAGCTATCTTTTCGATCAGTCCGTATAACTAGGCCTTCAAAAAGCTGGATTCGCTCTTTGTTACCCTCTTTGATACGTTGGTGAACTTTAACGGTATCACCAGATCGTACATCTACGACCTGTTTTTTGAGAAATTTAGATTCGACTTCTTTAATAAGTGTGTGCATAACTGATCAATACTACCTTATATTTATAACTTTTTCAATTGAATCAATCATATCACATCTGTTAACTCTGTGCAAAGCATTTATTAGATAACTCCAATGACGTATACTTAAGTCTTATGACGTCCAATACAAAGAATAATTCTGAACAAGCACTTGAAATTCACAAGAAGTTCAAAGGTAAACTTTCGATAGAACCGAAGGATAGTATTGAAGATAAAGAGAAGTTAAGCCTATATTACACTCCTGGGGTAGGAGCTGTTAGCTCGTATGTTGCCCAGCATCCCGGAGAGGCTCGAGAGTATACCTGGCTTAATAACACCGTTGCCATCATCTCTGACGGCTCAGCTGTTCTCGGCCTAGGTAATCTTGGCCCGGTTGGTGCTCTACCGGTTATGGAGGGTAAGAGCATGCTTTTTAAGCAGTTTGCAGGCATAGACGGCATCCCAATTGTGCTTGATGTGCACTCGGCTGACGAGATTGTTGCAGCCGTTAGAGCAATCGCTCCAAGTTTTGGTGCGATTAATCTCGAGGACATCGCTGCACCAATCTGTTTTGAGGTAGAAGAACGTCTAAAGTCAGAGCTTGATATACCTGTTATGCACGATGATCAACACGGCACAGCAGTTGTTGTACTCGCTGGACTCATTAATGCAATGAAAGTTATCAGCAAGAATCTCAATGATTGTACGCTCGTTGTGAGTGGCGTTGGAGCAGCCGGAGTCGCTATTATGAAGCTCTTGAAGCTCTATGCCCCTGGACTTACTATTATTGCCTGTGATAGCAAAGGTGTAATCAACGCTGATCGATCTAATCTAAACGCTACAAAACAGCTTCTACTTTCAGATCAGATTATATCAGCGAATGTATCGGGAGCAATGACCGATGCACTTGTTAGTGCAGACATATTTGTCGGAGTCTCTCAACCCGGCGTACTAACTCCTGAGATGATTAAAACAATGAACAAAGATCCAGTTGTATTTGCACTTGCTAATCCGACACCTGAGATTATACCTGAACTTGCTAAAGAAGCAGGTGTAGCAGTCATGGCAACTGGTAGAAGTGACTTCCCTAACCAAGTAAATAACGCTCTTGCCTTTCCTGGTATATTCCGCGGTGCCCTCGATAATCGAGTCAATACTATAACTGATGACCATAAACTCGCAGCGGCTGAGGTCATAGCAAGCTCAGTTTCAAGCCCTTCACAAGATGAAATCATTCCCTCGATATTTACCGAATCTTTAAGCTCAGCTATAGCAAAAGTTATTATATAGCTTTGCTACGGGTTCTTTGGCTGCAATGTTTACATATGGACAGATCAGAGATTTTAAAATAACACGTGATGCGTACAGAGCTTTCTCTCAAAGTTAAATAACGCGGTTCACTTCTTCGAGTGTTGTAAGTCCTTGAAGTGATTTGATAACACCATCCTGATACATAGTGAGCATACCACCTTTTCTGGCTTGTTCTTCAATCATCTCGCTCGTTGGAACAGTGTACTGGTCTCGGAGTAATGCCTGGATCTCTGGAGATATTGAGAGCTGTTCAAGAACCGAAGTTCTGCCTTTATAACCAAATGGATTCTCCTCGCTCTTACCTGGTTTGTAAAGTGTAATATTTTCAAGATCAGGCTTCTCAATTGCCTTAGGGAGTTCAGCAAGTGTGTCACGAATATGTTTTTTTGTTGCTTCATCTGGCTCATACTCTATCTTTGTACTGTCATCTAACTTTCTGACCAGTCTCTGACTGACAATAAGCTTAATGGCGGAGATAAGTATGGGGTTTTGACCAATCATGTCTATCATGCGTGTGAAGGCCTCTGCGGCAGATCCGGCGTGGAATGTAGAGAGTACTAAGTGACCTGTTACGGATGCCTGTAGCGCTGTTCGAGCCGTATCAACATCTCTAATCTCACCGACCATAATGACGTCGGGATCAAGACGCATAACAGCTCTAAGTTTACTCGCAAAACTGTCGCCTTCCCTGCTATATACTGGAATTTGACTCATGCCATCAAGTCCGTACTCAACAGGATCCTCAAGTGTGATTATTTTTCGAGTTGGCTCATTGAGCTGCGTTAGGATTGAGTATAAAGTGGTAGTTTTACCAGATCCAGTTGGGCCAACCATCAGCACCATACCATGAGGATGCGAAATTACCTCATCGATCGGTGCTCTCTCCCGCTCACTCAAACCAAGGTTATCAAGATTTAAAAGACTTGGATCCATGTTAAATAAACGCACTACGGCATCCTGTCCATATAGTGTTGGTACAGTCTCGATACGCATATTTAATATTGATTCTGAGCCATCTTCTTTTGTGATACTTTCAGAAAGATGTCCGGTTTGTGCATCAGGTGCCGCAGTAGAGATGTTTGCTTTAACGGCGATAGATTGCTGCAACTGTCGATACTTTTGATGAGTGACGAGTGCAATAAGATGCAACGCTCCATCAAGCCTAAAACGAATACGTACATTTGTACGAGCGGTCTCAAAGTGAATATCAGAGGCACCAAGCTTGTCAGCCTGGGTAATAACATAGGAGAGGATATCATCAGACTTAACTCCCTCGAGTGTGTCTGAAACTGTTGAGACGTTATCACTCGAGCCCTCTTTACTGACTGTAATGTCATCGTAATGCACCTCCTCCGGAGGATCAAAACGTAGCATGATTTCTTTAAATCCGGCCATGCTGATCATTTTGTAGTCGATCACCTTATCCTGAAATCGTTCACGGAGTGATCTTAAAACCTGTTGTGGTGTCTGAATAGTGATACCAAACGTATAGGTGCTGCCTCTGTCATACAAAGTAACCATTTTATTTTTGTACATCTCCTCGTTTGATATTACCCCCGTTGCCAGTGGAATATCTCCTAAAGTACGTGCATCAAGATATGGAATCTTTAATAAATTGGCTCTTTTTTTAGTATTGAGCTCTTCATTCTCTCTATATTTTAGTTTGTCTGCAGTATCACTAAAAGCCATAAGCATAATTGTACCGCAAACACAGCTCTGTTAACAGTGGTATACTGGCTTTTATGCACATAACACTCGTGGCTCACGACATTCGCAGCACCCATAATGTTGGTGCATTCTTCAGAACATGTGACGGACTCGGTGTAAATCAAATCTACTTTAGTGGGTATACTCCGTATCCACGCTTCGATGGTGACACACGGTTGCCGCACTTTGCAGACAAACTAACGAGACAAATCCACAAGACCGCACTTGGAGCAGAGTCAGTCGTAGACTTTACAGTTTTTAAGTCACTTGGTGATATCGTTCGTTCACTTAAAAATAACGGAACAGTGCTGATTGCGCTTGAACAGTTTCCAGGCAGCCTAACGCCTACAGAATGTCGTAAGCGACTTGACAACGATTATCCAAACAAATCAGTAGCACTGTTGATTGGCAATGAAATACATGGTGTATCAGACGAAATTCTACAGCAGATGGACATGATCATGGAGATTCCGATGTATGGCACCAAAGAGTCACTCAACGTATCAGTCGCTACCGGGATTGCTCTGCACCAACTCTCTATTTAATTGCGATACAGCTTGGGTCAAAAAAGTGATGTAACTGCGCAGTGATAGCATCATTTATCTGTACCTTAAACGGCATTTTTAAAGCTGTTTTCTTTTCGCCCTCTCCCAGGACTAAGATGACATTATTAGGTCCTGGATGCTCCGAAGATATCTCTTTTAGTTTACGAAGTCTCGTGTCATCAGCCGGATCTTTTATTTGCACGAAAAGTGTTTGTGGTTGCGCCTGTGTATTGTCAACAGGTTTAGGCGGTGGAGTTGGCGATTTCTTACTAGATGTTGGTGTACTGCCTTTTGGTGGTTTTGGTTTTTTGCCTTTTGGCTGATATGCTTTTGCGTCATCCTCAGACACGATGTTAGCTTGTCCAACCAATATTTTAAGCTCTTGACCAATATTACCATCTCGATCTTTGTAATTTACCTTGCCTTTGATAATAACGACCTGGTCCTGCTGCCATACTGAATTTAACTTCTCATAGACTCCAGGAAACACTATTAACTCACACTCTTTTGACTTGTCCTCAATTTTTACAAAAGCCATTCGTGACCCGTTTTTAGTGACAATAGAACGTACGAGTGAAACTACTCCACCAACAGTTACCGTTTTACCGTCCATCGTGTCATTGATCTCCTCTAGCGGCAGCGTATGCTCCTCCAGATATCCGCCATAACCATCAAGCGGATGCCGTGATAAATATAATCCAAGAAGCTCACGCTCAGCGAGAAGCATGTCACGCTCTTTGAGTTGCTCTGGAGCTCGCTTAAAGTCAAACTGTGGCATGATACTTGGTGTAGCACCATCAATACCACCAAACAAATCTGCTTGATTTGTTTCCTTCTCTTTGTGAAGCTTTGAGCCTAACGCTAATAGTGCATCTAGATTGAACAATAGATCTCCCCTGGTTTGCCCGAGTGAATCAAACCCACCTGATTTTATGAGACTCTCCCAGGTTTTACGATTTACTTTTCTTGTGTCGACTCGTTCCAAAAAATCCATAATGCTTGTAAAATGACCGCCTTCGTCGCGCATCCGGATAATCTCTTCAACTGCACCAACACCGACATTTTTGATTGCACTCATGCCAAATCTAATCTGTTTTTTGTTTGGTACAACTGCAAACTCGACATACGACTCGTTTACATCGGGCAACTGAACCTCAAGACCCATATGGCGACACTCACCAATCTCAATTGCTAGCCTATCAGTATCACTCGCATCGCTTGTCATCACTGCAGCCATAAACGCATCTGGATAGTGGGCTTTAAGATACGCTGTCCAGTAGGAGATTAAGCCGTAACATGCTGAGTGTGATTTATTAAAACAGTAGTCAGCAAATCCGAGTAGATCTTTCCAGAACTTTTCAATTACTGCTTTTGATACTCCGTTATTTACAGCTCCATCAATAAACTTAATTTTCATTTTTTCCATTACGTCGAGCTTCTTTTTACCAATAGCTTTCCGAAGTGTATCTGCTTCTCCACCGGTAAACCCACAGACATCACGTGATATCTGCATTACCTGCTCCTGATACACAAGTACGCCAAACGTTGTTGAGAGTGATGGTTCCATAAGCGGATGAGCGTAACTTATGGCCTCTTTGCCGTTTTTACGCTTAATAAAGCTGTCCGTCAGACCGGCAGACAATGGACCCGGGCGGTACAGTGCGCCCATCGCAATAACATCCTCAAAAACAGTTGGCTTTAACTCACGCAAATACCGCTTCATACCTGAGGACTCAAACTGAAATATACCGGTTGTATCACCGCGCTGTAATAACTCAAAAGTCTTTGCATCCTCCAGAGGTATCTCTTCAAGCTCAATGGAGGTGTCGTAGACCCGTTTAATAATTCTGAGTGCGTTACGCAAAATCGTCAGGTTTGACAACCCAAGAAAGTCCATTTTTAGCAACCCTAAATCTTCGACTGGGTTCATAGGGTACTGCGTTGAAATGACGTCTTGCTTGGTGCCATCAGCTTGAAGCACCTGTTTTTGAGATCGCTCAAGTGGTACAAATTTTACAATATCATCAGGCGCAATCACCACACCAGCTGCGTGTACCCCGTGGCTCCGCACCGTTCCCTCTAGTCTAATTGCAAGATCAATCACACGAGTTGCGGTTGGATTATTCTCGTATTCTCGCCGTAAATCTGGGTCCTCTTTAATGCTAGTTGCCAACGGTATATGACGTCCTTGAACAGGTGGCGGAACAAGCTTTGATAGCTTATCTGCCTCTACATATGGTACCTCCAAAACACGCGCTACGTCTCTGATTGCAGCACGAGCCGCCATTGTGCCGAAGGTGACAATGTTAGCAACTTTTTCTGAACCATATTTATCGGAACAATATTGAATAACTTCGTTACGGCGTGTATCTTGAATATCGATATCGATATCTGGCATGCTAATTCGGTCTGGATTCAAGAAACGCTCAAACAGTAGATCATATTGTAAGGGGTCAAGTTCTGTTATTCTCAAAGCATAGGCAACAATTGAACCTGCCGCAGAGCCACGCCCGGGGCCGAATATAATTCCCTGATCCTTTCCCCAGTTGATGAAATCCTGAACAATAAGAAAATATCCGTTATACCCCATATTATCCATAACACCAAGTTCAAATTCAGCACGACCGAGCACATCTGCAGGTAGGGTATTTTTTGCCTCCTCCATAGTTATACGCTTAGATTTAGCCTCCTCGACTCCACCGTATCGCCAGGCGAGACCACGGTAAGTTAGTTTATGAAGATAACTTTTTTCATTATCTGTTTTTGGGACAGGAAACTTAGGGATTAAAATTTTACCAAACTCAAGTTTGACATCACATCTATCAGCAATAGCTTTGGTATTGGTAATAACCTCAGGATTTTTGTCAGCCCAACGCCCAATAATAACCTCCGGTGTTTCGACATGCAGTGGGAAATCCTTGAGTGACATTCTGTTTGTGTCTGAGAGATATGATCCCGTACCAACACACAGTAAAGCCTCGTGCGCCTCTTGATCGTCATGCTTGAGATAATGAGCATCGCATGTCACAACCACAGGAATATCCAATTTCTTACCGATGGCAAGCACGCCGTTATTAACAGTCTCTTGCAGACTGCTGTGTGACGGGTTTTTTGGATGACCGTGATCCTGTACCTCTAAGTAGTAGCGATCTCCAAATACTGATTTATACCAGGATGCGACTGACTCTGCTTGTTCAATATTGCCGTCACGTACTGCCTGACCTATTTCACCACCCATACAAGCACTTAAGGCTATGATACCCTCGTTATACTGCTCTAACAGATCGTGATCAACTCTCGGGTGATAGTAAAATCCTTGCAAGTTAGCAATTGTTGAGAGCTGCATGAGATTTTCATACCCCTTATTGTTCATTGCTAGCAGTATGAGGTGAAACCGCGCTTTATCTTTTTGCGGATCTTTATCAGTATGTTTACGCGTTGCAATATAAGTTTCGATGCCAATAATTGGTTTTATACCGCTCGATGTTGCTGTCTTATAAAAATCTATCGACCCTGAAAGTGTTCCATGATCAGTTTTTGCCACTGCACTCATGCCATTATCGCCAACAAAATCTATTAGTTTTGGGATTTTCGTCAGCCCATCCAAAAGGCTATACTGTGTGTGATTATGCAAATGCACAAAATCATCACTTGTCAAGCTACCCCTCGTTTGTGTTAGGTTTTTTTTTACTCCCATAATTATGATCTATTATACACGTCACACACGACTAACGTATACTATAGGTAATGGTTGGAATTAAAGATCTGCAGTTACGTAACGTGCGTTCGCACACGAATGGTGTATTTCAATTTGCTGGTGACATGAACGCTATAGTTGGACCTAATGGCAGTGGCAAAACGACAATACTAGAAGCACTGTATACCACACTTCGTGGATCAAGTTTTAAAAGTACCGTTGCAGACATGACACAGTATGGTTCTAATCAGTTTAAGATTGAGGTGACCCAAAAGACTACAAGAACAGATCATTCTCGCTCACTAACATTTCAGCAGACAGAAGGTGCTTCACTTCGCAGATGGAAGATTGATAATAAGCAGTTTGCTCGTCTACCTATACAAGCGAGACTCCCGGTCGTCCTGTTTGAACCAGACTTAGCTCGTTTGATCACCGGTAGTCCAGAGCGACGCCGCAACTACTTAGACATTTTAGCTGGCCAGCTTGATATTGAGATTGCAAGTACACAGCATAAATTTGAGAGAACGCTCAAACAGCGTAATCAACTACTCAAAACATTACGAGAGCAAACTGGCGGTGCTTCGACTTCAGATTTATTTGTTTGGAACACGCAGTTAGCGCATTTAAGTGAATCGATAGTGAACGCACGACATAGACTACTTAAAAAACTTCAAAACGAAATCACACGGTACTACAAAGATCTCGGTGGAACTGACGATGTGTTACTGACATATCAAAGTAGCGTCAGTCCAGACCCAACCAATTACGCATCAATACTTTTACAATTTTTAGAAACAAGTGCTGCAAGGGATATTGCGCGAGGGTACACAGGCTTTGGGCCTCACAGGGATGATCTTGAGATACTATTGGCTGATCAACCAGCAATTGACAGAGCAAGTCGCGGGGAGGTCCGTACCATCGTTATTGCGCTAAAACTACTCGAGACCGAGATGCTCTCACGACACTACACGGGCTCAGAGACTAGACCGACATTATTATTGGACGATGTACTGAGCGAACTCGATCTTGTGCACCAAGAACGTGTTCTTTTTGGTCTAAAAGACCATCAGGTTTTTTTGACCACAACGGATGCTCACGCTTTAAACGCTGGCGTACACACAATATTTCTCGAATAATGCCTACTTCTTTATAAAGATGCTGTTTTTTATCTAATTGAGTTTTTTATCGACTGAGATATTGTCTCGATAAACGGCAAACTGTCGAAGAGAGAAAGAATCCATAATAACAGTGTACCAATAACTGCAAACCCTACAACAGAACCAAGACTGAAAAAAATGCCTCGAAAAAAATTCTCTAGATACAAACGTTTTTTGCTGATGTGCTGTAAGGCAAATAGATACTCTAGCGCCTGGCGAGCAGTTTTTGCATCAATAACATCCGACTTGGTGTCTACGAGCTTTTTATGTGACACTATCTATACTCCAATTTGATGTAAACTCATTTGGTCTATCAAGCATTGATGAATCTAGGTTGTCGATCCCGTCGTTCACCCCGGCAAGAGGAAGACCATCAAGTAGATATAATGTAGCTGCACCTGCCGCGATGCCTCCAAGACGTGCCATACTTATACATGTCTTCATGAACGCTTCACGCGTGCTCGTCATGAAGCTACGCGACTCAGCACCATGCATATACTACTTACCTTTAATGTTCTTAGCTTTAGAGGTTATCTTAGACTTAATCGCTTGAAGATCTTTGAGCAATTGATCAACAGTAGCGTCATCCTCTTCATCGTCACCACTTTTGACTGAAGTAATTGCTGCTTTAACTTTAGCCTTGAGATCATCAGATTTTTTTGAAAGATCTTCCATTTCAACTTTTGCTTTACCCCTAAGTTTCAGTGCCTGAGATTTAGTCTGATCAGAGATTTTACCCAGCTCTTTGTGTGCTTCTTTTAATTTACGTTCGGCAGAAACTTTTACTTCATCGGCTTTGTTCTTGATGTCTTTTCTTGTCTCTTTGCCACTCTTGGGGGCAGTCAATAGGCCAGTTACAACTCCTGCAATTGCGCCAACTATTAATCCAAATCCTAATTTTTTATTCTTAGCCATTACTTCTCTTTCTTATTACTATTACCGTGTTTTTTCGCTGCGTGACTAATCTGCTCTATGATGAACTTAGCAGCAACGGTTGGTGCAGCAGCCTTTTTTAAGGTTGATGTTATCGAACTTGCATTATTTGCAAGATCTCTTGCTTTGTCTGATATCTCTTTAACATTCTTAATAAGTTTAAAAAGATAGACTGCAATTACAATACCCATTAGTAGAATTAATGCAAGCAGAACTGAAAGAACGATAACTAGTATGTCGTATGAACTCATAAATACAGTATATCACGTTATATTACCCCTATACAGTAAAGGCCTCTGATGTATATACTTATCATGTAATGAAAGAGTCCTGGGAAGCCGCCCGTTTACATGGTGAGTCCGACTACACTGCGCAATTTTCTGAACTAATTGCACGGATTGATTTGAGTGCTGAACTGATCGATCCAGCACAAGCAGCAATTTGCTGGTACACCAACAGGCTACCTTATCATAATATTGAACACATGTTTGCAGTGACTGAAGAAGTTTTAGATCAGTGTGGTATACAGAAACTCGACTCTGTAGCTCGACAAGCTCTATGCTTAGCAGCACTGTGGCACGATGCTGATTACCCTACCCCACTTAGCGAGACGCCTGAGTATGTATCCAAAGAGCAACGCTCAGCTAAACTTGCTTTTGACGCGATTACTCAGACAACTGACCCATCGCAGACTTGTCCAGTACAAACAACACAACTTGCCCGCCAGGTAGCAGACCTAATAGAGTCAACGCACGAGAGCAAGACGCCATCAACCCCTTACGAGATAATACTGAACCAAGCCGATCTCTGTAACCTGCAAGGTTCTCTGGTCGAGGTATTACAAAACACTATGTTACTGTTTGTAGAATCACGGATTCTGGCTGGAGAAGAGTTTGTAGGCAATGTCGAGCAGTTTGCCATTGATCACGCCGAACAACTTACTGATTACTGCAATAGTTCACAAATATTTTTACAAAAACTACTTGAAACAAAATTTACGCGGCATGCAACACTGGCCTCACTGCGTGAAACAGTTTTACAAATATCACCAAAAAATATTCGTAGATTAGTGTTTGGTAAACCAAGCTAAAGTCCGAGCCGCTGCTTAATCAGTTTTTGGGCGACGCCTGGGTTAGCTTTACCTTTAGATTTTGCCATGACTTGACCAACTAAAAATCCTATGGCTTTCATCTCACCGTTTTTGACATCTGTTGCCGCTTTTTCATTCTCAGCTAATACTTTGGTCACTATCTTTTCTATAGCCCCTTCGTCTGATACCTGAAGAAGATTCTTTACCTCAGCAATCTCCTCTGGGTCTTTTTTAGAATCACTCATTTCAGCAAGTACTTCTTTAGCGGCAGTGGAGCTTAACTTATTGGCTGACACCATCTCAGAAAGCTTAATGAGTTTGTCATGATGAACACGTACATCTGCACTGCTGTCGGTATCTGTCGTATCATCGCTTTGAGGTTGCATTAACCAAAATGCGACACGCTTAGCATGCTCTGGTCCAGAACTATTTTGTATATCAACTACAGCCTTAGCAGTTTCAGGAACAGCGACTATATCTTCAATCACGTCATTGCTTAGCGCAAGCGGGCGCAAAGCCGCACGATACTGATTAGGCAACATTGGCATTGAGTGCTCAAGCGCGTCAATATACTCGTCACTTAAAACAACTGGAGGGACATCGGGTTCTGGCATATATCGATAATCATGGGCGTCCTCTTTGGTTCGTTGCGATATAGTTTTTTGCTTTGTGTCATCCCATCCGCGTGTTTCTTGCACAACCTCACCACCAACTTCGAGCAACGCTATTTGTCGATCAATCTCAAAATCTACTGCCCGTTCGACGGATTTAAAGCTGTTAAGATTTTTTGTCTCACTCCGTGTACCAAGCACATCAGAGTCCTTGCTAACAGACACGTTGACATCAAATCGCATATTGCCGTGATAGAGATTAACATCACTGACGCCGGCGTACTTTATTTGGATATAGAGCGCTTTAGCAAATGCTTTCGCTTCCGCGGCAGTGTGCATATCTGGCTCAGATACAATCTCGAGTAGCGGCGTACCAGCACGATTCAAATCAACCAGTGAATAATCCTTGCCAACCGGGTGAGTACTTTTGCCGGCGTCTTCCTCCATATGAGCCCTGGTGATACCAATCTGTCTTGTCTCACCATCCACCACGATGTCAAGATGTCCACCCAGAATAATCGGTTCATCAAACTGACTAATTTGATACCCTTTGGGGAGATCCGGATAAAAGTAATGTTTTCGATCAAATTTACTATACGACTGTGGACGAGTATTGAGAGCAAACGCTGTGCGAGCAGCCAACTCAATAGCTTTTTTATTGAGAACCGGGAGTGCCCCTGGCAAACCAAAGCTGATATGACCAACGGTGCTATTAGGTTCAGCCAGACGTGCATCGTTGCTCTCGGCTGCAAAAAGTTTCGTTTTGGTCTTTAGCTGAACATGACACTCAATACCAATTGTTGGTGTGTACTGAGCTTTTGTGGCTTCATCAATCATAGTGCCCCCAAGTCTTTGAGTGCTTTTTTAAACTCTTTGAGTGCTTTGTTTGCTTGCGCATCACTAAGCACCATGGTGGTCTCATGGACCAGCTTATTCCGAAGTTTGTGGGCAGACCAAGTGCCATTGATATCTCTAACGAGACCCTTAGAATTGTTGAGGCGCTCACCCATAGTTTGCCCTTTAATGTGTGCATGACGCAGTGCCTCATCTACCAAGCTATCTGCTTTGATTACCGCCATCGGAGATGCCTTCTCAGCCACAATCTCAGACCACTTTTTTTCAAAATGCTTTTTGTTCATTGGTGGTTTTGCCAATCGTGCAACAACAGCTAATACACCAACTAGCACGAGGACTATCAAAATCAGTATTAGTAAACTTGTATCAATCACGTCATCTCCTCAAACTGCTGCGCGAGTGATAACAACTCAGCGTCTTGTTTATACTGACCAATGAGCTGTAGACCAACTGGCAAATCGTGTGCTGTACCACATGGCACGCTAACTGCTGGTAGACCCGCCATACTGACTGCAACAGTCATGATATCTAGCAAATACATCGAGAGCGGATCAGCCATCGCACCTATTTTAAAAGCTACTGTCGGTGCGACTGGACCAAGTAAAAAATCAACTTTAGCAAATGCATCATTGAAATCATTAATTATTTTTGTTCGAACCGTCTGAGCTTTTTTGTAATAGGCATCGTAATATCCACTTGAGAGAACGTACGTGCCTGTCATGATGCGTCGTTTAGCCTCATTACCAAAACCTTGTTGACGCGTCTGTTCATAGCTATCAGTAAGTGTTGTAGCTTGTGTGCTTGCAGCACTGTGACCAAATCGCTGTCCATCATATCGTCCAAGATTACTACTTATCTCAGCAGGGACAATAATATAATAAGCGGCAAGTGCAAGCGGTAAACTTGGGAGACTAATCTCAATTAACTCTGCACCGCTACTCGCGAGTCTGTCTGCGGCTTTTTTAACAGTATTTGCAACGTGCTCATCGATGCCATCCTCAAAGTACTCTTTGATAATACCCACTCTAGGACTTTTTTTTGTACGTGGTTGTGAGACGTATGATTTCTGCCGCTCAATAGTTGTACCGTCCAAAGGATCCTGTCCCGCCATAACATCAAGTACTAATGCTGCATCCTCAACCGTTGCTGCCAGAGGACCGATTACATCTGTACTACTAGCCATCGCAATTACACCACTTCTTGACACCAAACCGTAACTTGGTTTGTAGCCAACAACACCGCAATAGCTGGCGGGTAGGCGAATTGAGCCACCCGTATCAGTGCCCAGTGCAAATGGCGTAAGTCTGAGAGCAACTGCTGCTCCAGATCCTCCACTCGAACCACCGGGCACTCTGCTACTATCATGAGGATTTTTAGTCGTAAAATAGTCACTGTTTTCAGTCGATGCTCCGTGTGCAAAAGCGTCAAGGTTAGCCTTGGCAACGCAAATTGCTCCTTCCGCCTCTAGCTTTTCTATTGCTGTTGCTTGATATGATGCATCAAAGCCTTTAAGCATATTACTGGCAGCAGTCGTCTCGCTGCCAAAAGCCAGAAAGTTATCTTTGGCAATGAATGGCACTCCCGCTAATCTGCCTGCATTTTTATCTGATGCTACTAAGTCGTCAATTTGCTTCGCACGCTGACGTGCTCGGTCGGCAGTTGTCGCAATAATAGATTGAAACTCAGCGTGTTGTTTGATTCTAGCCAAAGCATCATTAACCAGCTCAGTTGCACTACTTTCACCAGACTGCACACGAGCTGCAAGCACTTGTATTGAATCCCAAACTGGTGTGTCAGCTATTTCGGTCATTATTATGCAATCATTCTCTTAACTTTTATATGGCGACCTTCTTGCTCAGACACATTCTTCATTAATGACTCATAACTCGCTTGCTCAGTAATTACGTCATCGCGAGTTGCATTATCGTCTTGACTGGTTAGACCTGTTACCTGGTATGTTGCCGATAATCCAGTCGTATCGATATCATCAAGCTGCTGTACGTAGCTTAAAATTGCGCTGATCTCATCTTGAAACCGGGCAATCTCTGCATCACTCAGTTGCAAACGGCTTAACTTTGCCAGTTTTAATACTTCTTCTTTTGATAACTTCATTATTACTAGTGTACCAGATGTGAATCGTGCTTTACAATATGGCTCATAATGCTTATGATACGTACAGTAGATACTGAAAGAAACATATGGTCAAACTTCTTGAATCAGCTCGTAATGTTATTGCCCCCGATCCCGAGACACTATGGGAGCGCGGACACGCAGAGATGTTTGAGGTCGAAATTGATCCAGGACGGTACGAGCTCGTACCGTTTTTTGATCTCGACAAACTCAATGTCGGAGATGTTGTCGAAACTCCTGTACACGACGCACTCGACAGACATGTCGGCACCACGTACACGCAAACACTGATCACACCAGATGGCATTGACAGAGCAACTCGTGTTCATAGTCCTACTGATGAATTCAGAAATCCCGATTTTGATTTTACAATTCAACTCGATACTGCATGGCTTACGAGTATTGATGGTCATAACAACCGAGCAGCTGAGCTTCTTAGTCAGGAACTAGGTATTGACGTCGTAGAAATCGGTGCAGAACATAGCTCACGACAATTGCCGTTTCCACTTGAAGGCCTACGGCTTGCTAAAACGATGATTGAAGCACGAACAATTTCGCTTGCCAAAACTGCCCAGAGTGCACAGCGCCTTACTGCGTGGCTCAGTGACTACCATGGTCTTTCTAAGAATATTGTGAAAATCGGTGAATCACGTGGTGCTATGGTTGCACCTGGCCAATATCCATATGCACAGGAATATGGACTACAGATTGTCTATAGCGACACCACCGCCCCCTGCGTTCCAGATCAACTGTTCACACATAACAGTGATGTCTTACGACTTGGTGAGTTCCCTGCCTCTGAAGTTGCTGGATTTACCATAGTGGCAATTGAAGCCGCTCGTAAACGTGCTTTGTCAGAGCTGGCCGGAACGCTTACGGGCAATCCAAACTTTTGGGTGAGTTCGTTGAGTGGTACTGGACCAGCACTCATGTCTGGTGAGGCTGGCCGCATGAGCGCATGGGTGCCTCAGTCTGAAGCTGAAGGAAACATTCACATAGTTACCTTTAAAAAAGATGCCGTCAGTCGCCCCAACACTTGGAAGCGCCTTTTTGCTCAGC
>Ga0115567_10003234_pt1 | contig 16090 bp, 10 predicted proteins | sample COGITO_mtgs_1204_2_FD_88679 | JGI IMG/M metagenome (GOLD analysis project Ga0115567, IMG submission 88679) | Pelagic marine microbial communities from North Sea - COGITO_mtgs_120412 | ecosystem: Environmental > Aquatic > Marine > Epipelagic | place: Germany:Helgoland, sampling site Kabeltonne... | reverse complement strand
ACTTTTTTAAAATCCCTCTATTTATTTGAAAGGCACTAAAATATTAAGAATAAAGTGTTTAGGAGGACTATATTAATAGCAAATACAAGCGCAGAACAAGGCAAGATCTAAGAGGCACAAATGTTTTTAGTAAAAATATGTAGTAGAGAAGAGAAGTAAAATTATAGGAACAGCGTTATTTTAGGTAGCTAGGTTCCTGAAAATACTACTGTTTAAAAACGTGCATTACAGCGGTAAAATAGTTCGTTCATAGAATCGTTAGAGTTAAAAAAAATAAGATATGAATTTTGTTCATAATCTTTAACAACTTACATTTGCGCCAAATAAACACTTTAATAAAAATTTGAAAATGAAGCATCTTAGCAAATTATTGGTTGTTGCCCTACTTGTTGTAGGTTTTAACAACATACAAGCGCAAGACGAAAATAATCCTTGGCAAATTCAATTTGGAGCCAATGCTATTGACGTATATCCTACCGAGGATGTAAGTTCTTTCGGTAATGAGTTCTTTAATGTGGAAGATCATTGGAACGTTATCCCATCTTTATCTTATTTAGGTTTATCTAGATATGTTGGTGATGGTTTTACTGTTGGTGCAAGAGGGTCTATTAATAGACTTACAAAATTAGGCGATACAGATGTTGATGATCTTACACACTACGCAGTAGATGGTACTATCAAATACAACTTCTTAGAGAATAAAGTAGTGGATCCATTCGTAGAAATTGGCGGTGGTTATACTTGGGTAGATGAAATTGGTGCTGGTACAGTAAATGGTGGTTTAGGTTTAAACATCTGGTTTACAGAAAATATCGGTTTAACAGTACAATCTATTTACAAGCATGCTTTCGAAGATTACGGAGTAAAGCATTTTCAACATTTAGCAGGTCTTTCTGTTAAATTTGGTGGTACGGATACAGATGGCGACGGTGTATATGACAAAGATGATGCATGCCCTGAGGTTGCTGGTTTAGAGGAATTCAACGGATGTCCTGATACAGACGGTGATGGTATTGAAGATAGTAAAGATGCTTGTCCTAAAGAAGCTGGTTCTAAAGAGATGAATGGTTGCCCAGATGAAGATGGTGACGGTGTTGCAGATAAAGATGATGCTTGTCCTAAAGAAGCTGGTTCTAAGGAGATGAATGGTTGCCCAGATGTAGATGGTGACGGTGTTGCAGATAAAGATGACGCTTGTCCTAGTGAAGCTGGTCCTGCTGAGAACAAAGGTTGCCCATGGCCAGATACAGATGGTGATAGCGTTTTAGATAAAGATGATAAGTGTCCAGATGTTGCTGGTACGGTTGCAAATGATGGTTGTCCTGAAGTAACTGTTGAGGTTCAGAAGCAATTGAATGATTATGCAAGAACTATCTTATTTGACACAGGTAAGTCTTCTATTAAAGCAGAGTCTACAGCAGTTATGGTAGACATTATCTTAATACTTAAAGAATACCCAACTGCTAAGTTTACAGTAGAAGGGCATACAGATAGTGTTGGTAGTGTAAAACTAAACCAGAGATTATCTGAGTCTAGAGCTCTTTCTGTAAAAGACTTCTTAGTTGAAGAAGGTATTGAAGAGTTTAGATTGTCTGCAGTTGGTTACGGTGAAGAAAAGCCAATGGCTACGAATAATACTAGAAATGGTAGAAAGCAAAACAGAAGAGTTGAGATTAACTTAGTAAAATAAGTTTCTAAAACTTAAGTGTTTTTAAATACAAAAAAAGCTCCGCATTGTGCGGAGCTTTTTTATTTTTACCCCATGCGTACATTTATACAGGAAGTATTAGAAAAGGTCTGTAAGACCCATAAAGATATTCAAGAAGTTATATTTATCTTGCCCAGTAAGCGAGCAGGTACATTTCTGAAAAAAGAAATTGCCAAAATTACGCAGCAGCCAATTTTTAGTCCCACCATATATAGTATTGAGTCTTTCGTGGAGGATATCTCCAAGTTAAAGTACGCAAGTAGCACAGAACAGTTATTTGAACTCTACAAAGCTTATTTAGCCGTAGGAGACTACGATAAAGAGTCTTTTGATAGCTTTTTAAGTTGGGGACAAACCTTGCTACAAGATTTTAATGAAATAGATAGATATCTTATAGATGAGCGAGCACTTTTCTCTAATTTAAGAGATGTGCAGGAAATAAACCATTGGTCTTCTGAGGAACAAAAAACACCACTAATTGATGCATATTTGCACTTTTGGGATCATATTTTACCAGTATATGAAACTTTTAATAACGGACTCTTAGAAAAAGGCTTAGCACACCAAGGGTTGGCTTACAGGAAAGCGGTGCTGAATTTAAGTGTGTATCTTGAGGAAACGTCTAAGTCGCATATATTTATAGGTTTCAACGCTTTAAACAAAGCAGAGAGCACAATCATACAAGAGACCTTAGCGAGAGGAAATTCAGAAATCTTCTGGGATATTGATCCTTATTTTTTGAACGATCCCGTACACGATGCAGGTTTTTTTATCAGAGCGCATAAAGACTGGAATTATTTTGAAGAACATCCTATACAAGGTTTAAGCAACCAATACTTAGCTACTAAAAAAATTGAGGTAATAGGAGTACCAAAGAATATATCTCAAACTAAATATGCAGGCACATTACTAGCGGAACTACAGCAGCAAGATTCATCATTATTGAAGAATACAGCACTAATTTTAGGAGACGAAACACTATTGGAGCCTTTACTTCATGGGATACCTGAAACAATTCCTACGGTAAATATCACCATGGGACAAAAATTACAGGCAACACCGCTAGCCGGGTATTTTACCAGTTTTTTTGAATTACACCAAACCACCAATATAAGAGGGTGGTTTTTTAAAGACTTTCTTCAGTTTATAACACATCCTTACAGTGCTGTAGTATTCTCTACAACAGCTTATAGCATAGCGCAACTTGTTACTACTATAAAATCTAAGAACTGGTCTTATATCACCTTAGCTCAATTGGCGTCCTTAAATGGGGGAGATAATACCCTTATCACTACGTTATTTCAAGATTTAAAGAACAGTCCTGATGCTTTCATGCAGACGTGTCAATTACTCATAGCAACATTAAAAGACGTGCTTACAGCTCAAAATAATACGATAGCTTTAGAGCAGTTATACAAAATAAGTACCCTCTTTAATCAGATTACAGAGTTAAGAGGGACGTACAGTTATATAACAACAATAAAAGGACTTAGGAATTTATTTAAAAATCTTTTAAGTTCAGAAACGCTAGATTTTCAGGGCAATCCGCTAGACGGTTTACAGGTAATGGGAATGTTAGAGAGTAGAAATTTAGATTTTGAAACGGTTATAATTACATCGGTAAATGAGGGCATCCTTCCATCAGGAAAATCCAACAATTCTTTTATTCCGTTTGATTTAAAATTAGCGTATAAACTCCCCACATATAAGGAGAAAGATGCTGTGTATACGTACCATTTTTACCGGCTATTGCAACGTGCTAAAAATGTGTATTTACTGTATAATACAGAGCCAGATGTGCTAGAAGGTGGAGAAAGAAGTAGGCTTATTGCACAACTAATTGCGGATAAAAATAGAATGGATATTATAGAAAGAATAGCTTCACCAACTATTATTCCTATCGTAACTAATTTAAAGCATATAGAAAAAACGCCAAGCTTAATGGCAGCACTAAAAGCCTATGCGGCTAAAGGCTTTTCACCAAGTTCACTAAGTAATTATATTAGAAATCCTATAGACTTTTATAAACAAAACGTTCTTGGGGTTTCAGATGTCGCAGCGGTAGAAGAGCAGATTGAAGCAAATACGTTTGGGACGGTAGTACATGATAGTTTAGAAGATTTATACACGCCTTTTGTTGGAGATCAACTTACAAAGCATTCTTTAGAATTGATGCTAAAAGATATAGATGCTGTAGTTGTTCGTAACTTAAAAAAATCATTTAAAGACGGTGCTATAGACCAAGGTAAAAATTATATCTCCTACCGGGTTATTAAAAAATACATCGAAAAATTTATTCTAAGTGAGATAGAACTTGCTGCGCACCATACTATAAGAATAATAGCACTAGAGAAAAAGCTAGCGGTACATTTGGACATACCTGGTATAGATACTACTGTAATACTAAAAGGAAAACTAGATAGGATAGATGAATTAGATGGGGTTACCCGAATAATTGATTATAAAACGGGAAAAGTAGAAAAAAGAAATGTGGAGATATTGGGGTACACAGACCTCATTACGGAATATCAATTTAGTAAAGCCTTTCAGTTGCTGTGCTATGCGTATATGTTTGTAAAAGAAGATGGAGATAGGCCTTTACAAGCGGGAATTATATCTTTAAAAAACTTGCAAGCAGGCACCATGTTATTTGCTGAAAAAGAAGGGACTAAGATTGTAACCAATACTATAAATGAAGAGACTTTAGCAGCATTTGAGGCTGCATTACAACAATTAATAAAGATTATTTTTGATCCTGAACTTCCTTTTATAGAAAAGGAAGTGTAAACCTAAATTATTATATAGCTAGATGGGTTGGAGGAAGGAATGTAGTTTAGAGTGTTTTGTATATGTATCGTTTGGAGTGTTTACTATTTCTAAAACATCATCTAATTTTTTGTGTGAGGATAGTTTTAGATATGCATACTAGGAATTTCTGAGGAAAAACTAGGTGTATTAAACAAGTATATACCTTCAGCTAAGCATTAAATCATAATTATATCTAAGCCTTACTTAATACATTTCTATTCCGCTTTCGCCTCTAAAATATTCCAGCTAAATTCTGCTACATCTTCAGAAACATCAACTTTTTTCTCAAATGATTGAGAATCTTTCGGTTCAATATATTCATAAATAGTAAACTCTGCTTTTCCAATTTCTGAGTTTGTCTTCGATAAAAATTTCACAATTACTTTGACATCTTTTGCTTTTGCAAGTAAAGCGTTATTCTGAATTTTACCTGTTAGCCATCTTGATTTTTCCTTATTAAAAAGTCCGCCTTCACTTCGGGTTTCAATTTGTGCGCTTCCGTCTAACAGAGTTGCTATCATTTCTATTTCTCGCTGCTTTAAATCGGACTTAATTAATTCGACACCTCTATAGCTTTGTATTTTTTCAGCGGAAGCATATCCATTTGTTTGTCCAACAGAAAATCCGATTACTCCAGTAACAATTCCCACAATTATAATAGGTAAAATTTTCTTTATAAACATGTAAGTTTCTTGATTTGATTAAGTACGTGGCATATGAGCTAAATATAGTTCTTTAAATGTTACACGGTGTCCCAACACTTAAATGGCATAAATACCTTCTTTATCAATAAGAGGTATATTACGTAAACCTTTCGTATTTACACTGTCTTTCTTAAATAGAAAACGCCTTTCATATAATTTATTATCTGCAAAGAAGGTGACAAAAAACTCATTTTCTAACGCCAAAACAGCGTCTTGAACAAATTCTATCTTTTCAAAAGATTTTGAAGCTACATCTCCAACAGAGTGCCTCATGGTAGACGTTTTACGCTCGTCATCATATCCTTTAGATACTACTAAAACCATTTCTATAGGACTGGTTCTATTGTTAAGGATATAGGCTGTCCAACCCTTAGATAAGTACTTATCATCCCAATCATAAATAAGGGCAACAAATACCTCCTTAGAAACAGAGATTTCTATATCTTTTTTCATGTTTAAAAATTGCTGTTTGATGTGTTAGAGCGAACTTTTAAACTGCTCTAAAAATCTTAAATCATTCTCACTAAGCAAACGGATGTCAGATATTTGGTGCAACAGCAATGCAATACGGTCTATACCCATACCAAAGGCAAAGCCAGAATACTCTTCTGCATCTATACCACAATTTGTAAGTACATTAGGGTCTACCATGCCACAGCCCATAATTTCTAGCCAGCCCGTTCCTTTTGTCATCTTATAATCAGTTTCTGTCTCTAAACCCCAATATACATCTACTTCTGCGCTAGGCTCCGTAAACGGAAAATACGAAGGACGTAATCTAATTTTAGATTTTCCGAAAAGTTCTGTAGTGAAATACTGTAGTGTTTGTTTCAAGTCCGCAAAAGAAACACCCTTATCTATATACAAACCTTCTACCTGATGAAAAAAGCAATGAGAACGAGCAGAAATCGCTTCGTTTCTGTACACCCTACCAGGAGAAATAGTACGTATGGGCGGTTTATTATTCTCCATGTAGCGCACCTGTACAGAGGATGTATGGGTACGAAGTAAAACGTCTGGATTTGTTTGCACAAAAAAAGTGTCCTGCATGTCTCTAGCCGGGTGGTATTCAGGAAGGTTCAAGGCTGTAAAATTATGCCAGTCATCTTCAACCTCTGGACCCTCAGAAACATTAAAGCCAATTCTTGAAAATATATCGGTAATCTGATTTTTTACTATTGAGATAGGGTGTCTTGCTCCTAAGGTAATTGGGCTGCCAGGTCTAGTTAAATCGCCATACTTGGCGCTAGTAGTAGAACTACGCTCTAAAGAATCTTTTAAAGACTGTACCTTTTCTGTAGCTGCCTGTTTTAACTCATTTATAACTTGGCCGAACTCTTTTTTTTGATCGTTAGGAATGGTTTTGAATGCAGCGAAAAAATCGTTTAACAATCCTTTTTTACCAAGATATTCAATACGGAATGCTTCTATTTCCGAGGCATCCTTTGATAAGAATTTTTCAACCTTTACTATATGTTCTTTAAGAGTAGCTATCATTGTTTGATTCTAGAAATACAAAGTTAAAACTTTTAAAAATGCGACTATAGGTTTTTATGATTTTTGATCTATTATTACTCTTTCGGATTGAATTCTAACCACATGCAGTGTTACCCACTCCATACACTTTTCAAAATCCTCAAAAATAAATTCTTCATGGATAAGGTCAGGAATAAGATCTACACGTTCCATCATATACCTAGGTTGTTTCATCACATTTACAAACAATATATTAATTCCAGATTTACGTAGGTCTATAAGCACGTCCTCCAAAGCATACAGCCCAGATTGATCTAAATATTGCATTTTACCCATGCGGATAATTACAGTAAGTGCAGTAGTAGGAATTTGGTCTGCTAAAACTTGAAACTCACTAGTAGAACCAAAAAAAAGTGGACCATTAATATGCTTAATAAATACAAGTTCTCGAAGTTTTTTTGGTATGTTGGTCTCATCTGGCCAAGCTTTTTCTTTCTCTAGTGTTCTAATTTTAGATCGTTCCGCAGTAAGATCGCCCATTTTTTTCATGAACATCAAACAAGCAATTATCAACCCAATACCTACAGCATAAATTAAATCCCAGAAGGTAGACAATATCATTACGGTAAGCATAATAATAACCTCAGAGCTTAATTTAACAGGTCCTATTTTAAGATCTTTAGGTAAACTAGGGATTGCTTTTAAGCCTTTATAATCCATAACACTTATACCTACTGTAATTAGAATGCCAGCTAAGACTGCAGCCGGAATTTGCGATGCCACTGGCCCAAGAGTAAGTAGAATTAATAATAGTAGGATGCCCGCAACCATTCCAGAAAGTTTTGTTTTACCACCAGAGTTAATATTTACCACGGTACGTATGGTTGCCCCAGCGCCAGGTAATCCAGAAAAGAGTGCAGCAACACTGTTCCCAATACCCTGCCCTATTAGTTCTTTATTTGGTCTGTGTTTGGTTTTGGTCATGTTGTCTGCAACAACCGAAGTTAATAGAGAATCTATAGCACCTAAAATAGCTAGTGTAAACGCAGTAAATATATACGGTGTAATGCTGTCTAGTTTAAAAGAGGTGAAAATTTTGAAATTAGGTAACGGCAACCCGTTTGGTATTTTGGCAATCGTTTCGTAATTAAGGTTACACCCGTAGGCAACACCAGAAACTAGGACTAAACCAACAAGCGTACTTGGTATGCCGGTAGTAATTTTTTTAAATCCGAAGATAATGATGATTGTTGCAAGTGCTAAGCCTAGTTCTAGCCAGTTTATATTCTTAATAGCTCTTGGGAATGCTTTAACCGCTCCTACTACTCCAGAAGATGCAGTTGCTGCCAAAATTCTAGCTTCTTGTAAAATAGCAACATCTGTTACTTCATGAGCGCGTTTAATGGTTTCTTCAAAATTTTCTAGAACTAGAATACCCTCGCCGGCTTCTTCACGCAGTATATTTTTTAGAATAAGTTCTTCTGCTTTAGGTTTAAAGGTACTTACAAAGTTTTGATCCTCTTTTGGGTAATACCCTATTGCTGGAAGTATTTGAGTAATGATTATGATAAGTCCAATAGCAGTCATAAATCCAGACACTACGGGGTAAGGTATGTAGCGTATGTATTTACCAAGGCCTAAAATTCCTAATCCAATTTGAAAGATGCCCGCTAATAGAAACACCGCTAAAATTGATGGTAGTGCTTTCTCTACACTACCATCATTTACTGCAATAATACTAGCAATAACTACCATACTTACAGCAGTCATAGGAGCCGTAGGGCCAGAAATTTGTGTGTTTGTACCACCAAATAATGCCGCAAAAAAACTTATAAAAATAGCACCATACAATCCTGCACTAGGTCCTAAGCCAGAACTAACACCAAATGCCAAGGCAAGAGGAAGAGCTACGATACCTGCGGTAATGCCACCAAAAAGATCTCCTTTAAAATTTGAAAACCATTTTTTCATAAATTAGATTGGTGTTTGTTTTGAAAAAGATGCTGAACCAGTTTTAAAAAGTTTATAAATACGAGGGTTCATGTAAGTAATATTATAAAAAGTACCCTTTGTGGGCTATTTTATTCGAAATTATCAACAACATTTAACCATTTCCGTGCTTTATTACTCTTAGATATATCATAGGTTGCTTATGATTCTAGGAAAGTTACTTTTCCTGTGGTAATATCATACATTGCTCCAATAATTTTAATCTCCCCATTACGCTCCATTTCTAAAAGAATAGGACTAAGACTCCTAATATCTTCTATGGTCAGATATACATTTTTGATAGCTACTTCATCTACAAAAGCTATATTTTTTGAGGATCTTTCGTCAGTATTTACAGGCTGTTTTACGGCTCTTACAGCATGTTTTATCTTATGTAAAAGTGTGGTGAGATTTCCCATCTTGGCATCGTCACAAGCACCCTTCACAGCACCGCAGGAGGTATGACCTAATACGGTTATAATTTTAGTTCCTGCTAACTTACAGGCAAATTCCATACTGCCTAGTATATCTTCATTTACAATATTCCCCGCTACTCTAACACTAAAAATATCGCCAACGCCTTGGTCAAATATTAGTTCTGCAGAAACACGAGAGTCAATACAGCTTAAAATTGTAGCAAAAGGGTATTGACCCGTTGCTGTGTCTGTAACTTGAGATAACAAATTGCGCTCTACAGCGGTATCTGTTAAGAATCTCTCATTTCCCTGTTTTAAGATTCCTATGGCTACAGTAGGCGTAATAGCTAGTTGTGCTTCTTTAGTAAGTGCTTTCATTTTAATTTTTCTAAGCGTGCTAGTTGTATTAAATCTGACTTTTTAAAAAACGTAAATTACTAGGTATCTCTCAAGAGTATTTTTGTTTGATAGATTTGAAAACGCATGGATGTAAAATAAGACGTAATGGTATTCTAGCCTATTTCCTTATTTATTTCTCACAAATTACAATAATTATTATTGGAGTATAGAGCGATGCCAGTTACTATATAAACCGGTAATATATTCTTTGTGCACTTACATATAAAAAATATTGGCAGAGCGCTAAAGTAGATTTAAGAAAAGCAATCTTAACTACGCAATGCTAACTGGATTCTCTTACGTGCTATATCTACAGACAGTACCGTAACGGTTACCTGTTGCTGTAGCTGTACATGAGCGGCTACATCTTTCACAAAATTATCAGATAAATTAGAAACATGAATAAGCCCACTCTCCTTAATTCCAATGTCTACAAAGCATCCAAAATTAGTAATATTATTAATTATACCAGGCAGTACCTGTCCTTCATGTAAGTTCTCTATACTTTTAATAGTACTATCAAATGCAAAGGCTTTGGCCTTTTTACGGGTATCTACGCCTGGTTTTACTAATTCAGAAATAATATCTTTTAAAGTAGGTAGCCCAATGATATCTGTGCAATACTGATCTAAATTTATTTTATCTAGAAGTGGCTTATTTCCAATAAGATTCAAGATGCTTGTTGCTTGGTCTTTTGCCATTTTTTCTACAATTCTATAACTTTCTGGGTGTACCGCAGAGTTGTCTAATGGGTTTTTAGCATTTTTAATACGAAGGAAGGCAGCTCCTTGTTCAAAAGCTTTATCACCAAGTCTCGCTACTTTTTTTATAGCATTTCTATTCTCAAAAGATCCGTTTTCGGTTCTATGCGCAACAATATTTTCTGCAAGTTTTACTCCTATGCCAGAAACATAACTTAAAAGAGGTACACTAGCAGTATTGATATTTACGCCAATGGTATTTACACAACTTTCTACTACAGTATCTAAGCTTGTTTTTAGCTTCTGTTGGTCTACATCATGCTGGTACTGCCCAACCCCAATAGATTTTGGATCTATTTTCACTAATTCTGAAAGGGGGTCTGCCAATCTTCTACCGATTGATACTGCACCACGTACGGTAATATCATGGTCAGGAAATTCTTCTCTTGCAATTTTAGATGCAGAATAAATGGAAGCACCTGCCTCGCTTACTATAAAAATTTCTACAGGGTGCTTAAAAACAATTTTTTTTACTACCTGCTCCGTTTCTCTAGACGCAGTACCATTCCCTATGGCAATAGCTTCTATTTTATGATCTTGCACCATAGTAGCCAGCGTATTCATAGCTTCGGTTATCTTATTTTGTGGAGCGTGAGGATATATATTTTCATAATGAACTAATTCTCCTTGTTCATTTAGGCAAACCACTTTACAACCCGTTCTAAACCCAGGGTCTATGGCTAGAATACGCCGTTCTCCTAAAGGAGCACCAAGCAATAGCTGCCGCAGATTTTTTGTGAAAACTAAAATAGCAGCTTCATCTGCTTTTATCTTAGCTTTTTTTAATTGTTCATTAGATAAGGAAGGAAATAGTAGTCGCTTATAAGCATCTTCCAGAGCTATTTTTAGATGTTCTGCACTGTCTGATTTTAAATTTGTAACGAGTTTTCTCTCTAGCTGACCTATTAGATCCTCATGGTCTAGGGTAATTTTTATACGGATGAATTTTTCAGACTCCGCTCGTAAAATAGCCAATAAACGGTGAGATGGGCATTGCTTCAAAGGCTCATTCCAGTCAAAATAATCATTATATTTCTGTGCTTTTTCCTCTTTTTTTTGTGCTGCAATTACTTTTGTGGTAATCATAGCCGTACGGCGCAATTGGTTACGAACTAAGGTTCTTATTTCAGTACGTTCATTAATCCATTCGGCTATAATATGTCTTGCGCCTTCAAGTGCAGCGGCTTTATCCACTATAGCTTCTGAAATATAATCCTTGGCTTTTATAGAAATATTCTGGCTCTGTTGCGCCATAATTAAGGTAGCCAAAGGCTCTAAGCCATGGGCACGGGCAATAGCTGCTTTTGTTTTTTTACTTCTCTTAAACGGAACATACAAATCTTCTAATGCCGATAAATCTCGTGCAGACTCAAAACTACGCCGAAGCTCTGGAGTTAGTGCGCCTTGGTCATCTACTGCCTTTAGAATTGTTTTCTTTCGTTTATCAAATACCTCAAATTGCTCTTTGTATTGTACAATAGCTCCAATAGCTACTTCATCTAATCCTCCACTTTTCTCTTTTCTATATCTAGCTATAAAGGGGATGGTACAATCTTGCTCTAATAGCGCAACAGTGCTTTCAATACTATTTTGAGGTAGCTGTGTTTTTTGTTTGATGTATAAAATAAGCTCCATAAAATAGGTGATGTATTATTATAGTATTTGTTCGAGAAGAATTATTTCAGGCATCTTTCAGCACTCTCGTTAATAAACAACGTCTAACTAATACTCGCCCCATCTACAACCCCGTCCTTATCTGGATTCATAAAAACCAACGCGCCTTTTCCATCTTCCGTCATTAAAATCATGCCTTCGCTTTCTACACCACGCAATGCTCTGGGGGCTAGGTTAATCAGTATAGAAACCTTCTTTCCAACAACTTCTTCTGGACTAAAGCTCTCTGCAATACCAGAAACGATAGTTCTAGTGTCTAATCCTGTAGCTACTTTAAGAACTAATAATTTCTTCGTTTTCGGCATTTTTTCTGCCGAAATAATCGTGCCTACACGAATATCTAACTTAGAAAAGTCTTCAAAAGTAACGGTCTCTTTCTGTGGCGTAACCTCCCTATCTTCCAATAAATTTTTTTGTTTGGTTGCTTCCAGTTTAGCTAATTGTGCTTGTACCTCTTCGTCTTCTACCTTTCTAAATAATAAAGATGCTTCGTTAATCTGGTGGGTCGCTGGGAGTAAAACCTCCGTACTTGCAACAGTGTCCCAAGAAAGCATCGCTGGACTATTATCAGTATTTAGTATTTGCTTCAATTTGGTTGATGTAAAGGGTAGAAAAGGTTCGCTTAAAACAGCCAAGCCTGTAGCTATTTGTAGGGCTACGTAGAGTATTGTTTTTACACGTTCTTCATCTTGTTTAATAACTTTCCAAGGTTCTTCGTCTGCCAAGTACTTATTTCCTAACCTTGCTAGGTTCATTAGCTCTTGGCTTGCTTCTCTAAACCTATAACGTTCTAAAGAAGCACTAATCCGTTCTGGAAAAGCTTTTAAAGAGGCTAACGTTTCTGTATCAATTTTAGAAAATTCTTGCGGTTCTGGAACATGCCCATTACAGTATTTGTGTGTTAACACTACTACACGATTTATAAAATTACCAAAGATGGCTACCAGTTCATTGTTATTACGTGCTTGAAAATCTTTCCAAGTAAAGTCATTATCCTTTGTCTCTGGTGCATTTGCAGTAAGCGCATAGCGCAATACATCTTGCATGTCTGGGAATTCTACTAAATATTCATGCAACCATACGGCCCAGTTTTTAGACGTAGAAAGTTTGTTGCCCTCTAGATTCAAAAATTCATTGGCGGGTACATTTTCTGGGAGAATAAAATCTCCGTGTGCTTTTAAAATAGCAGGGAAAATAATGCAGTGAAAAACTATATTATCTTTTCCTATAAAATGCACCAATTTTGTGTCTTCATCTTTCCAATACGGTTCCCAATCTTTTCCCTCACGGGCAGCCCATTCTTTTGTAGAAGAAATGTAGCCTATAGGGGCATCAAACCAAACATATAACACCTTGCCATCTCCTCCTTTTACAGGCACGGGAATGCCCCAGTCCAAATCTCTTGTAACGGCTCTTGGTTCTAAACCGCCGTCTATCCAAGATTTACACTGCCCATAAACGTTAGGTTTCCAATCGTTTTTATGACCTTCTAAAATCCATTTACTTAAAAAATCCTCATACTTATTAAGTGGCAAAAACCAATGGGTGGTTTCTTTTGTTGTGGGTACAGCACCGGTAATGGTAGATTTTGGTTGTATAAGGTCTGTAGCATTAAGTGTAGAGCCACAACTCTCGCACTGGTCTCCGTATGCCTCTTCATTACCGCATTTGGGGCAAGTACCAATTACAAATCTATCTGCTAAAAATTGGTCTGCTTCTGGGTCGTATAACTGCGCAGTAGTTTCTTCTATAAAATCTCCTTGCTCATATAATTTCTTAAAAAAATCTGAAGCTGTTTTATGGTGAATAGGAGCAGAGGTTCTTGAGTAATTGTCAAAAGTAATTCCGAACTCTAAAAAAGATTGCTTGATGATTTCGTGGTATTTATCTACTACCTGTTTAGGAGAAATACCTTCCTTCTTCGCTTTCATAGAAATAGCAACGCCATGCTCATCACTACCGCAAATAAATGCAACATCATTATTTATTAGTCTTTGGTAACGTGCATAAATATCTGCCGGAATATACACACCAGCTAAATGACCAATATGTATAGGTCCATTGGTATAGGGTAGTGCGGCTGTAATAGTATATTTTTTGCCTTTGGTAGTATCTGTAATAATCGAGGTTTCTGTAAGCATCTATTCTAAAATTATACTGTAAAAATAGCGGTTTTTAGAGTGGTTTTAGAACCTTAACTCAAAAGAAAACCCTTACTGTAGTAAGGGTTCTTTTGAGTTGCAAAGTGTAAAATATCAAGTTATCATAATAGATTTACTCATTTTTTTATTTTTAACACTAATTCGATAAATATATTTTCCTGTAGATAAATGTTCAGTCATGCGCTCTCGTATGTTTATTTCCGCCTCGCCTTCAAACATCATCTCGTTTACTACCGTACCCATATTCTGACCAAGAATATTAAACAACTGAATATCTACATGCGCAGCAAAAGGCATATTCATATGTATATGTGGCGCACCTTCTCTAGGATAGTATGGTTTGTGTGCTACTATTCTTGTGGCATCTAGATTTTGGTCTGTGTCATTTTCATCGTTACCCTCATCAGTTTGGATTGGAGGTGTAACTGCACCATCATTATAGGTGATGTCTGGAAAGGCTGTTCCGCTACAATTAAATCCAAGATTTATTGGCGTATAGGGGTGATCTAGCAAATGTTTTTCAACTAGTGCGGTATCTACACACAACCATTCTGCTAATACTGTGGCATATAAATCTCTAAAATCTGTAGTGTATTCTAGATTACCTCGTTTGTCTGGGTCTTCTAGAGTAGGGTGGTCTCCTACAAATGCACTGCCATTTAAACCTGAACCAAAAAATAAGGTAGGCGATGCTTTACCATGATCTGTACCATTAGAACCATTTTCAAAAATTCTTCTACCAAACTCAGAGAAGGTCATGCTTAACACCTTAGAATCTTGTTGCGTGCAAGCCAAGTCTTCATAAAAGCTATTAATGGCTACAGATAATCGTGTCATTAACTTAGCATGCGCTATAGGTTGATTATTATGAGTATCAAAACCACCCATAGAGATCATATATACCTTAGTGCCCAAATTACCTTTTATCAATTTAGAAATAACAGATAATTGTCTTGCAAAACTATTTTCTTGATATTCTACGGTGCATGGCTGTTGCTCACCTCTCTTGTAGGCTTCGTGGATAACGCCAGAATATTCATAGGTAGTATTTGCTACGCCTCGTAGAAATTTAAGCTGGTCTCCGTACATACAATCATTAAAGAGGGTATCACCTAAACCATATACAACACCAGATTTTCCAATTTCTTCTAATTGGTTTACATTAGAAGTAGTAAAAGCATAATTGGTTTCTTCTCCTTGAAAAACCAAACTTCCAAATTGTCCTATTTGCACTGCTGCGGGTGCTGCGGGTGGGTTTACAAGATAATCTGGATAAATATCTTCAAGATGCCTTCCCATCCAACCAGTATTTAGGCCACTAAATCCAGTGGAGGAAAGATCGGTATTTGCAAAAATATCAGACCCCGTAAAGTGAGAAAGGCTTTGCCCTTCGTAACCTACCCCATGTACCGCTTTAAATTGTCCATTTTCCCACATAGGTTCTAAGGCATTCATGTATGACGGAATTCCAAAATCGTCTGTAAGCTTTAACACCTTACTTTCTGGAATGTAGATATTAGGGCGTACTGTTGCGTACTCATCATACTGCTGAATAGGAATTACTGTGCTTAAACCATCGTTACCACCAGATAACCTTATGAGCACTACTATTTTATCTGTTTCTGTTGCCGCTATACCCGCAGATAAAGAGGAAGGTGCGTTTGCAGTAAGCATATTTGAACCAAGCATCATAGAGCCAGAGCCCGCAATACCTAGCGCTTGTATAAAGGAACGCCTACTCCATAAAGTATGTTCCTCATCATGACCTTTATGGTCTATTCCTTTATGTGGAGTATGGTGTGATTGGCACATTTGCTTTTAATTTATTTTAATTGAAATTCTGGTTGTCTTGCTATATAACGCAGTAGCAGATACACCTGAAAAGGGGCACTTTGCCATGTGGCTAAGGTCCAAGATTCTTGGCTACCGCCTTCATAATAAGCATCTTCTACATCACTTCTAAATACAGAAAAAGCTTTAGCGTACTCTCCTT
>Ga0115567_10003232_pt1 | contig 16095 bp, 12 predicted proteins | sample COGITO_mtgs_1204_2_FD_88679 | JGI IMG/M metagenome (GOLD analysis project Ga0115567, IMG submission 88679) | Pelagic marine microbial communities from North Sea - COGITO_mtgs_120412 | ecosystem: Environmental > Aquatic > Marine > Epipelagic | place: Germany:Helgoland, sampling site Kabeltonne... | reverse complement strand
GAACATATTATTCTACTCATATGGAATTAGAAGGGATTCTTAAAAATAATTCATCTACAAAACAAGAAGATGATAAAACAATAGAAATAGAAGTACAAGAATTAACAAACACTGATGGAGTTACTGTTGACGTCCCTTTTGCAGTATTGGATAAAGCACCGATATTCCCGGGTTGTGAACAGTTGGATGCCGAGGCAACTAAAAAATGTTTTCAAGATACTATGATGTCATTTGTAGGTCATAATTTTAACACCAACTTAGCCGAAAATATTGGGTTATCGGGGAAACAAAGGATAAGTGTTATCTTTAAAATAGATTCAAATGGTAACGTACAGAATGTCCAGGCTCGAGCGCCACACCCAGAGTTAGAGGCAGAAGCAATGAGAGTTATTTCAAAATTACCTAAAATGATCCCAGGTGAAAAAAACGGTAAAGAAGTGAATGTACTTTATAATCTGCCAATACTTTTTAAAGTGAATGAATAAATTGGTTTTTATATTTTTTATCCTATTTCTATGTAAAGCCGAAGCTCAAGAACCTTCGGCTTTACAAGTTGGGGATAGCTTGTATGCTTTAGGTGATTATGGTAATGCGATAAAAGCGTATAAAAATGCAGCACAGAATACTTCGCAAAAAATTAAACTCGCAAAAAGCTATGAAGCAGCGGGGAATGCTACCCAAGCATTAAACTATTATAAACAAGTGCTAGTTAAAGACACCAGTGCGATCGTGATCAAGTACAATTATGGAAAATTATTAGCTACTGCAGGACGATTACAAAAGGCAGATAGTGTTTTTAAAAAATTGAACAAATCGTATCCTGACAATTCAAATTTCGTGTATCAATTAGCAACTGTTAAAGAGGAAATGAAGGATTCTACAGCTCAAACGTTATTTGCGCAAGCCTACTTTTTGGATGACACCAATTTAAATGCGCTCTACAAACTAGCGCGGCGTGCAGTGACCAAACGTAATTTTGGTTTTGCTCAAAATTATGTGGAGAAGGCTTTAGTTTTAGACCCTAACAGCACCCGTTTTTTGACGTTGAAAGCGTTGTCGCACTTTTATTTAAAGGAATACCATGAGGCTGTTAAAACCTATGAACGATTACTTGAACTAAACCAAAGTAATGAGCAATTGCATGAAAAACTGGCAATAAGTTATACCAACACCAACCAATTTGAAAAAGCAATTGAGCATTATACAATCCTAATCAATGAGTATAGCGATAAAGTACCGTCCTATCATACCAATCTGGCGCGGGCATATATGGCGATAAAAGAATATGACAAGGCCATACGGCACATAGAGATTGCCATTGTGTTACAGGATATTCCGTTAGATGGCGAATATTTACAGCTCTCCACAATTTACAAAAAACAAGGCAACGATAAATTAGTCTTTGAGATGATGCGTAAAGCCGTTCAAGAAAATCCAGAGGACGAAATGTTACAGTATTTTCAAGTACTGGCGGCAGATAATTACTTTAAGGACAAGACTTCTATTTTAAATTATTATGAGCGCTATCTAGAAAGGTTTGGCGCAAAGGGTCGCTATAGAGATGTCGCAAAACAACGAATACGTGACCTTAAAAAAGAATTACATTTTGAAAAAGAATAAGTTTCTCTAAAATTTGTACTTTTCGGGGGAGTACAGCAACCCCTATGATAAATCGCATCGCCATTATATTTCTTTCTTTTTTGGCAACTTCTTGTCAATTTTTTAATACTGAAAAAATTCCTTCAGAAGAAATCTATGAAAAAGAATTAGAATCGATAGACTGGAGTGATGTAGATCAATACCCAGTATTTAAAGGATGTGAAGATATTTCAGAAAAAATAGCGCAAAAAGAATGTTTTGAAAGTACGATTGCAACAAGTATGTACCGCACCATTAGCGACCGAAATATTATAGCGGGACACCAACTTAGTGACACCCTATTCATAGAAATACTAGTGTCTCAAAAAGGAGAGTTAGAAATTAAAAGAATGGAAATCGATAGTACGGTTCAAAAAGATTTCCCTGAACTCCAAAATTGGATCATACATAGTCTCGATTCAATGAACATTATCGCTCCAGCCTACAAACGGGGAATTCCAGTGAAGACACAATTTACACTTCCAGTGGTGATAAAAACGGAATAGGCTACAAGCTAAATTTATACCCTACCGAAAAATCTATAGGAAATTCGCCGTTATTATCCAATCCAATCGCTACAATATCATTGTACGTAACAAATAGATGACCCTTGCCCAATGCAATGTCGGCGCCAACGCCAAAAGATGCGGGTGTGTTAAAGTCTCCACCCTTACGTTCTTCGGTGATAGCAACGGGCCCATCTGCGGGTCCTTGGCCAAATCCTGTAACAACCGTCACTTTACTGTAGGTGTAAGACACAATTTTTGCATTTACAAACAAATCTAAAGCGTCCGTCTTTATAAATTTAAAGCGATAATTAAGTGAAAAATCGGAAGCAGAATAGTCATATTCATCTCCTGAAAAAGTTTGTTCAAACCTAAAAACAATGGCATGACGTCTCAGATTCACCTCATCTGTCAGTTCTACATCAAAACCTGCGGTCAAGAGTGTTTGGTTCGTTGGGTTAGGCGTATAAATCTCATTAGAAAGTCCAGCAAACGGTCCAATTCGCGTCGAGAGTTTCACCGAAGTATCATTGGCTTGATAGTTTGGATCTTTAAGGAGATTATAGCTATTAAAAAAGGCCCGCAATCCAGACGTAGTAAGGTTTACGTCATCTACCGTCAAATTTTCATCGCTCGTTAGCGCTCGCAAGGTTTCTTTGTATTCTTCCTGGTAGTCACCCTCGATATTTGTGTTCTTAAGTTCGGTAATTTCATTTCCCTTTTTGGCGAAATAACGATATTCTTCATCAATGGTATTCCATAATAATGTGAGCGCGCCATCAACTTCTGTTTTGAGCGCATAGGTAGTTCCATCTACCGTATAATTTTTTTGAGCTACTACTGAAGTAGTAATTGTGGAAAATAAAAATAGAAAAAATAGGAATGAGAGGCGTTTCATAGTGAATTGATTTGGTAAGATAAATGTAATCAAATTTCTTCATTTAAAGGGCATGCGGTAGTTTCTTCCTTTCCATGTATAGCTTCCAGTAAGACTTTTTAAGACGACAAATACTGTGATAAATGGGTAGCTTATAAAAGATAGCATAAAATAAAACAAATGGAATGTACCTTCAGAAAACCGAATGCTGAGCAACAACGCGATACCATCTACGATCAATTTTAGTACTAAAAAGAACCCTAAAAAAGGCAGGAAATTAGTCTGGAAAATCGCAACAATAGCGGCAATTATAATCCAAAGGTTAGTACAAAAGACCAATGCACCCAACAATTTTGAAGTACTGTCTTTTTGTTTTGAAGTCTTAGAAGCCCAGCGTATACGTTGCTGTACAAGATTTGACCAAGTATTTTGGGGCTGCGTTTTTACAATAGCGTCTTTGTTTTTTATAAATTTTGGCCTGGTTGGAGTAACTCTCTTGGCTTTCTCCAACATAAAAATATCGTCCCCACTTGCAAGATGATCGTTGCCTTTAAATCCGTTGACTTCTTTAAACAGGTTTTTTTTGTAGGCCAGGTTAGCTCCATTACAAAGTAAAGGGTTTCCAATTCCGAAGGTCCCAATGGTTATAAATTGCAAACTCAAAGTGTCAAAATATTGAAACTGTTGCGCAAATGAGGTATTGGTCGTTGTTGTGATCGGAGCCACAATAAAAGGTACATCGTGCTTTTGAATAAAAGTATCTAGAACCTTCAGCCAGGTAGGAGGCACTTCGCAATCTGCATCTGTCGTGAGGATCCAAGTATTTAAAGCGTGTTTAATCCCTTGTGTTAGGGCGTCCTTTTTAGGCGAGGCAGAAATACGTTGATTTTTAAGTAGCTTAATATCAATATTTTGTGCATTTTCTGACTGTTTAAAATCTAGAATGATTTTTTCAGAAGAGTCTTCCGAAGCATCGTTAATCAGGATGATTTCAAATAAATGGTGGGGATAGTTCAGTTTCTGAAGGGAAGTGAGCAATCTAGGAAGATTTTCAGCTTCATTTCTAAAAGGGATCAGAATTGAAAAGGTCGTTTTTTGTGATGTACTTTTAGGTATGGCTTCAGTACTAAAATAAGGCGTTTTCACATATCCATACATCAAATAGAGCATCACTAGGCTGTACAAAAAAATAATAATAGAACCCGCGAGTATCATGAGCGTACGGGTTTATAAGTAAACATGAGTACGGAGCCAAGTAAGGCGGGTACTATAAAATTAAGCAGCCACATGGCAAGCACGGCACTCAGTACTGTGAGTTCATTTACACCGGCATATGAAAACAACCAAACGGCAACACCACCCCGAACGACAACGTCAAAGATAAAGACAGTAGGGATTATGGAAACCAAAAAATACATGCCAAAAATAAGGGGTGCCGCTTCCTGAAATGTAATTTCGGCCTCAAAAATAGTGAGCAGCATTAAAAATAGCGTGCTAAAAATTACATACCGCAATACCGAAAAGAGGACTGTTTTTATTTTTACTGAAGTAGAAAGGTTTTTAAAATAGTGCCAGACGTTCAACAGTGTAAATCCTTTTAACAACAATTGTCGTTCTCGTAACAGGTATCCTAAAAAAAGAAAACCAATGACTACAATGATGAGTAAAATGACATTAAGCAATGATATTTGAATATCATATTGAACGATAAAAATGGACACCCCCACCAAACCAAACAATACAGTGGTAGCCATTTGCGCACCATTTGAAAAAAGGTTAAGGAGTAACACTTTTTTACGCATGGTACTTTCAAAAAAATAGGCTTTGGCGCCATAATCTCCTATACGATTAGGTGTGGCAAGGGAAACGGTTAGCGCCACAAGGCTTTGTTTGATAGCCGTTTTAAAAGAAATTGGTAGTATAGAAGAGACGAGTGTTTTCCATTTAGCGATTTCGAAGATCCAATTCATAATTGCAAATGCCATACAGATGAACAAGGAGGTCCAAAGATGGTCTGTATACCTCACATGATCTATAAATGTCTTCCAATCTAACGTGTCATTCGCATTGACTTTGTCATAGATATACCAAAAAGTCACGGCTAAAATTAAAAGTTTTAGGGCAACGAGCAGATATTGTTTAGCTTTGTGAGACAGATTAAACATCGAGAACGAAAATACTAATTTACTTTTCTATGTTCAGTAAAGCTTCAACAAAACCTCAATTTAAATTGCTTATTCTTTAAAACGTATGCCAACAGAAAAAATTTTTTTAGGTATTGATCCAGGAACAACGATCATGGGGTTCGGACTTATAAAAGTGATAGGAAAAAAAATGGAGTTCTTGCAATTAAATGAACTACAACTCTCAAAATACGATGATCATTACGTACGGTTGCGGCATATTTTTGAACGTACCATTGAGTTGATTGACACCTTTCATCCAGATGAGATCGCAATCGAGGCGCCTTTTTTTGGTAAAAACGTACAGTCAATGCTCAAGTTAGGGCGTGCGCAAGGAGTTGCCATGGCAGCAGGACTTTCAAGACAGATTCCAATCACAGAGTACTCTCCTAAAAAAATAAAAATGGCGATAACCGGTAACGGGAATGCCAGTAAGGAACAAGTGGCAAAAATGTTACAGAGCACTTTAGGGCTTAAAACACTACCAAAGAATTTGGATAGTACAGATGGCCTAGCTGCGGCGGTATGTCATTTTTATAATTATGGTAGAATAGAAGTCGGTAAAAATTATACTGGCTGGGCAGCATTTGTAAAACAGAATGAAAAACGGGTTGATAAATAATGATTTCGCAATCAATTTATTAAGACAAAGCCCTCAAAGAAATTTGAGGGCTTTGTCTTAATAAAAATCTTTTTATTAGAAGCTAAATCCTAGGCGCGAGTAATAGTACGCACCGCCGAATCCCATCTGCACTGCATCCCAATAACCACCCGATTCGGTTTCTCCATCATTTTGTTGGTCTGGATATTCGTTAAAAATATTATTACCACCAATACTTAACTTCAAGTTGTCTGTGAGTTGATACCCAAAATTTAAATCAAACGTAAATTTTGAATCATACACATCTTCGGTATCGGCAAAATCAATAAGAATGATTTCACTGTAACGTGTAGCTGCCAATGCTGCTGTAAATTTATCGATACTGTACCCAACGTTTAAACTAAATTTACTATCTGGCGCAGAGGCTAATAAGAAGGCGCGTTCACGAGCACCAAAGAATGTTTCTTCATCAAGGTCACCATTGTTCACGTCTTTAATCGTTATATTATTGATGTTTCCTAAAAGCGATGTCGTTAGGGTTCCATCGCCAATATTCTTTCGATAGGTAAGTATTACATCCAGCCCTGTTGTTTCTGTATCAACCCCGTTCGCAAAAAATTGCGCCTCGTTGACACTTTCTATTTGAGGTGCTTCAAAGGTCCCAGTTAATACAATACGATCTTTTACGTTTACATAGTATCCATCAACAGTAGCTGTAAAATCACCAAAGGAAGCGGTGAAACCCAAAGAAGCATTTAAAGCGGTTTCTTCTTTTAATTCTCCAATACCAAAGGATCTAGTAACAGGGCTATTGTTTGCAGATAGCAACGATTCGGTGGCTACGCCTCCTTGAAAATCGGTAAATCTTAAATTGTAATAAATTTGAGCTAATGAAGGTGCTCTAAAACCTGAACTTACAGAACCTCTTATGTTGATATCATCGGTAGCTTTAAGGCGGGCTGCCAACTTTCCGTTAAACGTACTTCCGAAGTCACTATAATTTTCAAAACGAACCGCTCCTGTGACAAGAATACGTTCAGTAATATCTAATTCTGCATCGGTATAAAGCGAAATGTTTGAGCGACTTCTGTCCACTTCGTTTGCAGGGCTATATCCTGGAAATCCTTGTGAGCCTCCAGGTCTTGGGTCTCCAGAAACTGGATCTACAGGTTGTTGCTGATTGGCAGGGTCTGTTATTGGATTTCCATTAACATCAAAAGTTGCATAAGAGCCTATTTCTCCAGCAAAAATGGTGAAGTTTTCGGTTCTATATTCAGCTCCTAAGGCTAAGTTGAAACCACTCGCGATATCTTCATAATATTTTGAAAAATCCAGATTTATGGTGTTCTGGTCTAGTGTATGACCACCTGCATCAAAATCTGTTGGAGAATTTTCTTCTAAGGAAGCGTTAAGGGTTCCTTTTATGTAATAATGAAAAGAGTTTTTACCATACGTATTACTAATATCTACCTTCCAGTCATCTCCTAATTGAGACCGAACACCAGCGGCAATAGAGTGGTCTAAGACAATTGACGTTATTCTAGGCGTAAAACCATTAGGGAAAATTTCGGTAACGACACGAGCGCCATCATTTCTAGTAAAGGCATAGGCATCGGTATCTCGATAGTTTCTTCCTCCAAAGGCATATACTTCGGTATTCTCTGAAACGGGAAAACTTAAATTTCCGAAGATATTAAAACCTTCAATGGCTGCTTCACCAAAACCACGTCTAAAATCATATCCAGGTCGTAACGTTTTGTTTTTATTGATGTATTCGGTCGTAAAATTAGCATACCCTTCCTCACCAAGTGCCACTCCATAATTTCCAGCAATCTTTATAGAGCCTCCATCAAAACTTTGATCATCACCAAGGGCATTACCATCACGGTCTGTGTCTAATCTATTGCCATCTGTATTAGGAGTTCCTTCAGGAAAATCTCCTTTTGCATTTGTGTTATAGGCGCCATAGCTCACACTTCCTGTGAATTCATCTACATTATCCTTTAAAACGATATTGATAACTCCAGCAATGGCATCAGACCCGTATTGAGCGGCAGCTCCATCACGAAGAATTTCTATTCTTTTAATAGAGGCAGCAGGAATAGTGTTTAAGTCGGTTCCTGTATTTCCTCTTCCTCTTGTTCCAAATATGTTGATTAATGAAGATTGGTGTCTTCGTTTTCCATTGATCAATACTAAGGTTTGATCGGGCCCTAAGCCACGCAATGTTGCCGGATCTATATGATCTGCCCCGTCTGAACCAGATTGTTTGTTTGCATTGAACGAGGGTGCCGCATACTGTAACAATTCGTTGATTTCTATTTTACCAGATTGCGTTGAAACTTCGGCGACATCAATAATGTCTATTGCCACGGGCGTGTCTATAGCGGTACGTTTAGGGGATCTTGAACCTACCAATAGAACAGCATCTAATTCGAACCCTTCGGCTAAACTAATATCAATTGTAGTTTGACCATTAACAGCTATTTCTTGAGATTCATAGCCCACATAACTTATGAGTAAGGTTGCATTTTCGTTTACTGTAATCGTGTATTTCCCATCTAAATCTGAGATGACGCCATTAGTGGTTCCTTGTTCGATAATATTTACACCCAGGAGCGGATTGCCACTAGTGTCGTTTACAGTTCCATTAACTGTGGTTTGTGCCATAGAAAAGGCAGAAATGAGCATAAAGCTTACTAGAAAGAGTGTTATTTTCATGTGTTTTTAGGTTGGTTTATTAATTAAAGTTACTAAAAAATAAGATAAAGAGAAGTTATAGAGCTTTTATTAATATTTCTTTTTTTATAAATTAAACCAGTTTGTCTGAATAAAGTAAAGGGAAAAGGCAAGTTCTGCTTATCCCTAATTTTTCAATAAAATTAATTAAGTTGAAGGTTAAAACGGCTAGACGGTATTTGTAAAGTTGAAGGATAAACAAGAGTTTTTATAGACTCTTAAAAACTGAATAACGAATTTAAATCAATATTTTTATAGCTGCAGATTTATAAGATTTGAACAAGATATTAATAAATGCCTAATACAATTAGACGTAAAGAGATGCGATATCCAAGCGGGATAACCTTCACTTATGGAAGGCGTGTATTTTATTTATCATAGAAAAGTATGAGTAGTAAAGAAAATAAAGAAGGCTATTTATCTAACGAAAATTTTGCCTTAGAGGAAAACGAGCAAAATCGAGAAGAAATTGATAAAATGGTTCTTGAATTCTCCAATCAATTCTTAAACAATATTGGAACCATGAAAGCTTTTCGTAGTAACACCTATGATAAAACAGAACAAGATGATCAATTTGAAATTGGAGAAGGAACTTTAAAGCTGGATGAAATATTAAGTTTTGTCAAGGAACGTGTTGTAGATACTGGTTTAAACCCTACTTCAGGCGGGCACTTGGGCTATATTCCTGGCGGTGGAATCTATAGTGCTGCTTTAGGCGATTATCTCGCCGCAGTTACTAATAGGTATGCTGGAGTATTCTATGCTTCGCCTGGCGCTGTAAAAATGGAAGATGCACTTATAAAATGGGGCGGTAATTTAGTGGGATATAACGAAGGTTTTGGTGGCAACTTGACATCAGGCGGCAGTATTGCAAACCTAATTGCGTTATCGACCGCCAAGAAAGCTAAGAACATTACCTCCAAAAATCTTTTGAAGAGTGTAATCTACTGCTCACAACAGACACATCATAGTATTTACAAAGCCATAAATTTTATTGGGTTGGAAGAGTGTGTTATTCGTCAAATACCTTTAGACGGCAATTATAGATTATCGTCGCTTGAACTCAAGTCTCAAATTGAAAAAGATATTAAAGAGGGCTTGAATCCATTTTTGGTTATTGCCAATGCCGGCTCTACCGATTTAGGTGCAATCGATCCTTTAGAAGAACTAGGAGCAATTTGCCGCAAAAATTCTATTTGGTTTCACGTGGATGCTGCTTATGGTGGCTTTTTTGTCTTGACCGTTTATGGCAAAGAGAAGTTGCAAGGTTTAAAACAGGCCGATTCGGTAATTCTAGACCCCCATAAAGGGATGTTTTTGCCCTACGGTTCTGGTATGGTACTAGTAAAGGATATAAATCATTTACTAAATGCCAATCGTTACTCGGCCAACTATATGCAAGATGCCGATAACGAGGCACATTATTCTCCAGCTGACCTGTCCCCAGAATTGAGTAAGCATTTTAGGGGGTTGCGTATGTGGCTACCTTTAAAGCTATATGGAGCTGAAGTTTTCTCCAATTATCTTGAAGAAAAGTTGACTCTTACGGGGTATTTATACAAAGAATTAATAGTATTGGGATTCACGATCGTTTGTGAACCTGCCCTTACCGTCATTGCCTTTAGATACGAACGTAAAGATCGTGATAGCGATGGTCTAAACAAAGCCCTATTAAACCATATTCTTGAAGATGGACGGGTCTTTATTTCTTCAACTTCACTTGATGGCAAGTTCACACTTCGTGCCGCCATTTTATCATTCCGAACACATAAGAAGGAAATCGATCTATTTTTACAGTTATTAAAGAGCAAATTAGCAGATGTGTCAGTTTAGGGCAAATACCGATTTTGTTTACAAATAGAAGGGTAACCAGATATCTTTTCAATGTTATCTTAGTCTATTAATGCAGCACATTTTCGACAATACAGACATTATAATGGGACTTATGGAAACTAGTTAAATGTTGTATATAGCGTTTTATTTGAACGGATTTTAAACAAAAAAACCTGAAGAGTTATCTTCAGGTTTAGTGCGGATGACAGGAATCGAACCTGCACGCCTTGCGGCACTAGATCCTAAGTCTAGCATGTCTACCAGTTCCACCACATCCGCAGGAAACTTAGTGCCCTTAAAAGGGACGGCAAATATAAGCAAGATATTTTATTTACAAACAATCTTTCTTTTAAAAAATTCACTTTTTGTATATTCGTATTCCTTCAAAAAAATAGCCTATGAAAAGTGCAAAACCGTATATCGAAGAACATAAAGATCGTTTTATAAACGAGTTGGTCGAGTTGCTTAAAATTCCTTCTATAAGTGCCGATTCGGCGTATAAAAAAGAGGTGCTAAAAACTGCTGAGGTGGTTAAGAAAAGCCTTGAAAAAGCAGGTTGCGATAAAGTAGAAATTTGCGATACACCAGGATATCCTATTGTATATGCCGAAAAGATAATCGATAAAAAGCTACCCACTGTCTTGGTGTACGGTCATTATGATGTGCAACCGCCAGATCCAATAGATTTATGGGATAGCCCACCTTTTGAGCCTGTCATCAAAAAAACCGAACTGCATCCCGATGGTGCCATATTCGCCAGAGGAAGTTGTGATGATAAAGGACAAATGTATATGCACGTAAAGGCGATGGAATTTATGACCGAAACAGGGCAATTACCCTGTAACGTGAAATTTATGATCGAAGGGGAAGAAGAAGTTGGGAGTGAAAGTCTCAGTTGGTTTTTAGAAAGAAATCGGGAAAAACTTGCAAACGATGTTATCTTGATAAGCGACACCGGAATGATTGCAAAAGACGTTCCTTCTATCACTACGGGCTTGCGTGGCTTAAGCTATGTGGAAGTTGAGGTTACGGGACCTAATCGGGATCTTCATAGTGGTTTGTATGGTGGTGCCGTGGCAAACCCGATAAATATATTGGCAAAAATGATTGCATCCTTACACGATGAAAACAATCATATTACTATTCCTGATTTTTATGGTGATGTGGAGGAACTTTCGGCAGCCGAAAGGAAAAAAATGGGAGCGGCTCCTTTCAGTCTAGAGAACTATAAAAAAGCACTGGATATCGATGCGGTGTATGGAGAAAAAGACTTTACTACTAATGAACGAAATGCTATTCGGCCTACGCTTGATGTAAACGGAATTTGGGGCGGCTATATCGGGGAAGGTGCTAAAACGGTCATCGCAAGTAAAGCATTTGCTAAAATAAGCATGCGATTGGTGCCAAACCAAGATTGGAAAAAAATAACCGAACTTTTTAAAAATCATTTTGAAAGTATCGCTCCAAAAGGAGTGCGTGTAAAAGTAAAACCGCATCATGGTGGGCAAGCCTATGTTACGCCCATTGATAGTTTAGGGTATAAGGCAGCAGAAAAAGCGTATGAAGAAACGTTTGGAAAAACACCCATCCCACAGCGAAGTGGTGGCAGTATCCCCATTGTTTCTCTATTTGAAAAGGAACTGAAGAGCAAAACCATCCTTATGGGATTTGGTCTAGATAGCGATGCGATACACTCACCAAATGAACATTTTGGGATTTGGAATTATTTAAAAGGAATTGAGACAATCCCGCAGTTTTATCATTTCTTTACAGAGATGAGTAAATAATAACTTTGAATAACAATAGTAAAAAAGTCTTTGAGGTATTTAAAACCTCAAAGACTTTTTTGAATTTAAAAACTAAAGCTTCTTCACGTACTCTGTAATAAGAACGATCTGTTGCCCGTCAACCTTACCTTCGATGTAGGTTTCATTTTCATGATCTAATGAGATACGCCGAACCGCGGTGCCTTGCTTGGCGATCATACTGCTCCCTTTTACTTTAAGGTCTTTGATTAAAACAACGCTATCGCCTGCCTGTAAGATATTGCCATTGCTATCGCGGTGAATGAGCTCTTTGCTTTTATCTTTTGCATCGCCTGCAGCTGCAGCCCACTCAAGTTCTTGTTCGTCCAGATACATCATATCCAGTAAATCCTGTGGCCAGCCTTCTGCTTTTAACCTGTGGAGCATTCTCCAAGACATGATTTTTACTGCTGAAACGGGACTCCAAATAGTGTCATTTAATAAACGCCAATGATTTGCATCTCTGTTTTCTTCTTCATCAAGTTGTGGTTCGCAGGTATCACAGATTAAAAGAGCACCTTCGGCACCTTCAATCCTTGAGGGTGTTTCAGGTATTTGATATACCGCTAGCTTTTCTTCAGAACCACAAAACTCACACTTTTCATCGGCTCTCTTTTTTACTTCTCTTTCTACAGACATTACTCTAAATTAAGGTTTCGGCAAATGTATAGAATTAAAAGAGACCTTTCAGGTTTGCAATTCCTGAAAGGTCTTAATACTTACATCACTATTATATTAATAGCTACTTTTAATAATACTGCAGCTCCATATCTTTTGGATAGGTTACTTCATATTTAAAGGTGAACAGTTCGTTGCCACCGCGCGCAATGTTCTTTGTCCATAAGATGCTTCCTGTATCTGCATCATAATCACCTCCTGCCAGTTCTAATACGTCCACATCTATTTTGTTGTTCTGGGAGATAGGTAATTGGTCCAGAATTTCGAGTTCAATCGCTTTTGGGCCATTGTTTCTAATTTTGATTTCAAAAGCAAAAGCATCTATCTTTTTGCTGCTCAAGGTGCGCTTTGTGGTCAAGTTATCGATCAACCTTCTTTTGATGATGATACGTTCATCCACACCCAATGAAAGCGGATACTCGTCTTTAGTATAATTGGGGTTGATGGTGGTTTTGCCTATAAAATTGTCTTCAAAATAAATATTGGCTTCGGTTAATAGCAAGTTGAGCGTCTGCCAGTTTTTAATATTCGCCAGTAAGAATACTTCTTCTGTTAGTTTTGGTACCGCATGATATTTATATTCGGCCTCGATGGTCTTTTTGTCTAGGATCAAAGTTTGCCCTTTGCCACTTGAGGTAACGCTCTGAGGCGCATTGAGACCATAAATTACATTAAATTGTTGTTCTACCACCGCTGTTACGGGTACATCCTCAAGCGCCTTTGAGTCTTTCCGCATCTGCAGCGAATTCACTGTTGATTCTGCAGTAACGACTACCTCTTCCAATCCATACCCGTTATTATTCTGAGGTTGATACTCTTTAATGTAAAAAGGGTTGAGTATGGGTCTGTTTTGATTTGATTTTGGGAGATAGGTAGAGACTTCCATCGCTACGTTGGTCCAATCTTTCCCTGTGTTTTGATATACTTTCCCTTTTGTGATAAGCTCCAACGGATCGTTAAGCGAAGCGGCTCTAATATCATAAAAAGGTTGCCAACCCGCATTGCTTACAATATAGGTGATGTCTACTGTGGTAGACATGGCACGAGTGGCGTCTACTTCTAATAACAATTCCTGTCGGTTTTGGTTTTTATCGGTACGTGTTTCGGTAAGTTGTTTATTGATTTTAGAAAGCTCTTCCTTTATTTTGGTAATTTCGGTTTGCAGCACAATACGTTTTTTATTGATTTCCAGTGTTCGTTTGGCATAATAAGATGCTAAACTCGCCAATTGCTCTGTTGTCCAACCCGTTTCAGTATTACCTATTTTTCGGTTTTCCTCGATGAGTCGTAATTCGCCAGCCAAGCTCTGTTCTTCAGCTTCTTTAAATTTTAATTCCAGCTGTACTATTTCCTGTTGGTCACGCAGCAATTGTTCTTCTTTAGAAAAATCATCTGCCTTTAAATAATTAGTACTTGGTGTCACAGAGAGCAGCGTGGCTCTATTTGAAAGCCCTATCCTATAGGTGTTTATATTGATATGATTTGAGAGATTGGTCACTTTCAAAATATTCTTGCCGTTGCTGAGATTAACGGTGCCACGTTCTGTGACTTTAGCAGATTGCAGATAAACAGTAACCTCTTTAGGTTCTGTAGTGACTGTTTTTTCTTGAGCGACCATCCCTATTGAAAAAAGCAGGAGGATACTACATATTCTATTTAGCATAGCAAAAATTTTATGGGTTATTACTGGATTTTAACCAAAGATAGAGTGCAACCACATCTCAAAAAACGAATAGTGAGCCAATGGCGCTTTCCAGTTCGTAAACATGAGGTATCGAATAGCGAAGAACACCAAAGAGTAATCTTATTTTGCATTTTTCTGAAATTATTTTACCTCTACGTTTGTAGAATTAAAATAATTGTTCTACGTTTGTAGAGTAAATAATAAAAAGACTATGTCATTATCAAATTCCGAAGAACAACTCATGCAAATACTCTGGAAGCAGAAAAAGGCTTTTATGAAAGATCTTATAGAGGCGCATGAAGACCCAAAACCTGCTACTACAACTGTGGCTACGTTATTAAAAAGGATGCAGGATAAGAATTTTGTGGATTATAAACAGGAGGGGAGATCCCGGGAGTACTTTCCTTTGGTAAAGAAGAAAGACTACTTTGGCAAACGAGTAAATGGTCTTATCAAAGATTTTTTTAATAATGATGCAACACAGTTTGCTTCCTTTTTTACGGAAAGCACCAATCTTTCAAAAACACAATTGGAAGAACTACGTACCATGATCGATGAACAAATAAAAAACAAATAGCATGGAACTCTATCTTTTAAAATCGGCTGGGTGTTTGGCAATTTTCTTTGCTTTTTACAAACTATTTCTTGAAAAAGAAAACCTACACACGGTAAAACGTTTCTACCTTTTGGGGATTTTAGTCGCAGCATTTACCATCCCTTTTATCACGTTCACCGAATATATAGAAGTGGTTGAAACTGCGTTTGCACCAGCAATGATTACTGAAGAATTAACGACACTTTCTGAAACCCCAGAAGTTTCAATTAACTATCTCCCTTATGTTTTATGGACGATTTATGGAATAGGCGTTTTGTTTTTTACAGCTATGTTCTGTAAAAATCTTTTTAGTATTATTCAGAAAATAAGAAAAAATCCACAGTATAAGGGGCAACATATCATTCATGTGCTACTCCGGATTTCTGCGACACCTCATACGTTTTTCAATTATATCTTTTTAAATAAAACTGCTTTTGAAAAAAATAAAATCCCGAAAGAGGTATTGCTACACGAGGCAACGCATGCGCGACAAAAACACAGTCTGGACGTGATTTTTATTGAGGTGTTGCAGATAGTCTTCTGGTTTAATCCGCTTATTTATTTTATAAAAAGAAGCATCCGACTCAATCACGAATTCCTGGCAGATAGAGCCGTTCTTCAGCAAGGAGGTGAGCTGTCGAGTTATCAAAAAATCTTATTGGCATTCTCATCAAGTGCACAAGTGCCTGCAATGGCACATTCTATTAATTATTCATCAGTCAAAAAACGATTTACAGTTATGAAAACACAGACATCAAAAAGAGCCGCGTGGCTCAAAACACTTATTTTATTGCCGCTATTGGCAATAATGATTTATGGGTTTAGTACTCAAAAAACGGAAATTAAAGAAACTTCAGAAAAGACCATTCTTGTTGAAGTTGATAAAGACAGAACAATTAGAATAGAGAATAAGGTTGCTTCAATAGAAAATCTAGCGGTTGTTTTTAAAGGAATTG
>Ga0115567_10003231_pt1 | contig 16097 bp, 14 predicted proteins | sample COGITO_mtgs_1204_2_FD_88679 | JGI IMG/M metagenome (GOLD analysis project Ga0115567, IMG submission 88679) | Pelagic marine microbial communities from North Sea - COGITO_mtgs_120412 | ecosystem: Environmental > Aquatic > Marine > Epipelagic | place: Germany:Helgoland, sampling site Kabeltonne... | reverse complement strand
AATATTTTAAATGACGATGGAACAATGAATTCAAATGCGAAAGCAGTTGAAGGAATGACTACAAAGGCCGCTAGAAAAGAAACAGTTAAACTTCTTAAAGAACAAGAGCTACTTGTTGATACAAAACCCCACCTTCATCCAGTTGGTCACTCTCAAAGAAGTGGTGAAGTTGTAGAACCTATCGTTTCAAAACAGTGGTTTCTAAATACTCAAGAGATGGCCAAAAACTCTGTTGAAGAAGTTGAAAGTGGTAATATGAAATTCTATCCAAAAGGATGGGAGAACACATACTACTCATATCAAAAAAATCCGCGCCCTTGGTGCATTTCAAGACAATTGTGGTGGGGTCACCAGATTCCTGTGTATGAATGTAATTCATGTCACGAGTCAACTGCTGCTCAAGAAATGCCAAGTGTGTGCCCAAAATGTAATCATAAAGAACTTACTCAAGACCCAGACGTACTAGATACATGGTTCTCTTCAGGATTATTTCCCCTAAGTACACTTGGGTGGCCAAATGCTGAAAAAATGAAAGAAAAAGGATTTGATAAGTTCTATCCTTCAAGTACATTAGTTACCGCATTTGATATCATTTTCTTTTGGGTTGCTAGAATGATGATGCAAACAAATAAAGTAACTGGAAAGTCACCCTTTAGTGATGTTTATATCCACGCTATTGTTAGAGATAAAGATGGTACCAAGATGAGTAAGTCAATTGGTAATGTTATCGATCCACTAGATGTGATTAAGGAGTATGGATGTGACGCCCTGAGATTCACTCTTGCTATTAATTCTGGTTACAACAGAAATATCAACCTCGACCCTGAAATCATCGAAGGTAATAGAAACTTTATCAATAAGCTTTGGAATGCCTTTAGATTTATTGAGCCATATTTAAAGAATGCAAACTCTGAAGGCTTTGAAGTTCAAGACCTTCATCACCATGAAAAGTGGATCCTGAGTGAGCTCAATGAGGTTATAAAATCCACAACTGCTTCATTTGAAGAGTATAGATTTGATGATGGATGCAATAGTATCTACTCATTTGTTTATGATAAATTTTGCTCATGGTTTATAGAATTATCAAAAGGAATTCTTAATAGTGAGAATGATGCCTTAAAATCTCAAAGGGCCAATGTACTAAAGTATTGCTTTAAAGAGATCATGAAGCTCATTCACCCTGTAACTCCATTTATTTCTGAAGAAATATGGTCTTATTTAAAAAATGAAGATGATGCTCTTCTCATTTCTTCAAGCTATCCTGAATATAAAAAAGAATTAGATTTTGAAGCTGATAGAGAAGATATGACTAGGTTTATGGAAATCGTAACTTCAATCAGAAACCTTAGAAACAGTGTTCAAATAAAACCTAAAGATGAAGTTTCACTGCATCTATTTACTGATGATGAAGTTTTGGCCAGATACCTTTATAAATCCAGAGGTTTCTTCAAAGAACTCGCCAATATAAATGCTGGTAAAATAAAATCTAAAGCTGACGATAGACCGACAAAATCGATAATGAACGCTACAACTCATACTGAAGTATTCATTCCTCTTGAAGGAGTTATAGATCTAGAGACCTACTCAGTAAAGCTTGAAAAAGATTTAGACAAGACGAAAAAAGAATATGAAAAAGTAGAGAAAAAGATCAGTAACGACAAGTTCATGGCCAATGCACCAGAAGCAGTTGTTATCGAGGTCCGTGAAAAAGCTCTAGGCTTTCAAGAGAAGATTAAATCAATTGAAAATAGCCTTCTGGCCTTTAAATCATAAAAAATATTTAAGTGCTGCTAATGTAGCAAAAGAAAAAATCAAACCAAAGCCAACTAAGGCAACACTCAGCTCTTCTTCAAGTTTAGCTGATGTTGCCATTGCTCCAGCAGTTATCATAGGCGACATTCCTGATTGCAGCACAGAAGTTTCTGTTGCAATCCCCTTAAGTCCCATTCCTTTAACAACACCAAGAACAATAAAAGGTAATAACACAAGTTTAAGAACTAGCCCTATGGCCAACGGACTCAAAGTAGACTTTGGAAGTTTATAATTCATTGAAAATCCAACGGCGATCATCGCGCACGGAATCAAGGTTGCGGCGAGCTGATTAAGCGTTCCAGATACCAAACTTGGAAGAGGTGGTGCAAAGCTTAAGGCAAAACCTAAAACTAAAGCTATAAAAGCTGGGAAAGTGATAAGCATTTTATAGACATCACCCACAGTCTGCTTCTTACTTGCCGTAAATAAAGGTAAGATAAATGCTCCGTAAATGATAAACCCAATCCCAGAGCCTAGTTGGTCATACAGAACAGCAAAAGGAACAGCTTCCATCCCAAAAAAGCCTTTGGACATTGGTATTCCGACAAAAGCCGTATTTCCCAATGTTGAAACAATAATAAGAGCGCCAAGAACTGACTTAGAGAGCTTAAATACTTTATAAGCGATAAAAATTAAAATTAAATGAACGCTTATAGCAAACCAGTGAATAAGCACTGGGTAAGCAATCTGAGAGTTCATTTTAAGACTTGGTATACTGACTAAAATAATCGCCGGAAGTGAGATATTTAAAACAAAAGAGTTTAAAACATCTGCAGTATTTTTTGGAAACCAGCTCGTTTTTTTGATTAAACTTCCAATAGCAATAAGTGATATAACGAGGACTAAATTTTCTAATATCACTTTCTCTCCTTAAGCGATCTGGGGATTTTATCGTATATAAAGTCGAAGATATGGCCATAGTCCTTATCTTCTCCATCCTGGTAGTCAGAGCTATCAAGACTCATCTTAAAAACCTTACCTATAAAGAATTCAAAAGCCTCATCTAAATTAAGCTTTGATTCTAAATAAAAAGTGGCAGCACCTGTGTATGACCCTAATAAAGCAAACTCGTAATTAGAAGTAATAAAACCCTTTGATAAATACAAAAGTTTTGAAAATTCAATATAGTTTCTTTTGGCAATTATTTTAAAGTCGCTATACTCTTTTGGAACCTCTCCATAGATAACAACTCTTTCTTTATCAAAAAGGTTTATGAACTCAATCCAATCATCTGACTCAAGAAGCTTGGAGTCTAAAACAATATATTCATTAAGATCTTTAGTAATTTCAAACTCTCTAGAGGCCGTATTGCGAATATTATTCTCATCAACTTCATCCGTGTCAACGAGAGCACTTAAGAGCTTATAGTATTGTTCAGTTTTTTTTCTGCCTTTGAGCTTTCTTATTTTTCGACTAATCAAGAAATCAAAACCAGTCTCTTCAAAAGCAATTACATTTTTGGCCTTTAATATTTTTCCAAGCAAAATATCTGATTTAAAGTCTGTTAAAGAAATATAATGTTCATACTCTTGTAAATTTAACTTAGAATTTTTATAAGCTCGAACAACCCTAAGGCTCGACTCAACATCAGACTTATCTAGCTGATAAAAGAAAGCTTTAAAGGGAAGAAGATTAAGCACACCAATTTCATCTGATCCAGTGATCAAGTGTATATTTACATTTTCATTCTTAAAAAGCTCACCAAGCTTATGTAAGAAGGGAAATGCGTAGATAATCCCTTCTAGATTATTCGGTAATTTGACTGCTATGTTCATTATTTTTAAGCCATAAAAGTGTAAAGTAACTCGTAGCCAAAGGAGCAACAATCAGATTAATAATAGGAATCGAAACTAATACAAAAAAGAAGACTCCCCCCAAAGAATAACCCCATAGATTCTTACGAACATCCTTCAAACAAGATCCAAAGCCTATATCATGTCGTGACCAAGAGTAGTCAACAAAACTTATGGCCAGCAGAACTATAGTTATAAATAAACTTAAGGGAGTTAAAATAGGAATATATCCAAGTATAAATGCAATGACAGACATCACAAAGATAAAGCCAACTTTTCTAATTTCATTAAAGATAACTTTAAACATACTCTTAAAAAGTTCACCAAAGCTTTTGCTTACGTTATCTAGCTTTTTTCCTCGATGAAGTTTTTCAATACGAGAGCTGAGCATATCATTGAAAGGACTCGCTATAATCGAAACAACGAGAACAAATGTCCAATTAACAAGTAAAAATAAAAGCACAGTAATAACTGCTGCAGCGATATAATAAAGGATCGTCCCAAAACTTCCCTCAGAGACGTAAGAAGCAATTAACTCCTGCCCTTTGTTCCAAACTGTTCCGTAGAGCCAAGAGCCAAGAAGATAGTAAATCCCAACTCCAATAAAAACTGGAATTATTGCCATTAGAAAATTCACTTTACTCGTCGTAAGTTCCTTTAATGCCGGTTTAAAAACCATCAAGGCATTTTTCACTTAGAATCCTCCAAGGATTGAGAGCCCACTATCGACATATATAACCTGTCCAGTAACTCCACTTGAAAGATCACTGGCCAAATAAAGAGCCGTTTTACCAACATCTTCAGTTGTTACATTTCTTCTTAAAGGAGCTTTCTCTTCTACTTGCCCTAGTAAATCTCTAAAACCAGAGATTCCAGAGGCTGCTAAAGTTTTTATAGGTCCAGCAGAGATAGAGTTAACTCTAATTCCTCGCTCACCTAGGTCATAAGCTAAGTATCTAGAACTTGCTTCAAGAGCTGCTTTTGCGACGCCCATTACATTATAGTTCTTTATAACTTTTTGGGATCCGTAGTAAGTTAAATTAATGATGCTTGAGTTTTCATTCATCATTGGCTCCAAGCTTTGGCTTAAACCAATAAGAGAAAAAGCTGATACATCACAGGCAAGCTTAAAGCCTTCTCTAGAAGTTTTGACAAAGCTATCTTTTAAGTCAGCTCTGTCTGCAAAAGCGATCGAGTGAACAAGAATATCTACTGAATCCCAATGCTCTTTTATTTTAGATTCAAGACCTTGGTAGTCTTCATCTTTAGTTACGTCCATCTCAAATATAAAGTCAGCTCCAAGCTCTTGCGCCAATGGCTCAACTCTTTTTTTAATAGCGTCATTTACATAACTTAGAGCTACTTTTGCTCCATTATTTTTAAGCTCTTTAGCAATGGCCCAAGCGATTGATCTCTCGTTTGCAACACCAAAAACTACTGCTCTTTTTCCTTCTAAAATACTCATCATTTAGCCCCTAAGGTGGTATATATTTTAAGTTACAGATTTTGTCATAAACTTGATAAAATGGAAACTTACGTATACTTTTATTGAGCACAAACGCATATTTACAACCAGAGATACACCGCAATGCAAAAAAGACTTATTCCAGAGTATTTAGACAAGTTAAAAACTTACCAAGCCGGTAAACCGATTGAAGAAGTTGTCCGCGAAAAGGGCTTAACTAAGATTTCAAAGCTGGCCTCAAATGAAAATCCTCTAGGCCCATCTCCTTACGCGATTAGAGAGATGACTAACGCTTTATGGGATGTTCATAGATATCCTGATATGCATGCAACAGTTTTAAAAGCTAAACTTTGTGAAAAATATAAACTAGAGCCTAAAAATATTATCTTGGGAAATGGATCAGAAGGAATTATGGCCTATATCGCCAGAGCCTTTATTCAACCAGGTGATGAAGTTTTAACAGCGGAAAAAACATTTATTGGCTTTCATATTTTGGCCACTGGTGCTGGTGCAAAAGTCGTTACCTGCCCTAGAACTCCAGATATGAGATACGATGTTAAAGCTTTGGCCGAAGCATTAAGCGAAGACACAAAAGTTCTCTATATTGCAAACCCTGATAATCCAACTGGAACATATATTACTGAAGCTGAATTTGATTTTTTAATGGAATATGTGCCTAAACACACAATTGTTATTCTTGATGAAGCCTATTTTGAATTCGCTCAATCTACTTGGGACTACCCAGACTCAATGAAGTATAGATACGACAACGTTATAACTCTTAGAACATTCTCAAAGGCTTACGGAATATCCGGAGTTAGAGCAGGTTACGGTTTTGCAACAGAGAGCTTTATTACTGCTCTTCACAAAGTAAAATTACCTTTTGAGCCCAGTTTAATTGCTCAAAAAGGAGCCGTTGGAGCACTAAAGGATTTCCCACATCTAGAGCGAACAATTAGAAATAACACTAAAAGATATTATGAACTTTTAAAGTTTTTAGATGCTAAAAACTTTAACCCAATACAATCTCTAACCAACTTCGTATGCTTTAAAACGGGTAGCACTGAGGCCAGTGACTACTTATTTGAAAAGCTTCTTGATCACGGAGTTATCATCAGACCACTTAAGGCCAATAGTATGCCTGAGTGGGTTAGAGTTTCAATTGGTCTTAAAGAAGAGATGCAACACTTTATGCAGGCTATGGAAGCTATCTTACCTGAGTACGACGAAAAATTTGGAAGACCCTAACTTAAGGAATATATAAAAATGAGAGTATGTACTTATCACCGTCAAACAGTTCTTGGTCAATTTAAAAGACTAGGTGTTTTTTTTAACGAGACAACAATCATTGATGTCAATTTAGTATGGCAAAGAATTTTTGAAGACGAGGGTCACTTCGATGCCAAGAAAAAAGCATCTGAAATTGCGCCTTCATCTTTAAGTCAGTTTCTAACTCATTATCAAGACGCTGCAATAGAGATGCTTCACGAAACAATTGATGCTTTTAAAGAGCTGGCCTCAAACAATATTTTAAAAACTTTAGATCATGCAGACATCGCTTTTGATCTTCTTGATGATGATGAAGTTAAACTTGGATGTCCAATTGATAAAATAAATTGCTATAGAGACTTCTATGCTCATGAAAAACATGTGGCCAAAGGTTTTGAAAAAAGAGGCGAGCCAATTCCTGAAGCTTGGTATGAAATTCCAGCTTACTACAAAGGAGCGACTTCTGGCTTTATCGGGGACGATGAAATTATTCCATGGCCCTCTTATACCAAAAAACTAGATTACGAATTAGAGTTTGGTTTAGTCATGGCAAAAGATGGTAAAAACATTAAGGCCCGCGATGCACTAGAGCATGTTTTTGGATACACAGTTTTTAATGATATTAGCGCTAGAGATATTCAAAAAAAAGAGATGGCCGTGCGCCTAGGTCCTGCTAAAGGAAAAGACTTTTGCAGTGTCGTAGGTCCCGTTATTGTGACTGCCGATGAATTCAAAGGAAAAGAGCCAAACCTTCTTATGACGGCCACTATAAATGGCGAAGAATGGTCAAGAGGGTACACTGGAGACGCACATTATACTTGGGCGCAAATGATCGAGCACGCATCAAAAGAAGAGTGGCTACTTGCTACAGATTTCTTAGGAAGTGGTACCGTTGGAACTGGTTGCGGACTTGAACTAGATAAATGGATTCAACCAGGAGATGTGGTTGAGTTAGAAATAGAAGGTATCGGAACACTTAAAAATATTATCGGTACTCCACAAAAGGAATAGTTATGGTTGATTTAAAAAGAATTCATCACGTGGCCTATAGATGTAATGATGCCAAAGAGACTGCGCAGTTTTACAAAGAAATGCTCAACATGGAGCTCACAGTTTCAATCTCAGAAGATAAAGTTCCTTCAACTGGTGAACCAGATCCTTATATGCATATTTTCCTAGATGCTGGAATGGGAAATGTTCTGGCATTTTTTGAACTAACAGGCCAAGAGCAAATGGGAAGAGATAATAACACTCCAACATGGGTACAACATATCGCCTTTGAAGTAGAGAATATTGAAGCTCTAGAGAACGCTAAAAATCATCTTGTTTCAAAGGGTGTTGATGTTCTAGGTATAACAAATCATGGGATTTTTAAATCTATTTATTTCTTTGATCCAAATGGACATAGGATTGAGCTGGCCTCAAATGTAGGAACTAAAGAGCAGATGGATGAGCTTAAAAAGATTGCTCCAGAGATGCTTGAAGAGTGGAGTAAAACAAAAAAACCACCTAAAGCAGCTGCTTGGTTACACGATGAGAACTTTTTAAACAAAGGAAAATAATGTTAACATTTAACGCTCTAGAGAATGAGTTCGGCGATAATTATAAGTTTATGATCGGCTCAATCTTGCCAAGACCAATAGCATTTGTGACAACGACCAACGAAGATGGCTCTACAAACGCTGCTCCTTTTTCTTTTTTTACAGGTGTTAGTGCAAAGCCTTTCATTGTTGCATTTTGTCCTCTTATAAGAACTTCAAATGGTGAATTGAAAGATACGGTTAAAAACATTCAACGCACAAAGGAATTTGTGATTAATTTCACAACTGAAGATAACGCCGATCTAGTAAATATGGCATCAGCAGAGCTTCCATACGGCGAAGACGAATTAAAGTACGCGGGCCTTACCCCAATAGATTCAATAGATATCGATGTAAAAAGAGTTAAAGAGAGCCCAATTCATTTTGAATGCCGCCTAAGAGATATGATCTCTTATGGAGATAAACCAGGAGCAGGCACTCTCATAACAGGAGAAGTCGTAAGAGTACATGTAGACGAGAACCTTTATGAGTCTGGTCGTATCAACACTCAAAAATTTAAACCAGTAGGCCGCGGGGCCGGAAACGATTGGTTTAAAACTGATAGCGTTATAATAAAAGAAAGATTGATGAAAGCGCAGATTCAAAAGTGAAATACCTATTAATACTCTTAGTTATCTTTATTTCATGTGATAAAAAGCACGAACTCCTCTACGGGAATGGAATTTATTATCTTAAAGATATGAACTTTGAAATTTCAGACTTAAGACAAATTGACTGGAGTGTTGGAAGAAAAAGAGACAAAGAAGTGTCTCAAGGTTTTAGTTTTGAAATAGAGATCCCAAAGTTATCTAGTAGTAACGTTGAAACGCTTAGAAAGAAATATGGGATTGACTCTTGGGTTTTTAGAATCATAAAAGACACTAGAAAACAAAATCAAGAAATAGGCTATATCCAATACGATTTCAACAACTTTACAAGTACTGTCGACAGCTTCAGTGCAAAAATTCTTTATCACGCAGCTAGTGTGTCGATGGACTTTAGAAGATTTCACTGCCCAGCTTTTGATCATCGTTTTATGATAAAAGATCTAGAGCTTAAAGATAGCAATAGTAGAAATAAAATCCTCTACACAACCTCTGATGACTTTATTAGAAGAAAGATATCAAAGCCCTCCTTTAGTATATTAAGCTTTTCTGGCGGACGCTCACTTAAAGCAAAATTCCTTGTAGAAGTTGCCTTCTTTAACTCAAAAACGAAGAAAACCTATGGCGAATTTGTATCTAGCAGTAATATAATTGAAGTCGACGAAGAAGAAAGCGTAGCACTTCCAAGCTGCATAGGTATAAAAGAGGAAGTGACTCCCCTTCCAGAAAGTAGAGCTCCTGGTCTTAGAGATCTAGAGATAAAATAAGGTAAAAAAATGAAAGATTTAATGAAGAGTCATTTAAGTTTTTTAAATCAGGAAAGACTCCCATCTTCGTTTAACACTGATGACAACGACTACGATATTCTGATTCTTAAAACTATATATTTTGATAAACACGATATCAGAGAATACAGTCACAAAGTAGTTATAAGCCAAGAGAGTATACTCTTCTTTGATAAAGAACAGGAGGTTGAGTTTGCAGAAGGAATTAAAGAACTTCGAAAAATAATAAAAGGGAATGTCACTAAGGTTGGACAAACCCTAATCAACTTAGAAGATGAGTTAGAAAGAATGGAGGATCAGCTCTCAAAAAGAGACTTTCCAATTAACTTTATGGATAATTGGTTTCACTCTAGAGACAGTTTTCTAACATTAGAGAGATCTATAAATCGTTTTTTAAGAGTATTAAATTTGTTTACAGCTGGTTGCAGGTTCCTACCAGAGAAGAAGCAAATTGGTTTTAGAGAAACTCTTACTACGATAGAGTTTTTAGAAAGAAATATTGCTTCTTGCCAAAAAAGACTTGAGGCGCTTCACCATTATTACACATCTATAAAAAATGATAAGATGAATAAGAATATTTATATTCTCTCTATTTTATCGGGGATATTTTTACCATTAAACTTGATAGTAGGTTTTTTTGGGATGAATACTAAAAATCTATTTTTTGAAAACTATGAAAAAGGTACTCAATACGTATTATTTTTGATTATTACGACTTTTATTACAATATTAGTGTTTCCTTATATATACGGACTAATATCTAAGTTCATAGTTGTAAGGTTCTTAGGTCGACTTAGTTTCTACAAAAGAATTAATCCTTTTAGTACAGTCCAAAAGAATAAAAAAGACTAAACCGTTAGAATATCTTCAAAGAAAGCACCTACATTATTTTTTTTATCTAGTAGGTGCACTTCTAAAACCCATAAGTTCTCAATGGGCTTTTTATCTTGTTCAGTTAAATTCCCTCTAAAATGAACATGATGAGGAAAGTCTCCAAGCCTGTGCCCCTTCATTTTTTCATCGAGTTCATAACCAAGTTTACTAGCTTCACTCTCTAAGAAATTATAAAGCTCCTCACCATTGATGTTCTCCTCTCTCCATTTGTTTTGGGCCAGGTTAAAGAGATCCTTACTCGCCTTTTGGATTTTTGCATAATCAGGATTATTACCTTTAGTAAAAGTCATCCCATAGTCGGCTTCGTGTCCATCTATTACGGGGCCTATGTCTAAGAAGTAAATATCGTTTTCTTGTAGTTCAATGGACTCATCAGATTTTTCTTTAAAAGTTTTTAAGGTATCACTACCAATTCTAATTTTAGACATATGCCATTTTTTTTCAATTTTTAAAAGCATGAAGATTTCATTTATGAGGCCTTCCATATCTTTAGAGTTCATTCCCACATTTACATGTTGAGCAAATAATAAAGCTGCCTTCATGGCCGTCTTTCTAGCGGACATATATGTATCTAGATTAAATTTATCACCAGTTTTTTCAATCATTGTTCACCTCAAAATAAGCACATGTATGCCCGTAAAATTCTCTTTCTTCTATATAACTAAATCCACATTTTTTAAGTACACTCATAGATTTTTCGTGGCGAGGATCAGTAACGGCGCAGATCTTCTTTAACTTTAAATCCTCAGTAGCATGCTTAAGTAATCTACTTGAGAGCTCAGTTGCAAGACCAGCACCCCAAAATTTAGGAAAGAGTCTGTAACCAATCTCTATGGGATTACTAATATTAAGCTCGGCGTGAAGAAATATGGCCCACCCAATACATTCATCAGTGTCTTTTGTGAAAGCTAAAAACAATCCAAATTCTTTATTAAGTTTTGAATAGCTGATCATATCGAGCATTCTTTTTTGAGTTTGCTCAATATTCTTGTCAGGCTCTCTAATGAATTTCATTACATTTGGATCTGAATGAAGAGGATAAAGTATTTTATAATCCTCTTCATTTAGTTTTCTGATATTTAGTCTTTGTGTTTCAAATAAATACAACGACTAGTACTCGAGAAGTTCTTTTAGCTTGTCATAGACATCATTTGTTTGAGGAAGAATAACCTCCTCAAGTCCAGGACAATAGGCTACGTGAGTATCTTTAGAACATACTCTTAAAATAGGAGCATCTAACGAGCTAAAGCACTCTTCGTTTACTCTTGCTGTAATTTCGCCAGCAAAGCCAGAAGTTTTATGCTCTTCGTGTGCGATCATTAATCTATTTGTTTTTGCTAAACTCTTTTTAATTGTTTCCATATCAAAAGGAGCAAGGGTTCTAAGGTCAATAACTTCAACACTGTGTCCATCTTCTTCTAGCCTCTTAGCTGCATCGATAGATTTTTGAACTAATGCTCCCCAAGCTACCACTGTTGCATTTTTTCCTTCCTTAACAATATTTGCTTTTCCAAAGGGAATCATAAAGTCAGGTCCTGGATCACTAGTTCTGTTATACCCTTGATAATATAAATGCTTATGCTCTAAAAACATAACGGGATCATCTGATCTAATAGCTGTTCTTAGAAGTCCAGCTGCATCCTTAGCATTTGATGGGAAGACAACTCTAATCCCAGGAATATGAGTAAATAAAGACTCACCAGATTGAGAGTGATAAATTGATCCACCTTTTAAGTAACCACCAATCGGAACTCTTACAACCATTGGGCAAGTGAAGTCACCACCAGATCTGTATCTAGTAGTGGCCATCTCATTTTTAAGTTGCATATAAGCTGTCCAGATATAATCAAAAAATTGAATCTCTACTACAGGCTTAATACCTCTCATGGCCATACCGATGGCACGTCCAATAATATTTGCTTCAGCTAGTGGCGAGTTAAAGACCTGTCCTTCTTTAGCTGCTTTTTGACAACCAGAAGTAACTTTAAAAACTCCACCTTTACCTTTAAGTTCAGGATCATTTAATTTTTCAAGCTCAGAAAAGTCAGCAACATCCTCACCAAACATTCTCATAAGTGGATTATTTAAAAGCTCACCTTTTAAAACGGCATTTATAGCTCCGGCCATTGGAATATCATTCTTACCTTCAAAGCTTCCCTCAGCTTCAAAGTCACTAGAAGTTGGATCAACATCCATTGAGTACATATGATCAGCGTAAGTATCTTGCGCTGGCCATTCAGTAGCGATTGCTCTTTTCATAGCATCTTTAACTTCATCGTTAACTTGAGCTTTAATTTTATCTAGCTCTTTTTGAGTCGCAATCTTTCCTTCAACTAAAAAGGCAGGGTATGTATTAACAACATCAATTTTAGCTTCCTCATCTAGTTCAGTCTTTGTTCTATAAAAAGAATGATCATCAGATAAAGAGTGAGAATATGGTCTAGTCACATGTGCATGAATAAGAACTGGACCGTTACCTTCTCTCATATATTTTTCTGCTTTTTTAACGGCATCATAACTATCAACAGGATCAGTACCATCACATTCATATATTTTTAATCCAGGGAAGTTCTCTAAACATTGTGAGATTGATCCGCTTGGAGTTTGAACAAATGTTGGAACAGATATAGCAAAGCCATTATCTTCAACCATAAACATAACTGGAAGCTTATTTACGCACGCTGTAGTAATCCCTTCCCAGAATTCACCTTGAGAAGTTGTCCCATCCCCAGTTGAGACATAAACGATTTCATCATCGTTATAAACTTGATTATGATCAACACCGTCTTTAGCCATTTTTGATAAAAACTTTCCAGCTTCAGCAATACCTACAGCTTGTAGAAATTGAGTTCCCGTACAAGAGGACTTGCTGATAATATTTAAATCGACATGTCCCCAGTGAGCTGGCATCTGTCTTCCGTGGCTGGCCGTATCCCCTACGTTACCATTTGCCTGACATAACATTTCGTAAGCCGTTACACCAAGACCAGTACAAAGAGCTCTATCTCTATAGTATGGAATGAAATAATCATGCTTTGCTTTTAAAACAGAAGCAACTGCTGATAAAATTCCCTCATGACCTGCACCAGAGATTTGAAAGTATGCTTTAGATTGTTTCTTCATACTTATTTCAGCGTCATCTAATCTTCTAGATAAAACGACGTTTCGATACATGCTTAAGAGTAAATCCTTATTCATGTTATTTTTTTAATTATGGATAATTTCGCTTTAGTCGATTCAGAAACTTTTCTTCTTGAGTTTACTTGCGTCTGTGTCATGAGCTATGACTCCCTTAAATATTTGATATTATGAAAATTTAATCTATAAAAAATATGTCCTTTTGGCCATATGAGATCAAATCGTATATATGTAATATTAATAACTTGGGAGCCTCATGAAGTATAATTTTCTCAATAATCCCACATTTGATAGCTCAAAAATTAAGGATTTCACTAAATTCCTTTTTGTTTTTGACGGGGCCTATGCCTATTCTCCAAAGCGCTTCAACGCATATTTAAAGTCAAATAATGAAAAGTCGCCAATATCTTCAAAAGTAACAAAAGTCATTGATGCTGAAAAAAGACGCGTCTCTTATACTCCAGTTCTAGATATGCTCTTTACTTCTGAACTTAAGGACTCTCATCTCATTTTTTACTTTGCTCAAACATCTATCAAAGATGCAAAACGACTTACAGCTCAAATTCAAAAAGCACATAACAGTTATGAAGTTAGTATTTTGGGCTACAGCTGGGGCGGCGATGCAAGCATGAGGTTTGCTAAATACTTACAGAGTAAAGGTGTAAAGATAAAAAGCATGTTTACTCTAGATCCAATCAGAAGAGGCTTTATGTTTTTAGGTTTTAGAAAAAGTATCAAGTCTGACTTAGCTTATTTTAGGAAACTAGAGAATGTTGAGAAACATTTTAATATTTATCAAAAGACAGATCGCTTCGCTCTTCCACTGATTCATTTAAGAGGTAATAGAGTTCAGGGAGCAGACTTAAATCTTAATTTAAGTGATGTTGATTCTAGTGCTAGTCATGTGAATCTTCATACTTTTAAAGAAGTCCAAAGCCTACTCTCAAGAAATTAAAATTGATTAAGAACAAGACAAACTCACTCATATGTCTAAATTTTAGACATATATAGCTTATTTATCCTCAGCACCATGGCATTTATATTGCAACTCTTAACTAAACACTTAGGAGTTATATGAAGAATCTATTTTTATTAGTTATTGCCCTTACATGCTTAAATGCTTTTGCATTTCCAAGCAAAGAAGAGGTTTTAATATTTGCAGATCTTCTAGATGAACACCTACTCACAAGAAAAGATAAATTAAGGTATAATGATGCTCGAGTTTTAGAGTTCTTGCTTTACAAGGACAGAGTTATTTCAAAGTCATTAGAGCAAACGAATCATTACTATAAAAAATTCTCGGGACAAAGAAGACTTAATGTATACAAAGATTCAAAAAAAATTGTTTATAAAAGAGGTTATACTGGAAGAAAATTAACTATAGAAGCGAATTTCAAAGACAATAAAGTAATCTTCTCAATCTCCAAACGAAGAGACTCTATCATTGATAAAAGTGTTATTGATATGACCTCTTTAGATGAAGATTACTTTGAATTAATTAGCCAAAAAATATACGACATAGTTCAAATGAAAAAAGGATATGATGGATTTCAGTCTCAAAATAATGTGGCCTTAAATGCAAAGGGTGAAGTTAAGCTTGAAGACTCAACTAAAGGTAAATCGACTCTACTTAGAATTAAAGAAAAAGTAATAAGAGATAATAACTACGACAATAATGAGTGGAAGTATGTTCCAGTCAAACTCATTTCATATCCAGCTCAAAAAATAATGTACGAAATCCCAGAGCTCTTTACAGGTCTTGCAATAGAGTCTGTAACAAGATCTCCACTTCATAATATTCAAGGAGCTGGAGATGAGGCCAAAGGTGCTGGAAAAAGTTTCTTAAATGGCTTTAAAGATCTTTTTAGAGGAATAGTTAAACCTAAAAAAGCAAGCTCAATCGATGGACTACTCACAATAGTAGACGGTGGTTTTAAAGTTGTTAAAGCTGGTGTTAACGTAGCTAAGTCTGCAATTTCAATTGTAGGATACCCACTCTATAGAATCTTTGGTGGAAAAAAATCTAAACGAGTTCCTCTTAGAGGAAAAAGAGCAACAGTTGTTGTTATTGATACAGGAATTGATGGTGGAACAGTTGATGATATCGTAGATACATATGGTGAGACAATTATTAGAAACCAGCTTAAAAGTATTTCAAGTTATTATTGTTTAAATTCAAATGCTGAACCAAATAACATTGAGAACTGTATTGATCAAATGCCTGACGATATTGAATATATTGATTTCTTTGCACTTACACATAGTGGTGGAGACGGTACGATTGAAGAACTAGCGGTATATGCTGCTGAAACTAAAGGCGTCAAACCTGAACTAATGGTATCAATAGGCTGCTATGACGATCCAAGTTTTTTAGTAGAAAAAGAAAACACTGTAGGTCAGGAAGGTACATCATGGGCCGTACATTATTACTTAAGTAATCTTATCTCAAAAAGATTAAGAGGAATACCAATGGAAGTTGCGGCCAACGAGGCCTTCTATGGAGCGATGCCAATTAATGCAGTAAATCCGATTTCTCTTGGAGCTGTTGGCGTAGTCGGTGCTATGGAAGGAAATCTTAAAGATGGATACTTTGGATCGAAACCAGACTTACTAACAGATGATAAACTGGCGAAGACAGCAATTCAAAAAACTTGGACACAAATTGCGAGAAACTATAGAGACTTTTACAAGGAAAAAGCTTGGAAAGAAGCATCTAGAGATGTCGATGGTCTAGTAAACTTATATAATTCAAAGTT
>Ga0115567_10003228_pt1 | contig 16108 bp, 18 predicted proteins | sample COGITO_mtgs_1204_2_FD_88679 | JGI IMG/M metagenome (GOLD analysis project Ga0115567, IMG submission 88679) | Pelagic marine microbial communities from North Sea - COGITO_mtgs_120412 | ecosystem: Environmental > Aquatic > Marine > Epipelagic | place: Germany:Helgoland, sampling site Kabeltonne... | reverse complement strand
TATCGACTGGTATGAAAATAAGTTCCAAAAAACTTTGGTTGAAATTGAGGACCATTATTCAAAATATAGAATGAGCGACGCCTTGATGTCTACCTATAAATTGATCTGGGATGACTTCTGCTCTTGGTTGCTTGAAATGGTGAAGCCAGATTATCAACAGCCAATTTCTTCGGCAACATTTAAGAAGGTGATCGCGATAATGGAAAATAATCTTAAAATACTGCATCCATTTGTCCCTTTTATTTCTGAAGAGATTTGGCAACATATCGAAAAAAGATCGCCAAATGAAGCTTTGGTAATTTCAAAATGGCCAGAAACGGTTTCTTTCGACGAGAAAGCTATAGGACAATTTGAATTTGCTTCCGAAGTAATTTCAGGTATTAGAACGATACGCAAACAAAAGAATATTTCTTACAAGGATACTATTGAGCTTTCGATTTTGAACAATGATGAAGTTACAGACTACTTTGACGCTATTGTAAAAAAACTCGGTAATCTTTCAGAAATCAATTATGTAGAGAAACCTATAGATGGCGCACTTACATTCCGAGTTAAGGCAAACGAATATTTCGTGCCTATCACGGGAAATATCGACGTTGAAGAGGAAACCGCAAAAATCAAGGAAGAACTTAAATACACGGAAGGTTTTTTAAAAAGCGTACAAGGCAAACTTAAAAACGAACGTTTTGTAAATAATGCTCCTGCAGATGTTATAGAAGTCGAGCGCCAAAAAGAAGCCGATGCACTTTCCAAGATCGAAATGTTGAAAGCGAGTCTTGCCGGCCTAAATTAATTTGATTGACTCAAGTTTGTCGTTCTTAGAGTTAAAAACTCTTAATATGCGCTAAATACAAGTTAATAATAAGGTTCGAATCTTTTGATGTTGCTATATTGTTTTAAAATTAAAAAATATCATGGAACAAGCAAAATACGAAGAAATGGAGAAAATGCTCCATAAACTTGAAGATGTCAAGAACAGTCAAGAAAGTATAATCGATAAGATCAACCATATAATCACCGATTTATTTCAGCATCCAGATAAAGATCTCGAAAAAGCGATGGAACAGGCACATCAAAAGGCTTCAGATAATGTGGATAAAATCGTTGAGGCTATAGAAAGTTATGAGATTAAATTCAATAAGGCACAGCAATCTTAACCGTATCTAAGTTTAAAAATTATAAAGGGTACTTTTTAAAAGGTATCCTTTTTTATTTGCGATATAGAAAATAGTGTCTTACTGCCTCTATGTAGAGTTCTTTTGCCTCGTCGCTATTTAATTTTCGTGTTTGGAAGAGTGCATTTGTCTTGAATGCACGTATGAGTGAATTATCACTGTTAGAAGAATCTTGTGTATTGGTTGCTCTTTTATAATAGGCATAAAGTCGCAAGAGTACGTCTGCGGGAAAGGGCTCTTTGTGTTCGTTTATAGCTTCAACTGCCTTCTTAAAAGTGATATCCAATTCTTCAGAGTTCATTTTTAAGATGCCAAAACTGTGATTCCCCCTTTTACTTTTTGATTTAGTACAACATCTATCTTTGTTCCTAAAGGTAAATATACGTCGACGCGAGAACCGAATTTAATAAAACCGCTATCCTCTGCTTGAGTTACTTCAGCACCGACTTCAGCATAATTAACGATACGTTTCGCCATTGCGCCAGCTATCTGTCTATGTAAAATCTCGCCAAAGTTCTTTGTCTTGACAACTACGGTAGTACGCTCATTTTCCTCAGAAGATTTTGGGTGCCAAGCTACAAGATATTTTCCTGGATGGTATTTGCTATAAATAACTTTTCCGCCAGATGGATATCTGGTAACGTGAACATTTATAGGAGACATAAATACAGAAACCTGTAAACGTTTATCCTTGAAATACTCTTTTTCAAAAACTTCTTCGATAACAACAACTTTTCCATCTACTGGCGAAGTTATTTGGTCATCATTCTTACTGAAAGCGCGTTTAGGATTTCTGAAAAACTGCAGTACTAATACCAAAAGTACAATTAGGGTAATAATGATTCCACCTTTGATTGTTTTGTTTTCAACAAAATAATTTGCTAAAAGGCTCAGCAATATACAAATTGCAAAAGCTGTAAATATAATTTTATGTCCTTCTCTATGAAACATGATTTGCTATTTCTAAAAATGCATATAAAAATGGGCTCGCATATACAATACTATCCAATCTATCGTAAAGTCCGCCGTGACCTGGCATTAGAGCGCCACTATCTTTAACACCAGCCTGTCGCTTGAATTTGGATTGAATAAGATCGCCAATCGTTCCAAAAATAGATGCGATGACGGCCAAAGATAGCCAAGTTTCTAAATCGAACAAGTCTGTAAAACTAAATATAATAAAACTAGCAACAATAGAACCGAGTAAACCGCCAAAAAATCCTTCAACCGTCTTTTTGGGTGATATGCGCTCTAAAAGTTTTCTTTTACCGAAGTTTTTACCAATTATATATGCGAAAGTATCATTGCTCCATATTAATATAAAAACTCCAACAATTATCAATGGTTCAAAAACCCCGTTGTGGTAAGGTATCAATGTTAGAAATACAAAACCGCTGATGATGTAAAATATAACCGTAACGTATTTTTTCTTCTCGAACATAGGTATACTATTTACCCAAAGCACATCTTTTAAAAGAAAAAGATTGACAAATCCCGAAAGTATTAGAAACAAATATATAGCATTGATTTCAAAAGCTTTATAACCAAGAAAGTATAGAAACGCAATCAACAAGGCGTAAGCAAAATAACTTGTTAAATGAACTAATCGTAAAAATTCACGGAGTGTAACTAGACCGAGTAGCAGAAAAAGGCCCATAAACCACTCGCGCGAAGTGAACATAGAAAAGACTACTATCGCAATGTACAAAACACCCGATATGGTACGCACAATATTTTCCTTCATTATTATAGGTCTTCCAGTAGCAGCAAATATAGGTCTTTTGTGCTACTTCCATAACTCATAAAGTCCTTTTCTTTTTCAGTTTCGAAGTCCTGGATAGTTGTTATGCCAGTAGGTATCTTGCCTTGGCTTTGGTTTTTTATGTTTCGAAGACCTTCGCTGATTGTTTCCACAATCTGACTCGTTCTAGCGAAAATCACAAAGCTCGACGGTAGTTCATCAAGTTTTTTTTCTTTCAGTTGATTCGAAGAAAATAGTATGGATCCATTTTTAGCGACCAGCGCTTCGCAAGTGGAGAAGAAAAATTTACAATTTGGCTTTCTTTCAAAATTTAGGTTGAAGCCGTCAAAAGTTTTTTTTAGGGTATCATTCAAACAAAATACATCTTGTTCATACCAATCGTTTTCCAACAGAATATTATCAAAGATTTCCATAACCTCTGTCATATTTTCAGAATAGAGAAATTTTCCACCATTTTGCTTGAAGTTATACGTGAACTTTTCGTCTATTGGAAGTTTTTCATCTGGATAATACTTGCTCTGATCAGATTGTTTTTTCTGTTCTTCTGCCTTATAATTAGGATTTAACAGTCTTTTAAATAGACTCATATACTCGGGATATTGAGGAGTGTACTAAATGCGTTAATATCCAAATATATAAAATCCATAAACAAGTTTCGTGTTTTACAGTTTAAACTTTACTAACCAAATGATAAGGCGTTCAAATTAGTTTTCGGTCAATGGCACTTCTTCAGGTTTGTCAAAGGGTCTATTACCAAATATCTTTTGAAGATTATCCTTGAAAATAACTTCTTTTTCAAGCAATACATTCGCAAGTTCGGTCAATTTATCCTTATTTACCTCAAGAAGATCTACGGCTCTTTGATATTGTGTTTCTATAAGAATAGAAATTTCTTTATCTATAAGCTCCGCCGTCTTCTCGCTATAAGGTTTTGAGAAGTTGTATTCATTCTGTCCGCTGCTATCATAATAGGTTAAGTTCCCTACTTTTTCATTAAGTCCATAAATTGTAACCATAGCGCGGGCCTGTTTTGTTACTTTTTCAAGATCGCTCAAGGCACCAGTCGATATTTTATCGAACATAACTTTTTCTGCGGCTCTTCCGCCTAAAGCAGCACACATTTCATCCAGCATTTGATCTGCCCTAACAATTAGACGTTCTTCTGGTAAATACCAAGCTGCGCCAAGCGACTGTCCACGTGGTACAATGGTAACTTTAACCAATGGAGCTGCGTGCTCAAGCATCCAACTTACGGTTGCATGACCAGCTTCGTGATAAGCAATAGCTTTCTTCTCGTCTGGAGTTATAATTTTATTTTTCTTTTCTAGACCTCCAACAATACGGTCAACAGCGTCTAAGAAATCTTGTTTATCTACTGCGGTTTTACCATTACGAGCGGCGATTAAAGCTGCTTCATTACAAACATTCGCAATATCGGCTCCAGAAAATCCTGGTGTTTGCTTTGCAAGGAATTCTGTATCTAGTTTTTCATCTATTTTAATAGGACGAAGGTGAACCTCAAAAATTTCTTTTCTTTCCCTTACATCCGGCAGATCTACATAAATCTGTCTGTCAAATCGACCCGCACGCATTAAGGCTTTATCCAAAACATCTGCACGGTTCGTAGCAGCAATTACGATTACATTGGTATTGGTTCCAAAACCATCCATTTCCGTCAAAAGCTGATTTAGTGTATTTTCACGCTCGTCGTTTGAACCTGAAAAATTATTCTTTCCTCGAGCACGTCCTATCGCATCGATTTCATCTATAAAAATAATTGATGGGGATTTTTCTTTTGCCTGTTTAAAAAGGTCTCTAACCCTTGAAGCTCCTACACCTACAAACATTTCAACAAAATCTGATCCTGAAAGTGAAAAGAACGGAACCTTTGCTTCACCAGCTACCGCTCTTGCCAATAGAGTTTTTCCTGTTCCTGGAGGACCAACGAGCAATGCGCCTTTCGGTATTTTACCACCTAGTGCCGTATACTTTTCTGGTGTCTTAAGGAAGTCAACAATTTCTTGCACTTCTTCTTTTGCACCTTCAAGTCCTGCTACGTCTTTAAAAGATGTCTTAACATCCATTTTTTCATCAAATAGTTTTGCTTTAGACTTTCCTATATTAAAAATTTGTCCGCCTGGACCGCCACCAGCACCAGAAGACATTTTCCGCATAATAAAAATCCAGATAGCTATAATTACGACAAATGGTAACAGACTAAGTAGAATATCACCCCAAACATTAGATTCGGTATTCCAAACCACTTTGGTATTAATACCATCTTGTTCCTTGATTTCTTCGATACTGTTCTCGAAATTTTGAAGATCACCAAACTCGAATTCATAATTTGCATCATTAGGTCCTGGTGCGAGCAGATCGTCTCCAGTACCTTTCGAATGAATTTCTTTGGCTTTAGCTTCTTGGGTAAGATAAACCTTGGCAACCTTTCTATTAATGATCTCTACCTTTTCAACATCTCCTTCACGAAGATATTTTTCAAACTCTGTTTGAGAAGTTTTTGTGGGTTGTGACCAACTATTGCCACCAAAAAACTGTATACCTATAAACACCAAGAAAATGGCGGCATATAGCCAATAGGCACTAAATTTAGGTTTTTTGATTTCGGGTTTTTTATTTTTTTCTGCCATTAGGCTTTTATCTTTTTAGTAAGTTGTTTTTATTTTAACCGTTTTTGCATCGCCCCACAATCCTTCAATATCATAATATTCTCGAATATGTTTTTGGAAAACGTGAACAACAACGTGCACATAGTCCATCAACACCCATTCAGAATTATCACTTCCTTCAGTGTGCCAAGGTTTTTCTTGTATTGCTTTACTAACGGTTTTATGAACACTATTTACAATTGCGTTCACTTGCGTGTTTGAGGTACCGTTACAGATAATAAAATAATCTGTAACGGTATTTTCTATTTCTCTAAGATCTAATATTTCAATATCTTGACCCTTAACTTCTTCGATTCCTCTAATTATATTGGTGATAAGTTGATCTGTATCTTTTTCTTTTTTCGACATTAATCCATTTTATTTGTACAAAGTTATTACTTTTTTTCTCTTGCAGCAATTTGCCGAGGTTTAAGTAATACAATTTTTATATTTTGAAGATAATCAAACTTAATGCCATCGATTCTACTAATTCGTATCTTAAGAGAGCGAATATTAAAAACTTGGTTGAAGACGCCACCTTTGTTCGTGCCAAAATGCAAACGGATGGTCGCGGCCAAATGGGGACAAATTGGAACGCAACCGAAGGTAAAAGCCTTACCTTTAGCTTACTCAAAAGATTTGACGCCTTGAAGTTACAAAATCAGGCGTACCTCTCGTTTGCGGTAGCGCTATCTATAAAATTGGCGTTAGAAGAACTTCAAATTCCTGCATTGTCCATAAAATGGCCTAACGACATAATGTCATACAATAAAAAGGTATGCGGAATATTGATCGAAAATCAAACGGAAGGAGCTAAACTTTCCGTGTCTATAATTGGTGTAGGTTTAAATGTAAACAATACGGATTTAACAGAACTTCCACAGGCGTCTTCTCTTTTATTAGTTACCGGAAAGTTTCAAAATATAGATGAGGTCTTTCAGAAAATCTCAAAACGTATAATGACTGAAATTGATAACGTTGAAAATGGTCTTTTTCCGATATTAAAAAAACGGTACGAGAATTCTATGTTCCGAAACGGAAGAGTTTCTGTTTTTGAAAGAGCAAATGGGATTCGTTTTAATGGAATTATTAGAGGCGTTACAGAATTAGGTGAACTTCGGGTTGAAGATGAAGACGAAGAAATCAATATCTTTCAGCTGAAGGAAATTAAACTCTTGTATTAAATCTTCTGAAGATTCTCAGATAATGTACCTATAAATTTTTTGATGGGACCTTTTACCATCATTGCCATCATACCACTAAATTCTCCTTCAAATAAAAGTTGTGCCATCGAAGAGTTGCTATCAACAGCATCAATGTCTGCGGTAAGTGTGAAAGGTATTTTGTCGCTTATTGCACCTAAAACAACCTTGTTAGGCTTATCAACTTCCTTCACTTCTAGCGCGATCTCAGGCATTCCCTTCAAAGCGAATATAAAAGCATTTTCCCTTATAACTTCAAATTTGCTAATATTTTCTGGCATTAACTCTTTAAAGTTTTTAACATCGGCTAAAAATTCGCAAAGTGCATCTGCAGATTTATTAACGGTTACTTTATCTGTATTTAATTCCATTTTTGTAGTGTTGAGATGAATCTTTTGATTAACGTTATGTCCGTAAAATTTTTATAAACTTATCGCAATGTTAAAAGTGCGTTCGAGTTACTTTTTATTTTTCCTAATTCCTCCAAGTATCTGGACTTTTCCGCCATTGTGTAAGCAGTTTGGTTTCTTCCGAAGAAATATAGTTCGATTTTTCTGCTTGCGTCAAAAGATTTTCATAATCGCTCAATGTATGGAGATCTATTTTAGCTTTCTGAAAATTTTTATCTGCAACATCAAAACCATAGGTAAAAATTGCCATCATTCCTTTTATCTTCAAATTAGCTTCTTTGAGCGCCTCGACTGCTAATAGACTGCTATTTCCTGTACTTATAAGATCTTCTATGATTACGACATTTTGATTTGGCTGCGTAAACCCTTCGATCTTGTTTTGGCGACCGTGTTTTTTTGCTTCGGGTCGCACATAGCAAAATGGCACATTAAGATAATCTGCTACCAAAGCACCAATACCGATAGCTCCCGTCGCCACACCTGCGATAATATCTGGTTTGCCATAGAGTTCTTCAATTTGTTTTGCCATCTGTTCGCGAAGAAAATTGCGGATCATTGGGTAAGATAATGTGATACGGTTATCGCAATATATAGGAGATTTCCAACCAGAAGCCCACGTAAATGGGTTTTGTGGTTGTAATTTAATTGCATTAATTTGCAAAAGCAATTCAGCCGTTTTTTGCGCTGTTTCTTTGTTTAATATCATACTGCAAATGTATAAAGTTTTTGTCAAAGAAATTCCTATCATTCTCTCGACGGAGAAAAATATTGGTAAACAATATACTTCGATCCCGCTTAAAGAAGTGAAATTTAAGAAATTGATCAAAAAAATCACTGACGGTGAGTTACTTTACATCAATATCTATCACAAGAATCCTGAAAAACTTGAAAAATTCCTCCTTAAAAAATTAAAGGTTGTTGAAGCTGGTGGTGGTTTGGTATATAATAGTAGAAAAGAAATCTTATTTATAAGACGTAATAAAAAATGGGACTTGCCAAAAGGAAAAGTTGAGAAAGGCGAAACTTATGAAGAAGCTGCCATTCGAGAAACAATGGAGGAGACGGGCGTAAAGGATTTAAAGGTTCGCAAGTTTTTAACCAAGACATACCATGTTTTTAAACGCAATGAGAAATTTAGGCTAAAAGTTACTTATTGGTTCGAAATGTATACAGATTATGATGGACCGCTCATTCCAGAACCTACAGAAGGCATTAAAAAGGCAAAGTGGAAAAATTTTGAAAAGACCCAAAAGGCACTTTTAGATAGTTACGAAAATATAAAATTGCTTTTCCCAAAGGAATATCTAACCACGCACCCTAACGATAGGGTATCTTAGGTGTGCTTTTTCATAATTCGGTGATTTTTTATGAATCCAGTCTAATTGCTCGTACCAATTTTTTGCGAAATCTGGTTCATTTGACTTTTTAGCTTCAAATTCTTTTTTTATTTCTGGATTTTCATTGAGAAAAATCTCTGCCTTGTCTTCCCAAACATAGGGTGAAAATCCTTCTTTTTGCTGAAGAATAGTATCAAAAAAATTCCAGTTGAAAAATGAATCAACCGCGGAAGGTTCCAAAGTTTCTAATAGATATCTAACCCCTTCTTGATCGGTTTTAACTATAACATCACCGGCTCGAAAATTTACATTCTCTAGATTATTTTCCACAGTTGTGCCGTTATGTATATAATGACCTTCATATGGAGATGAAGCGGTATTAAAATCTTTTATGTGATATACTTCTGCGGTAATTGTAGTGTCATTTTTTATTTTTTCAAATTCTATTTTATTTAGGCGAAGCAATTCGAGAATATTCCAATAGCCTTGCGGGATAATATATGCGGAAGGAATTGACACTGAATCTGTAGCCATAAAATTATCGTAATAGGTAACACTTTTTGTAAAAGGTCTATTTCGATCATACTTTAAACGCTGGCCACCAGTAATTTTACTATCGAGCATTTCACCTTCAAATCCCTTGAAATTTAATGTTGAGGTCTGTGAGCTGTCAACCTTCCATTTTATGGGATAGCTTTTTCCGTGCGCATAGCGGACTTTGTCATTCTTACGTAGCTCTTTTATTTTTTTATAATCTTTATCAGTAATTGCGATCATACTTTTCATAAGCTCGTAAGTTCCCTCGACTCTTTGTTTGTAAGGTTTAAGCATATGGGTTTCTACCATCATTCCCAAGGTGTTAAAGAGTGTTGTGTAGCCAGTAGAATATCTTGGTGAATCCATAAACTGAGAAAATCCTTCTTCAGGTACGCTGTTAAAAACATTAACATAAGGTGTAATATCCCATTTTTTTGTTTCAAGAGAATCCTGCAATTGGGGCATAAGGGAATTGTGTAGATAATTGCCCAATTCGCCACCAAATTTATTGTGCTGTGTAAAAAGATGGGTTAAGGTATATTGATAATCTGCACCATTGCTAACGTGATTATCAATAAATACGTCAGGTTTAACCGTTGTGAATAAATCGTAAAACGCACGCGCATTTTTAGTATCGGCTTTTATAAAATCCCGATTCAGATCGTAATTACGAGCGTTACCACGAAAACCGTATTCTTCTGGACCATTTTGGTTGGTGCGTGTCGTGCTGTTACGGTTGAGCGCTCCGCCGATATTGTAAACTGGTATAACTGCGATTACAGTGTTTTTGGGAGCTTCTATCTTGCCTTGTGCAAAATCGCGCATCATCATCATCGAGGCATCGATACCATCACTCTCGCCAGGATGGATACCATTATTTATAAGTATTACTGCTTTTTCAAGATCTTTTGAAAACTCTGATTCAAAGCTTCTGTTTGGATTGAACGTTACCAAACGCAATGGCTCTCCACTATCTGTTTCGTCCATATTATATACAGAAATTGAATTATATTGTTCAGCAAGATTAGTGTAGAAATTAATTACTTCAGGATAGGTCGCAGTTTGAGTCCCTTTAGATTGCTCAAATTTTGTTATAAAGTCATAATGCACAGTGTTTTCTGCATTTTTACAAGCGACAAATGTTATAAATATTGATATTATAATTATTGAAGTAGGGTAAAATTTAGATTTACTTTGATTCATATTGTTAAATCTTAAGTTTTATTAGAATTTGAAGAAAAAAATTGCTCAATATTAACGATTCATTGTTATATTTGACATTATTAATCTCATTAAAATTAAATATTATGAAAAAAATTACTTTTATCGTTGCTGCTCTGTTAGGTGTAGCTTCTTTTGCCCAAGTACAATTTACTGCAAACCCAGGAGAAGGGGTTTCTGTTCCAAATTCTAATAGTCTTGCGGATTGTAGTAAAATGGAAACAAGCGCAGATGTTACAAACGGTTTTGGCAACACAGCTGGTAATGAAGTTGCAGATAATTTCGTTGTAGCACAAAATGAAATTTTTACTATTAACAGAACGACAGTAAGACTTATAACTACAGCTGGAAATGTTTATCCTAGTGTGACGGTTAGGTTTTACGAGGGTGCTGGTACTTTTCCAAATACAAGGGTTCTTGTTGAGAGAGTTATTGTGCCAACTAGTCAAGATGTTGTTGCAACGCTTAATGGTGGTGCTTTAGAAGCACTTGAGGTGGTGTTGGACTTTGCTACTCCAGTTGTAATAAATGGGGTTAGTACAGGACCTTCAAATTTTTGGATTAGTGTTTTTACTCCAACTACCGCTGCTGCTAGCAATTTTCTTCAAACTTTAGACGAAACAGCAGATACAACTCGAGCTGCTTTTAGATCTGGAACAGACGCTACTGCGGCTTGGGCCAACACTTTTAACGGTGGTATGACTCTACAATTTGCAGCATATTTTATAATGGAAGGGGACTGCTCAACATTGGGTGTAGATGAGAACAAACTTTCACAAATTTCGGTCTACCCTAATCCAGTTACAGATGTGTTGAAAATCAAGACTCCATCTTCTGTTGAAATAACCAGCGCAAGTATTTACGATGTTTTAGGGAAAAATACTTCTGTAAAGGTGTTGAACAACGAAATAAACGTTTCTGGTCTTTCAAGAGGAATTTACATTCTTAATCTAGAAACTTCAGCAGGGAAGCTTACTCGAAAAATTGTTAAGCAATAGTCGCATACTTTTAATTCTGTGTCTAGTCTTAAATAACCGATACAGATTATCAGAGGATTAAATTCATTATTTAAAGCTGAACAATGGTAACATTGTTCAGCTTTTTTGATTTATACTTTTTTTTAATTTTTGTTGCTCGTGTATTCTGTCTGTTCTGAGCATATTGCTAGAATAATTGGGCTATACTGAGTTGTAGAGCTTGATAGTATGTATAATGATCAATTTTTTTGTTAATGGATCTGAATCATAAGCTGCTATTAAATTTTAAGATTTCATATACACACTCAGTTATGACATTTCCGTAAGGGTTGTGTTTTCGGACATACCTGTATCTATAAAGCTGTCCCTGAGCAGTTTTTGATATTCATTAGAGCAAGATTTTAGACCTCTGTCCCAATGATATATAAGTGGTTGATTTTCACAATTTCTCTTTTCGAGAGTCATTTCAAGTGGTCTTAGGGAACTTCTCGCTTCTAGGTTTAAAGCCAAATTATAGTTTCTTATTGTTTTTCCTTGGAGTATTTGATAACTCGGGAATTTAAATTTTTCTGAGGTTATCATTACACTATCTTTTTAGTGTATCGCTATTACAGGAAGGGACATTACTCAAAAGTAAAACGCCTTCGAGAAATTTCTTGAAGGCGTTTTTTATTGTATAAACCAAGGATATTATCCATTCATAGAGATTAAAAACTCCTCGTTATTCTTGGTGTTTTTTATGCGGTCGTTTATAAATTCCATAGCTTCAACTGGGTTCATATCTGCAAGGTATTTACGCAATACCCACATTCTTTGTATGGTAGTTTCGTCCAGCAATAAGTCGTCGCGACGTGTACTTGAAGAAGTAAGATCGATTGCAGGGAAAATCCTTCTGTTTGATATTTTTCTATCAAGTTGAAGTTCCATATTACCTGTTCCCTTAAATTCTTCAAAGATAACTTCATCCATTTTAGAACCAGTTTCGGTAAGTGCAGTCGCTATAATACTCAATGAACCTCCGTTCTCTATATTACGTGCAGCACCAAAGAAACGTTTTGGTTTATTCAATGCATTTGCATCTACACCACCAGATAGAATTTTACCACTAGCAGGCTGAACGGTATTATAAGCTCGCGCTAAACGTGTAATAGAGTCCAATAAGATCACAACGTCGTGACCACATTCAACTAGTCGTTTTGCTTTGTCTATTACTAGATTGGCAATACGTACGTGCTCTGAAGGCTCTTTGTCAAAAGTTGATGCTATAACTTCTCCGCTAACGTTACGTTGCATATCAGTTACTTCTTCAGGGCGTTCATCTATTAAAAGTATTATTTGGTAAACTTCAGGATGGTTCGCGGCAATCGCGTTTGCGATATCCTTTAATAACATCGTTTTACCCGTTTTGGGTTGTGAAACGATCATACCACGCTGTCCTTTTCCAATAGGAGCGAAGAGATCTATAACCCTAGTAGAAATAGTACTTTGCTTGTCTGCGATATTAAATTTTTCTTGTGGGAACAAAGGTGTTAAGTGTTCAAAAGAAACACGGTCACGTACCACATTTGGATTTTGGCCGTTGATCTTGTTAACTTTGATCAATGGAAAATATTTTTCACCTTCTTTAGGAGGTCTTACTTCTCCCAAAACAGTATCACCAGACTTGAGTCCGAAGAGGCGTATTTGCGATTGTGATACATAAATATCATCTGGCGATGAAAGATAATTGTAATCGCTAGATCTCAAGAATCCATATCCGTCAGTCATTATATCAAGAACGCCTTCGCTTTCTATGATACTGTCAAACTCATAATCAGGTTCCTTATATCTGTTTCGATTGTCCTTATTTCCATTGTTTTTTGTGTCGCGAGAATTCGTGTTTTTATTTCCACTAACCTCGCGCTTAGGACTTTCTCTCTTAGAATTATCATTTCTATTGGAATCGCGCTTAGTAACTTCTCTTTTTGAAGAGTCGTTCTTGATTGAATCTCTTTTGGAGTCATCTCTTTTGGAATCGTTCCTGTCGTTTCGTTGATTGCGATCGTTGGTATTCGACTTCTTTTGAGGTGTAGTTTTAGTATTGCTATCGTCCTTAGAATTAGACGTATTATCCGTATTGGAATTTTTGCTTTCTTTTCTCACAGGTCTCTCTTTTGGAGGACGCGTATTTTTTGGTCGTGGATTAGGCTTGGACTTTTTAGGTTCAGCTTCTTTGTTAGAATCAGGACTCTTGGTCTTTTCTGTTTTATCCTCTACCTTTTCGTCGTCGTTTATCACGGCTTTTACAGCTTTTGGGTTCGCTGCTTGATAATCTAAAATTTGGTACACAAGGTCCAATTTTTTTAGAGTACGATATTTAGGTACGTTGAGGTTTTTTGCAAGCTCCTGAAGTTCAGGAAGTTTCTGTGCTTTTAATTCTGAAATTTCAAACATTTAAAAAATGGGTATTATTATTTAAGATACGTAGATTTAACTCGTGAAGTAATCTTAAGAAAATTTTTGAAGACTAAGTAACCGATGTTGAATTGGTTACAAATTTATAATGCAATAATACGATAATAATTTAAATTCTACATTCATTTCTTTTAAAAAGAAATCTTATTTTTGCCACAGAATCACTAATAAGTCTATGTTACAACGTATTCAAACAATTTATTTAATTATCTCCATTATTATAATGGCAATTTTGTATGTTTGGTTTCCGGTTATTTCTGGTGAAGAAGGACAGGTTATTATAGAACGCAATGAGCCTTTGATTTTTGGTTTGGTCTTTGTGTCTATCGCATTGGCAATTATTTCAATATTAAGTTTTAAAAAGCGGAAGTTACAATTTGTGCTAAACCGTTTAAATATAATATCAAATTTTGTATTACTGGGAGTTTTCGTATACAGGTCGCTAACATTATCCGGAGAAACTTTGGTTTCTGAGAAGGGTATTGGGGTGCTACTTCCAATCATTTCTATCGTTTTTTTAGTGCTGGCCAATAAGGCCATAAAAAAGGACGAGGATCTCGTAAAATCTGTTGACAGGTTACGATAAACTGTTTCTTGGTATATTAGTGCAAGACCCCGAAAGAATGCCATCTTTCGGGGTTTTTTTCTTCGATATAATTTTGCGGAAAGCAAAATCTTTTAGAAACCCTCAATTTTTTAGTTTAAGTTAAACTTACATTAGTAGAGATAAATTTTTAATCTGAAATTAATAATTGGCAACCATATTTTGAGGTGACTGAGTAATTTTTATGATTTTATAGAAATCATAAAAATTGTATTAAAGTCATCTTTTAAATTCAATAACTTCCAAGTTTTCAATTTTTTTATCATTAATCTCAAACCGCAGCATTGTTCTAACTTGATGAAATCCATGCGTGCCAATTGCGCCAGGATTCATATGTAAAAGTCCGTTTTTCTTGTCGTTCATTACTTTAAGTATGTGTGAATGTCCGCAAATAAATAATTTTGGAGGATTTGTTGTAATTTCTTGCCGGATAGCTGGATTGTATCTTCCGGGATAACCGCCAATATGCGTAATCCATACATCAACGCCTTCACACAAAAACCTATTGTGCAGCGGAAATTCCATACGGGCTTCGTTATTGTCTATATTACCATACACAGCACGAAGTGCTTTTATCTTACGAAGCTGCTCAGTTACCTTAAGATCACCAATATCGCCAGCGTGCCATATTTCGTCTGCTTTACTAGCATATTCAATAATTTTTTCGTCTATATAACTGTGTGTGTCGCTTAAGAGCAATATTTTTTTCAATCTTATATCTTTTTCTGAATCGTAAAGTTACTATCTTAAATTGAATTTCAGATTTTCAACGTCAATTTCATCTTCAACTTCATTTCAATTTCTTCCGAAACTTCGGGATTGATTTACCTTGGGATTTCTTAAATTTGTACATCTAAATCTATTAATGTTTGCGTTATTTTATTGAAATCGCCTACAATGGGCAAAATTACTTTGGGTGGCAATCGCAACCTGATGAAATAACAGTTCAGGAAGTACTGGAAGATGCTTTGTTTACTATTTTAAGGCAAAAAATCAAGGTAACAGGTGCTGGCCGAACAGATACAGGAGTTCACGCAAAACAGCTTTTCGCACATTTTGATTTTACTGAAATTAAAAATATACAAGACATTCTCTTTAGATTAAACTGCGTTCTTCCAAAACATATTTCGGCAAAAAACATCTTTCCAGTTCTGGAAGATGCTCACGCGAGATTTAACGCTACTAAACGTGAATACGAGTACTATATTTCGACAACGAAGAACCCGTTTTCACAGGATTTTGCTTATCAACTTCATAAAAAACCAGATGTAATTTTGATGCAAAAAGCAGCCGATTTGTTATTCAGTCATAACGATTTTCAATGCTTTTCAAGATCGAAAACAAATGTAAAAACGTATCATTGTATAATTAAGAAAGCGGTCTGGAAAGAGGAAGAAAACCAACTCGTTTTCACTATTGCAGCAGATCGGTTTTTACGAAATATGGTTAGGGCTATCGTTGGCACGTTACTTGAAGTTGGCTTTAAAAAAATTACAATCGAGGAATTTGAGAAGATAATTTTAAGCAAAGATCGTAGAAATGCAGGAACTTCGGCACCAGCACACGGTTTGTTTTTAACGAAGGTTGAATATCCAAAAGAAATTTTTTTAAATCCTACCAAAGTAGGTTAATTACAATTCCTTATTCAAAGGAAAATTTATGGCAGAATCTGGCAATGCATTCGATTTTAAGTTGTTCAAAAGGCTATTAGCTTTTACGAACAAATACCGAGCGATATTCTATTTTGTTGGCTTCGCAGCCGT
>Ga0115567_10003222_pt1 | contig 16128 bp, 15 predicted proteins | sample COGITO_mtgs_1204_2_FD_88679 | JGI IMG/M metagenome (GOLD analysis project Ga0115567, IMG submission 88679) | Pelagic marine microbial communities from North Sea - COGITO_mtgs_120412 | ecosystem: Environmental > Aquatic > Marine > Epipelagic | place: Germany:Helgoland, sampling site Kabeltonne... | reverse complement strand
TGCCAAGCTGATGGAAATCGGCGCAGGCACGAGCGAAATCAGGCGCTGGCTGATTGGCCGGGAGCTATTTGGCGAGACCGCTTAGCCTCCGGGCACACACCCCATCGTCTTGACCTCAAAGCGAAACGGACCATCCACGCCATCGGCGATGATAATACCCATTTCGCGCACGTCGGACGGATCAAATGGCGCCGCCCGAACATCGCGGCCAAACACCGATGTGTTCATATCGGCTAACGGCACTGTCACCTCGGACCAGTCTCCGTCCGGCGATGACGGAATAGCTACTTGATAGGAAACAGACCGCCCCCGCCACCGCTCGGATGTCCGAAAGGTCATTTTATAGTCGCGGCCATCGGCGCGAACCCTCAATCGGATTGCGCCCGCGCCGGACAAATCACCCGGCTCCATGTCGCGCCTCAGAGAGGAAAAACCGCCACCATTCGTATTGATGACCCCGCGAAAGACCATATTTCCGTCTTCGGCGAACCGTGTGCCTTGGGATTTCCCGCCCATCACACCATCATTGACGATCCGCCAAGGGGTGACGGCATCGGGATCGGAAAAATCAATCTGCATGGCGCAACGCTCCTGCGAGGTGGAATCGAGCTGTGACGGACGATTGGGCGGCTCATTTGCCGCAGATAGAGAACAGCCGGTCGCCGCAAACAAAGCGGTCATGACAACAGGCGTGGTCATATGTCGAACGGCCATACAGGCTCCGCACAGATCAAGTGAATCTACACTCACACTACGCGCGGACGTCCTCTGTGGTTTCGGGGCAATAACACAGGGCCAAATACGAAAAAGCCCCCAGTCTCACGGGGCGCAATGGAGACCGAGGGCAGATTTGGTCGGGCGAACCCGTCCATAGATATATGTTAACTAAATCACCTTTGTTTGTCACCTCAATTTATCGTCATAATGAATGAAAAGATCGAAACTTGTGCGTAATCACTCGGCAAAATCCACAACATCTCGCAAATCCGGTCGCGTGCGCGGTGAAGCCGCCTGCGTTGGCGTGCCAATATAGATATATCCCGCAACTTTCTGCCCTTCGCTCAGTCCGAGCGCGGCATCAATTCTGGCATCAAACGCATACCATTCGGTCAGCCATTGCGCGCCAAATCCTGAAGCCTGCGCGGCAAGACACAGATTCATACAAACCGCGCCAGCCGAGAGCTGTTGTTCCCAGACCGGCGTGCCACGCGGACAATCGACGGGCGCACTGATGACGGCAACAACCAGTGGCGCACGCATCAATCGGTCCGCTTCGAACGCCATGCGGTCCTCGTCATGATCCGGATTATCGGCGCGGTACGCCGCCTCTATATGGCGGCCAAATGTGCGGCGGGCGTCGCCTTGAAAGACGACGAGTTTCCACGGAGACAATTTGCGATGATCCGGCACGCGCGTGCCAATGGTCAGGATTGTATCCAACTGCGCCGTATCCGGGCCCGGTCCGTCCATCACCTTAGCCAGATTGCTGCGGCGGCTTGCGAGGAAATCAAGCACAGCGGGGTTATGGACGGGAAGCGGAAACGTATCGGGCATAGCTACTCCAGCGCTGGACGGGGTAAGGCGGACTCCGTAGATAGGCGGTACAAACAAGGAGCACCAGAATGAGCGCTGAAAAAAGATTGGCCGAGCTTGGCCTGAGCCTGCCTGAGCCCATGGCCCCGGTCGCCAACTATGTGCCTTATGTGATCACAGGCAATCAGGTCTTTATCTCTGGCCAAATCAGCAAAGTCGGGCATGAAACCGTGATGGGGCGGCTAGGCGACGGGCTCACTGTCGAACAAGGACAGCATGCGGCGCGCTTGTGCGGGCTGAACATCGTCGCGCAGTTGAAGGCGGCATGCGGCGGAGATTTGTCGCGGGTGCAGCGCATCGTCAAATTGGGAGGCTTCGTACAGGCCACACCCAATGCCACAAGCGCCGCGATTCCGCAGATCATTAACGGCTGTTCGGATTTGATGGTGGCTCTATTTGGCGAGGTTGGTCGCCATGCCCGCTTTGCCGTGTCTGCGCCGAGCCTCCCGCTGGATGTCGCCGTCGAGATCGACTGCATCGCCGAAATTTCGCACTAGCCATTGCCATTGCCATTTTCGGAAGAGGTCAACAGTCCGCCCTACTTAATAATGATTATCAGTTGCGCATTATGATTTCGTCGCCTATCTGTTGCGAATGACTCGCAACTTGAGGCACTTTCTCATGATCATTCAACTTCCCGCCGCCCATCTCATCAGCTTGATGGCCAGACCGACCGAAGACCGCGAACAGGCGCAGACAGGGGAGAGGGAGATCACCTCCGAGCAAACTGACTTTCTGAATGAAACCCACCCTTATTCATAAAGTTTCTTGGTTTTCAGGGAACGTTTCGTGCGCCCGCGCCTTGATTTATGGACTGACAGCCACGATATAGCGGCTTCCCCGAAACTGACGAAAGACAGACGATTTTATGAGTATACCCGGTCAAACATTCAGCGACCGCCTCCAAGCGCAAAAAGAAGCCAAATTGGATATGTTGAAGCGCGCGAAGGAGAAAGAACTCGACCCCGCTGAAAAAGAGCGCCTGATGGAAGAACGCGCGGCCCGCAATGCGGCGCGCGAGGAACGCGAGAAAAAGCGCGCGGCTGAAAAAGCCGCCAAGATCGAGCAGGAAAAAGCCGAAAAGGCTGAGCGCGAGCGCAAGAAAAAGCTGGCCGATGAGGCCCGCCGCAAAGCCAAGGAAGAGCTGATCAAAACGCAAAAAGCGCAGCGTGATGCCAAATATGCGGCCCGCAAGGCGCGCAAGAAGCGCTAAGCGTTCATAACAGAGACAATCAGCCCGGCTCTCGCCGGGCTTTTTTTATGCCGCATTTCCGACCTTGCGCACAAACACCGCGCCCGCCGAATAGCCCGCACCGAATGAGCAGATCAGGCCCGTCTCGCCGTCCTCGAAATCGCTGGAGTGTTTATGAAAGGCGATAATCGAACCGGCGGACGAGGTATTGGCATAGTCATCCAGCACGACCGGGGCCTGCTCGATCTCGACATTTTTACCGAGGACTTTCTTGGCAATGAGGACGTTCATATTCAAATTGGCTTGATGCAACCACATGCGTTTGAGGCTATTGGGATCAATATCAAGCTTGTCCGCTTCCGCTGAAATCAGCTTGGCGACCATCGGTACGACTTCCTTGAACACGCTGCGCCCGTTCTGAGTGAACAGCTTATCGGTTAGCCCCTTGCGACCGCGATCCCCGTGCATGCCGTCATCCTCCGGCGCGGTATGGTTCAAAAAACCGAAATTATTGCGAATATTGTTGGAGAATTTCGTGACAAGTTTTGCGCCGATGATTTCCCAATGGGCGGCGGGCGCTACGTCTTCGCGCTCGACCAGAATAGCGGTGGCGACATCGCCGAAGATGAAATGGCTGTCGCGGTCCTTGAAGTTCAAATGCGCCGTGCAAATTTCCGGATTGAGCACAAGCACGCTGCGCGCTTGCCCGCCGAAAATCAGTCCGCGGGCGGCCTCGAGTCCAAAGGTTGCGGATGAGCAGGCAACGTTCATGTCAAACCCGAACCCATCAATGCCGAGCAGGTCCTGCACCTCGACGGCCACCGCCGGATAGCCGCGTTGCAAGTTGGAACAGGCAACAATCACCGCGTCCACATCCGCCGCCGTCTTGCCCGCGCGGTCCATCGCGTCCTGGGCGGCCTTCACCGCCATTTCAGCCAGAACCGATGGCTGCTCATTGGACCGGGCCGGAATGCGCGGCGCCATGATGTTCGGGTCCAGGATCGGGCCTTTGGACAGCACGAACCGGCTCTTAATGCCGGAGGCTTTCTCGATAAACTCTGCCGAAGATGGGGCCAGAGCGTCGAGCGTCCCGGCCGCGATTTCCGCCGCGTTCTCGCGATTCCACTTTTCGACATAGGCATTGAAGGCGTCGACCAGCTCCTCATTCGAGATGCTATCTTCGGGGGTCCAGAGTCCGGTCGAGGAGATGACGGCTTTCACAGGCGGCGTCCTTTTATTGTTATCAGCCCTCTCTAACGAAGGCAGCGCGTGCGTCCAAGCCTTAGATCATCCGGCGCGTCAGGCTCGCCTCACGCGCGCAACAATCGACCTCATGATCATTGATCATGCCGACGGCCTGCATGAAGGCGTAGAGGATAACCGGGCCGACAAATTTGAAGCCGCGTTTTTTGAGATCCTTGCTCATCGCTTCAGAGAGGTCGGTTTTGACGGGCGCGTCGGAGAAGTCGGTCCAGTTGTTGACGAGGGGTTTTCCGCCGACAAATTCCCACAGATAGTCCGAGAAATCGATGCCGGCGTCGCGCATGGCGAGATAGGCCTTCGCATTGCCAATCGTCGCGTCGATCTTGGATTTAGACCGAATAATGCCAGGATTGTCGAGCAGCCGCGCGCGATCCGCATCGGTGTAATGCGCCACAATATCCGGATCGAACCCGTCATAGGCTTTGAGGAAATTGTCGCGTTTTCGCAAAATGGTGATCCACGACAGCCCGGCCTGCTGCCCGTCCTGGATCAGCTTTGAGAACAGCGCTTTCGGATCGTAAATCGGACGCCCCCATTCCGTGTCGTGATAGTAGCAATAAAGGCGATCCTCCGGCGGCACCCAGCCGCAGCGCGGCAGAGACGGATCGTGATCATAATCCCTGGGGACCACTGTGACCGGCCCGCTCACAGTGTTTTCTCCATGCCGATATTACAGCGCGCATAGATCGGATGCGGGCCTTCATGGTTCACGGTCCAGCCATTGCGCGCATAAAGCCGTAGCGCAGCGGCATTCGCCGTATTTGACAGCAGAAATATCCGGCCCAAACCCAGCGTGTCGCGCGCATAGGTTTCAACGGCGTCCATCAGTTTTTGTCCAATGCCGTGGCCTCGGAACCGAGTATCAACCGCCATTTTCGTGAGCTCCCACTCTCCTTTACTCGGGCCCTCGGGATGTGGTTTGAGCGCGACAGCGCCGACAACGACCTCACCAATATGGGCCGTGAACACCTGCCCGCCATTCTCCAGATAAATCTCCGGCGCCCTGACCATCGCTTCGTCGGATGGCTCCATCACATGGAGCGCTTCAATCCATTGTGCATTAAGCGCCGCAAAGTGAGGTAGCGAAGCGCGGTCATTGCGGCGAATGGTGACGGGGTCGGTCATGCGCAATATCTGGCAGAAATTCCGGAATTGTAAACGCAGTGCTTAATCATCCGTCCCCAGAACACTTTTCATGACCTCGACCGGCTCGCCGCGCACGACCGGGCTTTCGGTCGCTTCGCGCAGGCGGTCTAGACGGACCAGCGCCATCGCTTGCGCCCCGTTCACATGCAGCACATTGCCGACCGTGCGGTCCGCGCATTTGATGGTGTCGCCCACCTCTGCCGGGCCGCTGAGCATCAGTCCGCGCATGCGTTTACGCACCGTCGTCATCCGCTTCATGCGCGAGACCACTTCCTGCCCAACGAAACAGCCGCCTTTGAAATCGACGCCGTTCACCTGATCCATACACGCATCTGCCGGAAAGGTCGTTTGCACGCCGAAATCCCATTCGCTGTCCGGCACGCCGAGCGAGAGGCGGTGTGCGTCCCAATCGCCGGCCTTGCCTGGTACAGCCTCACCGATCAGGCGGCGTCCCAAAGCAGGCAAACGCGGATCGGGATGACCGATCTCGCAACCAGTCTCGCAATTCCACAGGACGTGAACGGGGTGGCTGTCTGACACGTCCTCGATCTCAAGCGGTGCACGCAATCGGTACATTTTCAGCCGCTTGAGCAGGGGCAGCCCCATATCCGGCGGCGTGTCGAGCAGAAGGTGATCGCCGCGGTCGGTGACGAAAAAGTCGGCAATGATCTTGCCTTGCGGGGTTAGGAGCGCGGCAAACGTCATCGGCGCGCCGAGTGAATTGGTAATCAGCCCTGAAAACCAGTCACGCACACCCTCACCTGAGAGCTTGATCACGGTTCGGTCGCGGCGTTGAATATTCATGGGCGCTAGATAGGTTCAGTCTCGGCCTCCCGCAACAAATCATCTCGCCAACAAGGCTCTGACGTCAGACAGTTTGGGCCCTAAGATTAAGACGGCGATTATCGCCGTCTTTTTGATACAAGATAGGGGTCTTAATGTCGCAATCAGTTGCGGTCATAATTGAGTATAGGGGCGAGCCAGCGTTCCATATCGTCCAAATCCATACCCTTACGCGAGGCGTAATCCACCACTTGGTCTTTTTCGATTTTACCCACCCCGAAATAAACACTGTCCGGATGACTGAGGTAAAGCCCGGAAACGGAACTGGCTGGATGCATGGCAAAACTCTGCGTCAATGTAATGCCAGTTTCCTCGGCCGCGTTAAGGATCCGGAACAAAGTCGCTTTCTCCGTATGATCCGGCTGCGCGGGATATCCGGGGGCCGGACGGATGCCGTCATAGCGTTCCGCAATCAGGTCTTCGCCGGAGAACGTCTCGTCCGGGGCATAGCCCCAGAATTCGCGGCGCACGCGTTGATGCATATGTTCGGCGAAGGCTTCCGCCAAACGGTCCGTCAGGGCCTGAAACAGGATCGCGTTATAATCATCGCCTGCATCCTTGAAAGTCTGTACGCGGCTTTCCTCGTCCAGCCCGGCAGTCACACAAAACCCGCCAATATAATCATCCGCCGGCGCGATAAAATCCGAGAGGCAGAAGTTCGCCCTGTCCGTGGTCTTGCTCATTTGCTGACGCAGACCATGAAAGGTTGCGAGCGTTTCGGTGCGGCTCTCATCCGTAAAGACGCGAATATCATCGCCCATGCGTTCGCATGGCCAAAATCCGATGACGGCGCTGGCTTTGACCCATTGTTCGGACATGATTGTGTCCAGCATCGCATTGGCGTCTTTGAACAGATCCCGGGCCACGTCGCCAAATCGGTCACTGTCAAGAATGGCCGGATAGCGCCCTTTCAACTCCCACGTCGCAAAGAACGGTGTCCAATCGATGAAATCACGTAAGGCCGATAGATCATAATCATTGAACGTTTTCGTCCCGGTGAACGTCGGCTTTGGCGGTTCATATTGATCCCAATTCGTTGTCCACGCATTATCCCGCGCATCCGCTATGTTCAGCCGGACTTTCTTGGTTTGGCCCGCAAAGTGCGCATCACGGGATTTCACATATTCCGCACGGATACCCGCCGCATACGCGTCTTTCCCGTCGCCCATTAGAGCGCCGACCACGCCGACCGATCGGGACGCATCTGTGACATAGACAGTCGCGCCATTTTCGTAAGCGGGTTCGATCTTGACCGCCGTATGGGTCTTGGACGTCGTCGCGCCGCCAATCAGAAGCGGCATTGTAAAGCCTTCGCGCTGCATCTCCGAGGCAACAAAGACCATTTCGTCAAGGCTGGGCGTAATCAGTCCGGACAGGCCGATCATATCGGCATCATGTTCGCGCGCGGCGGCAATAATTTTATCGCAAGGCACCATCACGCCCAGATCAACAATATCATAGCCATTACATTGCAGCACAACACTGACGATATTCTTGCCGATATCGTGAACATCGCCTTTCACGGTCGCCATGATGACTTTGCCATTCGACTTATCGGCGAGCCCCATCTCCTCTTTTTCTTTTTCCATATAGGGCATCAAATGGGCGACCGCCGCCTTCATGACCCGCGCGGATTTCACAACTTGCGGCAGGAACATCTTGCCCGATCCGAACAGATCGCCAACCACATTCATGCCGTCCATCAACGGCCCCTCAATCACATGCAGCGGACGATCAGCGGCTTGGCGCGCTTCTTCGGTGTCCTCGACAATATAATCCGTAATGCCGCGCACCAAGGCGTGTTCCAGCCGTTTCTCGACAGGATCCTTGCGCCATTCATTATCGACGATACGCGCCTTGGCTTTACCATCGCCGCGATATTTATCGGCAATTTCGACAAGACGGTCCGTCGCGTCAGGACGCCGATTCAGAATAACATCCTCGACCCGCTCGCGCAGCTCTTCGGGGATATCATCATAGATGGTCAGCTGCCCCGCATTGACAATCGCCATATCCAGACCGGCGGGAATAGCATGATAGAGGAACACGCTGTGCATCGCTTCGCGAACTGGATTATTGCCCCGGAACGAAAAGCTGACATTGGAAAGTCCGCCCGAAATTCGCGCATGCGGCAAGTGTTTCTTGATCCGCTTACAGGCGTCAAAAAACGCCACGGCGTAATCATTATGCTCTTCAATACCTGTCGCCACGGCAAAGATATTCGGGTCAAAAATAATGTCCTCAGGCGGGAACCCCACCTCTTGCGTCAACAGCGTGTAAGCCCGCTCGCAAATGCGAAACTTTTCATCGGCGGTCTCCGCCTGACCGTCTTCGTCAAACGCCATCACGACGGCCGCCGCGCCCAAGGCGCGGACCTTGCGCGCATGTTCCAGAAACTCGGCTTCGCCCTCTTTCATCGAAATCGAATTGACGACGGCCTTGCCCTGAATACATTTCAGCCCTGCTTCCAGCACGGACCATTTGGAGCTATCCACCATGATCGGAACGCGCGAAATATCCGGCTCGCCGGCAAGCAACTGCAAGAACCGCGTCATGGCCGCTTCGGCATCGATCAGGCCGTCATCCATATTGATATCGATAATCTGCGCGCCCGCTTCGACCTGTTGGCGGGCCACGGACAAGGCCTTTTCATAATCGCCGTCGACGATCATGCGCTTGAAGCGGATCGACCCCGCAACGTTGGTGCGCTCACCAATATTCACAAATTGTGCTGTTGATGTCATTCTCATCAATCTTTCGAAGTGTGCTCTGCGCCGATCTTCAATCCGCGCATCATAGGGACGAGGTGCCGCCCGTTCCGCTTAGGCCGGGATCAGGAATGGCTCCAGACCGGACAACCGCAAGGTCGGGGCAATGGTCGGAATCGTCCTGACAGGATAGCCGTCAACTGCCGCGCTCATGGCCGCAATATGCTCAGGCGTAGAGCCGCAACAACCGCCTAATATATTGACCAGCTGACTGTCAGCCCAGGGCCGGATCTGATCCGCCATATCGGCCGGAGTTTCATCATACTCACCAAACGCATTCGGAAGACCCGCATTCGGAAACGCCAGAATATGGGTCGAGGCCGCCTTTGACAAAGCGGTCACATGCGGCCGCATTGCGCTTGCACCCAGCGCACAATTCAGACCCACCGCAAACGGCTTCGCATGGGCAATGGATGTCCAGAAGGCTTCCGGCGTTTGCCCGGACAATGTCCGGCCGGAGGCGTCAGTAATTGTGCCCGAAATGAGCAGAGGCTTCTTATAACCGACCCTGTCGAACACGGCGGTCGCCGCTGCGATAGCCGCCTTACAGTTCAGCGTGTCAAACACTGTTTCAATCAATAGCGCATCGACAATGTCGATAAACGCCTCGATCTGGCCGATATAGCTATTCTTCACCTCATCAAATGTGACGTCTCTGAAGCCGGGATCTTCTACCTTTGGCGAGAGCGACAAGGTCTTATTCATCGGTCCGATAGAGCCCAGCACGCAACGGGGTTTTTCCGGCGTCTTCTCGGTCCATTCATCTGCGCATTCGCGTGCAATCATGGCGGAGGCCCGCGCAATTTCCGGCGCCAGGTCCGACATCTCATAGTCTGCCTGACTGATTGACGTCGCGTTGAAGCTGTTCGTCTCAATCAGATCGGCGCCTACGTCCAAAAAAGCGTTGTGAACGCGCTTAACGGCGTCCGGTTTGGTCAGAACAAGGAGATCATTATTCCCCTTAAGAGGGACGGACCAATCGGCGAAACGCTCACCGCGAAAATCCTCTTCCTCAAGATTTTGCTTTTGCAGCATGGTTCCCATCGCCCCATCGAGCATGATGATGCGTTCTTTGACCGCTTCTTCGATATGGGTCCATCTGTTCACTCGCTTACTCCTTGATCCGCTTAAGAGAGTGTCTCCCCAAAACGCGGCTAACAGACACCGCAAGTCCGGTGCGATTGAGTGTATATAGATGGAAATGACGAACGCCAGCATCGAAAAGAGATGCCGGTAACTCCATCGCTAATGAGACAGTGCGAAACCCTACCCGCGCCTAAGACCTTAAATCAGCTCTCGCAGGCGGAACATTTTGAGGCGTATGAGCTGGGCCCGGTCATATATCGAGCGGCGTGTCGAACAGAAAATGGTCATCCGATCCGTCACAAAGAGATCAGCACTGATTTTACCTTGCGGGGTTAGGAGCGCCGCAAACGTCACGGGCACGCCGAGAGAGTGATGATCAACCCCGACAGCCAGTCGCGCACACCTTCGCCTGAGGGCTCGATAACGGTTCGGTGGCGGCGCTGGATTTACATAATCCAGTGATAAGACGGCAGAAGCCACGCCGCAACGCCGTCTTGTCACCAAAACGTAAAGTTGACGATTTTATCCAAAATCGAGGTGTCAATTATTGAATAGCGATAAATCACTTCTTACGTTAAAGATAGAAAGACGAGACACAACCGTACGGGAGAGGACACAATCATGGCCACATTAGACGCGCAAATAGAGCAATCCAAAAGAGACGTCGCCGAAGCGCAGAGTAAGATTTCAGAACTCTCCAGCCGCATCGACACAGCCCGCGCGAAGATGAGTCAGGGCACGGATATCAGCCTCGATATCGAGACGGCGTCGCTGGACGATGTTCACGCCCATACCGACCTGATGAACGCGAATATCGCCGAACTCATCATGGGTCTGGGTGATGTCACAGCTGGCTTTTCCAAGGATTTCGATTCCATGCGGTCCAAGACGGGCTGGGAGAAGTTCGTCGGTATCTTTTCCAAGCAGCGCGCCGAGAGCCTTCGGTCCGAGCGTATTCGTGCGGCGACAATCGAGGACAAGTTGCAAGACCTGATCGCCAAATCAAACACGATCCAAGCGATGTTGCAGGAGCAGCTCAATGAGTTGGGCCGTCACAAGAATCAGGTCGAGGGCAATCTGGAACGCACGCTCATTGACCGCGAAGCGGCCGTGGAAACCCTTGAGCAGATCAAGGGCGAAATCACCGCGCTGGACCCAACCATTATCGAGTTGGAAAACAAGCTGTCCATGGCGACCGACGCCAAGGAACGCTCGCGGCTGGAAAGCGAGCTGTCCAAGGTCAATTCGCGGCATAATGAGCTGGCGCAGCTGGAACAGGTCAAGCTGTCCGAGAGCCAGACGCTCGAGCGCTATATCGAGAAGGGCAAGACCTGGATGGATAGCCTGCAGAATCAAATTGCGACGCAAATGGTGCTGCTCAACAAGCTGAGCACGGACACCAAGCAGCGCGTCGTGCTCTATGACGCGCTGTCCAAATCGCTCAAAACCGCGCAGCAGCAGGATGTCGCGCACAAGATCAACGAGATCGGCGTCGCGACCGACAAGGAAGCCCAAGTCGCCATGGCCGCAATTGGGGCCGCGACAAACAATAAAATGGCCGAGATGATGGAGTCGCACGAAGAACATATCGTCTTCGCCCGCAAGGTTCTGGAAGAAAAAGCCAAAGCCGATGAACGGTTCGCGCGGCGGTTCGAGAAGATCGTCGAGAAGCACGACGCCAATGCCTATGGGGCGGAAGGAGCATAATTTAATTTTGTCATCCCGGCCAAGCAAAGCGCAGAGCCGGGACCTTAACGAGAGTAACACGCTAGCTTGTTTTCTCGATCGGCAGGTCCCGGCTCTGCACCCTTCGGGTTTGGCCGGGATGACAGGTTGACCAACTTTATGACCGCAACACCCAAACTCGACCTCACCTATGAGCACCGCGTGCTGGACAGCGCGGCGGCGGCGCGGCGTTATTTCGCCAAGTTCGAACGCATCATTGGCCATCTGAGTGCGGTCGCGAAACTGTCCGTCAAAGAGCGCCAGCTTGCCAAGACGGAAGGCGATATACTCGGCCAGTATCTGGTCGATCTGAACAACAGCTTCACCGCCCTGTCCTACAAATATCTGATGACCAACCGCTCGGCGAGTTCCGGGCAGATTACAATCGACAAAACCGAATCCGGCTTTCCGGTTTTCTCTGAGATTATCCAGCTCGCCAGCGATGCCACGCAGGCGACAAAACACCTCAAATCCCTGCCCGAACAGGAGCGGCTGAAAAAGGATATGGTCAGCCAGATCCTGACCGACCTGACCCCGCCGACCGCGCTGCAATATGCGCTCGCGCAGCGGATCTATTATGAGACACTGGACAAACAGCCGCTCTTCCTATCGCAGAACCATCCGCAAGCGGTTTGGGTCGGGAAGGATCTCAAGAGGCGCAAGCGCCGCTATATCCTCCACTGGGCGGTCTATGATTCCAAGACGAACATCCCCGTCGTCTATCTAATGGAAATTGACGATACGGGCTCACGCGCGCTTCCCAATGACGAACGCCGCTGGCCGCGTTTGCAGGACGCGCTGATGGCGCAGGCTCTGTCCGAGCTCAAACTCCTGACGATCGCCAAGGGCATCGATACGGATTTCAAGAATATTCACCCGAAACGCCTGCGCCGTTTTCACCTCGGCCCGATGCACAGCCACGCTTTCACCGAACAACACGGCCCGATCCGCGATGTGTTGGCGCAAGCCGCAGGGAAGCCCGGCCTCGACTGGGCGCTGGCCTGGACGGTCGAAACGCTGCAATCGGAACGGCAGGAATGGGTCAAGACCGGCGTGTTCAATGCGGCGTGGCGGCAGGTTTACACACTCGACGCTTACGGCCTCGACGGCAAGACGGACGGCTATACCGACATAGCCCGCGCGCTGATCCTGCCGCACCGCGCCTATCAGGTGCTGGAGGAAAACCACGCCGCCAGCTTTGATGGCATTCGTAAGTATGTCGTCGGGCAGAATGATAATCTGCTGAGCTACAAGTAAGGTAACCCGAAGGAATTCATGTCAAACCCGTCCGACCTCATGGAAATCAAGGAAAGCGCGATCAAGGACAAGATCGCCGCCGCGCAATCGCTGCTGGACGGATTTGACCACACGCCGCGCCTCGCCAAAGCCAAGGACGTTCCGGTGGCGGCGGGCAAATCGCCCGGCATTCCCGGTCGCCGCCGTTTCCGCACCACCACGCCAGGGCTGGTGACGCAAAGCACCGCGAAATCCGAAGGCGTCAACCTGATCGCCCGCGTCGAGGAAACCTCCCCCGATGACGCGCTCAAGAGCCCGGTGCAAGCGGGCGTGCTCCATGCGCTGCGCCGCGCGCTGGCGACGGCGCTGACCACGGTCGATCAATATGCCGATGCAACGGGGCTATCGGCGTTGATGAGTGATAATCTGCAAGGCAAACTGCCGGGCGGCAAGACGAGTGAGTTCAATGAAGGCCTCGCCGCCGCGTCGGTCATCGCGCTGCATGTCTTTGCCAATATGGCGAGCTACCTGCTGTCCGGCCTGCACGAATCCGGCGAGCTGTCCGTCGATATTGGCGAGGTCGAGGAAGTGCTGACCGACAATCCGCAACTCGCCCTCACCGGCGCGCTGTGGGAGCTGGATCAGGATCTGGCCCTGTTCGCCGATAGCGAAGACAAGCTGATCCCGACGGTCACGGCGTTTCTCGAACAGCTGATGGACAAGGCCGCGACGCGCGCGAGCAATCTGCCGCGCGTGACGGCCTTCACCTCGGTTGCCTACCGCGTCGAAGCGGATGATTTCGAGATCAGAGGGTTTGAGGCCGCCAGCCGCGCGCGCTCGACCACCCTGACCATGACCTTCAAGAAACCGCATGAGGTCGTCGGCAACCATATCGCCAAATACCAATCCATGAAGCTGTCCAAAATGCTCATGGCCTATGATTTCGACCGCCGCCTCAACCCGTTTGCGGAGCTGGGCGGCTTCATCTTCACTTTCATGGGCGACGGTATGCCGGGAACGGGCAAAACGACCCTGATCCAGATGATGGCCGGGTTGATCAATGATTATTGCCAGAATGCGGGCTATCCGTTCCGCTACGCCAACCTGTCCACGGACAGCATCGACAGCTACCAAGGCAAGTCGGCGCAAAACGCGAAGAGCTTCATCAAAACCATCATCGACCCGTCTGTCATCGGCTTCGGCACGATTGACGATATTGACCAGCTGGCGGGCAAACGCGGCGACCGGCAAAGCTCCGCCGGGCAGCTGGAAATCACCGCTGTTCTAATGGAGAGCTTTGCGGGCGCGAATACGGTTGTGCGCGGCAATTGCACCTTCGGGATGTTTTCCAACTATCCTGAGAATGTCGACGATGCGCTGCGCCAACGCGCCGCCGCCCGCTTCCTTGTCGATGGTCCGCAGACACGCGACGATTATATCGACATTCTGCATCTGCTCATGGGCAAGAACCACGACATTCCCGTCGGCGACCACGACCTGTTCGAGGCGCAAGTGATCCAGAAAGCCGTGCAGGCCAGCTACGCCAGCTATGCCCGCCCGAAGGAGGAGGCGCTGGAAGCCGTGTTCGACGCGGTCAAAGCCAGCACGGGCCAGCTCGACACCATCGCCAAGCTCGGCACCTACCTCAAAGCCATTCAGGAAGCCGACCCCCGCTTCACCGGCCGCGCCATCAAAAACATCACCGACGCCGTCAAAGTCCGCGCCATGGACTTCGAATTGCCGGACGAATGGATGGAAGACACATCCCTGTTTTTGGAGAAAGACTACGACACCAAAAAAGCCATGATCGCCGACCTATCGACCGAAATCACCGTCGACATGGTGGTCCAAGAAATCAACCGCTACGCCGATTCAGAATTCCGCTACGCGGATAAGAGCGACGAAATTGCGATTGAGAATATGGTCCGCGATTTTGAGCGGCAGGAAGAGGCGAAGAAGCGGTATCTGGAGGGGAAGAGTATATGAACCTCTCGGCAAACCATCAGAACCTCGAATTGAGGATTACGCGCTCTGCGACGTTAATTACTGTATTTTCTTTTCTTTACATTATTGTATTCACCGAGGGTAACTACGGATTTTTCGATATTTTTATCGGAGGGTTAGCAATCTGGTTCTGCTGGAAGTTTCGAACCACCATGACACTTAACTTCTTCGACACTATAGTTTTTTCTTTCATACTTGGTTCTGCTGTAGTTGCATCTGCAGGCGGCATAAACGGGGTATTCGTCAGGTTGAAAGGTGAATCAATTCCACTTGAGATTCCTACATTTATTCAAAATCTCAGTTTTATTTTTGATGTGACATACATGGATTTAGTCTCATTCATTTTGAGCTCCAGTATTGCTCTTGGGCTTTTAACAAGAACACGCTTCAACAAAAGATCAATAGAGCGCAAATCATGATGCGCCTCGTCAAAGCCGGGCTCATGTTTGGCAACCTTTATGAGGTGTCCTCGCCGGCTATGGTGGAGCGGTATAACCGTGCGCTGGATTACCTGATCGGCAAGCGCACGGAGCTGACGGAATTTCATGTCGATATTGCGGGGTTCTCGCCGGAAGTGGCGGATGAGCTGGATGATCAGTTTTATCTGAACCCGCATGGCGCGAACCAGATGTTTATTCTGCTCTCCACCGACCAGAAGACGGCGCCGTTGCTGGTCTCGCAATTCTCCACCTCGCGCTCGATCCTGCGGCGTTATCTGGATGAGAATGAGGAGCAGCTCTTTGCCCTGACCGCGCGGGAGGCGGTGGCGGGGGAGTTACTGAATTCCGTGTTCAAGATTGATGAGCCCGCCGACCTGCTCGACATCAATCAGATCGAAGTCACGGCGGATACGACCCAATCCCACGTCGCCGAAGCGGCAACGCTGAGCACGCAGATCGACACGTTCCTGACCAAAGACGATGCCTGGTGGGATGATGTGTTGATCGCCGAGATGATCGAGCTGGCCAAGCATACGGGCAATATTCAGCGCAATCCGGTCACGCTGGGCAGCAAAATCTACGCGCAGGGCAATTATTACACCGACCATCTGGGCGGGGTGTATGTGTTCCGCGATGCCGACACGCCGACCGTGATCGCGCGCAAGACAATGGACGGTCTGGACGATCTCGACATTGCGCAAGTGCTGACGCTGGATGACCGCGAGGCGATTTCGGATTGGCTGTATCAGGAAGGCCTGACCGAGCTGATCGTGCAGCGGCCCAATCAGGATAGCGCGCTGGTCATTCGCCAGAAGATGGACTTCATCGTCGC
>Ga0115567_10003220_pt1 | contig 16129 bp, 15 predicted proteins | sample COGITO_mtgs_1204_2_FD_88679 | JGI IMG/M metagenome (GOLD analysis project Ga0115567, IMG submission 88679) | Pelagic marine microbial communities from North Sea - COGITO_mtgs_120412 | ecosystem: Environmental > Aquatic > Marine > Epipelagic | place: Germany:Helgoland, sampling site Kabeltonne... | reverse complement strand
CGCGTCGTCGTCTTCCTCCAAGGCCGTGCGACAGCGATCGAGAATGCCGACGAGCTGGCTGGCATTGAAGGCCACGGAATGAGTATGCGACAGCTCGGCGACTTCGTCTGGGTTGAGGTTTGCCGCTTCGATTTCGTCCAGCTGATAGCGCATGTTCTCCAGTTGGGCGGGATTGGGTGCGTTACGCTCCCAATGTTCGAGCGCCCTCTGCGCGGTCTGACAGGCCGCGTAGGCTGTTGCACAGCTCGCTCGGGCGAGCTGTGCGCCGGTAAAGGTGTCAAGCGCCTGGAGCTGGCGTCTTACGTCAAATAGCGACTGGTGATCGTAGGGGCCGTGCATGTCCACCAAGAGGTTGCCCAAGTCCCTCAAGGTGCTGAGGTTCACGGGGCAGCCGTTCACGTAGTTTCGGTTGGTTTTCTCGGTGATGACACGCCGTAGCAGCAGTTGCCCCTGCTCACATGGTGGGCAGCCGCTAGGCTCAAGCAACTGGTTCAGCTCTGCAATCAACTCGGGGCGCCCAGCTAATTCATAGATAGCGCTCACGGAGCAGGATGTAGCGTCCCGCCGGATCCGGGTCCGGTCCGCGCGTTGGCCCAAGAGCATTTGAATGGCGCCAAGGATGATGGACTTGCCAGCACCGGTCTCACCCGTGACGATGTTCAGCCCCGGGGAAAACTCGAGCTCTAGGTCCTCGATGAGGGCCAGATTGTGAATCATCAGGCTTGCGATCAACTTAGCACCTGACGGATTTTGCGCGCAAGGTCGATTAGGCGATAGGGCTTTTTGAGGAAGCCAGCAGCGCCTGCGGCGAGGACGTCCTGGGCATCTTCTTCGGCCACGTAGCCACTGGAAAGTAGGACCTTTGCATCGGGGTCAATCTTATGGAGGGCAAAGTATGCGTCGTAGCCGTTCATTTCAGGCATGATCATGTCTAGCAGGACTAGATCGATCTCGCCGGGATTGTCCGCGTAGATATCTACGCACTCTTTGCCCGTCGCCGCTAGGACTACGGTGTAGCCGAGCGATTGCAGCATGTCGATTACGACGTCCCAGATGATTGCCTCGTCGTCGACGAGGAGAATGGTCTCGGTGCCGCCTAGGTCTGCTTCGTTTACGGACTCGCCGCCAGACATGGTGCCTTCGCCCCGGGAGAAAGGGAGGTAGGCGCGACAGGTCTCGGGCCCACGGGTTCTCGAGCAGAAAAGGTCGCCGCTGTGCAGGCGCAGTGCCCCGAAGACGAACAGCAGGCGGCGGCTAGCCTCGAACTTGCCGTGGGCAGAGATATACTCGAGCAGGGGGATGAACTCTTCTTCGGGTACCTGCGGGCCGCAGGTCACTGTCAGAAATTCGCGATCGTCTTCGCCTAGGTCCGTACCACGCTGGGCTGGCACCGCGCTGACGTGGTTCAGATTGACACTGAGTGTCGGGTGCTTGTTGGACTCTATGGAGACACAGGGTAGCTGGAACATCGCCTGCTGAAGGAGCAGAATGTTCCCCCATACGGCCGCATTCTCGCACTGCATGGTAAGCGACGCGTCGGTTAACTCGATGCGGGAGATTCGGTCGGTCACCCCGTGCATCAGCGAGCTTAAGTCCAGTGCCTCGAAGTCACGCTCTGCATCTTCGGGATCAGGATCACTGGTACCTAGCAGGGTCTGGGCCTGACTGAGTGCGGCACGGCCATCGCGGAGATAGACGACAGCCGCTGGGTTATCCTCTAGCTCTAACTCGACCAAGTCCTGATAACTGGATGCCCGCTCGAGAAGATAGGCGAGCCCTGCGGACTGCCCGGAAACCAGCGCCTCTGCGTAAACAGCGCGCTCGTCCTCCGGCAAATTCGACAGTGTGAACGGGTTTAGTTCAGCCATGGGTAAGTTCCAGCTTATCAACGTGTTGCGGGCGGTGCATGTAGATACTCTGGAGCAATCCGACGCAAATCAAGAGTGATAACATAAAAGAACCGCCGCGACTCACAAACGGCAATGGGATTCCAATGATCGGCGCAAGGCCGATTGTCATGCCAACATTGATATATAAATGGGCGCAGAGCAAGGCTGCGATGCCTACGGCGATGTTCCTGCCAAACTGATTGCCAGCCACCATCGAGACATAAACGCAGCACATGATCAGCAGCCACTGGATCGTCAGCAAGATGACGCTGCCGACAAATCCCGACTCTTCGGCGATGACGGAGAAGATAAAGTCGGACGGGGCGACGTTTCGCGGTAAGAAACCCAGCGCATTCTGGGTGCCCTGCATATAGCCCTTGCCCCAAATCCCGCCACTGCCAACGGCAAGCAGCGATTGATGCGCGTTGTAGCCTTCGCGGGAAATGTTCGGGGGCTCGTGGTTCTGGCGCATTTCTGCGGGCATCAGGTGGTAGGCGAAGACCCAGACTCGATCGCGGTGGTGCTGCTTCGCGAGATTGTTCCAAGTGTACGGTAAAAACGGGAGGATGATAACCGCAAGGCAAAAAAGCCAGCGCAGCTTTAAGCCTGAGAGGAACAGGATCGCCAGAGCAATCGGGACCAGCGTGAGGGCGCTTCCGACGTCCGGCTGGCACAGAATTAAGGCCGCGGGAATTCCGGCAGCAACGCCACCGATCAGCACGCTGTGCCAAAAGTTGGATGGATCCAAGGAGGGCCTTGAGGCCAGAAAGGCGAGCAGAAGAATCGAGCCGACCTTGCCGAACTCCGAAGGTTGGACGGTGACGGGGCCGAGGTCAATCCAACTTTTTGCGCCATTGATTTCATCCCCCACCAAGACCACCAGCACAAGCCCGGCGATGGTGAGGAAGAAGAGATGCCAGATATAGCGGGCGAGAACTCGGTAGTCGAGCATGGCAACACCAACCATGCAGACACTGCCGATTCCTGCGTACAGACATTGACGGACCCACATCCCACTAAAGCGGCCGCCGCTCTGTTGCCCTGCGGCATAAAGGAATGCCACGCCGTATACGATTGCCCCAGCCACCAAAATCAACATTGCCAGATTCACACGTCGGGCGCGCAGCCAAGCCGCCCGTAGGAGAACAGTGGCGGTAAGGCGGCTTTTTAGGGCAATCCTCATCTGACGCGTCCCGACGAGAGGGCAGCAGGACGGGGGACAGGAGGTGTCATCCTGGTCAGCGCCTTAGCGCTTGATCATCTTCCGGAAACGCTCGAACAGATAGTAGGGGTCATGCGGTCCCGGTGCAGACTCGGGATGATACTGAACCGCGAACATCTGCTTTGTCTTATGGCGAATCCCTTCGACGGTATCATCGTTCAGGTTAATGTGAGTCACTTCCAAGCAGGAGGGAAGGGGATCTGCTGACACCGCAAAGTTGTGATTCTGCGAGGTTATTTCGACCTTTCCAGTCTCAAGATCTTTTACCGGATGATTGCAGCCATGATGTCCAAATTTCAGCCGATAGGTTTCGGCACCACAGGCTAAACTAAGGAGTTGATGTCCCAGGCAGATCCCCATGATCGGAACCTTGCCAATAAGCCCTTTGGCGTTGTCTGCAGCGTACTGAACGGCTGCCGGGTCGGCGGGGCCATTACTGTAGAAAACGCCGTCCGGGTTGAGTGCTAAGACTTCCTCAGCGGTTGTCTTTGCTGGCACCACTTGGACTTCCATGCCCTGTTGCCTCAAGGAACGAAGAATGTTCCACTTTATGCCGAAGTCGTAGGAGACCAGTTTAATGTCTGCAGGGGGTAGCGGGCCGGGAAGGCCCCATGAGGCGCTGTCTTCGCCCTCTGGATCCCAGGTGAAGCTGGTATCCACCGAGACGCGACTGGCGTAGTCCTGGCCGTCGAGCCCTTCCCAGGCTTTGGCCAACTCAACTGCTTCTGCTTCCGACTTCTCGCCACTCACACAGAGATAGGCGCGCTTGGTCCCTTGGTCGCGCAGTTTTACGGTAAGGGCGCGGGTGTCAAAACCTGCAAGGCCGGGGACTCCCATTCGCTCTAAGTGGTCATTTAGCGACTCTTTCGACCGCCAGTTGGATGGCTCATTGAGTGCATGGATAAGCAAACCGCTCAGGAAGGCGCTCCGAGACTCAGGGTCCACTGGGTTGATGCCAGTATTGCCGATCTCTGGGTAGGTCATCGTCACGAATTGACCGCAATATGAAGGGTCGGAGAGAATTTCCTGATAGCCCGACATACCGGTGTTGAAAACTACTTCACCGACTCGATCTGTCCGATTCCCGAAAGCATGGCCACGAAATACGCTGCCGTCTTCTAAGGCCAAAAATGCAGGTTTTTCCCGCTGCTCGCGCCAATTCCACTTCGTCACCGCTGTATGCTCCACTTTCTCACTCACTTTTTTCCAAGGTCAGTTGCTTCACGGCAATCTGGCCAACGCACCGTTCGTTCGCGTCCAAAATCGTGACGGCCAGACCATCCACTTCAATCAGTTCACCTACCGCGGGAATGCGCCCAAATTTACTGATCACAAATCCGCCAATCGTATCGTAGTCTTCTTCTTCCGAAATGTCGGATTTAAGGAACTCGTTGACTGTGCCTACCGGCGTGCGCGCGTCAATAACGTAACTGCCATCTTCCTGCTGGTCGAAGGCCAGTTCCTCCTCGTCATCGTACTCATCACGAATCTCGCCGACGATTTCTTCCAGGATATCTTCAAATGTGACGATGCCAGCAGTTCCGCCGTACTCATCGATAATTACCGCAAAGTGGATGTTGCTGCGCTTGAAGTCGTCCAGCAAGTCGCGCACATTCTTGGACTCGGGCACGAAAAGTGGCTTGTGGCTGAGGGCAAGCAGGTCCTCGCTTCCACCCATGCGTGACTCATCCAGAAAATCTTTGGCATAAACCACTCCCTGTATGTCATCCACTGTGGTGCCGTAGACCGGAATTCGGCTGTGTCCGCATTCGACAATCTTCTTCTTGGCCTCGCGCATGTCAACATCTGCCCTCAGCACATCCATATCCACCCGAGGGGTCATGATTTCCTTGACGAGGGTCTCATCGAGATCAAAGATTCCGCGAATCATCCGGCGTTCGCTGTCTTCCAATTCGGACGATTGGTCATCACTGTGTGCGTCCTGTTCGACCAGATGGATAATCTCGTCCTCCACGGAAAGTGTGGTCTCTTCTTCCTCGCCATTCTCCGATCTTCCCCTCTGATTGATGATCTGCAAGATTGGCTGAATCAAGCCTAGTGCGCGGAGCATTGGGGCCGCGACATGCATGAGCACTGGATTCGATCGAGCGAATCCACCTAGAACTACAACCTCGATCAGGGCGTAAAATGCAACTGTGACCAGGAACGCCGTGAGTAGTACCAAGGTGAACGGCGACGCTTCCCTTGGGAGGTTTTGCTGTACTGCAGGGTAGGCAATTGCCGCCGAAAGACAGAGGCTGACGGAAATGAAGAAGCGCAGCGTGGATTGGAATAGATCGCGGCTTTCCAGCCACGCTTCAGCCAGGTCACTCAGACCGGTACGTTTGAACGATTCCTTACGGATAGTGACCCAGCTGATACGCGAAAGGGCCTCCAGGCAGGTCCGGCACCAGATCGCGATGGTGACGCCCACGATCAATAGTACAATTGTCGACGAATTCATACAGCGGTGCTGCTGAGACCTCCACTGAATGCAAACAATCGGTCTAGGTCGAACCTGTCAGCAAGTAGCGCGAGCGCGTCTTGTTCTGCCTGGCGCATTTTGGTAATGGCCGGTTCATGGTGGTCATCGTGTCCAGCCAGATGAAGGAGGCCATGGACCAGATAAAGCGTAAGCTCACGCGACAGGCTGGTCTTATATTCGTGCGCATTCTCGGCTGCAACATCGGTGCAGATGATGATCTCGCCCAAGTCTTGATGCGGGGGAGTACCGTCGCGCAGGTCGAATGTAAGCACGTCCGTCGGCCCTTCGTGTTGAAGGAAACGTTCGTTCATCTCAGCAATTGAGGAGGCTTCAACCAGGCTCACGGACAGTTCGCTCTCAGGAGACAAGTCGTGCACCAGATCCAGATTCTCCATCATCCGATGAACTACTGACTCGATCTGTGTCAAGCTTTGCGGAGTCAGAGGCTGATGGCTCCAAAAGGATACTTCCATTTTCCGTGTCCTTTGGGTACGCGATTCGACCATGAAGCATGGTGCAGAGAGTTCTTTTCGTCGTCATTTCGACAGTCCTAATTTCTTCGAGGGTGAGTTCGCTTTCGTTCAATTGACCATCGCTGATGCGAGTGCGAAAAATCTCGGCGACCATATTGTCGATCTTTTTTGGGGTGGGCTTCTCCAGGGAACGGGAGGCAGCTTCGCAGGCATCCACCAAGCTGATGATGGATACTTCCTTGCCCCGTGGGAGCGGGCCCGGATAGCGAAACTCGTCAATCGTGACTTCCTCACCGCGCTCATCGGCTTCTTGACAGGCGCTGTGGTAAAAGCAGGCGACCACGCTGGTGCCATGATGTGTGGCGATGGCCTCGCGCAGCGGCTGGCGGAGCTTATGACGTGCGGCGAGTTTGAGTCCTTCCTTCACATGATTGATGATTACCAGAGCGCTCATGCGCGGGCGCAAGTGCTCGTGGCGGTTCATTTCGGCGCTGTTCTCGGCGAAATAGCTAGGATTGTAAAGCTTGCCAATATCATGGAAATACGCGGCGACGCGGGCCAGGAGTGGGTTTGCGCCCACGGCCTCGGCAGCATGCTCGGCCAGTGTCGCTACCATCTGCGTGTGGTGATAAGTGCCGGGGGCCTCGAGTTGTAGGCGCTTGAGCAGCTTGTGGTTGAGATCGCTGAGCTCCAGCAGGGAGATATCGGTAGTCGTGCCGGTGAACCACTCCGCCATTGGAAGCAGTAAGTTCGCAAGGATCACAATGCCAAAGGCGGTGGCGAGTGCGATGATCGCAATGACAAGATAAACGTGCGGCGGTGACGAACGGGCAAACCAATGAATTCCCTCAACGGTTAGCACAGCAAATGCCATCAGGAGAGGGGCGCGAAACGTCTGCTTGCGGGTACGAACCTTGCGCAGTGCCCAGGCACCGGCGGCGGATGCAGTGAGTCCGATCAGAAATGCACGCATCGGATCCGGAGACATTACCGCCCAGAGTATTGAGAAAAAGAGCGCGGTTCCCATTGCCGGGCGAAAGCCGTAGAGCAGGGCCAGCATGACGCTGGTGAAAGCAGTCGGGATCGCTGCCGAAACATACGCCAGAGGAAGGGTGCCACCCATCAAGTGGGATAATCCCTCCTGAACCACGCGGTTCAGCAGGATATTGGTCCCGATCAGAGCGGCGGTGAACAGGATTGCCCGGTTTGTGAAGTGGCTCGGATTTGCCTGATGCAAGTAGAGCGCGCTCACCACAATGACAACAAAGGCAAGAAGTAAGACGCGGATGATTCCCAGTGCGTGGGTGTAGGAATCGCTGGTCTCTTGCAGTGCCGCCTCGTGGGACTTTACTTTCTCCAGATCGTCCAGCTGCACCCGACTTCCACGATGAATCAGAATCTCGCCGCGGGGCACGGTCTTGTGAATGGGGGGGACTGCAGACCGTGCGACCCGACGCTCAGCTTGGGTCAGGGGGACGTTGTAGACAAGATTCGGCTGGATCAGGCGAGCTAGAAGAAAGGCCGCACTTTCCAATTCCGTTTGTGGCTGCTGAAGATGGAAAGCCTCGGAAAACTTAGAAGTCAGGCGATCTGCAAGCTCTCGCGGGCTGGGAAAGGAGGATACGGCTGCCCGGGATTTTCCGGATTCTTGCTGGATGATGATTTGGACATTCTGCGCCTCGGCTGCGCGCTTGTCCTCGGCGGAAACAACCCCGAGTCGCAGCTGGGACTCAAGCTCAGTAAGCACAAAGTTTCGCTTATCACTACTGTCGAACAGCGGAAGCAGTGCTGACAACTCCTTTTCATCCAGGCTGGCGAGGAGTTCGTTGCCGAATATCTGGGGAGGATCCACAGAGAGCGCGTCAAACAAGTTGTTAAACACATGCAGATTATTCTCTGTCTGCTCGTCATCAATGTTGTAGGTGTCCAGCACCCGTTCATTGGCGCGGTCCCGATGCCTTTCGGTCTCGGCATGGTCCACGTAGGAAAAGCTAACTTGCGCTAGGATGCTATACGGAATTTGCTGGTTCTCGACCAGGCTCTCCGTGCGCACAGCTTCGTAGTGATACATGACGTTCACTGCGCACACAAGCCAGATGGCACAGCAGGCCGCGGCGACCACCAGCCACCGAGTTGCGGGCCGTCGCTGCGATGGCGTGGCTACGGAACGGCGTCCGGCGTCCCGATCGCGCACATCCTGGCGCATCTGATGGTCTTTTAGCCACTTACGGATTTTTTCTGTGAACGGCATTCAATTCAGGCCCAAGCAGCTCGCCGCTCCCTGCCACATGGATGTGTACGGGCGGTTAGAAGGACTTCGGCCAGACGCTGGGTTAGGGGATGAGCAGCTTCGCCCCGACGGCGATCTGATTTGGATTTCTCAATCCGTTTGCCTGTTGAATGCGTGGCCATTGCTTAGAATCGCCGTAGTACTTGGCTGCGATCTCCGCAAGCGACTGACCACTTTCCACGATGTGGGTATGAGGCTTGGGGGCTCGCCGTGCGCCATCATCTGGGATCAAGGTATAGGGGGTGGAAAACGCTGGAGGGGAATCGGGTCTGATGCGGCGGTGATCATCGATGACTGCCGCTGGCAGGGACTGGGAACGGACGAGCTTAGTGGCTTGCTTCGTCGTGACTGGCTGTACCGCCAAAGGCATCGCCGGCCGCTGGGCGGCCCGGTGCTGCACGAGGACCTCAGTCTTTTGTGCTGCGACCGGAATCCGAGGCTGAGTTGAAGCCGCGGTGGCCACAGGCTGTGGGGGCCGGGCAGGCTGGGCTTTTGGGGTCCAATGCCCTGCAACCCGCGCCGGGGCGTGTGTTGCTTGCGGCGTGCCTGGCATTGGCCGCGCTACCGGGGCACGCTGTGGATGTTGCCACTGCGGTAACCAAGTGTGCTGCGCCGCAGCCCAGTCGGCTTCCTGCGGGGTGAACGGCCGCTGAGAAAGCTCAGGCGAACGATGCCCATGGTGGGCACACCCTGCTAGGAATCCAACGACAAGTAGTGCTGCAGCATGTATGGCTGGTTTCATTCGCCGTTGTACTTGCGAAAAACAACCACCGCATTGTGCCCACCAAAACCGAAGTTCATGTTGATGGCTACGTTTACGTCGACTTTGCGAGATTTGTTTGGCACGATGTCAAGGTCACAATTTGGATCTGGCTCCTGATAATTAAAGGTAGCCGGAATCATCCCGTCCTCAATCGATTTTACGCAAAATGCTGATTCCAAGGCTCCAGCGGCTCCCAGCGTGTGGCCAGTGAGCGATTTTGTGCTGGATACAGCAACCTGATTGGCCGCGTCGCCGAATACTGTTCGAATAGCCAGTGTTTCGATGCGGTCATTCATCACGGTACTGGTGCCGTGGGCGTTAATGTACTGCACATCTGCGGGCGAAATTCCCGCGTGAGCGAGTCCGCGCTGGATGGCCTTCACTGCACCATTACCGTCTGCTGGCGGTGAGGTGATATGGTGGCCATCGCCGCTGGCACCATAGCCTATTAGCTCGGCTTTGATGTCTGCGCCACGTGCGAGTGCGTGCTCCAATGTCTCGAGGACGAGCGTAGCCGCACCTTCGGCAAGTACAAAGCCATCGCGGGTTGCGTCGAATGGACGACTGGCACGTTCTGGCTCGTCATTGCAGGTGGAGAGTGCTTTCATGCTCGAAAAGCCAGCGACTGCCAGAGGTGTGACGCAGGCCTCTGTGCCACCAGCAATCATCACGTCCGCGTCTCCACGGTGGATGACGTGGTAAGCCTCACCCAGTGCATGCGCACCGGTTGCGCAAGCGCTAACCAAGCCCCAGTTCGGGCCTTGGAAGCCGTGCCGGATTGAGATGGCCCCTGCCGCCATGTCGCCGATCATCATCGGAACAATAAACGGAGAGACACGGGATGGACCACCGTTGAGCAGTTTCTGGTGCTGCTCCTCAATGGTTCGGATCCCACCAATCCCGCTGCCGACCAGCACGCCGACCCGCTCAAGATCCAAGTCTGTGTCCAGCAGTCCAGATTCGGCAATTGCTTCTTCCGCAGTAACAACTGCGTAGTGGCAAAATGGATCCAGCCTGCGGGCTTCCTTGCGATCAATGTGATCCGTTACGTCCCAGTCGCGGACCTCGCCCGCGATCTGGGTGCGAAACGGAGATGGGTCGAAACTGACAATGCGGCGAATGCCGGATTGACCATTTAAGATTCCATCCCAAATCTCGGCCATGTTATGACCGACGCTACAAAGCCCGCCAAGGCCGGTTATGACAACTCGTCGTTCAGGCACTGCCCGCCCCTTGTAAGATGATGAAATAAGGTGATCGAAGTTATTGGCTTGCGGATTCGATGTACTTGATGACGTGGCATACTGCTTGAAGCTTTTCAGCTGCGTCGTCTTCGATCGAAAGGTCGAATTCCTCTTCCAGTGCCATGACAAGCTCGACGGTATCGAGCGAATCAGCACCGAGGTCTTCAATGAATTTAGCGTCTGTTGTGACAAGTTCCGGGTTCACGCCGAGTTGGTCTACAACAATTTCTTTCACGCGTTCTGGGATGGTTGCCATGAGTAAATCCTCCGTAAAGTGGCAGAATGCCAGTGTGGTTTGTTTCGTTTCTTGAAAGCAAAGCCGTGTAACATGGCAGTGCGTTAGAGGATGTCAATCGAGAGTTCAGTGAGGGAAACAATGACGATTCGAATGAAGGGGGCGGGGATGGTCTCTCCGCTCGGGCAGGGGGTCGCTGCGAACTGGGCCGCAGTGCTGGGTGGTGAGGCAGGAATACGCCCGATTACTCGATTTCACGGGCAGGACTTTCCGCAGCCCGAGGGCGGCGAACTGCCGCCCGAACTGGTCGATCATTTCGACGAGGCGGATGGTGGCCCGGTGAGTGCGATGATCGTCGCGGCAGCGCGGGAAGCACTGGGGAGCGCGGAGTGGGGCGCGGATGATGAGCTGGGCTTGATCTTGGGGACGAACTTTGGGCCGATGGACCAGTTTGAGTGGGCCTGGCGGGAGCGGATCGAGACCGGGACGATGGATGTCGATACCTTTGTGCAAGGCCAGAAGGTGGTGGCGCGTGTGGCGGATTTATTGGGTGCGCGTGGTCCGCGCGCACAGCTCACGTTGTCTTGCGCAAGTGGTGCCGCCGTGGTGGCAACCGGCTGCCGTTGGCTGCAAACCGGTCGGGCTAAGCGCGTGCTCTGTGTTGCCTATGATCTGCTTACGGAGTTCTGCTGGGCCGGGCTGACAAATTTGCGCACGATTACTACCGATCGGCTGCGACCGTTCGATGCCGCCAGGCAAGGGACCATTTTTGGGGAGGCGGCCGTTGCCGTTCTGCTCACTGCTGAGCCTCAGGAAGGCGGCGTGGTTGTGGGCGGCACGGCCTTGAATAACAACGCCTTTCACATGACCGCTCCAGCGAAGCGCGGCGACGGTTCCCGGCGGGTGATGGCTGCTGCATTGGCGGATGCGGGAATCTCTCCAGCTGCCGTTGACTGGGTATGTGCGCATGCGACAGGAACTACGGCAAACGATCTCACTGAAAGCCAGGCAATCGCGGATTTGCTGGGATCGCCCAGACCGACAATGGCATTCAAAGGAAACCTAGGGCATCTGCTGGGTGCGGCCGGCTTGGCAGAGGTGGTGCTTGCCGCCTGCGCGCTTGAGGCGGGAATCGTCCCAGGAGTGGAGGGGCTGCAGCAGTTGGACAGCGAGCTCAGTGTCGATGTCGCCTTACAGAATCGATCGTTGCCAGGAGAGTGCCTAGTGACAAACTCGGCAGGGATTGGTGGGAACAATGCCGCGGTCTGCCTGCAAAGGACCCCTGGACCCGAGGTGCCTGCCGCGGCAGCTATTGGTGTATCCCTCGTCAGAGTTGGCTGGGTATTGCCTGGGCCATTGGTCGGCAGCGGAGAGCGTTTTCCCGCAGGAACGGTGGAGGCTTTGGTTGCAAACTCCGCAACTCTGGCTGGATTCTCGGCAAAGCCGTATTTGAGTAGCGTACGTGGATACCTAGACCCTGTCGCGGCCTATGCGCTGGCGGCACTTGCCCAGTGCGTGAAGGAGGAAAACGACGGCGAGAGCGGGATTGTCGCGGCGACAGGCTATGGGGCTTTGAACACGGGCTACACCTTCTACCAGCAACTGGTGCAGAAGGGGCCACGTCTGGCGAGCCCGTTGCTCTTTCCGCATGCGTATGCGAGCGCGGCGGCAAACCTTGCGGCAATCGAAATCGGGGCAGCTGGCCCTCATTGTGTGTTCTGGACGGGGCTGGCATTGCAGGAGGCGTTTCGTTGTGCGGAGTTCGCGCTGCGCGAGGGGAAGGCAAAGCGGATGTATGTGCTGGCCTACGACGCGCAGTGCGAGGCAGCCGTTCCTGATGGTTGGTCGATTCTTCCGGGAGCGTGCTGCTGGTGCTTGGAGGCGGACGCGGACGGCACCTGGCAAGCCCCCGAGATCGCTGTCGCATCCCCGTTGGGCGTGATCGCCGATGCAATTTCTTGGGAAAATCCAAGGATGGACTAAACTCATCTCTCGCCTTGTTCGTATAATGCTGTATCGGACAATACCTTTACCCGCTGAGAGGCCTGTTTTGAAGCACGTAGGCTGCGTGAACCAAATGGACGCGACAATGGATACCAGGACGGTGACGACGCTTGATGATTCAGAGCTGGTGCGAGCCTGCATGGCGGGCGACGATGACGCCTTTGACGAGTTGGTGAAGAGGACCCGGGGCGCAGCTTACTCCCTGGCATTTCGGTACACGCAGGACGCACACACGGCCCTGGATGTCGTTCAGGAAGCCTACATCAAACTTTACAACTTCTTGCCAAAGTGGAATTTCTCGTGCCGCGCGCAAACTTGGCTCTACCGCGTGGTCACCAATCTTTGCATCGACCAGCGCCGCCGGAACAGCAAGCGTCTGATATTGATGGAGGACTGGACCGACAGATCCGCAGATTCAATCGCTTCGAATGACGTGGCACCAGGGCATGATCTACAGCGTGCGGAGTGGCGCGCGGAGATCGACCAAGCGATCCTGGCATTGCCTGAGCGAATGCAGGCCGCCTTTCGCATGAAGTACGTCGGGGGCCTTTCATACAAAGAGATTGCCGCTGTGCAGGAGTGTTCGGTAGGAACCGTGAAGGCGGCAATTTTTCAGGCAGCAAGCAAGCTGCGACTACAATTTAGTAAACAGGAGATCATACGATGAATACGGACTCGGAGCACGACGTGTCTCGCGAAGAGGCAGAATTGGATCGCGAGATGCAGCAGCTGATGGGGACCACTGAGCGGGATCCTGAGGCGGTGCCAAGTGGTAGCGCCTGGGATAATCTGGCTGGCAACGCTCGCAAGGAAGCCAAACGCCGTAATCGCGGGAAATTGGTGCAGGTCACGTGGTACGCAGCGGCTGCCTGTGCGGTGGTCGCTGTCGCCGTAGCCTTGCAGTTTGGGAATCAATCCACAGGCTCTGAGCCCGGCGTTGCCGGAAAGTCTAAACTGCCGACCATTGAGAAGTGGCAGGAGCAGGAGAAGATTGTGCAGTCCACGCTGGAAGCGCTTGATTATATGGACGAACAGCTGGAGTTGGACATGCTGGCGCTGGAGCTAAGCGAGCTAGGTTTCGACGACGCGGATGCGCGGGGGATCCTCGATGATCTTGGCCAGGACGACGTTTTGGGCGGCTATATGGCTGCTCTGGACGAATAGTCAGTTAGAGCGGAAGCCAGTCTAGCACGTTCTGAATTTGTTCGTCCCAGAGCCCCCACGAGTGGTCCCCCGGCCCTTCTGAATACGCAAGCGGGACGCCGAGGCGCTGCGCTTCATTGCGGGAGTCGACGTTGTGCTCATAGAGAAAGTCCTCGGTGCCACAGTGCTGCCAGAGCCGCGGCAGCTCCGTCCCCTCATTCACACGCTTTTGTAGCTGCGCGTGCAGATCGTTCTCGCTCTCCTTGAACAGCTGCGCGCTGCCGAAGGTATTGAGCCACTCGGCCGATCTCGCTCCACTGCTGTTCTTGAATGAGCCCGGGCTGAGAGCGCCGGAAAGTGAAGCAGCAGCTGCGAACTGGCCAGGACGGCAGATACCCAGCTTGAACGCGCCATAGCCGCCCATGGATAACCCCGCCACAAATGTATCCTCGCGGCGCTGGGAAATGGGCAGGAAGTGAGCAGCTAGCTCGGGGAGTTCTTCGCTGATAAGGGTCCAGTAGCGCGGACCATGGTGCATGTCTATGTAATACGAACGATGCACGTTCGGCATTACGATCACCAAATCCCGTCCGGCCGCGTAGCGCTCGATTGAGGTACGTCGGCACCAGATCGTCTCGTCGTCACTCATCCCATGGAGCAGATAGAGGACGGGGTATTGAGCACGCTTGGTTCCGCTCGCGATGCCAACTTCGGAACCATTCGTGGGCTGCGGGACGATCGCCTGAAGGCTGATGGCCATCTGCAGAGTGCTTGAATGACACTGAATTTGAAGAAAGGCCATGGGCGTCCTTGCCGTTGGTTCGCGGTCTCACACTGTATTCTCTCTGTACTCCAGATTCTAATGACAAGGCTGCCTGATGAGGAACTTCAGTGCGGAGTTCGCACATTTTCAGGATCACGGGTACGTGATCGCCAGGAACGTGCTGCCGCCAGCGACGTTGCAGCCCTTGGTCGCTGAATTTAGTGCCTGGGTCGATCAGCAGGCTCGTGACCTACACGCGGACGGGAAAATCACGGACCTCTATGAGGAGCTAGACTTTGACCATCGTGTTGTCGCTCTCTACAGGCAGAATCAAGCGATACTGGCGGGCATGGACCTCATGCATATGCGCGGCGAAGCCTGCTTTTCCTTTCTGCATGACAGCTGCCTGCTGGATCTGGTCCAGACCTTTCTCGGGCCCGAGATCTCCTGCAATCCGATCCAACATCTCCGTGCCAAGATGCCAAGCGCCGTGGATGCCAAGAGTGGCTTTATGCAGGTGCCTTGGCATCAAGATGTGGGCGTGACCGCAGAAGACAGCGACGACAGCAACATCATTACGTTCTGGCTGCCACTGAGCGTGGCCACTCGCGAGTCCGGATGCATGGAGATCCTGCCTGACTGTGTGGCGGGCGGCTGCCTGCCGCACGTGAGCGGCTCCTATGGGACCGAGATTCCTGACGATGTCCTCCCGCAGCGGCAGGCCATCACTGCCGCATCGGAACCGGGCGACGTGGTCGTCATGAGCAAGTACACGCCGCACCGCGGCCTTGAGAACGTCGCAGACTACGCCCGCTGGTCGGTAGACCTGCGTTTTCACCCGACCGGCCAGCCCAGTGGGCGCGATTGGCAACCAAGTTTTCCAGTAAGAAGCGCGGATCATCCAGACTCAGTCTCGGCGTTCACGCATGCCCACTGGTCTGATGCCTGGAAGACCGCGCTCGCAGACCGCACCCGCCACAAAGCACACCGAGTATAGCAAGGGATCTCATGTTCAAACCACAACTATTGATTGCTTTCGCACTTCTATTGGGAGCGTGCAGCAAGCCGCCCGCCGAGGTGCCGGAAGAAAAAAAAACAGCCGTCGCAGCGCCAACAGGGCACCAGGGATGCACTCACCTCGCGAGCCCGCATGGCGGCACGCTCGTCTTGCTGTCGGGGAATGTGGCACATCTGGAATTTGTGCTCGATGGCGCCACCGGTGCCTTAACGGCATACGTGCTTGATGAGAATGCTGAGCCGACTGTTGCGGATGAGGAGACCATCGTGGTCTCATGCAAGCGTGGCTTCGTCGCCTTCGAGCTCACTCTCTCCGGCGCTGAGAAAGCCGACGCAGGATTTTCGTCCTACAAGGGCGTGGCCGAGGAGCTCAAGGGCGTCACTGATTTCGACGGCACCCTGATCAAGCTGACGGTGAATGGCAAGACCGCGGAGAACAGCGAGTTCGGATTTCCAGCAGGGAATGCGGGCCACTGCGGGCACTGAGAATTATTCAATTATCCAACAGCCAACACGGAATTTCCGATGGCCAAGGGCTGGAGTGCGTGCTCTACCGTCTTCAATTGGTAATTGGAAATTCCGTGTTGGCTGTTGGATATTG
>Ga0115567_10003219_pt1 | contig 16131 bp, 12 predicted proteins | sample COGITO_mtgs_1204_2_FD_88679 | JGI IMG/M metagenome (GOLD analysis project Ga0115567, IMG submission 88679) | Pelagic marine microbial communities from North Sea - COGITO_mtgs_120412 | ecosystem: Environmental > Aquatic > Marine > Epipelagic | place: Germany:Helgoland, sampling site Kabeltonne... | reverse complement strand
CGTTGAAGACGAGCGGCACGTCCACCTTGAGCGAGGCATTGCCGCTGATATTATTACCGCCGATGTAGAGGTTGAATGATTCCGATGCAATGTACTCGGTGGTGAGATCGCGGCGCTGAGCACGGGTGCTGTTCGACAGGCCCGTGGGCGAGATCGCGCATCCGGTCGTTGCGCACTCAGCCGGGTACGTCGCCATGGGGAAGTTCGCATCCGTGGGCCTGTCACAAACGTTGAGGCTCGGGACATCACCGTTGGCCGTGACCTTGACAATCATCTTGAAGCTCACGCTGCTCCAGAATCCGTAGGTCTTCCCGGCCTGGGGCATCATCTCAACGCACATTACAGCCGGAATGATTCCTTCAACGCCCAAGTCGATGACCTTCGCGGGGGTCTCAGGCATGAGCACAACGCCATACTTGGAGCCGGTACCCTGGGCATCGTGCACACGCAGAATCTTCTGGTTGGCCGACAAGGCCCCGTCGTTGTTAGCTGGGCGCAGCACATGGATGATGTCCTTGGCGGTGTCCGCAGTGGCAGCGCACCCATTTCCGCACGCAGGCATGGTGGCACATGAGTAGCCGTCGTTGACAGTGAAAGTCACGGTGGCATCAGCGGCGCTCTCGCACACGCCGTCGAAGCCTGACCTGAGCGCCATGGTCTTGATCTTGCCGGCGTTGACGCCGGCAGCTTCCCACTCAATCGTAACAGCTGGGTTCACGGCGCATCCGGTGACCGCAACGGTCACGCACGCGTCGTTTCCGGTGCATTTACCGCCATCCGGCTTGGTGCAGAGACCTTTCTCTTGAGGAGCGCTCATCGTTGTGATGTAGTCTCCCGCGGCGACCGTGGTCACAACCGTGGCGTCGTTGATGCGGAGCTTCTGCTTGTTCGCGTATGCGAGCTCCTTGGGGGACTTGGTGTAGAGCAGGTCCAAGGCGAGCTTGCCTTCGTCCACGTGAAGATCGGTGGCCACGAGTTTTGCCGCCGTGCATGGCGCGGCAAACGTGCAGCTTGCTACCTCTCCGGCAGAGGTACCAAGCTGCATGCGCTCGAACTCGTAGACTGGGCTTGCCGCAGCAAGCGTTGCAGCGGTGTCTCCACTGGGCTCTGTCGTGCACGTGACGCCCTCGGCCTTAACCAGCGTCGCCTGAAGCTGGGTCGCGGTACACGCACCGCCGTCGATCATAGTGAATGAAGAAATTGCACCGCCGGTGAAAGTGACATCAGCGGTCGGGAACTGCAGGCAAGGGTTCAGGTTGCCGGTGCCGCTGAATGTCACAGTCATGCAGCCCACACCTGCGCAGTTGACACCTCCCTTCGCACAGGCCACACCTGGCGAAGTAGCTGGTACAGCGATTGAGTCAACCCTCTTGCCGCTTCTCCCAGTATAGCGCATGATTTCTTCGGTTGTAAGCAGCTGCACAAACGAGCCCGTGACCGGGTTGTTGCCAAAGGAGCCCTTGGAGCTCGGCGGTTTGACAGCAGCGTCCACAGCGGCGCCCAACGTGATCCAGACCTTATCGCCCACGTTGACGTTGGTGTCGGTGATCGGCGTCGCCTGCTTGAGGGCCACAGCCGCTGCATCCTCCTTGACTGCGCTCGATTTCTTGGGCCCGTAGCCAGTCATGACCTTGTACGTCTCATCGGTGTTGGAAATAATGTGGCGGTAGCCATCGATTTCTGTGAAGTCGTTTGCGACCGTCTGCACGGGGAAAAAGTTGTAACCGTGAAGATCGGCCGTGGTCGCATCATCGAGCTGCATCGATACCTCGCGACCAGTGGCACCGACAAAGACGTCGGCTTCGATAGCATCAGTGGCGGCGCCGATTTGCATCGCCTGGGGGATTCCCGCCCGGATCAGCGAAACGCTGGCTGCCCCCGACGCCCAGTTCGAAGGCACCTTGATCCCCGCCGACGCCGGGACCGTGATCGAGATCAGCGTGCCTTCACACACAGCGGCCTTGGCAAAAAACTCGAGCTGCGCAGCGATCGTGTACTTGGTACCGGCGGGCACATTATCGTCGGCTGCGACCCCAGGGTACTTCGGAAAGAAGTGTGCCACAGCGGGGTGGCCGTCAACCGACGAGTCAGCGCCCGTGGAGGCTGCGACCTGGCGCACGATCAAGTGCTCAACGTCAGAGCCGCCGATCGACAGCTTCTGGCCAGCGTAGACGTTGGCATGACCGAAGACGTCGCGATTCGACTTGTGCAGCTTCATCGTGGAGCCCTTGATCCCATCATTCTCCGATGAGACGCCGGCCACGGTGCCGGCGTCGCCCGCACGGAACCTGGCCATCGCAACGTCGTCACCATGGGCAATAGCGTCGTTGTACGCAGTCTTGGTCGCCTCGACGCTGAACACATCCGGTAGCGACTTCACGCCCCAGATCTGGTCGCCTGCATCCGTGGAGTCGCCGCCGGCGCCGGGGAGCGACACGACAAGCGTGTCGCCCTTGGCGATGGCCTTGTGGGCGGGAAAGGTAATCTGCACAGCTGTCACTGCGTCTGCGGCAGTCGACATGCTCACGGACGGCGCCTCATAGTAGTGGCCAGTCATGTCCATGTCCTCGATCGCAATCTTCTGGCCAAGGCCGGAGGAGACAATCTTGGGTGACGGAGAGTCCACGTCCGGGCCATTCGAGAGCGCAGCCGAGAGCACATACTGGGTGGTGCCCGCCGCAAGGGAGCCGCCATTTTGAATGGTGAAGATCAGGGACCCATCCATCTTGTTCCACTCCGCTGTTTTGCCGAAGTCGGTCGGGTGCGTGGACGTGATAGCAAGGGTCGAAGAGTCCGCGGTCGACATCCCGCTGATGCCTGAAACCGTGATCTTGGTCGCAGATCCCGATTGGTAGCTGAGTGAAATCGACGTCGTGAGCGTGATCGTGACAACGTTTGCGGCCTGCGGAGTGGTGGTGCGATAACCAATCTTCTTCACGAGGAAGGTACGCCCATACACGAAGAGCGGCGCAGTGTCACCCTCGTTGTGGATGCATCCCTTCATGTCCGACTTCATCGGCATCTTCGCGATGGCCGAGCCGCCCGACACCGAAACCATCACTGCGGGCGACTCCTGCTTATCTTCGGGGTTCTGCAACTTGAAGCTCAGCTTGTACTCGGTATCAGCAGCAAGCTGCTGGTTGTTCACGACCGAGATAATCAGCTCGCCCTTCTCCTTGTTCCAGTCGCCGGTGGTCCCGATGATGTTGGCGAGGCCAGCTGTGATTGAGGTGATCGCCAGGGTCGACGAGTCTGCGGTCTGCGACCCGGTGAGACCCGAAATGGTGATCGCAGACACCACGGAGTTGGTGGAGCCGATAGGCTTGTTGCTCTTCAGGGTGACCGTGATGACGTTGTCCGTCACCCCAGGGTAGGGCATCGTCTGCCCGATCTTGGCGGTCTCGAAAGTGGCGTCAATGATCTTGAACGGCCCCTTGTTGCCCGGTGCGTTGCGGAAAGTAGACGTTGCGATCACCGGGGTGATCTGACCAGTGGAGTAGGAATCAACCTTGATCGTCACCGTTGCGGCCTCCTGAATCTCAGACGGGCTCTGGAGATCGAACGTGCAGACATACTCGGTTCCAGCGGGCCACGCCTTTGCAGGGCTAAACTCCAGCATGCCTGACGACTTGGTCCACTCCCCCGACGTGGCCACGTCCCCGCAACCGGCGATCGCCAGAGTTCCACTGTCTGCAGTGCCCGAGTTGGTCAGGCCAGAGATCGAGATCTTCGTGTTCACACCGGCATTGAGCACGATGTTAGGCTTCATGGTAACAGAGATTGTGTTGGTGGTCGAGGCGCCCGTCTTGCTCTGCCCAATGCGCAGAGTATCCCAACCGGCCGCGCAGACTGTGAGAACCATCTTCTTGATGTCCGACGACATTTCAGCTTCCTTGCTGACGATCAGGTTGTTTGACGAGGCAAGGCTGATCGTAACAAGCTCCGTCGCCGCGCGTGCATCCGTCGGGTTGGTGAGCGTTGTTTTGAACACATAGAGCCGGCCAGCGTGGAGGCGCTTCCCCGATGCAAGCGTCAAGATGAGGGTGCCATCGTTTTTCTTCCAGGCAGCCTGGTTGCTAGTGAAGATCCCATCGGTCGAGTAGTAGCTAGCGGGGGTAACGGCAACGTTGGAGTCCGCGTCCGCAAAACCAGTGAGCCCAGAGATCGTGACTTTGGCGGCAGAGCCCGCACCGATGGCCTGGATCCCGATGTTGCTCTCCAGCGAAATTGTCAATGTGTTTGAGGCACCAAGCGTGCAGGAGCTCTGCCCGATCTTGGCAACCAGGAGCTTGGGCGGTGAGATGTAAAACGGCGCCATCTCGCCCATTCCCTTCTCCATGGGCACAGTCGCAACCTCGACTTCTCCTGTGAGCTTCACCGTCACGTCCGGCGAGTCTTGTGCTTCGTTCGAGTTCAACAGTTTCTCGACCGAGATCACGTACTCCTCGCCAGCCTTGAAAGTTTTGGTAGTCGCGAGGTGGAACACGATTTTGCCAGTCTTCTGCACCCACTCAACCTTGTTGTCGTTCGGCGTGGCAAGACCGTCGTTGAAGGCGTCAGAGAGATCCGACAACTGGCAGATTTCCAAGTGGGAGTCAATTTCTTCTGCAACGTACTGAGCAGCCGATACCAGCTGGCATGCCAGCTTTGGGGTGAGGTTGGCACAGGGAATGGTGAGGACAAACCGCTTTGCGCGACTCGAGGTTCAGCCCAATCAGGTTCAGGCTCGACGAGTCAGCCGTATTCGAGCCCACGAGTCCCTCGACAGTGATCTTGGAGGTCGTCGAAGTGGTCGACTGAATGTTGAAGTTCGACATCAGAGTGATGTAAAGAGTGTTGTCCTGGCCTGGTCCAGACACAGACTGCCCAATCTTCTTCATCGTGAAGGCGCGGGACGCAGTCTGCAGCGGTGCGGCGTTCCCAGCACCAGATTCCATCATGACCAGAGGAATCACAACGGTAGTTCCGGTGTAACCCTCGATCGTCACGGGATTGGCCTCGTACTCGGCGTTTGCCAGCTGCAGGTTAAACGAGAAGACGTACTCAACATTGCCCTGCAGGGTCTTACCATCGGCGATCGTAAGCGTGAGCTTGCCTTGATCCTGGTCCCACTCGCCCTGGTCGTTGTTGAAGATATCCTTCACACTGATTGGCCAAGAAGGCTCGCTTGCAATTGCAAGTGTGGACGTCTTGGAGGTTTGCGAGCCCTTGAGCCCTCTGATTTCGATCTTGGAGGAAGTATCGGTGATGGAGGAGAGGTCAAAGTTGGATGAGAGCGTCACCTGAAAGCCGCCCACACATTGCTTCAGTTTTCTCGGAAGGGACTTCATCTCTGAAGATGCGCGCACATCACTCCAGGCCTCGCAATAGAGACCACCTCCCCATTCTCGCTGGAAATTTCAGTCGGTTAACCCACAAGGAGAATGTCACCTTGATGGTCGACGTCATTCCAATGCCATTTTTGTGCGCGTTCTGGCCGATCTTCTTCACGATCCAAGAGCTGGAGACAATGGCGTTCACCGGTTTGTCCTCACCGAAGCACTCGATCGGAGAAACCTGACAGACATCCAACGCCGAGGTCATTGATCACGTGCAGCCACTCCTCCCTACCCCCAGACAAAAAAAAGGACCAACAAGTGCTAGCTCCTCTTCAATGTTTGTGGCTTACCGACGCAAATTTGCCCATGAGCGAATCCTTGGCAGTAGTGTCCTCCTTGAATTCAGTGACAAAGATCGCACCGTCCTGCTTCAGGCATTTCGGCGGGAGCGGGCCCTTGCCAGAAGTGAACGAAGTGGCCTCGATCACGACCAGAAGCTCGTTGGTCGCGATCTCAGCGTCTGTCATTGTGCCGAAGGTGATCGAAAGAATCCCCGTCGATGCGGACCTGGACACACGCCGTCAACATTTGCCCACGTCTTGCGAAGTGCAGCACACAGGGTGCGCTGCTCTATGGTACCCTCCTCAACACTCACACGCATGCTGCGGTGCGGGAGCACGTGGGACGGGTGTCGCGAGGGGGCTGCGTTCATGGGACGACTGCGTACCATGTCGCCCTGTCAACGTTGGCCTTGTACTTGGTGGAAGTGGCGATCGCCTGCGCGCAACCATCTTCAGCGCGAGTGGAAAATGCAGATTTTACACTGCGCAGCGACAAAGAACATGCGGGATGTGGTGCACCTTGTTGGCGGCGGCAACGGTGTAGAAAGACACCTTCGTGTCGTCCTTGTCCCATCTGTGGCAGACGGGGCATATCAGAAATATCCCTCCGCGGGTTCTTGCCACATAGCATATTTCTGTTTGCGCAAATTCATTGGGCCGTAAAACTTGTAATGACTTGGGCTGTCCGGAAAGCTCACATGTTGTCGGCGCCGGTGAATCCCGGCAACTCGATCTTGATGCTCGACCCGGCGGCGTTTTTCCACACGTTCTTGTCCACAGCGTTCGCTCCCGATTTGAAGCGAAAGATAAGCTGCTGAGGAACACTGCCCTTTGGGATGGCGGAGCCAAAGTTCCCGGGGAACACCTCAGGGGTGTTAGAGTTGCTATGCTGCATATGGTTCCCGAACTCGAGCTTGGGGTAGCCGGTCGCCCATGCCTGTGCGTCAGACACGGGAAGATTGGCTAGCATTGCCACGCTTATTAGCGCAACCTGCAAAGAATCGGGCCGTCAAGCCTTGCGACGAGAAAACTGGACGGGGTCCAGGCCTGGCACGCTGGGGCCCATATCCGGCCGGGTCCGCATGCGGCGCCGGGATCTTATGGCCTCGACCAGAGTCGAGTCGCGGCATCTTGCGGCCGACCGTGGCTGCACTGCGGACGACGAATTTTTGCGCAGGCAAGATGAGAAGGGATGGGGAGAGACTCACCGTGTAGAATCGTCCCACCATGGTGCTTGGTCCGCGTGCGTCAGGCAGAGCCAATGCAGCAGCGCCAGCGGATACCAGCGACGCTGTTTACCTTTCGCCACGCAGACGGTCTCCTACGTTAGGAAGACCCCGTCGAACGCGCAGCGTGCCAGCGACCTCGATGTACCGCGCGTCAAGCGTCCGTAGTCCGAGGCGAGGACTGCAGAGACGCCTTAGCTGTCGAGCTGTGATTTTTTGCGAAACGGTCCCGAGGGTGTCACAAGTTGGCTAATCACTGCGGGAACGGCAAAAGTGGCATAGTCGTGTCCGCTTGTGACGTAGACGAATCCTACGATGCACCGAAAGAGAAGTTATTCGCGGGCGCGATAGAAGCAAAAAGAAGCCGTTATATGCTCAGTGAAATTCGATTTTTTCACTTTTGATTTCCGAACGGCAAAAATCCCCTTGCATGTGATGGACACTGGGGTCCATGATGAAAGCGGTGGAGAAAGTTGACGTTGGCGACTTTTGACGTTTGGGGTTGTTTGTGGTCCGATGAGACCGCGGCTGACCTGCAGCCGTTGCGGAACCTGTGCGTGAGGGGTCGCGATTGCGCTCTGCACATCGAGGCCGCCGCTACGAGATCAGTCAGACACCTCAGCACCGCTGCGAGAAGATGGCTGTGCAAACGGACGAGCTCTTTGGCAAAGCTGCAAACCCGCCGCAACGCGCGCGTGCCCTCGTTAGACCAGCCCTCTCTTCGCAGCGCGAAAATGGGCTCGTACTGCTCCTTCATGAAGCGCTCGGTGTGCCGTTGATGGACGATGCGAAACGGGACTCAGGGATGAGAGAGCCGAAGGACATGCTCGCGGGCGGCCCTGTGAAGTTACAGGGCTCCACACTCGCGGAGTTGGTGGCTGCACTAGAGTGTCTTGTCTGCCTGGCGGAAGGCGCTCTGGGCTTTGCAGTGGGTGCGTCTACATGTTTGCGGGTTGCTGAGTGGGTCAGCCCTCGGCACGAGACCTGCGGTCCTCATGGTGCAATCGCAGGGGTGCTTTTGTGCGCACTGCGGCGCGACGCACTGGTCGTGGTCGCCAGGTCTGCATGCCTGTCCCACAGCGCGCGATGCTTGCCTCGCACATTCTTTAAACCTCGGCTGACGGGATGTGATCGCATGGTGGCTGCTCGCAGCTTGGTTGCCCTTACGCTGATGGCTGTTCTACTGTGCTGGCGGTATGCAGCTTTCTTCAGCATCAGCCCAGTGGGACTTGCACGCGCCCTCTTACCGCGAGGATCGCTCTCGGCCACAGCTCTCATCACCCTAACTGCTATGGTCGCGGGGCACTCGACCCAAATCTTGCTTCAGCGGCGGAGAGTTTCCCTGCCCTCCTCCATTTGCCCAGAGTGCGAGCCACCGAGCCGTGTGCCCCTTCTCGCGCCTGTAGCAGCACGACATTTGCTAGTGACGGTCGCTTTTGCGCCATTATCATAGCTCACAGCCAATTACTGCGGCCCTTGCGAGCGCAGGTTGAGGCGGGAGATATTTTCCATCGACAATCTTCTGGAGGCAACGAGTGGGCAGGTGCTGGGCGCATCTGCGCGCCGTGCGGCTGAGCTGGCGTTAATTGCACCTTTGCGTGAAGAACTACTCTTCCGCGGCTTGGTGGTGCACATCGTACCGTCCCGCCCTTCCACCAGGGCCCCACCCCGGCTGATGCTCACGCTCTCCATGGCGACAGACGAGGAACCGCATGAGAGGTGAGAGAGCAGTGCTGCTCTCTGGTCTACTATTCGGGGTCTCGCATCTCGCCAATGCATCCGTCGCGCGTTTCGAACGCTCCTACGTGCTCATCCAAGTGTGTCTGGCCGCTCTTATCGGCAGCTTCCTCAGCAGTCGCATGCTGCTGCGTGGTCACGCAACGGGCCTGCTCGAACCGCTTGTCCTGCACGTTGCCAATAATATCCTTGCCGCGCCACTACCTGTCTCCCGCGCTGTCGAGCTCTCCGACCCCTTCGTCTGTCTTTCCTTCGCCTGGGTGCTCCCGTCTACCTTGCTCTGCCGTCCCGCTCCGTCGGGCGACCAGCTCACTAACCTGCGGCCCGTGCGCAGACGGCCGGCCTTTTTCTCACCCTACTTGCCCGCGACCTGTGCCAGTTGCGCGCCGGTAATGGGGATAGAGAGAGAGGGGCGCGCAAAGCTTTTGCGCCATGCTAGCGGCGGCTCGATTTCGGATAATCGAGTGCGCTCGCCGCTTCCCCCATGTGGGAAAATCCATCCATTTGTAATATCATTACTCTGCCTTCACTAGCTGACACCGACTTGTCGCACGCTCTCACCTTCGTACTAATCCAGCCCAACATACCTTGATTCCAACTGTCCAGCCCAACATACCTTGATTCCAACTGCAAAGGTCTTCACAGGAGCACAGACTGTCCGCAAACTTGCGGTCAAGCCCTACCTTGGTACCCTGAGTAGCCACGCATTTCCTTATCTTGTCTGCCACCTCATAGACCCTTCATCTCTCAAGCATCGCGACGGCCCCCGAGGTGGAGAGGCTCAAGCACGGAAGGTCCACCGCCCGGCTTTCGGAGCGAATTCGGAAGCCGCTCGCGCGCTTCACCACCCCTCGCGTCCATTGGTGGCCGTGGCTGCATCATTCTGCTTACAAGAGTTGCGTCAGCTTTTCAGTGTACCTGGTCTACGGCACACCTGATTTGCAAGTCTCGCTAATCTTCACAGCGCCACCCTTGCTGCTGTTGCCAGAGTAATTTGGGTCACAGATGCAGCATCACTCAACCAAATCTCTCATGCAACTTCTGTCGGGGATTCCCGTATTGGGCTCTCGTAGGGGCATACCGGCCAGCGCCCCTGTGGTGTGGCGGCGGATTCTGCCCTGCAAGGTAAGGCAGCCCGACGTCTGGTCGCCATCCGCGGTTGGAGGCATACCGTTCCCGTAGCGCAGCCCGCTCCCCGCCACGATCACCGCCACGATCGCCGCCAACTCCGCCTCCCGACGCACCAAGCGCGCGATACATGGAGGCGGGGTGGCGGACAGATCCAAGCGATGCATCACGGGCTCCACGCTCCTTGTCGTCTCCCCCCAGCATGCCTCCCAGGTACTTGCCGACCCCAGGGCCAAACACTGTCTCGTTGAAGAGCGCGTCGCCACCCGCAGCTTCTCCGCCTAATTGCATTGCCCTCTGCATCTGCCGCTTGTCGGACCCCATCCCAGCCAACTTTTGGCTCCGTTGTGTCCTTAGTGGGTCCCTGCAAACAACAGAAGCCGACTTCAAACCTGAAACTTTTCTCTTTCGATTTCCAGGAAGCAGATCAGAAAGTGGGTAAGAGGGGAAGATCGCTCACCGACTCATCTCGGTTGGGACTCGTCCCGGGCCCACAAGCCCGTGCCCAGGGACCAAGCCTCTCCCGCCTTCTCTTTCTCCGATGTGATGCGACATCCGGTCGGAAATCCCGGACATGTCGGGCATGTCCAATCGAGCTCCACCCCTCCCGACCCCGTCGTGCCCCATTAAATCATCTCTCCGCAAAGTCGAAACCGAGGAGAGCATGTCTCGATCACGCTGCCGAGGTTCCTTGCCGCCGGCGCCGTCAACAGGCGGTAGTAGCCCACCACCGCCACGACCGCTGTCTGGGACGTGCGGCGCACGGCGGCTGCTGCCGTCCTCGCCGCGGTGCCGGCCGTCCCTGCCCATTCTGGTGTCTTCTCCCTCGCGCCGCCGCGCCGTGACGTGAAGCGCCTGCCCACTGCTCATTTCATGTGGTAACCGCGACCGTCCCGTGCTGTTGCCCACCTCTCCAACCCCTTTCGGGGGCACCTGCCCTGCTGCCTGCTTCGCCAACGCTTGCTGCTGCGCTCGGCGCTCGCGGCGTTCCTTCTCTTCTCGGTCCCGAATCTCCGCACGTGCGCGCTCCTTCGCAAAGTACGGGTGTGCCAGTGCCCCTAATCCACCGACTCTCGCATTCAGCCCATAATCTGGGCCCAGATCACGTTGCATACGCACGCCTTCGCGCAAAGAGCAGGCGTGCAGTGGCAGTAGATGGACCTGAGGCGGTGATACGCCTCTGCGGGTCCCATTCCATTAACCGGTCCATCAATTCGATCCCCTCTTTGCTTGCATGTGGCATCAGCGTGGTGAGCGGGATCTTGGGGTACTCTGGCAGTCGCACGCGGCGAGACTGCGCGAGCTTGAGACCGTCGGGCCAGACATCTGAAGTTGGCGTGCCCATGATTTGACACAGCTTGTTGATCATATCCGACTCAGAAGATCCCGGAAAGAGTGGTCGAAGCATATAAAGCTCTGCCATGATACATCCGACCGCGAACACGTCCACTGGCGCATTGTAATTTCTTGAGCGAAGCAGCACCTAAACAGGAGAAACGAGCTTTTCCACGTCAGCCCTTTTCCGCAGCAGCGTGCTTCCAACCGAGAGCTTCGCTCCCAGTACCACGCAGCACGGTGAGAGATAGGGGGATAGAGCATGAATGCCACAATGCACTTTCTAATGAGCGGCAGCGATGCATTTGGTAGCTGTCGCGAGCACGCGGAGCTGGCCGAACCTCTGGTGCGCGGTACCAGCGTGTCGAGATGTACTCTGTGTACGGTGGCCGCGACCGGATCTCCCGGGCAAGCCCAAAGTCGCATACCTACGCACAAATTTTCATCGTCAGGCAAACGAGATGCCCGTGCAAAAGGCAGTCCCAGCGGTGGACTGGCAACAGGTGCAATTTTGCTCGCACGCGGCTGGGTGGTGGGGAGGATTCTACCTTTGTGAGAAGCGTGTCCTGAACCACCAGGATGTTTTCGGGCTTCATGTCGCGGTGGAAGTACCCACTCTTGTGCATGAAGGCCAGGCCGTCAAGAATCTGCTCGCGAGCAGGCGCCGGTCACACAGCAGCAGAGGCGCCCGAGTCTTCCAGGCGTCAGAACAGGACACCCGTTGAATGCACACTGGCAGTGCCGAAGAGCTTCTCATCTGCCGGATGCGGCACGGTACCTGGAACATATGGTTCTTGAGCTGGTCCTCGGGCATATTCTTGCGCCTGTTTTTAGTAAGCTCGTAGAGGTTACAGTCGAGGTGCTCAAACACCTGCAAGGCGATCGAGACATGAAGAGACCAGAGAACGAAAGCTCAGAGCACTGCATTGCGGTGCAAAAAAAGAGAGCTCCTCAGATTGCAGTGCCTGTGTGCTGCAGATCAAACATAGCAGTATATCGGCTGCGCTTACGCTAGTGGCGGATGCTCTGTTACAGGGCTGAAGGGGCCGCTTCTTCCAGAGTGGACTGTTTCTCATACGATTGACAGAAGGGAAGTGCTGCGGACAGATTCAGGCGCACAAGTGCAGGGAAGTGACGAGGCACACCATGTGCAGGCGATCGCTTTCTCGAATGATCTGCCGTGTGCATCACCGGTATTTCACGAAGTGCGAGCGAGAAGCCCGTCATCGGTACTCAGTCCAGCCAGCGCAAGGTTCCACAGATCGTGTTTCTCTCACGCAACAAATCGCACGAAACTGGCAGGTCCAGGCGAACCTCTTTCAGCTTAACGATGTTTGGGTGTCGCAGCTTCCTGAGTGATTGTACCTGTCTCATGCAAGCCACGTTTAGTGGCGGCGGCCCAGTCGACTTCCTCAGGAGCCTAGATGCCATCACCTCACGGAGGGCAATGCAGTCATCCCATGAAAAATATTTGCGCTTCATCCGCTTGATGGCCACCTGCGAATAAACCGTCCTGCCGTCAGCCCAATGCTGCCGCCAGGCACGTACGCAGCTTGGCTGAGCCCTGAGTACAGGTTGCCGGCCGGAAACGTCATTGAAATGCTCGGGTTGCTGCATACCTTCTCGCCAGTCTGTTTGTTGCTGGCGCGCACGACCTCGCCGTACGTGCCATCACCCAAGCGCTTAGTGATGGTGTAGCGGTGCATGGCAAGCGTCGGTTCAGAACATCGCTGCGCTGCCTGCACCTCAGGACCTCGTTGACCTCGTTGAAAACAGTTGAATTGTGACCCCCTTTTTGGCGGTGGAATCGTAACCACTTTAGAAAAGGTTCCGAGGTTGACTTGACGACGGTTTCCCTCTCTTAGAGAGTCCCTTGTGCTTGCAACTCGATCCTTGAGGTGGGTTGCCGCCGAAGTTTGGCGGGGGCGCGCAGGATAGATTAACGCAACTCGGATGATGTTTGGTATGAGACATTCTGAGGATGGCGAAGACATCCTGGAGGAGCAGAGTGCAGCTTGGGGAAGAAAGCAAAGGAAGCTCAACGAAGGAAGTGTGGCTCCGCTGCGGCGTCTAGACCATGGCACGACGGAAAAAGTGCAAACAGCAGATAGCCAAGCTCACGAAGTTGTGGCAGTACGATCCAATGCAGTGGGAGATGTGGAGGCCACCCTCCAGCAAATGGCAGACTTGCGAGGGCTAGAATGTACCAAGCGATTCGTGTCCCGGGTGAAGTTCGGCGACGGCGGTCCGCCTTCGGACCTTGAAATGCGGGGCGCGCTCGAGGAAGCTTGGGAAGAAAACGAACGAATCCATCGTGCAAGTCGCGCGGCGCTTCTCAGCCTCTTTCGACGGCATGACCACCTCGCACCGGCGTGGGTGCAGTGCGGCGTTGCGCGACGGATGGGGGCGGCACGGAGAGGGCAAAGCGCGGGAACTCAGCTTCAGGACCTTCCAGATTCGCTGATTTGCCAAATTTATGGGCTTGCTTCAGGGCGCGTGTGCTCGCACCTCTCTGTCTGCCGAAGGTTCCGCACATGCTTGCTACGCTCCGAACGCGTTGACCTCCGCGTGTGGTCTGCAAACGGTGCGGAGGTGACAGCGGAGTCGCTGCTGCGCTTCCCAACAGGAGTGTCGCTTACAGCAAAGTGTTGTCACGGCGTACTTCCGCCCGTGCTGCAGGCTCTCGATCAGGGTTGGTGCGCCTTGACAGCGCTAGATCTCTCAGACAACAACATCGGGGACGCTGGTACCGCGCGGCTCTGCCAGGCACTAATGCACAACACAGGATTGACCTCCCTCTCTCTCGGCGACAACTGCGTCAGCCAAGCCGGTGCTGCAAGCATCGCTTCAGCCCTGCGAGCGTTGCCTCGTCTCGTCAAGATCTCTCTAGCGGGAAATCGCATTCTATCTGCCGGCGCTTCTGAAATCGCCACGGCACTCTCGTGTACGCGCCTGCGTCTCACCTCGCTATCACTCTCTGGGGGCGCGATCGGCATAAAAGGCGCCGCAGCAGTAGGTTCAGCGCTCATACCGCGTGCTGGCGAGCTGCCAAGCTTGCTAAAGCTGGACCTGTCCGCGTGCGACCTGCGGGCAGAAGGCGTACAAGAGCTGGTTCCGGCGCTCAGAGCGAACCCGCAGCTCCGCGTGCTCTCGCTCTCGCGGAACGAGATGGAGGGCGAGGGTGCAACGAGTCTCGCCGCTGCCCTTGGGACATGCCTGCAGGAACTGAATCTCAATTTCAACGATCTGGGGTAGAATGCTACCCAGTCACCCTGATATTGGCGTTCTAAACCCCTCGAAAGCCTGATTGCTGCCTCACCTCAACTCTCTCAAAAAATTGTTCAAGACCTAGCTGCGGGCCAAAATAAGGCATGAGTACCTGTAATGTACTTACTGCTGAGATCCTGCGTGACACATGCTAATGTGGTGCGCACCAGACCGGCAGGAGCAGCGGCACTTGCACCGTGTATATCGCGTCTCAGCGGCCTCGTCCAACTCAAGCTGTTTGGGAACAGGTATTATTGAGGGCTCTTACGCCTGAATCTACAGCTAGCCCTGAATTGTCGCCATAGAAACTGCACGGCACGAGCAGAACTGGAACTATGAAGCCGAGACGCGTATGTTTTCTGATTCAGTGCCTGTGTACAGCCTTGGCAGCGCTGGGGCCAAGGAATTACTCCCGGGCCTTCGTGTTACCACTTCTCTCACTTCTCTATGTAAGTCAAGCCGCTCGCACACAATCACTGTGATCCCACCTGCATGCACTTCATCAACAATAATATTGCCTTCATTCTCGTGCTGAGTGAGTCCTTTCAACCCATGAAATGTCGTATCTCTTGTCTGTCTTATCGTGTTCCTTTTTCTTGCAGATCTTTCGCTGAACAACATCGACGGGCGCATTAAGAGTGAATTAAGCGGCATCATCCGCCCAAGGCTCAAAACATTCCACATCTGACTTGCCGCGACAGCTCACGTCGACCCTGATTCTCGCTGCGCGACAGACGCAGAAGCATAATCCGCGCTTGGAGGAGTGCTAGCCTTGGTTCGTTGGAACAGCAGTGAAGTCTGGAAACTATGGCTGGCGTGAGAGGAATATAGCAGATACGCATACGGAAAAATGGGGCGTTCTCTTTTGCGTCTGAAGGCGGGTGCTGTGAAGACTCATTGCTCTCCGGCTGTTGAGTACAACGGCTATGCTGCGCGTTCAGTGGCCGATACGGTTCCGAGAGTAGCGACGTCGATGGCGTGTAGGAGGATGGTAATGCACTGCGATGCAAGCAGCGGCCGCGGCCCGAGACACACCTTGACCACATTCGGGCACCCACGAGCAAGCAGTGCCAGGTCTTTTTCCCGCAGACCCTGTGCAGTCTCAGCCGAAAAAGGGTCAGGTGATTGGGCGGGAGCCGCAGAAAGTGTGAGGGTCAGTGGGTCATGAAATGCACCGAGTGCTTAGTTGAGGGGCTGTCGCGCGAGGGCGGGCGAGGGCGGAGGAGACCAGATGATCGCCGAGGACGACCACAAGCGGTGTCTCGCCCGGCGGATACGCTTGCAGAAAGTCTCCGAGGGGCAGGCCCTCCTCGTCGAGCAGCACCACAACAGTCTCCCGTCGTTGTGCGGCGCTGCCGCTTCCAGCTGCCGCTGCACACTCATCGCCCCGATCCCGTGCAGCGGCAATCGTTTCCATTAGACCGGTTCGCGACACGGTCCAGCCCCGCAGCACCCTACAAGCAAGTGTCCAGTCAGTAAGTCCTTCAAATGCATGCTTACAGACTCATTCACTGCACAAGATCAGGCGTCGGGAGCTGGTGCATGACTGTGACTTGATTGTAGAGGTTTGCATGGGGTTGGTAAGACCGCAGAAACTTCTTATCGATGGCTTGGCGAACTCTGCCATTGGTACGCAGGCATCATTTTCAACGAGAGTGGAAGATCCTTGATGCGCACTAAACTGTTTCGGATAAAAACACTGAACAGGGCGTGTGGACTATGAACGTCCCAGTTCAACGAAAGTGTGCAAGGTATTCTGACGCAGAGAACAAGTCCGGG
>Ga0115567_10003214_pt1 | contig 16140 bp, 22 predicted proteins | sample COGITO_mtgs_1204_2_FD_88679 | JGI IMG/M metagenome (GOLD analysis project Ga0115567, IMG submission 88679) | Pelagic marine microbial communities from North Sea - COGITO_mtgs_120412 | ecosystem: Environmental > Aquatic > Marine > Epipelagic | place: Germany:Helgoland, sampling site Kabeltonne... | reverse complement strand
CGGAGCCCCATGGCTAGGACGCGCCCTACTACCGCATCCCATACTCCGCCCCCCCGCGCACCCAGGGCCCCCCACACCCTGGCCTGCAGGTGAAACCCCCACCTGCGCGCGTACCGTGTCCTGCAGTGGTTGCAATTCCGGGGCATGATGTGTGATTGGCGACCGGCTTGGCCTTGCGCGGCAGCGACTCTGCGGCGGCTGCTTGCGAGGTGCTGTTTACGTCAGAAAAACCACAGGTTACAGGCTCGAGAAGTTTTATCAGGTTACGGGCTCAGTGGCAGTGCGGAGGGGGACGGCTTACACTCAAGCAAGGCTACGGATTCCGGATACACTCGTACTGGTTTCGGCTCAGCACAAACCCAGACGCCTGGACCGGACGGTGACCGAGCGCACCATGCCAGCAAGGATGCGCGTCCGGATGGCCACCTTGGCGACTGTGGTATTCCAGACGTTAATTTTGCTGCATGCGATATGCGCCACGAGTGTCGCACCCATTCAGTACGCCATGCGGCACGGCTTTCCAGGTATCTGCCGACCAGGGCTCCCCCATTAGGCTTCCGATGTGCTCCTGCGCAGTGATTTCGCATAGAGTTCAGAATCTGACATGCTGCTGCTGGTCTCTAGTAAACTCTGCTGCGCTTGGCCCCGCACATCATCTTGTTCGACTACGTGGCGGCAGTGATGGGAGGAACCCTCCAGGCAGCGAGGTACCAACGGGCCCCGTCCGCATCCATCGCCGGAAAGAGCCCCCGATGGGCATCAGCACTCTGATCTGCGCCCTGTCATCTCATGCACTGACAAAAGAGGATGCACAGCGGAAGCCGAACAAGAAGGTGATCAAACTTCCGCCTTTGAAGAAGGCGATCTCAGCCGAAGAAAAGTCTCCTGAGGAGGTTGCGAAGGAGTTGCGCCAGAAGAAGGCCGAGGCAGACGCCAAGTACGCAAAGCTGCAGAAGGATGCAGAGAAATCAGAAACCGAGCCTGCAGACGTAGAGAAGACTCCGAAAAAAGGGCTCTTCATGACCCGCTCCGAGTCTTACTCGGCCTTGAACGAGGAGATCCTGACCGAGGTCCTTGAGGGCGAGGGCAAGAAGGCTGATCCTGCGACGCTAGAGCCTGGCAAGACCTCGCCACAGCCGCGTCCTGTGTCTATCAAGTTGGACGGGCCGTTGACGGATGATGAAGCGCAGCGCGCTGCAGACGCTCTGCTTGGTGTTGCATCGGCAGCGGACGCACCGGCAGCGGATCCTTCACGTGAGCAGGACACGGTCGTCCTGGCAGCGGCCGACGAGGAGGAGAAAGTCGAAGAACCTGTCGACCCGATGGCGAAGCACTTTGATGCGCTCGCGGAGTTCATGGGGGTGCGCTCTTTTCCTACACTGCCTTGCTTCGCGAGAACCTGCGATGTGCTGCACCCCTTACCCTCGTGATGTGGCAGGGGAACAAGCGTTACAACGTTGTCATCGCCTCGTCAGAAGTCTCGCCGTACTCTAAGTCGGGTGGCCTGGCGGATGTTGCAGCCAAGCTTTCCGTCGCGCTTTCGCAGCTGGGCCATCGCGTCATGACCGTTGCTCCAAGCTACAGGTGCCTTCCTCTCTGCCCGGCTGCGAACGCGCCGAGCATGAGTGCTCCAGGAACAGGAGCCCAGGGTAGTTTTGCCCCGCAGGCTCCGCGGCCAAACAGGCAGTGAGCAGTCGGCGCGCAGGAACTACGAGGGGCCGGTCGGAACTGGGGTTGGCAAGGAGTTCCAGCTGTATGGCGGGAACCACGGCGTGCACTACACGCACCAGTGGATCCCGACAGACACTGCGGACCCGCCGAACCCGCTCATCGGGGTCGACCGAGTCTTTGTGCAGAACGCGGGGGCGTTCGAGCGCGCTGGGATGTACGGGGATCCAGGTCACCCCCGCCCTTACCGGTCGGGCAGCTGTCTCTGCGTCGGCGCGCCCACCTGGGGAATGGCGCGGCAGGTGGGCACGACTACTTTGACAATCTCTGCCGCTTCTCGCTGCTCTGCTGGGCTGCGTTGGAGGCGCCGCTCGTCATGCCGCCCGTCAACCCGTTCGGCCAGGATGTCGTTTTCATCGCCAACGACTGGCAGACCTCGCTCCTCCCGATGATCTTGGCGTCGCACTACCGCCGCTGGCGCGTGTTCGAAAACGCGCGGTGCCTCTTTACGATCCACAACATGGGCTACCCGGGCAACTTCCCCAACCCGCAGATGTACAACTACGACCTCGAGGACCCGCGCGAGACGCCCAAGTGGAGCTTCTGCGACCTCGGCCTGGCCGACAACCTGTACTACGACCTGTACAAGTACACCTTCCCAGAGGAGCTGCGCGGCGACAAGGGCGTTGTCGACGACGGCGAGTGCGCGCGGCTGCTCAAGGGCGCAATCCATATGGCAGACCGCGTCGTGACAGTGTCTCCGACCTACCGCAACGAGATCATGACAGACCAGGGCGGGTGGGGCATGCACGAGGACGTGCGGTCGCGGCAGGACCGCCTCGACGGGATCCTCAACGGGATCGACACGGTCGAGTGGGACCCTGAGAACGACCCGCACATCGCGGGGAAGTTCTCGGCCACCAATATGACGGGCAAGGCGACCTGCAAGCGCGCGCTGCAAGAGGCGCTCGGGCTGCAGCAGAACCCAGACGCGCCCATCGTCGCGTTCATCGGGAGGCTCGCGCCGCAGAAGGGGATCGACGTTCTTGAGGCGGCGCACCACTGGCTGATGGGTGGCGACAATGAGGGGGTGCTTGAGCACTCCCAGTTGGTCATGATGGGCTCGGGGCAGCACGAGTATGCTGAGTTCATGCGCAAGGCTGAGGCCCAGTACAAGGGGCGCATCTGCGGCTATGTCGGCTTCTCGCCCGAGATGGAGCACGCTATCATCGCGGGCGCCGACCTACTCGTCATGCCCTCGCGGTACGAGCCGTGCGGACTGCCCCAGATGTACGCGCAGCGCTACGGGACCATTCCGATCGTGCATGCCACGGGCGGCCTGCAGGACTCTGTCGACCAATTCGAGGTGAGCCCGGGGCCCGCCACGCCCGCCCCCCCTCACTTGTCTGCTGCGAACCTCCGGCGCCGTGACCGCGCGCGACGCGCGGCGGCAGGCTGCAACTAAGGAGCAGAACGCGACGGGGACGGGGTGGAAGTTCGGCAACTGCGACCAGGAGGGCTTCAAGTGGGGGCTCTGGCACGCGATCCGGACCTACAAGAAGGAGCCTGGGGAGTGGCGCGCCATGATGAAGCGCGCGATGCTCAAGGACTTCTCTTGGCGCGCGTCTGCGGAGAAATACGTGCAGCTTATGGACTGGGCCACCATGGACGCCCCGCGCCACCAGCCCTGGCAGTTCCAGCACTAGGCACGCGAGTACACGCTGGAGCGGCTCCAGGCGGGCTGGCGCACGCGAGCACGCGCGCACGCGCGCACCCACACGCGCACTGCGTCGCGCCGTTTAGTGGCCGAAACCTACCAAGACTATGAGTGCTGCGCGGAGAGAGCCTCCGCGGCGAGCAGCCTCGCGAGCCTCACTGTCACCTGCACCAGCTTCGTGTCTCCGCCGGCACCCTGCCCCTGCCCGTCGGGGCGCGAGACGGCGGCGCCGTTCCGCTTGATGACCTTGCCCGGGGACTCGCCCCCAACCCCTCCGGCCGCCGCGTTGACACGCAGCAGTGTCAGCTCCACTTCCGAGCCGCGCGCCCCAACCATGAGCTCCGCGGCCGGGTGGCGCCCCGCCGCGTCGGCCGTCATGGCCAGGACCTGCGCGCGCGCCCGGCCCTTAGCCCGCCGCCGCGCGCAGCGGCACGCCGCTAGTCCCCCCTCGAAACAGCGCTCGGGCTGCTGCACGCGATGCCCTGGGTCGTGGTGGGGCGGGGCGGGGCGGGGCGGGGCGGGGCGGGGCGGGGCGGGACGTCGAAGCCGTCGACCGCTTTGAGGATGTCTCCGGGCTTCACGCCGGCCCCGCGCGCCGCCGACCCCGGGGCGAAGCCCGCCGTCTGCGCCGAGGGAGGAGCCGAGGAGCATCTCAGCGTGCTGCGAGGCACCGTTGCTGGCTTCGAGGGGCGCGCGCGGCGCGGGGGTGGGGGGGGGACGATGGGCGGCCGGGGCGGGCGGGCGGGCGGGCGGGCGGTCGCGGGGCCGCACGATGAGCTTGTTGTTCCGTGTGAGCCACAGGATCCCCACGCCGTAGCGTGCTGCAGGCGGCACCGCCGCTGACTGTATACTGCGCGCAGACGGCGCAGCAGACGGTGCAGCAGAAATCTCTGAGTCGTCCGAGTCTGGTGAGGTGTCGCGCCAGGCCGCGCTCCTCTGCTCCTGCGGACGAGCCGTCGCGCGGACGGGGGCGCGCGCCGGCAGAGCTGCAGACGCCGCCGACGCGTTGCCCTGCACTGCGGGGGAGGCTCGGGACACTATGGTTGCGTCGGCCTTGATCTGGGCGTTCTTTTTCTTGCTTGATGCGCTTGCCCCCTTCACCCCCGGAGATCCTGCCCCCGTCGCAGCAGAGTGAAACGCCTGCTTCGGCTTACCGCCTTGCACTCCGGCCGGATCCTGCAGGAATGCCACACATCAGGCCCCTGCAAATCAGCAGAGTGCCGAATCTCACCCTATACTCATCAAGATCTGACCCGCAGGTCAGGCGGGTGCAGGCGGCTCACGTCGGCAAGGAAGTAGTCTTTCGCTAGCCGGTTGGCAGACCCCTTGTATGCCGGTTCACCGGGACCGCAGCAGTCTGCCGCATCACGGGCTTCTGTGCAAAATGCCGGCGATGATATTGTTGCATACCCTTCAACCAGCTCCTCCCCGATCTCGCTGACGTGGTCACCTATCCTATCGCGGATTTTCCGGAGCTTGAGGAGTACGCTGCCACTCTCCGGCTCGGACTGAATTGCCCCATCCTCGTCAACGATTTCAGTGCTCTCGGCATTTCCCATCGCGCCTACCGTCGCGAGCACCGGCACCGCCCCCGCGCGCGACAAGCACCCCCAGTCCTCAAGCACCGGTCTCCTGAGAAGCTGCCACAACAATATCCTTTTTCCTATTCGATTTTACTGATTTCCCTTTATCTCCCTAGCGAGTAGGAAACTCCGTCTGTTCATGTCACGGCCCCCGTTTTGATATCCTTGCTTCGCCGCTGAGGCGCAACTCCAGCGGAAGGTGTGCGAGGGCTTTGCAAACACAGTGCAATTACTGCGCATTGTGAATATCCAGCTAGCGCACAACTTCCCACCTACTCGAGGCTCAGCGGGCTCGCAGGTTGACCTGTTTAGTAGTTGGTCAGCCAGGCGAGGCGAACCATGTCGAAATTTCCGAACATGCTCAAGCCGCTCGACCTCGGTTTTACGACCTTACGCAACAGGTCGCATGCACCCCATTCTCTGGCGTCGACATTTGTTTTGCAATCAGGCCGCCCGCGAACAGCGCTCAGCCTAGTAGCGAAGGTGCGATGTGTTCAGCACCGTCCCTCTGACCCCGCTCTTTTCTGTGCAGGGTTTTAATGGGGTCGATGCACACGGGACTTGAAGAGCCCGGGTTGCCGATTGTCGGTACCCTTTTTGGAGGCGGGCTCAATAAGATGGCCGTGTATTTTGCCGAACGTGCTAAGGGGCACGTCGGGCTGATGGTCACGGGCGGCATCGCGCCGAACCATGCTGGGCGAGTCGCACCTTTCGCGGCAGACCTCGTCAGTTCGAAGCAGGCCAAACTGCACAAGGAGGTCACTTCTGCAGTACACAACGTCGGCTCGGGTTCAAAGATCTGCATGCAGATCCTGCACGCCGGACGCTATGCGTATCATCCGCAGCTAGTCTCTGCGACCGCGGTGCATTCCCGTCCACACCACCCGTGCCTTGCCATCATTCCCGCACTTCTGCACGGCTCATTTTGTGTGACCAACTTTTTACGAGGCAACGCCCGGGCGTAGCCCCAAGGACGAACAGATCCGAGCTTTGGCGCACTGCCAGCCTGAGATTCAACCCACTGTGCGTGCAGACTCGCGCCCCGATCGGTTCCTACACACCAAAGGAGCTCACCTCGGGCGAAGTCCGCCAGACGGTCCAGGACTTTGCCCAGTGTGCGGCACTCGCGCGTGAGGGTGGGTACGACGGTGTCGAGGTGATGGGCTCCGAAGGTTACCTCATTAACCAGTTCATTGCAGCGCACGTGAACCAGAGGCAGGACGAGTGGGGCGGCTCGTATGAGAATCGTATCCGCTTCCCGATTGAAATCGTGAAGGCGATCCGCGAGAAAGTCGGAAAGGACTTCATCGTGATCTTTCGCTTGTCGATGCTCGACTTGATGGAGAAAGGCTCCGACTGGAGCGAGGTCGTCACGCTCGCCAAGGAACTCGAAAAAGCGGGCGTGACAATCATCAACACTGGGATTGGCTGGCACGAGGCACGTATTCCAACGATCGCAACTTGTGTGCCTCGTGCGGGGTTCACCTGGGTGACGCAGAAGCTCAAAGGCGAGGTTTCCGTGCCGCTCGTAACAACCAACCGCATTAACATGCCCTCTGTCGCGGAGAGAGTACTTGCTGAGGGGCACGCTGACATGGTCTCGATGGCCCGTCCGTTCCTTGCGGACCCTTTCTTTGTTCGCAAGGCTGAAGAAGACAAGGAAGACGAGATCAATACGTGCATCGCGTGCAACCAGGCCTGCCTGGACCACACTTTCCGCGCCATTTCTGCGTCGTGCCTCGTGAACCCTTTTGCAGGGCGCGAGACGGAGTTCATCAAGAAACCGACGGACACAGTGCAGCGCATTGCTGTCGTTGGTTCGGGGCCCGCAGGGCTCGCGGCATCGACCATTGCAGCGTCGCGCGGGCACAAGGTCGCCCCCAGGTCCCCGCAGGCATTGCCCTTACCTAGTCCTGATGATTGACTCTGCAAGCACGGGCAGGTCACTCTTTACGACTCCGCGGACAAGATTGGCGGACAATTCAACATGGCCAAACTCGTCCCTGGCAAGGAGGAGTTTGAAGAAACACTCCGATACTTTCGCAAGCAGATCGAGCTGACAGGCGTGAACCTCATGCTGAACACGCGCGTGACCGCCAAGGACCTGATTTCTCAAGGCTACGACAACGTGTTGCTCGCAACAGGCGTCACCCCGCGCAAGGTTTCCTTCCCGGGCGCAGACCACCCCAAGGTGTTGAACTACATCGATGTGCTGCGCGACGGTAAGGACCCTGGAGCGAAGGTTGCCATAATCGGAGCAGGCGGCATTGGATTCGACGTCGCAGAGTGAGTTTCACCACCCCGCTGCACCCCCCTGGACATCGACGGCGGACGATTCTCCCAGTCAACCTGCTTGTATCTCACTATGTTCTTTCGCGTAGGTTCATCACTCACGCCCACGGCCAGCCGTCTTCGTCTCTCTCTGTTGAGGCCTTTGCCAAAGAGTGGGGCATCGATACCTCTAACAAAGTCCGGGGCGGCGTTGCCGGACAGGTGCGCCCCTCGACCATTTCCTCTCCGCGCTCGTGCACCTCAAGGACCTGGACGTCTCGTGCCCCAAAAGCGAAGTAGGTGTGGTTCGAATGCAGTCAAGACTCTTATTTTGCCGCTGACCCCTCGCGCGCCCGCGTGCGCAGGCGCCAATGAAGCCGACGCTCGGGCCACGCAAGGCGGTCTACCTCTTGCAGCGGAAGACCACAACCCTCGGAAAGGGTCTCGGGAAGACGACCGGGTGGATTCACCGCACAGTTCTCAGGAACAAAGGCGTCATCAGCATGCCTGGTGCGTCCTACGACAAAGTCGACGATGCGGGCCTGCATGTAACTCTCACCGCAAAGGATGGATCCAAAACGCAACAGGTCCTTGACGTCGACTCGGTCGTCATCTGCGCTGGGCAGGCGTGCCATCCCCCCCTTCCCTCCGCCCCCGTTTTCTCTACGCGCACACCTCGCTGCCAACTTGTTGCACCCTCCCCCTCCACCTCTCAACCCCCTCTGTCCTGTCGTCGCACCTTCGCGCTCCCAGGCACTGTCCCTCACCGGCCTGCATCCGCTCGGACCTTGGCAGGAGCCCCTGCGCGAGCTCGAGGGCGAGCTGGCAGCGGCAGGCGTGAAGGTGCACCTCATCGGCGGCGCTGATGAGGCCTCGGAGCTCGATGCGAAACGCGCAATCGGTCTGTTTCCCGCCGACCCTCCCCCAGGGAGCTCAAGCTCGCCCCTGGCCACCTGCGCCGCCGCGCCCCGCGCCATGAGACGTCTCATGGCTGCTGCTCGGCGTAGACCAAGCGACGCAACTTGCCATCAAGATCGAGTCCGTCTCGGGGCGGCTCAAGTACAATGCGCCGAGTTCGATGCAGAACGTTCTCATGGGCATGATGGGAAAGGCTTGAGTGAGCACCCAACGATCGAAACAAGAAGGCCCCGGAGGGCGCCCGGGCCTGCGTGGAGATAGAAACGCCTCGCAGCGGGCAGAATGGCCGGCAGCGGGTCAGGTTTCAACGATGTTTAAAGCACCTCTGCCCCGCGCGACGCGGCGCGGCCGCGCACTTCGCAACGCGGCTCTTGTGCGCGGCGCAGCCCCACCCTCTCGGCAGCCATGCCACCCACGCGCACCTCGCGGGCGCGCGCCCGCTCTCCTATCGGGTCCGTGGTCCCCGGCGCGACCTTTTCCACGGTTCCTTCTCTCGCCGCTGCAGGTACTTCCTCGTCTGCGTCGCCCCGGTCGCCGCGTCCTTCTGCTTCTGCTCGGTCCGCTTCTTCAGCAGATCCGCACCCGCGGTCTCGCCGGTGTTGGAGTCACGCAGCGTGACGCTGACAGGAGTGCCGTGCAGTCCAAAGCGCGAACGAAGGTTGTTGCTGCGCAAGCATTGGCGTGAGCGGCGGCGAGGGGTCGAAACTCCGCAGGGTCTCCGGGCGGAGTGACGCAGAAAGAGGGCGTGTCTCAGTGGCAAGAGCGTTGGCGGCGGTGGGTGGGGCTGGTCACGTTAGAAAGTTCAGGTAACCGTCGGTGGCCTTTGCCGCGCGGGTGCAAGTGAAGACAAAGAATGGCGGGCCAGCGTCCACCTGTCGTCAGACAGCGTCACCTCAACCATGTACACAGTGGAAAGCGTCCAGGGGGTTGAGTTGAAAAGGCGCGCACCTGACGTGCAAACTTGAGATTGGGATGCTGAGCGGAGGTCATCTTGCCGATACGCTTCACATCAGTCAGTAGCCGCATGACTTCCTGCGTTGTCTGGGAAGCGCGCCATATTGCATGCGCCTTCAGAACCTCATCCATCAACTGTGTCACGCCACGATTCTCTGCTGCAGAGAGGAACACCGCAGTGACTTGTCCAAAGTCCGGGAACTTATTGGCCATGTGGTTCGGTGCAGACTCCTCGAGCTGCCGACGCTCTTTTGGAGTGAGCAAGTCTGCTTTGTTCACGCCCACGACAAGTCCCTTGCCTTCCTTGTGCACCGCTGCTGCGATGGTAAGATCCTGCATCGTCACCAGTTCATGTACGTCCGATGCGTCGAGTAGGAGCACCGCCACATCCGCGGTGCGCACCCGCTTGAGAGTGGTCTGCGAACCCCAACTGTCAGCACTGCTGGACAAGCTCCATGCTCATCAGAGTGTCAGTAATCGGTGTGGTACACAGCCGCGGCATTTGCACGCTGGCATGTGCGGGTGAGCACCTCTGATACGGCAATATCAATGGGATCTGCGGATTTGAACTGTTTGAGCTTCCGGCGCAATCCCGCAGAGTCGGTTAAGTCCAGTGCCTTGTCTTTGAACGCAACATTCACTGTCACCGGGTCGCGCGTGATTCCTGCGCGACCCCGCACCGGCGTGAGCAAGCCCACCAGGCCAAGCAGGCTTGGACAGATCACACTGGTTGGGAGGATTTCCTGGCTCAGGCCCGACGAGGACACGTTGCGGCTTACTCGGATCGCCGCCTGTATACAGGGCATTCACCAGCGTCGACTTGCCGACGTTTGGTCGCCCAAGCACGATCACTCTGCAGTCCGACCGTGGGGGAACTACAGTTCCTTCATCCTCAGCACCGGGTTCTTGCTCTGCGACGTCATTTTCTGCGTCCGTTACTGGCACCGGCCGTGTGACGAGTGCACCGCTCTGCTCTCGCGCAGCGACAAATGTGCGAGCCGCGCGAGCCAGCCTGCCACGCGAGATCTCCTCGAGCGGAAGCAGCTGGGCGACGAGCGGACCAAAGCCCATGTTGGATACGACTGATATGTACAAAGGTTCCCCAAGCCCCATCTTGCGTACATCTCCGGGCTCAAGCTCGCTTACATTACCTGCGGTACCGCGTTGCAGCAATGATATGTTCAGAGACTGATTTCGCGCATCAAAGCGCCTGCTCGGTAGTGCACGCAGAGGGTGCCGACCTTCGCTTTTGTTTGCAATGAGCAGTGCTGGGCGCGCTTGTTTGTTGATCCAGCGCGCGAACTGTATGTCAAGCGGGGTAATCCCTGCACGGGCGTCTACGAGAAAGGCTACAAGATCGGAGTCCTGTAGAACAGAGTCCGGAGTTAAAACACGCTCTCACTCTTGTCTCGACTGAACATTAGCACTGATTTCAGGGTCGCCCCGGCACAGAGCAGCAAAACCAGATGAGCAGTCTCACCTGGACGACGCGGGTAGTGTGTTCAAGAGCCTCTGTGAGAAGGTGCGTTGGCCACCGCCCGATTCCGCTAGCTGCGATGTGCGGCCCCACCTGCTCTTTCGGGTAAATGCTTTAGCACCCCGAGTTTTTGCTGGTTTGCCGCATTGTGGGAATGGGTTGTCGCGACCTTGTGCACATTTTGATCCTCTCCCTGCATGTCAAGTCCGTCGTCAAGCCCAGCTGTGTCCGTGACCTGCATCGGCGCAACAACTCAGCGGGTGCCACATACCAAAGCCAAACCCACAAGGTTTGTCGTCGCAAGGCGACCGTTTGGGTTCGAGTCTGAACTCTGGCTCAGATGTGGGGTAACAACGCTGCAATACCTGAAATGTTATGCCGCCAAATTGTGCCTCTCCATGGATGCAATCCCGCGTGACTCCTGGCTTGTCGTAGACAAGCGCCTTCTCCCCCCCGACGAGTCGATTAAAGAGCGAGGACTTGCCTACATTTGGTCTGCCCACGATCGCAACTTTGAAGCCCCGCCAGTAGATTGCACTTTCTACGAATTTGCGTTGCTTGCTGCCAGCGGATCTCAACCACCCAGACCCCGCACTGGCCAAGATGCGCATCTGGGCCATCTGGGATCCTGAAAACCGTGAACTCTGGCTCGTTGTACACGGAATCAATAAATAATAATTCTCGATTTCAAGAACATATCCGGCCAGCAAGCGCAGCGCGCGCACATAGACCTAGGTGCCCCAACATGGGGGAAGGCAACGGAACAGATCCAACTCCGGTTCTTGAGGGTGACTTGGTCGTCGAGGGGGCATTCAATCGCCTGTAAGCAACCTTTCCCGATGCCATCTTGGCACGAACAGTTGCCAAAAGGGCCCACACCGGCTGCAAACCTCTCTGCTTTTTGGGGCAATCCCGGGTGCCGAGGCATGCCGGTAATATGTGCCAGACATGGCCTGTAGCACGAGCGAAAGGGGCCTTTGCGTGAGCCTGCGATTCGGGGCTGCGGTCTTCCGCTGTGTGCGCCTACTGAGTTCCCGGATCCGGTCGGGCCCGCAGGCGTGAGGAGAATGAGGTGCTGGCCGGGGAGTTGATTGAAAGTTTGAAAGCTGAAGCGCACACCCTCGTCGAATCTGTGATCGAGGAGCAAGCGCGCCGTGTGTGGCACGAGTTCAATGGCAGCGAGCAAAAAGGTCTGCTGTTGTTCCTTGTGCACGTCCTTGATCGTCGATCCGCGGTTGTGAGGACTGAAACATCATGACGTGGATCAGTGTTGCGCTCTCTTTTAGACATATAATTAACGCCATGCTGTCTGCGCACAGGATTGAATGGTGCCGCAAAAGACACTCGCTACATAGGAGTGGCTGCGGATGAGGCTCGTGCGCAAAACCGGGATGAGGGGATTCGGCATTCCGACGCCGGAAGTAGACCTGCCGACCAGCGGAGCCACAGCAACGGACGTCATCGTAGCAGATCGCGTGAACGGCACCGTCGGGCGTCAGACGATCGCAGACTCAGCAACGGGTCTGAGCGCCGACACAGCTGGGATGGTTCGCCCAGAGACCGTCATCGAAGCGAGTCGTCATCGAATCGGCGGCACTCGCGCAGCCGTTCGCGCTCTCACGGCCACGGACGGCACGGCCATGCAAGACATTCCAGTGGGCGGATGAGCAGGTCGCGTAAGGGGAGCCGCTCGGCAAGCAGGCGGCACCGGCTGCGACGCAGCCACAGCCGCAGCCGCAGCCGAGACCGCGGCCGTGGCCGAGGCAGCAGCCGAGGCCGAGACCGCAGCCGGAAGCGCAGCCGTAGCCGTAGCCGCAGCCGCAGAGTTCACAGGGGTAGAGAAAGGGGCAGTGACAGACGAAGGAGCCGAAGCACCAGTGGCCGCAGAGATAGGAGCCGAAGTGGAGATCGGTCCCGGGGTAGCCGAGAAAGGAAAAAATGAAGCCGGAGCGATACGCTTTGTAATTCGGGTAGGCGATGACGGCAGATGTTATTCGCAGTGCTCTCTTCGGTTTGGTGGAACGTTTGCGACCGGATCGAGTTTTCAATGAACAGCAGTGCGGCGCGTTGCTCCTAAAAAGAGCGCAACAGACACCACTGCACGCTGGAAGCTAGCAGTCGTTTGCTCGTACTGTGCAGGTCTGCCTGCACTGCAGCACACTCACAGTATCAACCCTGCACTGGAACAGCTCCCCCCTCCCCGTCGACCTCCATCTTCTCGGCTCCATTTGCAGTCGCTGGCGACATTCTCCCACTCACACCAGCTAAATCACTCGCTCCGGCAACAATCCCTTCCTTCGCCCCACCCACTCTGTCGCCTGCTGACTCGGAAGGTTCTCTAGCCTCGTGACCCCCCGAACCTGCGGCGGCAAAAAGGGTGTGAGGATCCTGTGCATGACATGAATCAGAATGAACCATGCGGGCTTTGGAGTCATCACCAGCCGGAACATCATGCATTTGGCTGTCCCTGTCGTCGGCAGCTGCATCATTTTCACCAGTACCGTGACTTTCCATTTTAATCGGCTTGCGCTCCCCAACAACAAGGACCTCGTTGGGGTCCACGGCCCCGCGAGGCAGCTCTGGGATGATGGTCGTGACAGAGAGAAGCTGCAGGTGGAATCGCCCAGTCAGATGCGGGTTCCAGCCTACACTCGACATGCTAAAAACCTGTTTGCACACGTGAGATTGCTTGGGCCTTGGGCAGGACACAAAACACATCGACTGCCCACTAGCGAGGCCGTTGATTTGGAGAGCGCACCTTATCGATAGCCCCCATGAGCTTACGCTGATTGCGATGATGCTTGTGCGGCGTGGAAAGTAGCTCGCACAATCGCTGCAGTGTAAATGGCGGCCTGCATCATGCGCGCGCCAGTCAACGTCTCGCTGCATGGGAAAGTTGCATCCTGTTCGCTGATATGTGCGCGGCCCGCGTTTCCTGTGGCATGAACACTAGGGGCACGGATGGGCGGGCTCACCCACGAAAGCTAGCCAAAAGTTCACATAGCCGATTACAGCTGTCATCGTAAGTCAGGTCACCCGGAAAGCCGCCCCCCCCCGCTCGGACCTCCTCCGCAGCGGTCTCGAGAACTGCCCGCAGTCGGGCCACTAGAACTTCCACAAAGCAACTCCACTTGTAGCTGCACAATACCACCCGATTGCCTATGCTCAGAAAACGTAGTCGATGCTATTTTGCTTCAGCAGCAACTGTGACAAAATGTTCTCAACTCCAGGTGCATGGCCGCCAAGGGTGCGCTTGTGAACCGAGCGCTGGCCGGCACTGGGTTTCAAGGTTCACCTCATGCAGCCCGTGTTTGCCACATGGCTAATCGCATTCAGCAATACCGCATTGATCTCCTCGCTCTCTGCGGCCACAAAACCTGCAAACCTCCCGTTCAGAGCTTGCCCGGAATGACTCAACTGCGCTACATGCAGGCGCGGCCAACCAACCACTGATACCGGACCCTGCCCCTGAGACACCCCCACCCTGAGGGATCCGGCAGATCGGCAAATCGCTTTCCTATAGAGGAATCGGATACGGGATATACTCTCAAGTGCCTCCTGCACTTGTAAGTGCGTGGTCATCCCGTGCGCTGCGCTGGGCCCGCTCACTACGCACCAGCGATTTACAGAAGTTGACTAATCAAGCCAGATTTGAAATTGTTTGTGAGAAGAGCATCTTCGAACTTGAGACCCGCATGACATCACGCATCGGGGGGACCGGGGACATTTCCTGGCAAGAATCTGCTCTGGGACTGTCAGCGAGGCACGCTCGCACGATGTCAAGATTCGGCATTCTGCCGGGTGGGACACCTGAGCGCAGAAACACTTTTGAGATCAGCGCAGAATCCTCTTCTTCCTCATTGTATCAGGAGCCACCACTTGGTGTGCTGCCGCAACAGGTTGGAGGGGATAGAGAAAAGGTATCGAGTGCTGCTACGAGTGCAATGCTTGCTGTGATCAAGGAGCAGGCTGCAGAGCTCAGCGAGTTGCGCAATGCTTCTGCCCAGAGGAGGGCCGATGAAGACAATGATCAAGTAGAGCGCACTGCGGCTCACAGCGCATTCGCTCTACGGATTGCTCGCGAGCGGCAGGATATGCTGGCAAAGCTTGACGCGACAGGAAGGCTGCTTGAGCGCCGGGAGGAGCAGCTGCTTGCGTTGGGGGCTGGCGAGCTCGTGAGCCACCAGAAGCCTTGCCTTGGGGGAGAAGTAGCAGAACTGCGGGAACAGGTGGCGCATCAAGCGGCGCGACTGCAGGAGGGCGAAGCCTATTCCCTTGCGCTTGAGACAGATGTGACCCGCCTCCGGGCTGCACTTGCAATGGCGCAGCGCGACCAGCATCCTTGTAGCGGGGCCGCTACGGCTCAGCAAAGCGAGGCAGCAGAGATTGCGCGGCTGAACGCGCGAGTGCGGGATCTTGAGCGAGAGGTGGAGGCAGTGGGGGCGGTCAGATGCAAGGCGTGCGACTCGCTCTCGGCGGAACTCGTGGAGTTGTCGCGCCTGGCGCTCCGCGCCCGTCTCGAGCTGGCCGGGCTCGGGCGTCTGGTCAGACAGGCCGCGACGCACGCCCCGCTCAGCATCGCGCCTCTCTTCTCCCGCCCGAGGGACCACAACCTCGAGGCTGGCGCGGCGTACAAGGACGGCGTGCGCGATCTCGAGGCGATCCTGGAGGACCTCGCGGGGCTGCGCAGCATCCTCACTGACGCGGTTGCAGAGAGGACCGCTGCGTGCGCGCAGCAGTGACGCGCGTGCGCGCGCGCTTCAGGGCAACAGCACGCTGTGTCGCGAGAAATTCAATTCAATGCACGTTGCGTTGCGCCCGTCGGCCCGTCATGCACTGGCGCGCCCGGGGCCTTCGAGGCCCAGCATCGCGCGCCGCGCGCCGCGCCAGGCAGGCGCGTTGAGGAGCGGATACTGGTCAGGCTGCTGCAGGGTGTAGACGCCCACCTCTTCCTGCCGAGGCGCCCCCGCACCTGAGCGCGGATACGCGGCGCGGCACTCGGGCCAGGGCGCGCGCGGGGCGGGGGGGCGCCTGCTTCATGCCGCACGCGAGCAGCTTGGCAAGTCGCCAGAGCCCCGTGCCCTCCTCCTCATCGATGTCGAGCAGCAGCCGCTTGGCCCACATCCACCTGCCTGGCGAGAGGCACAGGTCGAGCGCCGCGTCTGCGCAGTTCCGCGTCAGCTCGCAGAAGAGCGGCACCGCGGGTGGCGCGCCCTCGTCGATTCCCTCGAACCGCACGCGCACGCCAACCTCCACGTGGGCCCCGCTCGTGACCGCGCCAGGGGCCGGCGAGATTCCCAGCGCTGCCCAGCGCAGGAACTGCCACGCAGGGCATGTCCGTCCATCCTGCGGAGGCTCGCCACACCTCACTATCTGTCTCTGACATTCGGCAGTGGAACTGCGTCCGACTAGTACGGGGTGAGGGACGCGACGTGTCCACTTAGTACGAGGGGGGGGGGGGGGGGACGAGACTTCGCCACACTTCGCTTTTTTTCTCTGGGGCGCTGGTGGGGCGCCCAAGGCGCCTGCCGCGGGGGAGGCGCGGGGGCAGG
>Ga0115567_10003212_pt1 | contig 16146 bp, 10 predicted proteins | sample COGITO_mtgs_1204_2_FD_88679 | JGI IMG/M metagenome (GOLD analysis project Ga0115567, IMG submission 88679) | Pelagic marine microbial communities from North Sea - COGITO_mtgs_120412 | ecosystem: Environmental > Aquatic > Marine > Epipelagic | place: Germany:Helgoland, sampling site Kabeltonne... | reverse complement strand
CATATGCTATGCTTTCAGCGTAATTGTTGTAATATCAAAATAAACTTTCCGTCTTTTACGAAACCAATCACATTACTAAAGATGAAAAAAAACATACTCTTTTTTCTAGTACTTTGCAGCAGCCAACTAGTTACAACAGCCCAAGAGAACAAAAATTACGACTTTGAAATTGTAGAAAATGACTTTGCCAAATCCTGGGATATATTCGGGAATGGTGATCATGCTGTTACCTTAGTTTCTAATAAGTCGCAAAGTGGAAAAAACGCAATCCTCATTTCTTCGGAAGATGCTAAAGATTCTTTTAAAGCTATCGGTTTTACTATTCCTTCCACATTTGGCGGAAAGAAAATCAAGCTAACAGGCTATGTGAAAGCAGAAAACATTACCGGTTCAGGTGGCTTATGGATGCGGATCGACCCACAGTTAGGTTTTGATAATATGTTAAACCGCCCCATTAAAGGCACGACAGACTGGACAAAATATGAGGTGGAACTAGACCTAAAAGCAGGACAAGCCCAACAAATCGTAGTGGGCGGTTTACTCTCTGGAGCTGGTAAGATGTGGATAGATAACCTAGAAGTTACCGTAGATGGAAAACCGATTGAAAAAGCTGCTCCTAAAAAACTAGACGAGGCACAAAAAGATAAGGAGTTTGACAACGGTTCTTCTATTTCACTTTTAAATCTTACGCAACAACAAGTTGAAAATGCAACCATTCTTGGGAAGGTTTGGGGTTTTCTGAAATATCACCACCCAGAGATCGCTTCAGGAAATTACAATTGGGATTACGAACTTTTTAGGGTGATGGAGCCCATTATTCTTGCTGAAAATGCGTCAGAAAGAGATTTCAAAATTCTAGAATGGATTAACAACTATGGAGCTATAAAACCCTGTAAAAAATGTAAAGAAACAGCTCCTGATGCTGTCGTTAAACCCGATCATCGTTGGATGAATTCAGCGACTCTTTCAGAAGCACTTCAAAAGAAACTCCAGTATATCTACAATAATAGACATCAAGGCAAGCAATATTATATAGGTGAATTTTCTGGTGTTGGCAATCCAGAATTTAAAAACGAAAACAGTTATACCAGCATGCCCTATCCCGACAGTGGATTTAGATTGTTGACCCTTTACAGGCTATGGAACAGTGTACACTATTTTTCTCCAAATCGCGAAATTACAGACAAAGACTGGGATATGGTGCTCAAAGAATACGTTCCTGAATTTGTGGGTGCAACAAATGAGTTAGAATTTGAACTCGCCTCTATAGAACTTATTGGAGAAATGAAAGACACCCATTCTAACCTTTGGGCAGGGGCCAATAAGTTTTCTGAAATGAAAGGAAATAAATACCCTCCCGTTCACCTTAGGTTCATCGACGAGCAATTGGTCGTGACCGATTTTTATAATCCCGAAATGAAAGCTAATATTCCCTTAGCCGAAGGCGATGTCATTCTCGAAATTGATGGAGTGAAAGTTTCAGAAATCGTGAAAGAAAAACTACGCTACTATCCTGCTTCCAATAGGCCGTCGCAACTAAGAGATTTATCGGGTGATATTTTACGCTCTAACAAAAGCGAGCTACTAGTAAAGACCCTTAAAAATAACAAGCCCGTTGACTTGGTCCTACCCTTGTTTAAAAGAGATCAACTTAACATTTACAATTGGTATCCGCAACCTGAAGGGAAATCTTATAGAAAATTAGAAGGCAACATCGGCTACATCACCTTGGCTAATATTACAGAGGAGGACCCAAAGGAAATTGTTAAGGAATTCATTAATTGCAAAGGGCTCATTATTGATATTCGCAATTATCCTTCTGCTTTCATGCCTTTTGCCCTGGGACAGTTTATTGCACCCAAAGGAACCGAATTTGTAAAATTCACTACACTCAACACAGATAATCCCGGTGAATTTACCTTTGGCAAACCGCTCTCGATAGGTGCAGGAAATAGTGTAAAAAAGAAGTTTGAAGGTCCCGTAGTTGTTTTGGTCAATGAATTAAGCCAAAGTCAAGCCGAATACACCGCCATGGCATTTCGGGCAGCACCTAACACCACGGTTATAGGAAGTACCACAGCGGGTGCAGACGGCAATGTTTCTGCGATACCACTACCGGGAGGAATGCGCACTATGATTAGCGGTATAGGCGTTTATTATCCAGACGGCTCCCCAACGCAACGCGTTGGTATTGTTCCAGATATTCAAGTTTTACCTACCATTGACGGCATTAAGGAAGGGCGTGATGAACTACTGGACAAGGCAATTGAAATCATTAATAACTATGAATAACCTAGCATTGATTAAAATTTCGTAGCTTTAAAGACTCTCTCCCCTGATTAAAAATTACGAAAATGCTTAAAAGAATACATCTAGAACACATCCTTTTTCTGGATATTGAAACCGTGCCCCAATTTTCCGATTACAATGACTTGGAAGATTCTACAAAATTGCTTTGGGAACAGAAAACGCAGTACCAGCGCAAAGATGAATTTACTCCCGAGCAGTTTTATGACCGTGCAGGAATTTGGGCAGAGTTTGGAAAGATTGTTTGTATTTCTGTCGGGTATTTTAAGATGCAAGGCGACATTCGTAATTTTCGGGTGACGAGCTTTCACGGGGAAGAAGTTTCAATTTTAAAAGAATTTAAAACACTGCTGCAAACGCATTTCAACAAGTCTCAACATTTGCTTTGTGCACATAACGGCAAGGAATTCGATTTTCCTTACATCGCACGAAGAATGATTATACATGGCATTGAACTTCCGTTTAAATTGAATCTCTTCGGAAAAAAACCTTGGGAGGTTCCTCATTTAGACACGCTCGAATTATGGAAATTTGGTGATTACAAAACATTCACTTCGCTTAAATTAATGGCACACGTGCTCGGGATACCATCGCCAAAGGATGATATAGACGGAAGCCAAGTACGGGATGTCTATTATGAAGAAAATGATATTGATCGCATTGTAATTTATTGTGAAAAAGATACCATAACGGTAGCACAAATTTTACTACGCCTCAGAAACGAATCGCTTCTCACTGAAGATGAAATTCTTTCGGTTTAAAAAGAGAGCCTATAGCTTAATCCCCCTTTGAAGGGTGTTAGGGGGATGTTTGAGCTCATTCTTTTTTAAAGTTATGTCCCGCCCTAAAACAAGTTAAATTTGTGTCAACCTATTTTAGGACGATTCAATCAATAGTTATTCTTTGACTAGCCTTTTAATAATCTGCCCACCTGCTCCTTTAATAATTACAATATAGTTAGCGCTCTGTAACGTTGAGATGTTAATGGTCGCTTCAGTACCAGTCCTTCCTATATCGTGTGTTGCAACAATTCTACCTGTCATATCGTAAACAATTATCGCTTCAAGCGTTATAGATTGCGGGTTGCTAATTGTAATCACATCATTTGCCGGGTTAGGGAATATACCAACCGTCGATAAATCTGTTGCTATCTCATCTACTCCAAGGATTCTTTCCACTGTTACAGTGGAAGTACAAGTAGAAACGTTTCCATTCGCGTCAGTCACTGTTAAGGTTACTGTATTTGATCCCAAATCGTCACACGTAAATGTGCTCTTGGATAAAGCGAGAGAGGCAATTCCACACGTGTCGTTCGAACCGTTATCAATATCCGCAGCCGTGATTGTAGTAGTACAACTTGCATCAAGTTGGACTGTGATGTCTTGACAAATAGCATTAGGTAAAACCGCTTCTTCTACTGTAACTGTTGAAGTACAGGTCGCTGAATTACCATTTACATCGGTTGCAGTTAATGTCACTGAATTTACGCCAGTGTTACTACAATTAAATGTTGTTTGAGAAACAGAAAGTGTTATGGAATCGCCCGTACTACCATCGTCAATATCAGCAGCAGCAATAGTGGCATTCCCAGTTGCATCAAGTTGAACCGTAATGTCCTGGCAAACGGCGATTGGTGCTCCATTTTCTTCTACCGTTACGATAGCTGTACATGTAGCTACATTTCCGTTAACATCGGTTGCGGTAAGTGTTACTGTATTTTCGCCAACATTGGTAGAATCAAAAGTATTTGGTGCAACAGACAGCGAAGCGATTCCGCAGTTATCATTTGAACCAGTATCGATATCTGCCGTGGTAATTGCAGCGTTTCCACTAGCATCAAGTTCTACTGTGAAGTCTTGACAGATAGTATTAGGAAGAATGCTATCTCCAATAGTTACAGTCGCTGTACAGGTATCTGTTTGACCCACACTATCCATCACTGTAAGCGTTACTGTATTGGCTCCAACATCTGCACATGTAAAGCTACTGGGGTTTATAGATAAAGTCACTGGTCCTTCTGGATCACTTGAGCCACCATCGACATCTGCAGGAACAATAGTTGCATTTCCTGCTGAGTCTAATTGTGCTGTAAAATCTTGACATACTGCAGTTGGAAAAGCATCAGGAAGGTTTAATTCAAGATCATACATCTGAGAATTATTAATTGATGCACCTTGCTGCCTAATTCTAACGTAATAAATTCCCGCAGTCGGGAGCGTAACATCTGTTACATTTTCAGCAACTCCAGGACCATTGGAAGCGCTCGTAGCCAAAACAGTTACACCATCTATGCCCAATACATCCAACCTTAAGTCAGCAACAGTAAGCGCATTGAATGGAGTGCCCGAACTACAAGTACCAGTGGTAGGATTCTGTTCTCCATCTAAATAAGTTGTACCTGTTGGAGTGAGCTCTGCTGATAGAGTCGCTGGTCCGTCTAGAATAAAAGAAAAATAGTCTATATCACCATTATCATCTATACTTCGCTGAACTTTTGAGTAGGAAGTAGGAGGAGCACTATTTCCTAATAACGTGGCTGTGGCAGGAGAATCATTTCCGCCATCTGGATCTCCATAATGTCTATTTGAAGCTAAAATATCATCTTCTTGTGGTCCTTGAAAGGCAAAAGATATAAAGGGTTCCATTAATTTGGTTTGATTGGTGGGACATACATGTGCTATACCAAGACCGTGACCAATTTCATGTGTTAATACATTTATAGTACCAAGACCAGGATTATTGCTATAGAAACTATCCGCTGTATCAATAATCATATCGCCATTGTTTGGAAAATAATTACACGCAAGAACATTGCTGTTCCCATCTATTGGGTGACCAGATATACGCATATCTCCTCGTACTCCCATAATTCCAGAATTTGAAGAAAGCGCAACCGTACTACCATCATCATTAGGCTCATAAACAAAATTTAATCCGCTTACATTAGACCAAGAGTTAAACATATCAACAAATACATCATGCCATGGTGCGGTCGTAAAATCTCCCGCTGTCGTTGGAGGTCCATATATGCCATTAAAAAAGGCAATGAAATTACTATTACCGCCAATGTCAGGAACCTGACAACCTCCGTTACCAATGGGTGTGCCGTCTGGCACGTAACTCCAAGTCAATACAGTGAAATCTCCTTGTTGGAGACTTCCTCCGCTTGTTGCTGTTGACGTCCAGCGACCGCCTAAATTAAATCTAGAGTTTTGCCCTTCTCCAGGAAGACCCAGACTATTTTGAAGAGTGCTTTTATTGTTATAAAATGCTTCTACAACTTCTGGGTCTGTATCTGGAGCAAAACAAGTTGCTGGCCCATTGATAAAAGCTTGCTTAAGAGATTTTTCTAAATGTGGCTCTATTAAGGAGAAAGCGGCAGTTTTAATCATTTCGCGGGCCTCTTCTATAGAAGTTTGTTGCTTTGAGAGATCCTCATTTTGTACTGTTGGATTCTGGGCATACGTGCTAAAAGTTGCTACGAATAGCAACAATGAGAAAGTGATTTTTTTCATGATAAGTAGGTTAATTTGGGGATTAAAAAATTGTATTGATTTGAAAGAGTGGGCAATATACGAATAACTACCTATTTACAAAAACCTCTTTTCAAAAGAAGGTAAAACGTTTTACAAAAGCAGCTTAACGATTAAACATTGATTTAAGTAGGTGAAAAAAGGTGCCAATCGAAACAGATACAATACCTTATAAAGAAAAAGCCCAATCTAATAATAGATCGGGCTTTAAGCTCCTCTTCTTGGGCTCGAACCAAGGACCCTCTGATTAACAGTCAGATGCTCTAACCAACTGAGCTAAAGAGGAATGTTCTTATAGAACTACAAAAAGTATTCCTTTTTGCGGATGCAAATATACCTAATTTTTGAATTCTTCAAAAAAAAAATGTCTTTATTTTCAATATTTCCATTTCAGTATAAAAAACAGTCCCCACTCTGTTTTTTAGACTAGAACGGGAACTATACCTAAAAAACGCATTCAACTTATTGGCTAATTATTAGTTTTTTAGTGATGGGTGTACTTATCTCTTTACTAAATATACGCACCATATAAACCCCGGAAGCCAAAATTGATACATCAAGGGCTGCAGATGTTGTATTAACTTCAGCAGTAAAAATGCGTGCTCCGAGCACATTGTATATTTCGATAGCTGAAATTTCGGTAGTTGCAGAGGTTATATTAAGAACTGCTCCTTCTTTTACTGGGTTAGGAAATAGTGTAATCGAATCACCCAACGCATTTTCTTGAACACCCAAAGCGTTATCAAGTGCTGCAAAGGCATTTAGACGGCCGTAACCGTAATAATTATCAAATCCTGGAGTATCTTCTGAAGGATCACCGGTTTGATCATCTGCGGTTTCTCTTAAAATAGAACGTATCTCTGCCGGTGTTAACGATGGATCTTTAGACATTAATAATGAAGCAACACCTACTACATGCGGAGTAGCCTGAGAAGTTCCACCCCAATAGATATTGTAATTTGTATCTGAAGTATGTGTAATGTTATAGGTATAATTACCTGGCGCTATTAAATCTATATGCGGACCAAAGTTACTCCCACTATTGGGATTCCAATAAAACGGAGATGACCTCTCACCATCAGGATCGATAGAACCTACGGCGATTGCTTCTGGATAAGCGGCTGGATAATAAGGAACGTCGTTATCAAAATTCAACATCGCTGCTACCAGCACTACTCCTTGACTAGCGGCATATTCTATGGCTTCTTGCAATGGCAAGAAAGCTCCACCTCCCCAAGACATATTTAAAATATCCGCGCCATTGTCTACAGCATAATAAATGGCATCTACTGCCCATGCACCATCGGTATATGCATTTTGATTGTTCAACATTTTTATGTTCATCACTTTACTGTTCCAATTGATCCCAGAATAAGCGGTCCCATTATTAGAGTTGCTAGCAATAATCCCAATAATATTCGTTCCATGGCCTACATCGTCTGTTGGATTGTTATCATTATATGCAAAATCCCAACCATTGATATCATCTACATAACCATTTCCATCGGTATCGGTTCCATCGGCAACCTCAGCTGTATTTGTCCATAACCTGCCTGAAAGCTCTGGATGATTCACACGTGCTCCAGAATCTAAAACGGCAATGAGCAAATTGGGGTCTCCTTTTTCAATGTCCCATGCTTGCTCCATTTTTATATCTGCTCCTGCTTCAGCAGGTGCCAAAGGGAAACTTCCGTCGTTCTTCATCCCCCATTGTCTTGCAAACAAGGCATCATTGGGAGTCGTTTCCAATACTTCAAATTGTTGACCACCAGCAGCACCTCCTTGATTTAGGACAACGTATTCAAACAGCCCTGTTTGTTGATAGCTTTCTATTACTTGTTTAATGTCTTCTTCTTCTTGAAGATAGACCACGTAGGTATTTTGAAGTTTGCGATTGCCTGACAATTTAATTTCTTTTACAGGATATTGCGACTGCACTTGCTGAAGTGCAGGAATTTCAAATTTTTCTGAAATAGATCGCTGTGTATCGTTGTATTGAGGTTTCAGCTTTAAAAAAAGGCTTGTTTTAGAATAGTTTGCTTCTCCTTGTGCAAATAGGATCGCCGGAAGCAAGAGCAGGATAAAAAATAGTTTTGATTTCATGATGTAGTGTTTTTTAAGTTGTACTTCTTTGGGTTACATCGAAGCAACTTCAAAATGTCATCATTCCTTTCAAAAAAAAACACCTTAGCGATTAACTAAGGTGTTTTTAAAATTTTTATTGAACGCTACTACGATCCAAAAAGCCAGCGGTAAATATCATTTCCGTTGGCGAATAAAACCAATGCAATCAATAAGAAAAAGCCTACCATTTGAGCAATCTCCATAAATTTATCATTGGGCTTTCTTCCTGAAACCATTTCATACAGCAAGAACATTACATGCCCACCGTCTAATGCGGGGATTGGTAAAATATTCATGAATGCTAAGATGATTGATATAAGTGCCGTGGTCTGCCAAAAGCTCGGCCAGTTCCACGTGTCTGGAAACAAATTACCAATTGCTCCAAATCCACCTACTTGTGTTGCTCCTTTTGCTGTAAACACATATTTAAACTGGGTCACATAATCCTTTAAAATTGAATAGCCGTACCCTACTCCTCCCGTGATACTCTCACCAAAACTGTACTCGATTGTTCTAAAATTGGATGCAATATTCACTCCTATTAACCCTTTTTCGGTAGGTTTAACTGTCATTGTTTTACTAACCCCATTTCTATTCACCGTAACCGTATTTTCTACAGTTCCGTTTTCCTTAATGTTTTCGCTTATGTCTTTCTGAAATTCGTGCCAATAGGTAACATCATTGCCATTAACAGCAGTAATAACATCCCCTTTTTTAAATCCGGCTGCAGCGGCTGGATAGTCTGCCACAACGGTATCGATAATTGGCTTTCTAATTTCTGCAAAAGGATATAAGATATCTTTTTTAAACATCTCGGTTCCTATATCTTCTGGCATAGCAATAGTTTCTTCTGCCCCATCCCTATGCTTTACTGTAATGCTTTCCACGTCCCTCAAAAAGAGATGCTTGTTAATATCTGTAACGTCTTCAAAAGGAGCTCCATTTACCTGAAGTATTTGGTCACCATCTCTAAAACCGAATTCTTTAAACGACTCTTCAACCGCAAATCCTTCTGGCAATTCTTCATTTGTAGTGATATCTCTTCCGTAGAAAAATAAAATCATGGCGTAAATAAGAAACCCTACAATAATATTTACAGTCACACCTCCTAACATGATAATTAAACGTTGCCAAGCGGGTTTGCTTCTAAACTCCCATGGTTGCGGCGGTTGTGCCATCTGCTCTTTATCCATGCTCTCGTCTATCATCCCACTAATCTTGACATAGCCGCCTAACGGCAACCAACCAATACCGTAGGTAGTTTCGCCTATTTTCTTTTTAAAAAGCGCAAACTTCACATCAAAAAACAAGAAAAATTTCTCTACTCGAGTTTTAAATAACTTAGCGGGAATAAAGTGCCCCAATTCGTGGAGCACGATTAATATAGATAAGCTTAATAAAAGCTGAATTGCCTTAACTGCAAATGGACTCATAGTTTTTTCCTAAAATTAACGCACAAAAATAACCTATTCTACTTCGTAAAAAAAATATTGCTGCGCTTACTCACAACTCTCTAAAACATTTAACGACATCGCTTCGTTAAATCGCTTTTTGAGCCTTATTTTTGTATAAAATAAGCGCAACAAATATGCTTCAGTTCTTCGCTAAATACAAATACTTTGCCATTGTTCTATTGATACTTTCGGGTATCATCATTTCGGTTATCTATACTATTTTAAAACCTGTGCGCGTCTTGCCCATTTTTGAACCAAATTCGGTCAATGCAGAATTGGTGGATAGTACCATTCGATATGTGAAGAAATACCACACCATCGGGGATTTTGAGTTGACAAATCAGAATGGAAAAACCATCACACAAGCAGATTATAAGGATAAAATATATGTAGCCGATTTCTTTTTCACCACCTGCCAAACAATTTGTCCTGTCATGACAGACCATATGGTTGAAATACAGGAAAAACTGAAAAAAGACAACGAAGTCCTATTGCTATCTCACACCGTAACACCAGAAATAGATACCGTTGCACAACTGAAAAGATACGCTCAAAAAAAAGGGGTAAACGACGCCAAGTGGAACTTAGTAACAGGCGATAAAAAAGAAATCTATAACCTGGCGCGTAAATCATACCTGGCTGCTAAAGAGACTGAAAATCCCTACGATCTGGTGCATACCGAAAATTTTGTGCTTGTTGATAAGAAGAAACGTATTCGAGGTTTTTATGACGGCACCGACTCCGAATCTATCGACCAACTACTCGAAGATATCAAGGTTTTAAAAAAGGAAGAGTAATTTTCTTCTGAAGTATTACGAAATCAACTTTACTACATCTTTGGCGAAATAACTGGCAATAATGTTGGCGCCCGCTCTTTTTATCGCGGTTACTTGTTCCATCATTACAGCATCATGGTCTAGCCACCCTCTTTCGGCAGCAGCCTTTAACATGGCATATTCACCACTTACTTGATATACGGCCACAGGAACTGCTACCGCTTCCCGAATATCACGTACAATATCAAGATAGCAAAGCCCTGGTTTTACCATCACAATGTCTGCTCCTTCCTCGATATCCATCAAGGTTTCTTTGACTGCTTCGGCACGATTGGCAGGATCCATTTGGTACGATTGCTTGTCTTTAGGTATATCTTGAACATCCACTGGAGCACTATCTAACGCATCTCTAAAAGGACCATAAAAAGCCGATGCATATTTCGCACTGTAGCTCATAATTCCCGCATCATGAAAACCTTCGTCTTCTAGTAAGCTTCGTATTTCAAAAATGCGACCATCCATCATATCACTGGGGGCGACAAAATCGGCTCCCGCCTTGACATGGCTTAGTGACATCTCGGCCAGCACCATATTGGTGTCGTCGTTTACAATTTTTCCTTCGGAAACAATCCCGTCATGCCCAAAACTGGAATACGGATCCATGGCTACATCTGTCATCACTAGCATTTCTGGACACGCCTCTTTAACCGTTTTTATGGCACGCTGCATCAGTCCGTCAGGATTTAGGGCTTCTGTACCGTTATTATCTTTTAGATTTTCGGGCACTTTTACAAAAAGCAAGACGCTTTTTAATCCGAGTTTCCAGAGTTCTTTTGCTTCCGTAGCCAACAAATCGAGACTGAACCTATAATAATTGGGCATCGATGCGATTTCATCTTTTATCCCTTTTCCTTCTACCACAAAAAGCGGTACTAGAAAATCATCTGGCGAGATAATTGTTTCTCTAACCATACTTCGTATGGCTTCATTCTGTCTTAATCTTCGGTTTCTTCGCAGTGGGTACATAAAAATGATTATTTTTAAGGCTACAAATTTACCAATATAAATTGAGCCTGTCGCCCCTTGAGTGTACTATCCCAGCATTTTAACTTTATTTATCCCTGGCGTTCCTACCAAGAACGCTTTCTTACAGGTTTTGACACCCACTTAGAAGACGATCATCTACATGTGGTCGCTCCTCCTGGCTCTGGCAAAACGGTATTGGGACTAGAGATGGTGAACCGTCTTGATCAAAAAACACTCATTTTATCACCTACCTTGACTATAAGAAACCAATGGAATGAGCGGATGTTAGAATGTTTTGTAAAAGATCCAAACGCTATTTCGGTTTCGTTTGATATTAAAAATCCGAGTACCCTTACCTTTTCTACGTACCAGTCACTTCATTCTTTTTTTAGAAATGACATGGAAAGTACTTCGGAAAAAATTATTGAATTCTTTACTGAACAAGGTGTTTCGGTCTTGGTCATGGACGAAGCACACCACCTTAAAAATGAATGGTGGAAGCCCCTTTTCAGTTTAAAAAAACTACCAAACTGTACCCTAATTTCGCTCACAGCGACGCCTCCGTACGATAGTGAAACTTCCGAAATAAAGAAATATTTTGACCTCTGTGGCCCTATCGACATGGAAATTGGCGTTCCAGAACTCGTGAAAGAGGGAAATTTATGTCCGCACCAGGATTATATTTATTTCTCACAACCCGACCAAGAACAAATAAGATATATTATAGCCTATCGCGAGCAACTCAATTCTTTCGCAAACGATTTAAAAGCAAACGAAGCATTTATTTCATTTATAAAAGAGCATCCTTTTTATGCCCAAACAGAATCGGTTCTTGAGGCTATTTACAACAACCCTGCGTTTTATTCGTCTCTACTTATTTTTCTGAATGCAGTTGGGCTCGAAATCCCAAAAGAGAAAACCGAATTTTTAGGTATTGAAGGCGATAAGGTTACTTTCCCTTCTTTGACCTACGAATGGATGGAGACTTTATTACAATACTTTTTAATAGAAAATAGGGACATTTATTCAGAAAATGAAAACTTAGAACCTCTACTGATCTCTATTGAAAGACAGCTCAAAAAAATAGGCGCCTTAGATCATAAACGGATTAATTTAACGGGAGAAAATAAGCTCTATAGGTCATTATCACAAAGTCCTACCAAGCTTAAGAGCATTGTTGAAATTACAAAACTGGAGAGCGGCGCCTTAGAAGATGACCTCCGTATGGTAGTCCTTTCAGATTATATACGGAAAGAGTTTTTAGACTTCAATCATCGCTCTGATCTTTCAGAAATTAATAAACTCGGCGTAATCCCAATTTTTCAGTATTTGCGAAGAACTATTGCAGTCGACCCATCCTTTAAATTGAAAAAAGAAAAGCTAGGGGTTTTAACGGGTTCTTTGATTGTTATCCACAACTCATTGGTGGATGATTTATCGCGACGTATTTCTTCAGAAGCTTTCAACCAAGAAATTTTGTGGGACAGCGAATATGTACTTATAAAACCTACAAATACAGGCAAAAAAGAAATGGTAAGCGCGATCACTTATTTGTTTGAAACAGGCGCGATACAAGTGCTCGTGGGAACAAAATCGTTGTTAGGGGAAGGTTGGGATGCCCCTGCAGTGAATACATTGATTTTGGCTTCGTTTGTCGGGTCTTTTGTGATGTCAAATCAAATGCGTGGGCGTGCCATTCGCGTAAATCCCAAGAAACCCAATAAAGTCGCAAACATTTGGCACATCGCCTGCGTAGATCCTACAAGTGCGCATGGTGGTGTAGACGTTGCCATTTTAATGCGAAGGTTTGATGCGTTTTGTGGAATTTCTCTAGAGGACAAACCATATATAGAAAATGGCGCCGATAGGTTAGGCTTGCGCACTCAAGTGGAAAATGTGAACGTTCTAAACACTAAAATGACGACCCTTGCCGTGCAAAGAAATACGACAGCAAAGCGTTGGAAAGATGCAATTGAAAAAGGCACGATGCTAGTGCGGGAGCTAAAACTTGACTATAAAGAAACGAAAACATTTAAACAACAGAAAAAAATCTATTATCTGGATGCAGTAAAATATGCTTTCATGGAACTTGGTGCTATCTTAATGATAACGCTACCAGAACTACTGCTTAAAAATCTAGGCGCCCTGTTGTCTCGAGGATTACTTTATTTTTTTTACGCCATGGTTTCTGCCATTGCCATGCTATTTTTACCTAAAACGGTGAAAGCAATTTTGTTGTATCTCAAGTTTGGAAGAAAGGACAAAGCGCTCATAAAAATAGCGAGAGCAATACAAAAAGCGATGCAAGCAAAAGGCATGATCGATACGACCGATAAAAAAATAACTGTTGTGACCGAAAAATTTGATGATGGTTCTATTTCTATTTATCTAACTGGAGCCAGTGCCAAGGAAGGACTTCAGTTTGTAGATTTTTTACAACAAATTATAGCGCCCGTTGAAAATCCACGCTATTTAATTGCACAATCCGGTTGGTTACGCAAAAAATTAAAGTTTGTTAATTATTATTCAGTTCCCGAAGTATTCGGTGAACGTAAAAATGAAGCCGAATTGTTCTTTAAACATTGGACAAATCACAGTAAAAATTCAGAACTAGTTTACACAAGACGTTTAGAAGGCAGAAAGTTATTGCTCAAAGCCCGTTTTCATTCCTATCAAAAAGACGATAACAATCTTACATCAAAAAAGGCTTTACTCTGGAAGTGAATCAGTTTTAAGTTTTTAGTAGCAGTTTTTAGTTACTACCTTATAATTATTCTTCTTTCAATTTATTGATAAAGTCATCACCTTCAGACTTAAATGAGGTTTCCCAGCCATCATAAATACCGTTATATTTTGGTGCAATTTCAAAAAACTCCATGGTATCAAAATCTATTTGGTCTTCATTTATAGCTTCAAAATGTCCCAGAAGTAACAGTAAATTATCAGAATATTCTGGTGCTTTATGCTGTTTTGTTATGGTATAAAAACCAATATCATTGGCGTATTTTTCAAAACGCTCTGCATCTTCAAATTTCTCAAAATAAAACCAATGTGTTACCTCGCGCTTTTCATTTATGGAATCGCCTGCCTTTTTCAAAAAATCAAAAACCCTCTTATTTGCATTTTTTCTGCTCAAAGTTGTTCTTTCTTTTTAAGCTCATTCAAAACTGAAGACTTTTCAGTTTAAAAAATTTGTTATTCTAAAATCGTACATCTAAAATTTATTACACCCATTGTTTCGGGTTTTTTAAGACCTCAAGCAATTTTTCTTCTTCGCTTCCTACCTCTGGGTGATGATCATACACCCATTGTACCTTTGGCGGTAGACTCATTAAGATACTCTCAATTCGCCCATTGGTTTTAAGCCCAAATAAGGTGCCCTTGTCATGTACCAAATTAAACTCAACATAACGCCCCCGACGGATTTCCTGCCAAGTTTTTTGTGTTTCAGTAAATGGTAGCTTTTTTCTTTTTTCAACAATAGGTACGTACGCTTCTAGAAAACTGTCGCCTACTTCGGTGACAAAATTAAACCAATCTTGCATCGTCATTGTTTGAGACACCTTGCAATAATCAAAAAACAAACCTCCTATTCCCCTGCCTTCATTGCGGTGCGCATTATAAAAATAGTCGTCGCAACGTGCTTTAAATTTTGGATAAAAGTCCGTATTGTGTTTATCGCAGGCTCTTTTACAGGTTTGGTGAAAATGTTTGGCATCTTCTTCAAACAAATAATAAGGTGTTAAATCCTGACCGCCACCAAACCATTGGTCTACAATTTTCCCGTTGGCATCATACATTTCAAAATAGCGCCAATTGGCGTGCACCGTGGGTACCATAGGATTATGTGGATGCAATACTAAGCTCAAACCGCAGGCAAAAAAATCGGCATCTTTTACACCAAAATATTCCTGCATACTCTCTGGGAGTTTGCCATGCACTTCACTAATATTTACACCTCCTTTTTCAAAAACGCCCCCATTTTCTATGATTCTGGAACGTCCACCACCGCCTTCCTCGCGCTCCCAAGGATCCTCTTTAAACTTGGCTTTACCGTCAATCACTTCCAATTTTGAAGTGATGGTATCTTGTAAATTTTTTATGTAGGCTACAAATGCTTCTTTCATCTTTTCAATTGATACAACTCCATATCCAAAGGTTCTTTTCCTGGCGGAGTAAATTCATTTTTTAAGGTTTTTACAAAATGGAAACCACACTTTTTGGCAATACGCACGCTTGGCGTATTCGATTTATGGGTTATGATGTTCACAGTTTCTAAATGCAATGCATCAAAAGCGTATTCCGAAAGTTTAGCGACTCCTTTACTAATAAATCCCCGTCCTGAATAGGCTTTACTAATACAATAGGCAAATTCGCCTTCCTTTTTTTCCCAGTCCAATTCTTTGATATAAATTAAACCAGCGAGGGTGTTTTCAGTTTTAAGCGCAAACAAAAATTGTTTTCTGTTTTTAAAATCTTCAGAAATAGTTCTTATAAACTGTTTCGATTTCGCAACCGATACATTTTCTTCTAATGTCTTCGGAAAATAATCTTGAAACCGCTCTGAATTCGATACCATCATTTCTGAAAGCGATTCGGCATCTTCCTTTACTAATGGCACTAAACTGAAATCGCCGCAATTAAACATTTTCTATTTTTTCCGAAAGCACTTCTTTTAATTTTAGCCTATCACTTTCTTTTAATAAACGCACTGTTTCTGTTGTAGAAGCTGTTACCGATAGCGGCAGCACCAAGATAATACCAACAACCGGAATCAATAGCATCGCCATAAAAACAATACCGTTACCGATGGCAACACCACTATTGTTCCGAACAAATTTTACACTTTCATCATACTTAAAATGGCGCTCTAAGGTATAATCCATATTACCAAATCCTGCATAATATGATTGTACTAAAAACAGT
>Ga0115567_10003208_pt1 | contig 16156 bp, 14 predicted proteins | sample COGITO_mtgs_1204_2_FD_88679 | JGI IMG/M metagenome (GOLD analysis project Ga0115567, IMG submission 88679) | Pelagic marine microbial communities from North Sea - COGITO_mtgs_120412 | ecosystem: Environmental > Aquatic > Marine > Epipelagic | place: Germany:Helgoland, sampling site Kabeltonne... | reverse complement strand
TCGCCTAACATGTCGGCGAGCCGCTCGGCTCTTTGTCGCCCCTCTGTCGTTAAGGGCGGATCGGTTTTATCAGAGGTTTTTTCAGCATGACGCACGAGAAAAATCGTGGCGGCGGGGTGCATCTCTGCCGCTAATATTGGCTTAGATGTCGTTTGGCACGCCGTTAATATACCTATGAGAAAAAGAAGCACCGAGACATGAAAGACTCTTTTTTTGTTTAACATCACAAACCCCACTGTTAATTATTTTTATACCCTTCTGATTGTTCGAAAACTTTCGCTTCTACAACCCCTATAATTGGTCCCATCCGAAGCCCGAGGTCATTCCGGCCAAGCTGTTTTGAATAAAGTCGCGAGATTGTGCCGTCCAGATAGAGCGCATTTTCGGTTTTCAGCTCGCCCTTAAACAAGGTCGCGAAATCATAAAAATTGACGGGCGCTTCGGATTTAACAAAGACGATCTCGCTGCTGCCTTCCCTGACCCCCACGCCGTTTCTGATTTTTCGCGACTCGGACCCTTTAAGAAATTTTGGATGCAAAGCTCCGTCAATGACCAGCATCGGCCCCGATTGCGTCGCGTAAACAACGTCCTCTGCGTCCGACACATATTTTGCTGTCTCAGCCACAAAAGAATGAAGACGGCCCTCACCAAGGTCAGACAACCAAAACACGCCATTCGGCAACAAATGAAAATTTCCTGGTCCCGACCGCGTGTTGACCCGTTTTTTCTCATCAGACTTTTCGATATAAAGCCCCGCAGGGCTGCGGTCTTTCAAATACATCCCGGCATTCATGGCAAAGACTAAATCCTCCCCAGTCGCCGTCAGGGCGTCTCGGAGCGAATTGAAATGGCCGTAGGCATTCCCCTTTTCATCTTTCAGAAAAAATCGAATGTCATCTTCGGCCGGATTGACGGTGCAAACACTGTAATCAATTGTTTCATACTGAACGGACTGACACTCCATAGCCCCCGCCAAGGGAGTCCATCCTACGCTGAGAACACTCAGCAACCCTATTATCTGCTTCTTCATAGAGCTTATCTTACACGTCTTTTTAGAACGCTCCAGAGACAGAAAATACAATATTTTCCCCTCCGTTTCAAAACGGAACATCCCAGACCATAACATAGGTTTCATCAATTGTTGAAACTTCAATAATACCTGACTTTATAGGGCCTGACAGCGCTATCCTTACACTTTATTCACTTCTTTGTGAGACCTCTGATTTGTGTGGGATTAATAATAATAAAAAGAATATAGGACCTCTCCGTGCACTATCAATTAATCTATACAAGCTACGCAACAAACGCTTTGACCCCTTCCGTTTTGAATGAGATTGCCGATCATTCCCGACAGTATAATAATGCCGCCGACATCACTGGCGTTATGCTCTATCATGACGGATCCATATTACAGGTCTTAGAGGGTGAAAAAGACGTTGTTGAAGCGCTTTATGCCAAAATTGAAAAAGATCCCCGCCATATCCAGACCATGGTTTTGATGAGACGGGTCGCAGAAAACCGCGAATTTAAAGGCTGGCGCATGGGCTTTAAACATGTCGAAGCTGACGGTGAAGATTCCCCTCTGTTCAAACTCACGCATAATACGCTTAAACGCGTCATCCCGGCCAATAGCAGCACGGAACTTCAAACCATTAGCCGGACCTATGCCCGGGTGAACGGGCTATAGAGAAAGTCCGCAATCCCAGATTTCGTTTGGGTTTTAATATTTGCGTGATAGCATAGATTTCCGTTTAGGAGATTCTATGTCACGTTTTCTAATCATCGCTTTTGTCTTTATGACATTTTTCTTGCCGGGGGTTTCCTACGCTCAAGATGAAATCGTTGTGACAGGAAGTCGCCTCATCCGCGGCACAGACATAAACACGGCTGGACCGGGTATATTTTACGAGAGACGGGGCGACTTTCTGCTCTTGGAAGTCCGGATTGAAAATGATTCCCGCGATATTGGCACGCGTCTGTCAGAACTCACGGAAACGGTTGAAGATATTATTGCCGCCGCCAAAGCGGAAAATGATATTACGCTCAGCCTCATTGACGATAATAATTTCGTCAGACCCCTCTCCGTCAATAGTTTTGGCGAAGGTATCAGATCCGGAAGCAGACCGGATACGTCCGTCGCGACCCTACAGGTTAAAACCAATATTCCGGAAGAAGTTGCAGATTCTTTCAAACTCGCGGCAAAATTAGGTCGTTTTGTCGATGGGCTGAAAGAAAAGGGACGGACGACGATTACCAATTCCGATGAAATTAGCGTCAGTGTCGTCAACCCTTATCAATACCGGGCGACTGTGATGAAGATGGTTCTCTCTGAAATAAAGGATGTAAACCAATCCCTTGGGCCTGATTACCGCGCGATTGTACGGGGCTTGGATAAAGAACTTAGCTGGGTTCGTAGCGGCGCCTTAAACCTCGCTTTCACCCTTCCCTATACATACGACATCGTCCCGAATAATTTGCAGAGCTATACAATTGAAGCGCCGCAAGAGGACTATTAGTTTCTACCGGCAATAACCGTTTTCACCTTTTTTAGGCAGGGTTGTCACGAACTGAATAATATCGGCTTTTAAGGTCGAGCTTCCGTCAAACAGGTTGGACAGGTCTTTGACCATATCCGTGTGGTTTTTCCCGTCATAGATTTTGACCGTAACAACGCCGCCGCGCTTCTGGATTTTCTCTGCCAAAGCTTGCGAATTCTGCGGATAAACTGTTTTGTCATCTGATCCATGCGCCAGATAAAAAGGTGGTGTCGGGCCGTTCACATTATTCAACGGCGCGTCGGTTCCTGTAAAACGATCCGGGAAAATACTGATATAGGGCTCTTCTTTGAGCGGGATGATCCCTGTCGGCCCTGACAGGCTGACCACGCCGGATATATCCTGGCAGACACTTCCGCCCGCGTTTTTCAAATAGTCGGGGTTCAGCGTCAACATGAGGGTGTTATAAGCCCCCGCAGAATGCCCGATTACAACAATTTTTCGGTCTGGAAATTGTTTCACAGCATATTCAACCGCTTTGGCGCTATCTTCGATCATCTGCGGATAAACGGCCTCGGGATAAAGACGGTAATTTGGGACAACCACATCAAACCCCTCGGAGGTAAAACCCTGAGCCAGGAATTTATAAATATCCTTGCTGCCATCCGTCCAGCTGCCGCCGTGGATAAAGACGAGAACGGGACTAGCCGCACGCGGTTTTTCAGCCCGGTATATATCAAGTTTTTGACGGTCTAGCGGACCATAAGAAATGTTTTTAGCTTTTTCAAAACTACCCGACGGTGTAATCGTATTGAGTATTTTAACCGGTGCGCAGGACACAGCACTTATAAGTGTCACCAAGGCGGTTGCCATCAATCCGGTTTTCAATTTCATTTTTCGCTCCTATAAGGATTTTGGCGGTGTGGACGTTTTATAAACATGCCGTCAAGTCCCCACACGGTCTATCTATGGTCACGTTACGGTTACTCGCTTTCTCAAGTTGCAAAATAATGTCAAATAAGCCCGCGTCATTTTAGCGGCTAAAATGAAAAAGGCCGCACCCATAAGAGTGCGACCTTTAAACTAACCGTGGGAACGGTAAGCGTTAAAACTTTCGGGTTAAACCGATCGTCAGAACTGGGTAATATTTATAGTCTTCGGCATCGTCTTCGATATTTTGAACTTCAGCGCGTAATTCGGTCATCAAACGGGGGTCTTGGCTCAACGTGCCGTTCGCTGAGATCAGATTGACCTCAGGAGAGCCTGTAAACATAACGCCGGCCCTCGCATTGAAAGACCAACCGCCTTTTGAGGTCATAAAGCTATCATAACCCAGGCCGAAATAAGGGGAAACCGTGTTGAGTTTTCCGTCTCCCGTCAGAGTACCAACTTCCTCCGGTGTGAATGTCTGCCCGCCGATCTGAACAGGGCTGCTGGGTGTCGCGTTAAAATCAAGAGTTTTGTCTCCGAAATATGCCCCGCCTGACAAGACAAAGGCATTTCCAAATGGCGCAACATCCAAGAACCCTCCCAAAGTGGTTAGATTGAAGTCGCCGTCATAATTGATACCGTCATAATCCTGATCCGTATTAAACTCGAGAAAATTGAAATTCCCGCGTAGAGCTAGATTTTTAACCGGGGTATATTTGGCTTCGACGGTCCCGCCGGTTGTTCCGACGGCAAGCCCGACACCGAACTCGCCCGCCTGTGCCGCAGGTGCCAAAAGGCTCAATGCCGTCAGGGACATTAGAAGATATTTTTTGGCAAACATATAGAGGCTCTCAATATTTAAAATCGAACCTATCTAAATAGGCCTTTCAACTCTCTTAAGTCGGAGCCTTAAAATTTGATAAATTTACAGATTTCAGGGCTTGTTCTCGGATTTCACATAGAGCCAGGCCTTACGGCCAGAAGCTAACTCTACCCGTTCGCGTTTGTAATTTGAGACTTCATAACTATCCGCCTGAGCCAGTTGTGACTCTGTCAGGGTAAATACCTTGCCATTAACGCGCTCCGACGCCTCATTTGAACGCGAGACGATAGGGTGATATTTTTCGCCGCTACTGGCTAAGACATTCGGATCCGTAATTTCTATCATCGTTTGGGTAAATCCGACCAGAGCGTCATGCTCTCCGTCAAGCAGACACCCGAAAGTCTTCATCTGAACCTGCGCAAGCTGAAGCGTACCATAGGAAAAAAGAAGCGGCATTTAGAATAATTCGTAAAGGATGACTGACATGCCGTAATAAACTAAAATCGCAATCGGCGCATAAAGTACTATCAGACCCCAGGTAAAGATTGAAAAACGGGAATGTTTCGAAATCAACTCCGGTTTGTCCTCATTATATTTATTGACCTGTAGAAGGACAGGCAAAGGTAAGACGATTAGTAAGAAGCTAATGAGCGCCGTCCATTCGGGTAGGCTATCTATGCGATTGACAGCCCGGTCATAAACCCCGCTCAGGAAATATAAAATCGCCAATGGAAAAGCTACGTAGCCATACCAACTATACCCTTTTTTATCTCTCTCAACTCCTATCTCACCAATGCGTGGAAAGAGTGAGAAATTCATGATTCCCGAAAAAAAGGCTCTGGGAACAGGCCATATTTCTTCGTGTAGAACAGTTTTGACCCACTGCCAGTTTTTGTAAAACCAATAGATTTGATAATGACCAATGGTCAGAAAGGACAGAAACAGAAATTTTTTCACGCTTACCGGATGAAAGACAAGCTGATCGCGCCAAGCCAAATCATAATTGCGGTTAAATATCAGCCCGATAGAGGCAATTACTCCAGCCAAAAGCATCAACCCTAGATAAATATAGCCCCAAGTTGCTTCTGACCAGCTTTCCCAGCCACCCGCCGTTTTAGTGGCCGTTGGCACACTCATCATGACACCGAAATCATCCCGGACGGTTTCTATTTCTTTCATAGTTTCCGAGAAATTTTTTGCGGGAAGATGATCCTGTTTTGTTTGATAGCTATAGCTTTCTTCATAGAGCGAGTTTTCAAAACTATGGACGCGATCATACTCAAAATAATCATTATCAATCTTGGTTGGTTCGAGGTCGAAGGACCAGTCATCTTTAACTTTAAATCTTAGCCGTTGACGAATTTTTTTAGGAAATGAAAGACTGAAGGGAGAAACCCTTTTTGCGCCTGAAAAACTGGGCATATCCGCACTGAGTTCATAGGGAATCGCCGAGAAGGTTTTAGTCGTTTTGCCCTCTTCGCTGTCCCAAGCGTCTTTGATGATGTAATAGGATTTTATCTGATATTTAGAGGTTTTCTCATCCTCTTCAATCTCGGAGGATTTCAAAACTTCGATTGTCGAGTAAAAATCCGCGTAATAATCAAGGAATTCTTTTTCGATTGCCACCATTCCGCTAGACTCGACATAGGCCTTCATCCAGTCAGCATTTTGACCGAAATAGCTTGCAGTGGTCGTAAAAGTGATGTTGTCGAGATCGCTGACAAGGTCGTATTCATCAAGAAAATCTTTCCGCCATTGCAGTTCAGTTTGCCCCGCCTCCAGAACATGCGACTCTGACCCCACCAGCAAGAGACCCTTTTGAAAACTCCCTTGATCAAGATGATCCAGATCCCCTAATTGCTCCCCCCGTGTGGCATCCAGAAAGTAACTTTTGCCTTCAATTTCAGCCCTCACCAAAACGTGGTCAAAGGCCGTGTAGCCAGGAAGCGCATTCTCAAAGTTTCCGCGTTTTTCCGTGTTCACTAGAATGGGTTCGGCTTTAACGCCGAGACTATGGAGAAGGGTCAGAAGCAAATAGGTAACGTCTTTGCAGTCTCCGAAACGGCGCTGAAAAACCAATTCAGGCTCCCGGGGAATAAATCCACTCTCCCCTAATTCAATTCCAAGATATCGAATGTTTGACTGGACATAGTCAAGGGCATCACGCGCCCGCTGTTTTTGATTTTGAGATCCCTTTTTAATCTGACTCACAATAGCTTGCAGTTCCGCTGACAAATGTTCGGGCGGTACGTAATATTGAGAGAAATGAGCCCCGACTTCGGACCAGGTTTCGACGCCGGATGTTTCAAATGTCGGACGGGAATAAGCCCAATCTGGTGTTTCATCATCGACCGTTTGAGCTTCCACGTCAGTAAGATTCCAATCTAGAACTGAAAACGTCCCGAATTCGGATTTTTCCGGCTCTGGAGGATTATTATGGGCTTTGGTATGAATTGCCAAAGACGAATCAATCACAAGGCGGTTTCGCAATTTCCGTATTGGAACAGTAAACGCAAAGGATTGACGGTCGTAATAACTCCCCTTCAAAGCCGCGTTTTCACCGAGTAGCGTGTAAGAATAATCTAACTGATCCCCAACTTGCAGTCCCGGTATGGCAAAGCCAATTTGCAAATCACCATTATAGAGAAGTTTTTCGCGGTCTGTCTCGACACGATAAAGTTCGAACTTATCCAAATCGAGAAGGTTTATGGCTTTCCCCTTCCTGATGATTTTTAGCGTATGAAAGTCGATTGTTTGATAAGTTGGGTCAAATGTGAGCGTAAGGGTTCCGTTGTCTTCCACGCCTCCCTTTGTCTGCATATCCATCACAAATCGTTGATATCGCATTTTATTATCTGGAAGAATTTTAGATTGGTAAGAAACGAGCTGGTATCCAGTTTGTAGGCCCTTCGCGAGAGGGAACTCATCCTGTCCGACAGTATCAATTTCCACCCAATTCGCAGGATTAGTTTGGTGCACATAATCCGATACAGATTGCGCCCTTGCCACTAGCGAAAAGTTTAGAGCCCAAAAAACCCACAGAATCGTGATGTAAATTCTTGAAAGTCTCATTTTATCCCTCCCGGAATCGAGCCTTAATTGAATTTTATCAACTTACAAGTGCAAGATTTTTAGAGGGGGAATTTTATGGCATTATCAAAACAAAGGTCCTCGTTTGCCAACAAAGGACAACAAAATAAGCGCGCTTAAAGGCAGGGTTTCTTTTTAATCTTTCTCCTCATTCGCATTCCTGAATGAGGAGAGAAATCGAAAACAAGCAAGTTTAAGAAGTTGAATAAAGTTTTTTGAAGGGTGAAACGGGCCCGACAATTCTATTGAATTGTCTCTTCCGCTTCCATTGCGATGGTTTTGCCGTCTTTTGATAATGTCCCATTTGCTTTCATGGACTTACGTATATCCGCTTTTGTTACATCCCCGACAAGGATTTGCGCCGCATAGCTTCGAAGGAACTCCGTGCCGTCGGTAAGCTTCACCCTCGCGAAAACATTCAGGTAATAGACGCCGTTGGTCGCAGACGTCACATCCAGCTCCCACTCATGCGTTGGCTTTCCGGACATTGAAAAATCGGTTTCAGCCGTCTCTGTGACAAGTCTCAGACCTTCATCTGGCACAGCTGTGAGGTAAAGCGTTCCAGCGTCATAATCATCCGTGACGCTTATCGTAACTTTGCCATATTGACCGGGGAGAAGGTTCTTAGGACCAATATGGCCAAACGTCACAGCCGCCCCAGGTTTCACTGTTTTCACGCTTTGAGTGTCCTGCTGTGTATTTACGACCATTGACGTGTCCGCCGACTGCGGGGCGGCACACCCTGTAAGCAGGAGGCCGCCACCGAAAACAGTCGACACCAAAAGGCGAGCAGAAGTTTTAAAGACTTTCATAATGATCCTGTATTTCGTCTATTGAACCGTGAAATCATAACAACTGCTTTGCCCTGGAGCCTCAGTATTATTAAAATCAAAAGCATCAATGAAATAATCTCGAACGCCTAAATTTAGGGTCACAGTTTCGACATTAACGTCCGCACTATTACTTCCGGAAAAGAAGCTATTGCTTTCACTAAAGACTCCGAAGTCCGGGTCAGTTGTCGCCGCTCCATTTACGCGAGTCATCGTAAGCGTATAACTCCCCGCCGTTGGCACAGTCAAAAGTAGGAAATCTCGGTTATTGAGTTTATTACTTGTCCCAGCATCATTTACGGAACATATGCGCGTTGCAGCCCCATCCGTTGTCACTGTTTTGTAAACCGGGAGAGACGTTGGCACATTACCGTCATTGATTTCTCCAACGCCCAGTTGACCGGCACCATTGATGCTCTGACCTGTTTTCAGAGCTGTAATATCAGCGGCTGAAACGCCTGTTTGTAGCTCAAGAGAATCTAACCAAGAAAAAATAGTCGTTGCGGGAATAGAGGCTGTATAATCAGGGTCCGTGAAGGCCTGATAGATAGGCAAAAGCCCTAATGTGACTGTATCTGCGCCGTCATCCACATCGTCCCAAATATCATAAATTATGGACTGTACAGAAAACTCGCTAAACCAACCGGGGTTGGTGACATTATTATTTTCGACGTTAATTTGAAAGCCGCGCGCTTGCATAGCTGTACTGCTGTCACGATAGAATGGATCCTCCAGAATAATGCCCGACATGGCATTTCCCCAACCTTCACCCATTGCCACACGTGGATCCAGACGGTCGCCGCCGCCATGTGAACCGCCGATAGAGTCAGATCGAGAGATTTGATCTTCGAAATAATGCGCGGCCTCATGCACGATAACGTGGTCATCATATTCATCCGTATCATTATTCTCGTCTCCGAGAATGGAAAGGGTCGGAATATTATTTCGACGACTATAATTTGACGTTCCAATATCGCCGTCTGCGATATTCCCTGAAGCGGCTCTATTATTAACACTCCAGAAAACCCTGAGCATCGGAAAATCAATATTTGCGTCAACTGCCTGATAAGACGTCACAAACTCAAAAAGATTATCTAAAATCGCAAAAGGCGCAGCGGCGCGGGTGGAGGTATAGGACGCCCCTCCCCAACCGGATGAAGCATTCAAATTACGTGTTGAGTCGGCTGTCCCTGATGACGCCAAAGAACCTTGTAGCGTATAGAGCGCGTTTCCTGACGTATTGTCCACAACGCTAATATCATATTCCGATCCCGTCGTGCTTAACAGTTGGGCTTTTGTGCTCACGCGCACATCCGTGTCTGCGTCTACATCCGCAAAGCTATAGCTACCGTCATTTCCGGTAACCGTGGTCGCTAAAACGGTATTTGAACCATCCAGCAACTCAATGACGGCCCCTCTCACAGGGTCTTGCCGGGTGGAAGTGTAATCCAGTCCGTTTGTCGCCGTATTAAATGGGACCCGATCATATGTAACCGCGCCAGAAATTTTCACCGAGGACGCTGGCGGCGGCGGAGGTGGCGGAGGTGGTGGAGGCGGAGGCGGAGGTGGTGGTGGTGGCGGAGGTGGTGGCGGAGGAACAACCGAGGAACCACCGTTACTGCTCCCGCCGCCGCAGGCGACAAGACCTGTGCTCATGACGAGAGCCATTGCGCTAGCGGCCAATAGTTTCCCAGAAACAGATTTCCATTTATACATAATACTTCCCGTCATTTTTTATTATTTATATGTTTATAGCCTGAATACCGCCTGAATACGACTGACTTTATTGTCATTGGCATAATTACTGAGAAAGTTTACACAAATTTTCATGAATTAAAATCCCTTAGCCCCGGACACTTATTAAACGGTAGTTTTCTACGCGAGTCCCTCATTGACTCCCCCCTTAATTCCATTGCATAGAGCGCTTGGGTCACGTTCCCCCACTGGAACGCACTTTGACGTCTGTACAAAAACGCAGACGATGGAGACAGTCTTATGGCTAACGCCACCAAACCGGCTCAGAAGCCGGCTAAAAAACCTGCGTGTCCGCATTTTTCAAGCGGACCAACCGCAAAACGTCCCGGATGGGACATTTCCAATTTAAATCTAGACGTGTTGGGTCGCTCCCACCGCTCTGCGCTTGGTAAAGCGCGGCTGAAGCTTGTGATCGATCTCACCCGCGAAGTGCTCGAGGTGCCAGAGGGGTATCGTATCGGTATTGTCCCGGCGTCCGACACGGGGGCCGTCGAAATGGCTATGTGGTCCCTGCTTGGCCCGCGCGGTGTTGACGTCGCCGCTTGGGAAAGTTTTGGGGCGGGTTGGATTACCGATGCACAAACGCAACTTCCTTTAGACAATTTAACGATCTTAAAAGGCGATTACGGCCATCTCCCCGATTTTTCTAATTATGACGGAACACGCGATTTGGTCTTCACTTGGAACGGCACAACCTCCGGCGTGAAAATCGAAAATGCGGATTTCATCCCATCTGACCGGGAAGGTCTTACGATATGTGACGCGACGTCTGCCGCTTTCGCCCAACCTCTGGACTGGGATAAGCTGGATGTTGTGACCTTCTCTTGGCAGAAAGTTATGGGCAGTGAAGCCGGTCACGGCATGCTCATCCTGTCGCCGCGCGCCGTGGAACGTCTGGAAAGCTACACACCGCCTTGGCCGCTCCCGAAACTTTTCCGCATGAAAAAAGGCGACAAAATCAACGAAGGTATTTTTGAAGGCGCAACAATTAACACGCCGTCTATGCTCGCCGTCGAAGATTATGTCGACTCTCTTAGCTGGGCTAAATCCATTGGCGGTCTGCCAACGCTCTTAAAGCGGGCTGACGCCAATGCACAGGTAATTTGGGATTGGGTCGAGAAAACACCTTGGATCAAAAACCTAGCTGTGAATAAAAATGAATGGTCAAACACCGGGGTCTGCCTCGTCTTTGATGATAAACGCATCAAAGATAATGCTGCTTTTTCAAGGGCTTTTGTTAATCTCCTCGCGCAAGAGAACGTCGCGTTGGATTTCGGAAGCTACCGCGACGCGCCTGCCGGCTTACGGATTTGGTGCGGGTCAGCCGTTGAAAAGTCAAACCTCGAGGCCCTCGTTCCATGGTTGGACTGGGCCTTTGAAACTCTCATTCAGCAGGAAGGATAAGTCATGCCTAAAGTTTTAATTGCAGACAAAATGTCGGCTGCTGCGACGCAGGTTTTCAAAAATCGCGGTGTCGATGTTGATGTCATTACGGGGCTCTCCAAAGAAGAGCTTATTAACATTATAGCCGATTATGACGGCCTCGCCGTTCGGTCAACAACGCGTCCTGATGCTGAAATCATCAAAGCCGCCAAAAATCTGAAAGTTATTGGTCGCGCCGGAATTGGAGTCGACAATGTCGACATCAAAGCCGCGACGGACCAAGGCGTCGTCGTGATGAACACGCCTTTTGGGAATGCGGTGACGACGGCTGAACATGCGATCGCCATGCTCTTTTCCGCCGCCCGTCAAATCCCTTCCGCCTCGACCCGGACGCAAAACGGGGAATGGCCCAAGAGCGATTTCAAAGGGGTTGAGCTATTTAACAAAACGCTCGGCATTATCGGTTGCGGCAATATTGGTGCGTTGGTTGCCGAACGGGCTCTGGGCCTCAAAATGAAAGTCATCGCTTTTGATCCTTATCTGACTGAGGAACGTGCTGTGAAGTTGGGCGTCGAAAAAGTTGAGCTGGACACTTTGTTCCAACGCGCAGATGCCATTACGCTGCACACGCCTTTGGTTGACAGCACAAAGGGTATCGTTTCCCGCGAGCGTTTAGGCATGACCAAAAAAGGTGTTATCATCGTCAATTGCGCCCGCGGCGGTTTAGTCGATGAAGAAGCGTTGAAAGATGCGCTGGATGCGGGTCATGTTCGCGCCGCGGCGCTTGACGTGTTCGCAGTGGAACCGGCGAAAGCTCATCCTCTCTTTGGGACGCCCAACTTTATTGCCACGCCTCACCTCGGGGCCTCCACTTTGGAAGCCCAAGAAAATGTGGCCGTTCAGGTCGCCGAGCAAATGGCAGATTATCTTTTGACCGGGGCCGTCAGCAATGCGCTAAACACGCCGTCTATTTCCGCAGAGGAGGCTCCTCGCCTCAAACCTTTCGTTGAACTGGCTGACAAACTCGGCGCGATGGCAGGGCAACTCCTCCATGCGCCCATCAATTCCGTTGAGTTCACCTATAAAGGCGCGGTGACACATCTAAACACCAATCCTGTGACGGCTGCGGCTCTCGCCGGATTGCTAAAGGCCGCCATGCCGGATGTGAATATGGTCTCTGCCCCCGTACTAGCCAAGGAACGCGGCATTGAAGTTAAGGAGTCATATATTGATGAATCCGAACGGGCCGAGTCGCTTATTCGACTCACCGTGACCACAACTGAGCGAAAATATGTTGTGGTTGGGACGATCTACCGAGGGGAACCGCGCATCGTTCGACTCTTCGGTGTGCCAATGGATGCGGCTTTTTCTCCGAATATGATTTATGTTCGGAATGAAGATAAACCCGGCTTTATTGGTCATTTGGGGGCAGTCCTCGGCGATAATAAGGTCAATATCGCGACTTTTTCTCTGGGAAGAATGAAAAAAGGCGACGAAGCCGTTTGTTTAGTGAGTGTCGATGGGCCCATTTCGGACTCCGTTGCTGCACAAATCAAATCTCTGGACGCGGTCAAAATTGTAGATGTTGTCTCTTTATAAATTAAGATTTCAACGTTAAGACCTTTAGCGGGGCTCCGGCCCCGCTTTTTATTTGATCAAAAAATATCTTTTTGGGGCTATCTCATGTTCTTTTCACTTCGCATTCTCTCTTCAGTCTTTCTTCTTTCCTCTCTCTTTTTCGTAAGTTCAGCTGCGACGGCACAGGTCGCCGAAGTTCGTGTCGGCGCGAATATCCATGACATTGAGATTTTAGGTCTGGGCTCCAACAAGGAAAAAGAAAATAGTATCGCCGTAAATGCTGAAATTGTTTTTGAAGAGCCAGAATTTCTGAAATGGGCTTTAAGCCCCCAACCTTATATTGGCGGTACGTATAACCTCGAGGGCAATACCTCTTACGGCGGCGGCGGTCTTTTATGGCGTCAGAGTTTTGGGGATAAATTCTATGGTGATTTTTCGTTCGGCTTAGTCATCCACAACGGCAACCTTGAATTCCCGCGTCCCACTACCCCCGCTGAATCCGTTATCTTTCAAGAACAAACCGCACAAAACATCGAATTCGGCTCCCGGGTCCTTTTCCGGCAGCAAATCGCCCTCGGCTATCGCTTTAATGAAACCTATGCGACAGAGTTCTTTATTGAACATCTAAGCCACGGCAATATCCTATCCTCCCGGAGTAACGAAGGCTTGGATGTCGTTGGAGGACGGATAGCGAGACGCTTCTAATCAAAACGGGTCTAATCAATGCGGGATAACTCCTGACTGAGACTCGCTTTCACAGACTTTTTCGGTTATTCCCATGACGAATAATTGCCGGCGCAGCTATTCTTAGTCTGCGCCTTTTTTATGCGAGTATTATATGGCCAATGTTGTTGTTGTCGGCTCCCAATGGGGGGATGAAGGAAAAGGCAAGATTGTCGATTGGCTGTCGAGCCGGGCTGATGTCGTTGTCCGCTTTCAAGGGGGACATAACGCCGGACATACCCTCGTGGTGGACGGAACTGTCTATAAGCTTTCACTCCTCCCGTCCGGCATTGTCCGGGGCGGCAAGCTCTCTGTTATCGGAAACGGCGTCGTGCTCGACCCTTGGGCCTTCATAGATGAATTGAAACGGATCAAAGAACAGGGTGTCAAAATCACGCCGGAAGATCTGCTCATCTCCGAATCAGCAGCTCTAATCCTGCCTATCCATTCAGAATTAGACGGCATTCGCGAAAATCGCGTTGACGGAATCAAAATCGGCACAACCAAACGCGGTATCGGCCCGGCTTACGAAGATAAAGTCGCCCGTCGCGCCATTCGGGTCTGCGACCTCGCCGATAAAGAACATTTGCTCGCCCGGGTTAAAAACCTGCTCCACCACCACAACGCGTTACGGGTCGGTTTGGGCCAGCCTGAAACGGATGCCCATGAATTAACAGAAAAGCTACTCGAGATTGCGCCGAAAATTCTGCCCTTCTCCGCCCCGGTCTGGCATGTTCTACATGAAGCACAGCAAGCCGAAAAACGGATATTATTTGAAGGCGCACAAGGCGCTATGCTCGACATTGATCACGGCACATATCCCTTTGTTACGAGTTCCAATACGATCGCCGGACAGGCCGCAGCGGGCTCTGGTATGGGGCCGAGCGCTCTCAATTACGTGCTCGGCATCACCAAAGCCTATACCACCCGCGTCGGCGAAGGTCCCTTCCCGACCGAACTGAACGACGATGTAGGTCAACGCCTTGGCGAAAGGGGTCATGAATTCGGCACGGTCACAGGCCGTCAGCGGAGATGTGGTTGGTTTGACGCCGTTATGGTCCGTCAGGCCGTTATTACTGGCGGGATTACCGGCATTGCCTTGACCAAGCTCGATGTTTTGGACGGTTTAGCAGAGCTAAAAATTTGTATCGGATATAAACTCGACGGCAAAATCATCAAACGTCTCCCTGCCGGGGCGGCCAATCAAGCGAATGTTGAACCAATTTACGAAACATTGGCAGGCTGGCAAGGCAGCACGCAAGGTGCGCGCAGCTGGGCCGACCTTCCGGCCGAAGCGGTAAAATATGTCCGCCATATCGAAGAGTTAATTGGCTGTCCGGTTTCGATGGTGTCGACTTCGCCCGAACGCGAAGACGTTATCCTCATGCGGGACCCTTTTAAATCGTAGGGCGCGATTAAATGCGGAATGGCGATTTCTGCTGATCCTACGAGGCAGATCTATGACAACTGAATCTGAATCTATCAGCTTTCCCAAGCTGGCTGTCTTTGCGATTATCCTGATCATGATTTGGGGCTCGGCCTTTACTATGGTGGGAGTCGCTGTGCGCTATATCGCGCCCATTTGGGTGGTGGCATTTCGTTTATCTGTCGGCGCTATTTTACTCACGAGCTACATGTATTTGCGCGGGCATAGGTTTCCCCCGCTTACAGACAAACGCTGGATTTGGTATAGCTTTATGGCATTGACCAGCTCGGTCATTCCGTTTTTCCTCCTCGGCACGGGTCAGAAAACCGTCGATAGTGGCCTCACCGCAATCCTCGTCGGGTGCATGCCGCTACTAACGATCATCATGGCGCATTTTGTGACGGATGAGAAACTTACACCTTTAAGAGTTGTTGGCTTCGCCATCGGACTTATTGGAATTGTCATTCTATTTTTTCCTGACGATTTGTCGGCTAATCTCGTGCGCCATTGGCAAGCACAATTGCTCATCGTCAGTGCAGCTTTTTTCTACGCGCTTACGACCGTCGTGGCGAAGATTGCCCCAAAAACACCCTCAACAATCGCGGCGGCGATGATGATGCTCATGGCGGCGATTTTCGGACTTTTCGTGGCCGTCTTAACTGGCGTTGACGGCGCTATAGCCCCGACCGGTAAAGCATTGACGACATTTTGGATGGTTATAGGTTTGGGGCTTGGCTCCAGCGGGATTGCGGCGATTATGTATCTTTATATTATCGACGTGGCGGGAACATCCATCATGGCGGGGATAAATTATTTTGTGCCCGTGGCCTCAGTGGTTTTTGGGGTTTGGTTTTTACACGAAGCTTTAAGCTGGCGCACCTTCGTGTCTTTCGGAGTCATCGTCCTCGGCGTCATGATATCACGACGCGGAAAAAAGACTCCTATTTTGCCTACTCCCAACCCGAATTTAGGTCGTTAAGATTTTAGGCCCTTCAGGGCCGCAAAGGGATTAGACGGGTCAGGCGCGTCTTCTTTAGCCTCATCGCTTAGGGCCAAACCGTGGTTCAAGGGGCCGTGACCGTCGGTTGAGCCAAAACCGGGCGCCGTGCGGATGGCTTCAAAG
>Ga0115567_10003197_pt1 | contig 16186 bp, 14 predicted proteins | sample COGITO_mtgs_1204_2_FD_88679 | JGI IMG/M metagenome (GOLD analysis project Ga0115567, IMG submission 88679) | Pelagic marine microbial communities from North Sea - COGITO_mtgs_120412 | ecosystem: Environmental > Aquatic > Marine > Epipelagic | place: Germany:Helgoland, sampling site Kabeltonne... | reverse complement strand
AGTTTATTCATGTAGTAAGTTTGTTTAATTTGGGACAATAATTTGTGTTTCTTCACCTGTGGTAGTATCTAGAATATTTATTACCAAACCTTCAAGAGTTCGATAAATCTCTAATGTTAACGTACCATAGGTAAAAGTACCTTCTTGATCGAAAGAACCAAAGCTCTCCAATTGCTGTTGTAATAAGGTTCTAGTAATCTGGCTAAGAATTTGCCTGTTTATATCTTGCCCTAACCTATCCAATTCAGATTGTTGCTCTCTTGGATCAACTCGAGCTTTTAAAGAATTTTGGGCAGATGCAGAACTCAATAGCCATCCATAATTTAAATAATTCCCTCCGAACGCAGGGTTTGTAGGTTCATAACTAAATTGTTGCGCTTTTGCCTGAGTACCAAAAAATAGAACAAAAGAAAAAAGTAGTAGTTTTAGCTTCATCTAGTAGTATTTAAAATTATTTCCTTGTTTTTCCAATTGCTGGATATAAGCAATTGTTCTTTGTATTGTTACCGCCGCCATTTGTTTCAAATAATCTTTATTAGGTCTGGCAAAAAAACTAATTAGGACTTGCTGTCCTATTTTTACTGATATTCTAGTTACACGTCCTCTACCAGGAATTTCATCTATTTCTATATTTTTAGGAGAAACTATTTCCTTGTTATAGAATTCAGAATAAAAATTTCTAAAAAAATCCCGACCCACTTTGGTTATTGTATTTTCAATTACCAACCCATTAATTTGAAATCCATCTTGAGGTTTTGCTTCATCTTCAGAAACTGGTGCATTTACACTCTCTTCAGCTATCACCTCTTTAATAGATTCTAAATCGTTTACAAGCTCTATTCTATCTTTTCCAATAGGTTTGTCATCTTCATCAAAAATCAATAAAATTACTGTTATATTTCCTTCTTCACTTTTATTAACAGTGGTACTAGATAAGATCACTTTTTTAAAACCTTCTAAAAAAAATCGGTTTCCTTGACTTGTTCTTGAAGAATTATTATTTGGGTCCTTTTTAATCAAAAAGAATTCATATCTAAGATTATAATCGGTTACGGTTATGTTTTCAGCTGTAGCGCTAAAAGTTAAAAACTCTCCTTTGTCTTCTACTTTTATATTTGCCACAACTTCCTTATTATAAAATTGCGAAAATCCAGTGACGCTATAAAAAACAAAAACCAGTACAAAGACAAGTTTTTTATTATTTATTATTCTAGCTATCATATGTTAGAGGATAATCATTTATAACTGTTTATTATCAATATTGGTGTCGCATCGGTTTGAGTAAATTTTAAGGATTTTGTAAGATTGTTTATACCATTTCTTTCAAAATATTTACCATTACCTTCTTGCGTAAGCTCTAAAGAAATATCTGCTTCCGGACTAATAACATAGTCATGAATGGTGTTAAAATCGCCGCTTTGAACAAAATTTGCAATTGCTGTATTCACCTCATAATCTACAGTAGCCCAATTATTCGCACCAAGTTGATTTATTACAATTTCACTAGAAGCTGTAATCGTCTTTATATCTGCATTATTAAAATCTCCAATTTGTCTTAAGAACACTTCATTCCCTATAATTTCTAGATTTCTAGGATTTGGATTATTTAAAATACCTAATCCATTAAGTGCCGCTTGAGTTAAATTATCATTCTTCAATAAAATTTCTCCTGAGGAGCTAGTGTTCTGATTTACATACGTTTGAGCATTTGCGAATTGACTAAGCGTCATTAGCAAAAAAAACAAAATGCCTATGTTTATTACTATTTTATTCATAATTACTTAACCAATTTAACATTTTTTTAAATATAAAAAAAATGGAAGGGATTTTTCCCTTCCATTTTAGTGTTAAAAATTTAGTCGCAATCTGCACAAACCACTGGAAGATCTAATTCTGGAATATCAAAATCTGTATAGTCTATACTTTCCATACTTGGGAAATAACAAGTTTGTGGAGCATAGTCTCCAAATAAGTGATCAGCAAATGGATTTGACTGATAAATGTGTGCACTATTATCATCACCATCTTGGTAGACATCTGCACTTTGCCCTCCATATTGAACTACCAATGCAGAGTTATCATCATTATACTGTGCAGTATTAGCCCAGTTATCATTACCTATTTGATAGGTATTAAGCTTGTTATCATCCCCATCTTGCAATGAATTTACAACGTTATCATCTCCCCATTGCTTTTGGTATGCTTTATTTCCATCGCCATCCTGCGTTAAATCCGCATCATTGTTGTCTCCATGTTGACGCTGAAACCCTTTGTTTCCCTTACCATCTTGGGTTAGATCTGCTTCATTATCATCCCCTTTTTGTTTTTGGTAAGCATAATTGTCTTGAGAACCACTATTATGCATAGTTTGCGAAATGCTTGCAGCATTATCTCTACCATATTGCTTTTGAATAGCCATATTCTCTGAACTACTATCTCCTCCTCTTTGTCTAATTAAGGCATCGTTTCCAGCCCCTCTTTGTTTTTGGTAAGCACTTGCATAGTTAGAATCAAACGCTCCGTTATCATGACCTTGCTTTATCCTAGCTGTGTTCTGATCATTCCCATCATTATTACTATCTGTATTGTACTGATCTTGTACTGCAACATTATGATCTCCAGTTTGAGTAGCATAAGCGTTATTTCTTACACCCTCTCCATTTTGGTCTACTGAAGATTTATTATCGTCACCATTTTGAACAACTTTCGCATACTGTCCTTCATCATCGTTACTACCATGACTAGAAGCATAAAAAGAAGTTTGTCTTATCTTGGCTTTGTTATCGTCCCCATCTTGTTGCGTCCATGCATCATTATTATCGTTTAACTGCTCGGTCATAGCTTGGTTGTCATCGCCATTTTGGTCTATATAAGCAGTATTTCCATCCCCACTTGGTCCAAACCATCCACCATGCTCATTCTCAGTATCACCTTGCTTAATAAGAGCTTTATTGTCCTCACTGGTTTTAGAACCATCATCTTGCCCTTGATCTATTCTCGCTTTATTATTCTTAGAAAGCTGATACGTGTGAGCCTCGTTTTCAGTACCTTCTTGTCTTGTCTCTGCCTTGTTAGCCAAACCATACTGCTCTAATAATGCTTGATTCCCGCCTATACCATCGCCATCTGCCTGAGTGGCTTTTGCAGAATTAAAATAACCTACTTGTCTAACTTTCACAATTTGATCATCACCAGTTTGAGTGGTTGCCGCCGCATTCGAACCCCATGCAGGGCTCTGAGAAGGTACAGTCTGTGGCGTGGGAGTTTGTCCAAACATAATTGCCCCACACAATAATGCTGCTGAACTTAAAATAACTTTTTTCATAATACTTAATTTTAATTGTTAATATTAATTGAACTTAAGCTACGCGTACTTTAATTTTAAGCACGTCATAACATTTTAAAACAACTTGTGGGGAAGATTTGCAACTTTTAAATACGTAGGGAAAAAATCGGTGTAAATAATAAAAGATTTAAAAATAAATTTTCTAATAAGAAAATTATAATGGTTATAAAATTTTCATAACTCTTACAAACATCTTGTTAAAAAAAGCATTAAATCGGTTAGTCTAAAATTTAAATTATTTAACAGTTTTTGGGGTACTGTTTTGGAAAATCATTAATTCGAGAGTTTATCGCTAAAATTCAGGTTTACAAATTCTAAAATAAACTAAAACTTCTTTTTTAAAAATAAATACGAAATAATTAGATATATCTATAATTACTTGTACTTAATAAATCAAATTTGCGATATATATATCAAATAAGCAAAGATTAATTTTTATCAGAAAATATTTTTTACTTATTTGTAAGAATTATCTTATAGGGCTTTTCCCCTATTATGAATTTTAGTTATTAAATTGTGTTAATTAACAAAAAAAAAAGCCAATACACAATATGTTAATTTTTTGTTAAAATTTAAATTATCTATAAGTATCTGTTTCAATGGTTTAATTGTCATGATATTAATTAAACATAAAAAAAAACCCACATTCAAAAACGTGGGTTTTTTTTTAAACTCATCGGAGTTTCTATACCTATCTAGTAAACAACAACTCTCTGTATTTTGTTAAAGGCCAAGTCTCATCGTCTACCAATAACTCTAGCTTATCGCAGTGGTATCTTATTTCTTCAAAAAATGGTTTTACTTCATCACAATAAGCAACAGCTCTTTTCTCTGCATCTTCAATAATATTTGCTTTTTTACGAGCATCTACCATTTTGTTAATGTCAGCATTAATATGTTCAATATGACCAGAAATTGCTTCAATAATTCCAATTTGTTCTTTAGAATGCTTTTTGAAATCTTTCTCGAAAATCTCTTTTAATCCACGAACATTTTCAATTAAAACATTTTGATATCTAATTGCAGTGGGTATCACATGGTTTCTTGCTATATCACCCAAAATCCTACCTTCAATTTGAATTCTCATAGAGTAATCTTCCAATTCAATTTCATAACGAGCTTCCACTTCTCGCTTGTTCATCACCTTCATTTCCTTATACAAATCGATTGTTTGTTTGGAAACTTTAGCTTTTAAAGCAAGTGGAGTTGTTTTATTATTACTTAATCCTCTTTTTTCAGCTTCTTTTTGCCATGCATCTCCGTATCCATCTCCTTCAAATCTAATTTTCTTAGATTTTTTAATGTAGTCTCTTAACACATTAAAGATGGCATCGTCTTTCTTCATTTTCTCATCCTTAACCAATGCATCTACGCTTTTCTTAAATTCCTTAAGTTGTTTTGCAACTATGGTATTTAGAACGGTCATAGGATTTGCACAGTTAGCAGTAGAACCTACAGCTCTAAACTCAAATTTGTTACCAGTAAAGGCAAAAGGAGAAGTTCTATTTCTATCGGTATTGTCTAACAAAATTTCAGGAATCTTGCCAACAACGTTTAATTTAAGATCTGTTTTTTCCTGTGGTGATAATTTTCCATCGGTCACTTTCTCTAATTCGTCAAGAACCGCTGTAAGCTGACTCCCAATAAATGCTGAAATAATTGCCGGTGGTGCTTCATTTGCTCCTAATCTATGATCGTTAGAGGCACTTGCAATAGTAGCTCTTAATAACTCTTCATGATCATGAACTGCTTTAATTGTGTTTATAAAGAAAGTTAAAAACTGTAAATTCTTCATTGGAGTACTTCCTGGACTTAACAGATTAGTTCCCGTATCTGTACTTAAAGACCAGTTATTGTGTTTTCCACTTCCATTTATTCCTTTAAAGGGCTTTTCATGAAACAATACTTTAAAATTATGTCTTTCCCCAACCTTATCCATAAGATCCATAAGTAATGAGTTATGGTCTACTGCAAGGTTAGCTTCCTCAAAAATTGGAGCTAGCTCAAACTGATTTGGAGCAACTTCATTATGTCTTGTTTTTACTGGAATTCCCAATAACATACATTCTATTTCCAGATCCCTCATATAAGCTAAAGCTCTACTAGGAATAGATCCAAAATAATGATCATCCAATTGTTGACCTTTTGCTGGAGAATGGCCTAATAGAGTTCTTCCAGAAAGCTGTAAATCTGGTCTTGATGCGTATAAGGCAGAATCTATCAAGAAATATTCTTGCTCCCATCCAAGGGTAGCAACTACTTTAGTTACATTTTTGTCGAAATATTTACACACTGCAGTTGCAGCGGAATCTACCGATTGTAGGGCTCTTAAAAGAGGTGTTTTAAAATCTAATGCTTCTCCTGTATAGGAAACATAGACGGTTGGAATACATAATGTAGTTCCGTATATAAAAGCAGGAGAAGTAGGATCCCAAGCGGTATAACCTCTAGCTTCAAAAGTGTTTCTTATTCCTCCATGCGGAAAACTGGAAGCATCTGGTTCTTGTTGTACTAATTGAGTTCCTCCAAATTTTTCTATTGCAAGTCCGTCGCCAATAGTTTCAAAAAAAGCATCGTGCTTTTCTGCAGTAGCACCAGTTAATGGCTGAAACCAGTGTGTATAATGGGTAACTCCTTTTGAAATTGCCCATTCTTTCATCCCCGTAGAAATATGATCAGCAACACCTCTACTAATTTTGGTTCCTTTAAGTGTGGCATCTTTAACACTTTGATACGCTTCCTTTGTAAGGAATTGTCTCATTACCGTCTCGTTAAATACATTTCTTCCAAAAAGTTCAGATCTACGATCGGTCTCGTCTATCTTAACTGGTTTTCTGTTTAAAGTTTCTTTTAAAGCCTGAAATCTTAAAATCGCCATATTGAGTTGTTTTTTTTTAAATAACTTGGCAAAAATACATTATTTCAAAATATGCCCCCTAAATTTTAGGGGTAAAAAATATAAATTTAACTTTTATTAGCATTTAACCCCTTTACTTTTTTATAAAAGCCAATCCTATAAAAATAACATAAGAAACAAAAAGAATGATTCCTTTATATCTACTTATACTGAATCTCTTTGGAATAAATGCAAGAGGGATTAATACAAAAGAGAAACCAATCATCCAAAAGATGTCGTTTGTGAGTAGTTCTTCAGATTTTAAATAAATAGGCTGAATTAGCGCAGTGATTCCTAATACTGAAGCAATATTAAAAATATTAGATCCTATTAAATTCCCCAGCGAGATCGCTTTCTCTTTCTTTAGTGCTGCAATCACTGAAGCCGCCAATTCTGGAATACTGGTTCCCACTGCAATAATACTTACCGAAATCACACGTTCACTAACACCAATCATTTCAGCAAGATCTACTGCACCGCTCACCAACAATTCTGAACCACCATAAAGTGCAACCCCACCAATAACTAACCAAACTATAATTTTAAAACCAGAGGTTACTTGCAAAGAATCATCTACACCCTCTACAATTATTCTATTTTTTCTGGCTCGCTGAATTAAAAACAGCACATAAATAATAATCCCAATAAATAATGCTGCCCCTTCTAATCTAGATATGTTTCCGCCTGTATAAAGAAAGAAATACAGTGCAAAAGAGAAGAACATCATGATTGGCCAATTGAATTTATAGAAATCCTTGTCTATAATTAAAGGAGAAATAATTGCCGTAATCCCCAAAACCAATCCAATATTTGCAATATTAGAACCTATTACATTTCCCAAAGCAATATCAGAAAATCCACCTAAGGCTGCTTGCAAACTCACCAATAGTTCTGGTAAAGAGGTGGCAAAAGATACCACTGTGAGTCCAATTATCATCTTAGAGATATTGAATTTAAAAGAAATTGCTACAGAAGATCTTACTAAGAACTCTCCTCCCACAACCAATAAAACAAAGCCAATTAATATGTAAAGTATACTCATCTATTTCAATTTGTTGCGAAGATAAAGAAAGTTACAAGGGCTGCCAATTCATTTTTAAAACTACAAAAATAGGTTTATAACTATTTTTATCGTTATATTTGATTTTACCTTTTAAACTCTATTTAAAAATAGTGAGATTATGGAGAAACTTACCAATAAAGAAGAAGCTATCATGCATATTTTATGGAACCTAGAAAAAGCTTTTGTAAAAGAAGTACAGGCAGAATTAACTGATGAAAATCTTCATTAAAATACTGTTTCTACCATTATAAGGAACTTGGAAGAAAAAGGATATGTAGCACATACCGCTTTTGGAAAGACACACCAATATTATCCTGCAGTTTCCAAAGAGATTTATAGAAAGCAATTTATGAATACAGCAACCAAAAAATTCTTTGACAATTCTTATAAGAGTATGGTTTCCTTTTTCGCAAAAGAAGAAAAAATTTCTGCAGAAGAATTGCGCGAAATCCTGACTATTATTGAAAAAAAGCAGAAATAATGGAAAGTTTACTTATCTATATTTTAAAAAGCGCCGGTTTAATAAGTCTTTTTTATATTCTTTACGTGTTATTGCTTAAAAATGACACTTCATTTACAGCAAACAGAAAATTCTTACTGGGAGGAATCCTTACTTCTTTAATTTTGCCCGCCATCTACTTTACAAAAAAAGTAATAGTTAGTGCTCCTGAAATAGTCTATACTGAATCTTCATTTAATTCAAATTTAATTATAATTCCAGAAAGTGTTCCCCAAGAAATGGATTGGTGGTTGATTGCGGGGATAAGCTATCTAGTGATAACCGGATTCTTTTTACTTCGATTTTGCTTCAGAATATTTCAGATTTATAAATTGATCCATTTCAGCAAAATTCAGAAAGAAGGAAAATATAAAATTATTGAAACTCAAGACTCCTCTGGCCCATTTTCATTTTTCAATTATCTCTTTCTAAATGCTAAAGCAATACCAGAAGACGAATATCTAATAATGCTACGGCATGAGAAAGTGCATGCCAAGCAATTTCATTCATTTGATATGTTAGCATCCCAACTTTTCGCTGCTATTTTATGGTTTAATCCAATAAGCTGGGTTTATAAAAAAGCAGTCGAGCAAAATCTGGAATTTATTGCAGATCAAGAGACAGCAAAGGCATCAGAATGTGTTCAGCAATACCAACATGTTTTAGTGAAAGTATCTACAAATCAATATCAAAACGTATTAGTCAATCATTTTTATCAATCATTCATCAAAAAACGAATAGTTATGTTAAACAAGAAATCCTCCAGCCGCAGCAATATTTCTAAAATGAGCTTAATTTTTCCTTTGCTTTTGGCTTTTATGCTCACATTTAATGTAAAGACTGAAGCTCAGGTAAAACGAGTAACCAAAGTAGAAGTAGATAATGTTCAATTTTATCCAGACGAATTAGCATCAGTAATTATCACAAAAAATTCTACAAAAGAACAATTAGAAGAATTGGCTCGAGAATTTAAAAAGCAAGGAGTAGAACTTCAATTTAAAAAGTTGAAATTTTCCAAAGAAGGAATGTTAACCAGAATCAATATTAAATATAAAATTGAAAAAACTGGAGATTCCGGAAACTTCAATAAAAATGGGGATACCCATATAGATGATATCGAAATTATGTTATCTGAAGATTTTAAAATAGAATTTCGATCTCCTATTAATATAGATGAGAAAAATGAATTTGTAATTGTAAAAAATTCCAATCCTATCACAATGGATTCCATTTCAAATCATAAAAATAGAGTTTGGAAAACTAATCTTAACGATGTAACAATGGAGCGTGTAACTTACACAACACCATCCAATAAAAGCTCAAATGGTTCATTTTCAGTTGGAAATAAAGTTCATTATTATGCTATAGATTCAGATTCTATTGGTGGTAAAGGAAAGATTATACACGTGAACAAAAAAAATGGCAACGGGATCACATGGACAAGTGATGATACAGATACCATTAAACATACATACAGAATAATTGTATTAGACAGCTCTCAGACCAATGCATCAAACATTTCTAAAAATGTTAAAGTGGTTTCTAGGAAAAGAAATGGCAAGCCGCTTTATATAGTTAATGGAGAAATTAAAAATGATGATTTTAACTCCGAAAAAATAAATCCTGATACTATCGAGAACATTTATGTTCTTAAAAATGGATCTGCAATCAAAAAATACGGTAATAAAGGAAAAAATGGAGTGGTGGAAATAAACACTACAAACAACAACCTATTCCGAATTAATGCAACCTCAACCGATGCGGAGTTAGAAGAACTTAAAAGCACTATTGCTGCTACCACCAATTTTAAACTTAGTTTGAATTCTATTGAAAGAAACAAAAAAGGTCTTATAACTGAAATAGCAATAAAATTTAGTGGAAAATCTGGAAAAATGGTTGCTGGAAATTACTCAGAATCAGATGGAATATCCGATATTTATGTTGGTGAAAAAGTAGGTGGTGGTCTCATCATTTATTCCAACTAAATAATTTTTAGAAAATGCAGTCAGAATCAGATTTAGAAAAATTAAAATACCCTATTGGAAAATTCAGTAAACCTGAAACAATTTCTGAAGAACATCTAAAAAATTGGATCACGGATATTGAGCAATTCCCCAACAGACTCAACAAATTGGTGCCGTACCTTTCTGAGAGCGAATTAAATTATAGATACCGGCCAGATGGCTGGACTATTAAACAAGTGGTACACCATTGTGCCGATAGCCACATGAATAGTTTTGTGCGTTTTAAACTATGCCTTACGGAAGATCTTCCAACCATTAAACCATATATTGAAAGTAAATGGGCAGAATTACCAGATGCCATTGAACCAGATATTACTAATTCCATAAAACTCATTGAAGGTTTGCATGCAAGATGGACTGTACTTTTAAAATCTTTAGACAATTCGACTTTAAGCAAACAATATATTCATCCTGATAAAGACAAGCCAATAAACCTTGCCGAAACCATTGCAATATATTCATGGCATTGTAATCATCATTTAGCACACATAAAACAAGCTCTAGAAAATCATAAAGATTGAATTTGAGTTATATAGAAATCTCATTCCCCTTATTTTAAATATCTTTGAAAGCAACCAATACAAATTATATGAAAAAGGGATTTTTTAAAGCGCTTTCTAAACTCAACAAAAAATTATTGCCAAGTTTTTCTAAAAACCGTTTAGATCTTCAAAAAGCTAATAAAGTTCAAATGGCTATTATTGGTTGGAAATTATGGGTGACAAAAAACGCCTTATAATCAAGAAGATTGGGGCAATTCAAAAATGTATATCCCGATGACTTAAGAGGTAAACAACATTAAAATTTGGTAACCTCCAATAGTTTTCGGAACGTGTAATTAAATCCTTCATGAGGGATCAATATTTCATTAGAGACTCTATAGGATAGGCATTTAGTTTTCGCCTTCCGTTTAAAAATTCTAGCTCTAACAGAAAATTAAATTGAACTATTTCTGCTCCCATTTTCTCCACTAAATTACAAGCCGTCTTGGCGGTTCCTCCTGTTGCAAGCACATCATCGTGAAGAATAATTTTTTCTCCTCTTTTAATAGCATCACAATGAATTTCCAAGGTGTCTTTTCCATATTCAAGCTCATAAACTTCTGAAAATGTATCTGAAGGTAATTTTCCAGGTTTTCTAATAGGTACAAAACCTGCATTTAATTTTTCTGCCAATAACATTCCAAACAAAAAACCTCGAGATTCAATTGCTACTACTTTATCTATTTTTACATCCCCAATTAATTTTAGAAATTGAGAAACAGATTCTTTAATTGCTTCAGGACTCTGCAGCAAGGGCGTGATATCCTTAAACTGAATTCCATATTTTGGAAAATTTGGAATTTCACGAATATAATTTTTAAGATCTAGCATTTGCTTGTATTTGAATGGTTAGCATAAAAATACGAATCCTTCTAATCTGGAGGGAGAAAAACCTTCATAATAATTATTTTAGAATCCACTTTTTAAATGCCTTACCCCATTTAAGCCATTGCAATTTTATTATATTGCTAGTTCAATTCAGAATTTTAAACACTTTCATTATAAATATCCATTCTCACCCTAAATAATATGAAGATCTTCAACTTAAGCTCAACATCTTTTATCTCACCTTTTATTGTAATTATTGCTCTTATCTTTTCTTTTGAAGCTTACTCGCAAACCAGTGAACTTTCAGTAGAGAAAATTATGCAAGATCCCAGTTGGATGGGAACATTCCCTTCCAATATAAAATGGAGCGAGGATAGTAAGACGATTTATTTCGATTATAATTTAGAAAAAGACCCATCAGATTCTATTTATAAAATTGAAGTTTCCAATATTTCTAAGATCAGTAAAACTCCGGTTTTAGAACAAAGAAATAACATTGCTTCCTACGGCGACTTTAATAATTCTCGTACTAAAAAAGTGTTTACACAAGATGGTAAATTGATGCTTTTCAATTCCAAAGAGAACACCAGTCAACTGCTTTTGGATTTAGGCGAATCTATTTTTAATCCAAAATTTTTAAAAAATGAAGATTTAATCTCATTTGAATTAAATGATAATTTATACTTGTACGATCTTGATAAAGGAAGCTTAAAGAAATTGACTTCAATAAAAAAGGGAGAAGATAAAACTAAAAAAGAGGAAAAATTAGAGAGGAAAGAAAATTGGCTAAAAGAAGATAATTTAAAATTATTAGGAGTTGTTTTGGAGCGCGAACAAAAAAATGATGCTAGTGAGACTTACCAAAAAAGCATTAAAAAAGAGCCTTTTACTTTTTATACCGATAAACGTTCTGTTAGTAATTTACAATTATCTGCAGATGCCAAATACGCTACTTTTAATCTTTTTACTCGAGCCGAAAACAAAAGCACGGTAGTTCCAAATTACGTAGATGCCTCTGGTTACACGGTAGACCTTCCTGCCAGATCCAAGGTTGGAGACGATATTACAAAAGTGGAATTAGCAATTTATAATTTCGAGAAAGATACTGTGTATTTCGTTAAAACTGAAAATCTTCCAGGCATAAAAGATCTTCCAGATTACATAAGTGATTATCCAGATAAGGAATGGGAAGAAAAAGAACGAAATGTGATTCCTTGGGGGCCTTATTTTTCAGACGATGGTGAAAAAGCAATTATAAATGTTCGTTCTCACGATAATAAAGATAGATGGATCGCTCTTTTAGATCTGGAGACTGGAACTTTAAAAAGTGTAAATAGACAAAGAGACGAAGCATGGATAAATGGGCCTGGAATTGGTTATTCTTATGGTGGTGGAACTCTAGGTTGGCTACCAGACAATAAACATATTTACTTTCAATCTGAAGAAAGTGGATATTCGCATTTATATCTATTGAATACAGAGTCTGGAAAAAAAACAGCTTTAACTTCCGGGAATTATGAAGTTTTTGAACCTCAACTTTCCAACGATAAAAAGAGCTGGTATTTAACCACTTCTCAAGTAGATGCCGGAGAACGTCATTTTTATAAAATGCCGGTAATGGGCGGAAAGATGATCCAATTAACTTCAATGAGTGGAAGCAATCAGGTTACTTTATCTCCAGATGAAAAACAGATGGCAATTTTGTACTCTAATAGCAATAATCCATGGGAATTATATCTAAAAAAAACGTCTCCTTCAGAAAAAGCACATCAATTAACTTCTGGGCAATCTTCAGTATTTAAATCTTACAATTGGAGAGCACCAGAGCGTATAAAGTTCAAAGCCGAAGATGGCACTATGATTCCTGCAAGATTATATAAGCCTGAATTAACTAAAAGTAATGGTGCAGGAGTGATTTTTGTACACGGGGCTGGGTATTTACAAAATGCACATAATTGGTGGTCTTCCTATTTTAGAGAATATATGTTCCACAATCTACTTACAGATCTTGGATATACAGTATTAGATATCGATTATCGCGGAAGTGCAGGTTATGGAAGAGATTGGAGAACCGGGATTTATAGACATATGGGAGGGAAAGACTTATCTGACCAAGTGGATGGTGCTCAATTTTTAGTTGAAGAGCATGAAATAGATCAGGAAAATATTGGAATATATGGTGGGAGTTACGGCGGATTCATCACGCTAATGGCTATGTTTAATGAAAGTGACACTTTTAAATCTGGTGCTGCATTGCGTTCGGTTACAGATTGGGCGCATTATAATGATGGGTACACCTCGAATATTTTGAATACTCCAGTGGAAGACCCTATTGCTTATAGACGCTCCTCTCCTATTTATTTTGCTGAAGGTTTAAAAGGTAATTTATTGATAGAGCATGGAATGGTAGATACCAATGTACACTTTCAAGATGTAGTGAGGTTGGCTCAACGTTTAATCGAACTAAAAAAAGACAACTGGGAATTGGCTGTTTATCCAGTTGAAGGACATGGCTTTGTAGAACCAAGTAGCTGGACAGATGAGTATAAAAGAATCCTGAAATTGTTTAATGAAACTTTATTAGAAGAGTAACTTAAAGTTCTCTTATTAAGTAAAGAACCTCTCGACTTCTCCCGATAGCCATAGGAACGATATGACATAAATTTAAGTGTCATTCTGAGCTTGTTGAAGAGTCTTAATAAACGATTAAATTTCCTAAATAGAGATTCCTAAGTTATTCGAAATGACAAAACACATAAATTTGTCATTTCGTTAGTTCCAAAAAGTTATCGGTATCGAGAAATCTATATTTAAGAGTATTAATTCTTTACTTCAGAAATTTTCTGAAGTTTCATCTTAGTAAAATATTTCTTTGCTTCTTTCACTACTCTTGGTGCCATAATTAATGTCGATATCATTGTTGGAATCGCCATTAATGCGAAAAATCCATCAATGAGGTTGATCATCATACTTAAAGTGGTAGTTGCACCCATAAGAATACTAAGAATGTAAAAGTAGTTGTAATAGTGTTTTTTATCTGCTCCCATCAAAAACGAAAGACATTTAGTTCCGTAGTAAGAATAAGAGAATAATGAAGAAATGCTAAAAAACGCAATACATATTAGCAACACATAATTCCCATAATCTGGCATTGCATTATTAAAGGCAGCAGCAGTTAAGCTTACTCCGTTATGATCTGAGGTTTGCCAAACGCCTGTCACTAAAATAGCCAAAGCGGTAAGTGTACATACTACCAAAGTATCTATTGCAGGTCCTAACATTGCAACCAATCCTTCTCTTATTGGTTCATTAGTCTTAGCCGCTCCATGCGCCATTGGTGCAGTCCCAATACCAGCCTCGTTAGAAAAGGCACCTCTACGAATACCTAAAATTATTAATCCTCCTAAAACTCCTCCTAGAAATGAATCTCCGGTAAAGTTATTAGCAGCAAAAGCATCTGTAAATATCAATCCTAAATAATAAGGAACCTGATCTGAATTTATTACCAATATAATAAGTACCGAAACAAAATAAAGCACCACCATAAGCGGTACCAGTTTAGAAACGGTTTTACTAATTCTGGAAAGTCCTCCAAAGATCACGATAGATGTAATAGTTACCAGCACAAGTCCGATTATAAGATTCGACCCAAAACCTACTTCTACTCCATTAGGTTCTAAAAGAATGAAATTGATTGCCTGAGTTAATTGATTCACATTAAATACAGGCAATGCACCAACTAATCCAGCCACACTAAACATCACTGCCAAAGCTTTCCATTTTTTTCCCAATCCTTCCATTATAAAATACATAGGTCCACCCTGAATCTTACCATCTGTATCTTTTCCTCTGTACATCACAGCAAGACTATTCGTGAAAAATTTTGTTGCCATCCCGATAATTGCACTTACCCACATCCAAAAAATTGCGCCTGGGCCTCCAATTGCAATAGCCACAGCAACTCCTGCAATATTCCCCATCCCTACGGTCGCAGAAAGCGCTGTAGATAATGCCTGAAAATGACTTATTTCGCCTGGATCATTAGGATCATCATATTTCCCTCTTAAAACTTGCAATGCATGCCCTAAATATCTGAAAGGAAGAAATTTTGATAGTATTAAAAGATATAATCCTCCACCAATTAATAATATTAAAAGAGGAAGACCCCAAACAAAAGAGGCGAAATCGGCAATGAATTGGTCAATTTTAGTCATAAAAAAATATTATTTGAGAATTTTTTTATCAAATATAGTAAACCGCATTTCTTATTCGCTATTATACCTATCTAAACCCTGCCAACATAAGCTAATTAAAACCTGTATATTTAAGATGTAGTTATAATATTCATTTTTAAAATAAAATATGTTTTGTACCATTTGCTATATAAGTAAAGCAAGTAATCTATTAGATAAGAATAAGTTGAACGAACTTTTTGAACAGGTTACAATTTTCAATAATTCTAATAACATAAAGGGTATTTTACTTTTCAATAATAATTATTTCTTTCAAATTATAGAGGGTGAAACTGTGATTATTAATAAACTATTTCACAGTAAAATTAAACTTGATTCTAGACACAATAATATATTAGTGGCTATTGAAAAGGAATTTAAAAATTCTGTTTTTAGCGAATATAATAGTAAGTTTAACATTGTAAAGGATGCTAACGACCTCAAAAAAATTATCGCTTATTTGGAAATCAATAAGTTTAGTTCTACTAATGAAAAAATAAAACGACTACTTAAGCCTTTTTTAATTCTAATGGAAGATTAAGAAATAATATTAAATATATTCTCATTCATTTCTTAAGGTAAATAATATAGATAATGGAATTCCTTCTACATTTATAGGCTCTTTAATACCTAGTAAAGCAAAATTACTTTCATTAAATGTGTTTATCCAATCTTCCAAAGTTCTGGCATACCAGGAATGTGGATACACAAAATCACCTTTTAAACCTTTCCATGAATCATCAATCCACTGGCTCT
>Ga0115567_10003194_pt1 | contig 16205 bp, 9 predicted proteins | sample COGITO_mtgs_1204_2_FD_88679 | JGI IMG/M metagenome (GOLD analysis project Ga0115567, IMG submission 88679) | Pelagic marine microbial communities from North Sea - COGITO_mtgs_120412 | ecosystem: Environmental > Aquatic > Marine > Epipelagic | place: Germany:Helgoland, sampling site Kabeltonne... | reverse complement strand
GGACGATTGGACTCAAGGGGGCCACCAGCAATGCCGGTGCAGGGAACATAGTGCAACTACGGGCTTTCGGTGCCCTCACGCTCACCGGCAGCGGTAGCACTACAGACCGCAACTTGGTGCTGGTTAATGGCAACGGTCACCGAAGAATCACGAACGACGGCACGGGCGCCCTTAGCTGGACCGGCGGCACCTTCACCAACAGCAACAATGCTGACAACCATCTGGAACTTCGCGGTACCTACAGCGGCAGCACGAACACGATGGGACTCATCCTGACTGACAGCAGCGTCCCCACCGCGTTTAATATCGAGAAGTATGATGCTTCGATCTGGGCCCTCACCGGCGCTAACACCTACACAGGCACGACCTTCATCAACGCCGGCACGCTGGTCGCTGGAGTCGATGATGTGGCGGCAACCTCGGGCGCCCTTGGCAACGGCGGTAACGTCGATTTTGGCGGCGGCACCCTGCAGTATGCTGCTGGCATTACCCAGGACTACAGTTCCCGCATTGTCAACAGCACCAGCGCAATCATCATCGACACCAACGGCAACGACGTCACCTTCGCCACCAAATTTGCCAATACCAACACCGGCGGCTTGACCAAGCTCGGAGCGGGTGTGCTGTCAGTGGTATTGGACAGCACTAGTTACACCGGCCTCACCAAGGTCGACGGGGGAACCGTGGTGCTGGGCAACAACACAGTTAATAATACGAACACTTCAAGCTCGGGCTTTGAAATCAACAACGGCTCAACGCTGCAATTTGAGCGGGGGGCTCAGGGGATCCTGATCAGTGGAAAAACTTTTACATTCGACAGCAATGGAGGAGGCGCCTTGGAGGTCAATGGATCATCGCTTCTCTGGCGTAATAACACGATCGTGACCAACGGAGGTTCCCAAAATACGTTTAGCGGCGCTGCTGGCGTTAACGTTCAGAACAATCTGAATAACGCGGGTACTCAGGCGAGGGCGCTGACCTTCGATGTTGCGGATGGTTTGGAAGATGTTGACCTTCTGGTATCAACTAATGTAGCTAATGCGAAATTAGTCAAGAATGGCGCAGGTACTGTGGCTCTGACCGGCGCGGCCAATCAGATGACTCTAGCAACCCAGACAATCGAGATTAACAATGGCACGCTTGAGATCGGCGGTGCAGGTCGTCTGAATGTGGGTAATTACTCAAAAGCTATCACCAACGACGGAACCTTTAAGTACAACAGCACAGATGACCAGACGCTCAGCGGCGTGATCAGCGGCGCTGGTGTGCTGACGAAAGATAATGTCGGTACCCTGACTCTAACCGAACAAAACACCTACACTGGCAACACTACAGTCACTGCAGGAACCCTAAGGATCGACGGGAATGGTGCCTTGCATGCCGCAAACGGCATTTACGGCGGGGACATCTCGATCGCCAGCGGAGCGACCTTCCGATACAGCAGCAGCGCCAGCAATACCGACGCCCGCTACAATGGAGCCATCAGTGGTGGTGGCACGTTCATTAAGGACGTCGATAACAGTACACTGCGCTTACAAGGCACTACCACAGTTGACGCCATTGAGATCAATCAAGGCACGCTGCGTAGCCAAGGTGTGAACGCTGCAGGAGGTGCGGGCACAACAGTTTCTCTGGGTGATACCAGCGGGAGCAACTTTGCCACCTTATGGTACACCGGCGGAGCAGCGACCACTCCTACCAAGGCCGGCATTGTCGTGCGGGCGGGATCCTTGGGCACCAAGACCATTAGGAATAGCACGACTGGTGGCAGCCTCATAGAAAATACCCCGATCACCCTAAATGATGATTTGACCATAAATGATAGCGAACTTATGACCCTGGGTGGCGTGATCAGCGGAAGCGGCGGGCTGACCAAGACTAATCTAGGAACCACCACCCTCTCCGGCACCAATACCTATTCGGGCGACACAGCCATTGGCGCTGGCACGCTTGAAATTGGGGGCACCGGCACACTGCAAAGCGGGTCCTACGCTGGCGCCATTGCCAACACCGGGACTCTTCACTACAACAGCAGCACAGACCAGGAACTGAGCGGCGTCATCAGTGGCTCCGGCGCGTTGCTCAAGGAAAGTGCCAGCACGCTCACCCTGTCCGGTAACAACAACTATAGTGGGACGACATCGGTGGACGACGGTACGCTGTTGGTCAACGGTACCAGCAGTGGAGGCGGATCCGTCAATGTTGCCAGCGGTGCGACCCTGGGTGGCACTGGCACGATTGGCGGCACAGTGACCGTGGCGTCCGGGGGCATATTTTCCCCAGGCACGCCCTGACGCTACTGATCGGCCATGAAGGGAGAGATCAGTACAAGTTTACCAAGGTGTACTGGCGCTGGGACTTTCGTCGACCGGACACGCAATGACATTGGCTGCTCTGGCCGGACTGCATGGCCAGCTAGCCTTCGGCGCGATCCGGCCAAGACCATGTATAAGTTGAATGCGAAAGGCCCGCCTGCTTCGGTTCCAAGCCCCAAATCGAGGTACGGAGAAACACGCCTTTAGGGCCCCATTGATTGTGCTGATCTTGCCCAATCCATCCCGGCTTATGCCTTACAATCCCCGACGAAACCAGTTACGGTCAATTGGGGGCCAGATGTCGACGTTCAAATTCACCCGAGAAGAGAAGATTGAGATGGATGAGTCAGGAGACAAGAATGGAGAATAACCGGCCGTCCAACAAGAGCCTTTGGATGGCGATTGGCTCAGTATTGATTCTGGTAGTTGCCGCTCTCACACTGCTTACGGTGGGGGCACACGGCGCGTCAAGCAGCACCTCCGGCACCACAGGCGCTGCTTCCGCAGGCGCCATTCAGTACACCCTCACGCCATTGCGAGTCGCTCGCGGTCCCGAAGGCCAGATTACCGTGGAAGCAGAAGTGGTACGGCAAGGCTCCTGGAATTGGCGCAAGGTATCCGTGGAAAGCCTCTCTGTGACCGGACAACCAGATGCGATCGCAACGCTCATCTCAGAGCTGCCCACCGACCCAATTCCCGAGCGCTTTGGCGCGACCTTCCTCTGCGAGATGCTCGACGGGAATCAGAAAGGATCGCATCTTACGTTTAGCCTGAAGGTCAATGCAGCCAAGCACTTTGGTCTGAGCAATGCAGGCGGCCAGCGAACCCACACGATTGCTCTGGTGGCTACCGAGGCTACGGAAGGATTGGAACCACTGATGGACACTGATAAACACTGATCGTTTCATGTTTTCCGTAAACACGACTAACGTCTTCTCTGCTCTGAATCTCTCCCAGTGAGAACAGGTCAATCGGTCAAAGCATCAGTGGTTCAACTACTCCGCAGGATTTGGGGGAGAGTAGAGTAGTTTTCTAGCTGCAATCATTCTTGTTGTCTTGATCTGCCAGACAGGCTCTTGCGCAGGATCAATCCCCCAACGGATCAGCTTGGGCAGCAGGCTCTGGTCATAGACTATGTACAGTTCTTCTCACGTGGCCCCTGCCGGTTCGGCCCCAAACCGAAACTGCGCGCCGGGCCAGTTCATCAGAACGCACAGCGCCTCAACCGGGACGCAGCGTCCCGCGCAGTGAAAATCTCCCTTTGCTGCCAAAATAAAGGAGAAGTCCACCACCGAGAAGGTGGCGTCCATCCAGGCAGTCTTGCGGGGCAGATAGCAGATGCTGGTTGCCTGGAGAGCCGCAGGCAGCAGGCGTGGAATCAGTGATTATTTCATCCACCTCTTTGATTAAAAGCTCCATTCCTGCAGATTTGCAATGAAGACGCCACGCTTATATCGTCTATGGCACCAGCCTAGGAATGCCTGCCCAGCCCAGTTGAGAAAGTTTCCGGCCCTGGCCAAAACCGTCAAACGGAGTCGACCGCCATTACAGCGTCTGCCAGAATCACGTCCCAACCAGCAGCTTCGACAGAAGCGAGCGGCCTGCCGAATATTCGCAGAATGAGCCAGAGGCGCGTCTTGAACTGCGGCAGCAGCGACTGGTTTTCCGAACAGTCGCAAGCTGTTCGGCGTGCACCATTTACACTGATCGAGCTTCTTGTGGTCATTACCATTATTGTGATTCTCGCGGCGCTGCTGCTCCCGGCACTGAGTCAGGCCCGGGAGAAAGGTCGTAAGGCCGCCTGTCTGAATAACCTCAAGCAGATTGGCCTGGCGGCGGAGATGTACCTTCAAGACAGCGAGGCGCATTATCCGGTGGCTCTCGGGAGCAGTGGGATCAGTTGGGACGACCTTCTCAGCGCCTATGACGGACGCAGCCTGACCTTGGCGCAGATGACCACCGGCTCGTTGCTAAATGGACGCTGGGGCGCTCGGGAGGGGGACCTGCCCGGCGGATTCAATCATGGCGCGCTGTACCGCTGCCCTTCGGATAGCCAACCGCCAAACGGCAACCACATCCGCATCACCTACTATCCCACGCAGACCCCCGGCGGTGGCCGGCCCGGCCTGGGCATCTACGGGTTCATCGCCCCCAATGCTGCCAACACTTTCTCGCGCAAGGAGTCCGAGATCAGCCAGCCTTCCGGGACCATCACCTTCACGGAGATGAGCGGCGATCCGGCGGTGATCTGGTGGGCGCGTCTCGGATGCTCTTGGGAATGGCAGGGGCTGGAGGCCTATACACTGCTAAACCGCGTGACGCCTCATCATCTGGGCGGGAAGCCCTACAATTTTCTCATGGCCGACGGGCACGTCGAGCCCATGAGCGTGATGGAGTCGCTGACACGAGACGACGGCACCACCGCGGGCGCCGCGAATGTCACTGACACCTGGTGGGACAGCACCCGCTGATAAGCCCCCACTTCCCAGCTCACTGCCCCCTCGAATCTCACGTCCACCTATGCCTCACACAGTAACAACCTTATTAGGATCGACCAAGCCGCAGTGGGCAAGGCCCCCACACAGCCTTGGCACAAGGATGTCTGGGATTTCTACTTCATGTGCTGGGGCGTCCCGGAAGGCACGCTGCTGACCTAAGAAGCCTACGCAGCCAAGCAGGCTATTCGGCACTAAACCTTGCAGGACATCGCTGTCGAGCTGGTCCTGACAGTCTACGGCGACGGCGAGACGACCACGTTTCGGTACGGCGAATCCTGTGCCGTCAGTACTATCTCTACCACTTGGACTACCTGTACTACCACGGCCGTTGGTGGAATTACAGTGCGGATACACCGGCCAAAGCTCAGCATCACGGGGTCGCCCGTATTGCACTCCTGAAAGTCGGAGAGTAAAACTGAGCAAGATCATTCCTTTGCTGGCCCTATCCCTGTGGCAGTGCTGCTTCATTTCGGTGCAGGCGAAAGATACGCCGCTGCCTAACATCGTGAGCAACTTTCGAATGTTGTGTACGGGATTTGTGGGGTGAGGTCAGTCATTTCGGGGTCACCAGTGTCTTGGTTTAAGCAGCTTACTTGTGTTTTTCGATTCCGTTTTCAAACATTATGCTTGGGCCGAAGAGCTTGATGATCAGGGCGTGTCCGTTTAGCCGTCGCCACCCCTTGGACGCCTCCAGAGCAAGCTTGAAAGCCAGGGCCAGTGTGCTTGTCTGCGAGCCTTGTCCACGGGTTGAGTAGGTCCGTTTACGGACGGTGGCGAACGTCGACTCGATCGGGTTGGTTGCGCCGATGGGGCGCCAGTGGGCTGCCGGGAAGTCGTAGAATGCGAACAGCTCGTCGAAGCTGTCATTTAGGCAGGCCACCGACCCTGAATACTTGTTTGTGAACCCATTCAGGAAGCGCTGATGCCTTGCCAGGGCGTCGGCCTTGGTCTCGGCCTGGTACATCTCGTGAATCATGCCTTTGGTCTTCGGCTGCACCTTCTTGGGCAGCTTGTCGAGGATGTTGGCCGACTTGTGAACCCAACACCGCTGATTGCAACTCTCGGGGTAGACTTGACCAGCGGCGCTCGAGAAGCCAAGAGCACCGTCGCCAATAAACAACTTCGGTGGCTGCATGCCACGGCTGCGAAGAGCGCGCAGCATGACCGCCCAACTCTCGGTACTTTCGCGGTAACCGCCTTCCACCGTGATGAGTTCTTTGCGGCCGTCCTTGGTCGATCCCATGACCACCAGCGTGCAGAGCTTGTTCTCGTCCGTGCGCACGTTGAAGTGGATGCCGTCAACCCACACGTATACGTACTGCTCAGTGCTCAGTTCACGGCTCTTCCACTGTTGGTACTCGTCACTCCAGCGACTTGTCAGCCGGCTCACGCACGCGCTCGAAAGGTTGCCGACGTCAGGCCCGAACAGCTCCAGCAGCACCGGCAACATGTCGCCAGTGGACACCCCCTTGCGCTAGAAGTAGCAGACTGCCTTATCCAAGGTGACAGATCGTCGTTTGCAGTGTGGAATGATGGCGCTTTGAAAACCATCACCACCAACAGAGCGATCCCGCGCACGTGGAACAAAAACGGGAACCAGGCCAAGAGCGGTCTGGATAAACTGCTCTTTGTGGCAACCATTGCGAACAACCGCCTGACGACCATCATCTGTTCGCTCGCCGCGCATCTCGTTGAGAAACTGGCCAAGTTCTTCTTCGAGCATTTCCTGCGGCGCACCGCGCGGGTGGCCACCCAGCGCTTCTTCTAAGCTGGCCTGTGCACCAGTTGACGACAACGATTCAAAAGATGAGGTGAGCATGAGGCGCTCTCCCTCTGTTTGGCCTTCGACACCCGTACCGTGGGCAGAGCGCCTCACCCTTTCAAACTCGTCATAAACAACTTCTGCAAGTTACTCCGAGGAAAAGGGGACCAACCAATGAAGTAATCGCAATGGTTGGGAATTTTGGCCCAGCCCTTTGCTCCCTTCTTTGCAGCAGCCAACACCCGTCCGAACATTGTTCTAACCTATGCGGATGATCAGGGATGGAAGGATGTTGTTTATCAATCTCACGGCGAATGCAAAACACCGGTACTCGACACCATGGCCAAACAGGGGGTGGTCTTTACTGATGCGTATGCCAATGCCGCGAACTGTCAGCCCGCCCGCGCCTGCCTTCTATCCGGAAACTATACGTCACGGCACCATGCTTTTGTTGTCAGTTTGACCAACCGGGACCCCAAAAAAAATGCGGCTGACTCCGGTCCCCAATTGGGATGGCGTTGCCGAGGACGCTGAGACGATAGCCGATGCTCTTGAGGCTGCCGGGTGCGCTAGCTGCCATTTCGGGAAATGGCAGCTTTACGCCAAGGGCGAGAAAGGTGGCGGTGAGGCGCTGCCAAGCAGGCAAGGTTGCTTCGCCTCAGCTGAAATTGGACATCTCGGTTGGGCTTGCTAAGAGGCTCTTCAAAAGAGATGGGGAGAGCCTTGTGGTAACACGAAAGTCCTACAGCGCCGAGCAGAAGGTTACGATTCTGCGTGAACACCTGATCGAGAACCGTCCGGTCTCAGATGTCTGCGATCAATACCAGATCAGTCCAGCGATGTTCTATCGCTGGCAGAGGAAGCTGTTTGCAGGCGGGCATCCCGCCTTTGAGCGCAACCCGGTCAAGAAACGCCAGGATGCCCAGATCAATCGTTTCGAGGAGAAGCTTCGGCAGAAGGACAAGGTCATAGGCGAACTCATGGGCGGCTATGTTGCGCTAAAAAAAGTATTGGGGACCGCTGAATGGCAAGTAAAAACTGCAGCGGATCGCTAAATCTGACCGTAAAACCGGCACGATCGGTACTGCTTCGTTTAAACTTTACGATCTGGATGGCGATCCCGTGGTGTCCAAGAATCTTGCCAAGCAGAATCCCGAAGTATTCGAGCGCATGAAGGGGGCGTTACAACAAGCCCTGCAAGCAGGTCGCACCAGACCAAATGGCAATTGAGAGTCCGCGCAAATTGTTCACGCGATTCCAGCAAAACAGCATGTGTCTGCCTCCATTGTCGTCGAGGAAGAGTGTTGGTCTGTGAACAGCGGTCTCACAGCACCTTGGTGAGATCGGATACAGCTATGGGCGCTTGGGTAATGTGCAGGTGTCGGCCTTGGGGTATATTGGTTCTATGAAGAGCAATGGAAAAGCGCCGTGGCGTCGGGTTTGCTCTGTGAGCCTGAAGCAACGCCTTGGAGAGATGCAAGAAACGCGGTAGATGAAGATATCCTGAATGGTTAAGTTGTGCCTGAAAATTTCGCTGCGCATAGCGAGTGGTCCGCAGCAAGGATTACAACGAGAACGACAGAGCCGGACCTACTGGATCGGAGCGCCAACAATTGGAGGCAGAAACATGATCAGAGAAAGTGGAATGACGATGACACCACACACCCGATTTAGTAGTCGCAAAACGTTTTTCTATCAGCAATCGCCACGCAATGCCATTCGGCACGGGTTTACGTTGATTGAGTTGCTGGTCGTCATCGCCATCATTGCGATCTTGGCATCGCTGCTACTGCCAGCACTTAGCAAAGCACGCGGCACAGCCCGGAGGGCTGCCTGTGCCAATAACCTGAAGCAGATGGGCCTGGCCAACGCCATGTACATGGATGACTATGATGACCACTTTCCGTATGCTGGAAGCGACTCGGCTGGAGGATTCGCAGGTTTTGGTTGGGACAAGGCCCTATATCCATATATTCAAGGCGGACAAACGCCCCTGATGTGGCAGTGGTTCACGTACAACAACGGATTCGCAACCGATCTCTACCAATGCCCATCAGCAAGCACACTTCGCACCAGTAGCGACCATTACAGAGCGGCGCAGGATTACGCCATGCCGCGCATTCATAACCAGTCTCGTGACGCCATCGGGCTCCGCGCACCGTTCGACTGGGCCTCAAGCCCCGGCTATCTTTTTTCGCAGACCAAATTCGAACGCAAGGGAGCCAATGTGGCTGATGCGACAGGAACGATCTTGCTCACCGAGTGGGAGCGTTGGAACAATAGCAATGGCACCCAGGGCTACGGACAGGATCTAACCTACCCGGACGTTCAAATGTTCATCCACTCAGCAAATGGCACGTTGACCAAACATGGGGATGTGCTGAAGGTGAACTACCTGATGGCTGCTGGCAATGTGGCCAACTATCGCTACGATGCCCCGGAGATTATTGGCACTGGCTCGACCTTCTTCCCAAAAGGGGCCTGGTCCATCGTCGAAGGTGACTGATTCCCTTCCCGGCCCCCATCCGCAACCAACTAGGCTCTCCGAAAGGATACCACACTTTGAGCACACACATCGCAATGCGTCCCCCATTCTCGTGGGCCACAACGCCCGTCTACCAGATGTTTGCGGACTACGTTCAGTTCAAGGACGAGGATGTCCGAACAATCGCCGAGACCACCGACTTCCTGTGTGTCGAGAAGAAGCACGGCCTGCATGACTTGGGCTCTGCTGATGCTGGCGCCAAGCATGCGATCGCCCAGTTCAAGGCCCTGAAGCCAGATATGACTTGCCTGGTTTATCTGAACTCGGCCTTTGCCTATCCGTTCATCCAGCGGGCCAAAGTCTTTGACAACAAGGGGGCTATCCACGAGCCAGAGAACGCGCGCTACAAGGCCTTCCTGCTCACAGACCCCGAGACTGGTGAACTGGCCTATCGCGAGGGCGACCATGTCCACTACTTCGATGTGCTCAACCCTGAGTTCCGGGCCTGGTGGGTGGATGCCGTGGCAGAATTTGTCAGGGACTCCGGTGGCAACGGACTGTTTGTGGACCAGATGCATGGATTCTCGTGGCTGCGTGAAGAGCGCAAAGACGATGTCGCAGACGCACAGGCGTTGATGATGCGCATGGCCAAGGAAGCGATGGGCCCCGATAAAATGCTTCTGCTGAACAATGCTGCGCACATTCCGGAGCTCTTCGAGGCCGGCGACGCCTTTATGTTTGAGCACTACCAGCCCCACTTGCTGTCGAAGGAGGGGATTGTCAGTGACTGGGCGTTGATGAAACAAATCGCCGACGCCGGTAAGATCTCCGTGTGGCGGATTGGCGTGGAACAGGACCAGGCGGCAGTTGCAAGACGCGAGAGCGGGCAGAAACTGACAAATGAGTACCTGGCTTCCCTGTCCCGCGAGCGCATTGCCTACTACCTTGCCGCATTTCTGATCGGAGCCCAGGAGAACAGCTATCTGCAGTATGGCTGGGGCTGGGACCTGTGTACCGGCCCACTCTGCCCTCAGCCTGAACTGCAACGTCCACTGGGCAAGCCGCTCGGCGAGGCTGTTCGCAAGAGTCCCGAGAGCTGGGTGTTTCACCGTCAGTTTGAACACGTAGACGTAACCGTTGATCTCGAGGCGCGCGAAGGTCACGTCGCGTTTGGCACCGGCAGATGATGACTAAACAGGTTTCGGGTGCACAGATTCACTCACTGCCGCTCGGGTACGAGTTGGCGTCCTACAGTTGGCGTAGGGCACGTTGAATAAACATACTCCTGCACACAATGTCAGACTCACGATCCAGAGAAATTCCCCCATGCGCTATCTCACCATACTGCAAGCAGTCCTTGCTGTCGCCGTCGGACTGAATGCGGCGCCCGATGCTGGACTCGCGTCGAATCAGCAGGCAGCAGCGAAACGGCCCAATATCGTGGTCATCATGGCGGATGATCTTGGCTACGGTGACGTGGGCTGTTACGGAGCCCGGCCGGAAAACATTAAAACTCCGCACATCGACCGACTCGCCGCCGAAGGCATTCGCTTTACCAGTGGCTACTGCTCCGCCGCCACCTGCACGCCGACCCGCTATGCGTTCTTGACGGGCACCCACGCCTTCCGCGTGACGGGAACGGGGATCGCTGGTCCAAATTCTCCCGCCTTGATTCGACCGGATGTCGTGACCCTACCCGATCTGTTGCAAAAAGGCGGCTATAAGACTGCTGTCATCGGAAAATGGCACCTCGGATTGGGGAACAAACGCCCGGACTGGAATGGCGATCTGAAGCCCGGCCCGCTCGAAATCGGTTTCGACTATTCATTCCTGTTGCCCACCACCAACGACCGGGTGCCGCAGGTGTATGTGGAAAACCACCGCGTCCTGAATCTTGATCCTGCGGACCCGCTTTGGGTTGGGCATCATCGCCCGGGGCTGGACCATCCCACGGGCAAGACTCACCGCGAGAGTCTGAAGATGGACTGGAGCCATGGCCATAACAGCACGATTCACAACGGCATCAGCCGAATCGGGTTCTACACCGGCGGCCATGCGGCCCGCTTTCGCGATGAAGACCTCGCCGATAAGTGGGTGGAGAAATCCAGGGAGTGGATCACGCGGAACAAAGACAATCCCTTCTTTCTGTTCTTTGCCTCGCACGACATCCATGTGCCGCGCATGCCGCATGAACGCTTTCACGGAACATCCCGCACCGGTTGGCGCGGCGATGCCATCGTCCAGCTGGATTGGAGTGTTGGCGAACTCATCAAGATCCTCAAGGAGCAGGGGGTGGAGAAGAATACCTTGGTTGTCTTCTGCTCGGACAACGGCTCGGTGCTCGGCGACGGCTACAAGGACGGGGCTAAGGAAAAGCTCCATGACCACAAGCCCGCCGGGCCATTTTCAGGCGGGAAATACCGCATACAGGAAGGCGGCACCCGGACGCCCTTCATCACCTGGTGGCCTGGCACGATCGAGCCGGGTGTATCCGATGAGGTGGTCTGCACCATTGACCTGGCAGCCAGCCTCGCCACGTATCTTGGCGTGCCGATCCCAGGCGATGCCTGCCTGGACAGCCTGGACGTGATGCCCGCCCTCCTCGGCAAAGACGGAGCCTCAGGACGCAGCCAGCTGATTCAGCAGGATAATGGAAGAGACGGTGTCAACAGCGCCTTCGGCTACCGAGCAGGAACATGGAAGCTCCAGCGGAAACCGAACAGAGCCCCCAGAAAGAAGGCTGGCGAACCGGATGGCAATCGTGCTCCGCTGACATTCACACACACCCTCTATGATCTGGAGAGTGATCCGGCTGAATCCAACGATGTGGCCACACTGCATCCTGAAGTCTTTCAGCGTATGAAAATCGAATTGCAGAAGTTGCTGGACGCTGGCCGCAGTCGGCCCAGAAACACTACTGAACGAAAGTATCGCCCCCAATGAAACGAACAGCCCTGATTCTCCTGCTTCTGGCAAGCATCGTCACGGTGGCGAAGCAGCCCAACATCATCTATTTCAACGCCGACGACCTCGGCGTGATGGATGTGGGGTTCATGGGGCGTACCGAGTATCGAACGCCGAACCTCGACCAGTTAGCAGCGGAAGGGATGGTCTTCACCGAAGCCTATGCGCCAGCCGCAAACTGCGCGCCGAGTCGTGCAGCCTGCATGAGCGGGCAGTATGCCGCCAGGCATGGAGTCTATACCGTGGGCTCGTCCGAACGTGGCAAGGCGTCCGACCGCAAGCTCATCCCCGTACCAAACACGCGCTACCTTCCCGACGAGAATGTGACGATGGCCGAGGCACTCAAAGCCGGCGGCTACAAGACCATCCACCTCGGGAAGTGGCATTTAGGCGAAGACCCCACAAAACAGGGATTTGACATCAACATCGGCGGCGGCAAGACCGGCGGTCCGAGTGGTGGGGGCTACTTCTCGCCCTTCGAGAGTGGCCCCATGCAGCCGTTCAGCGGTCAGTATCCCAAAGGCACACACCGCTGCGATATCTTTGCAGATCAGGCCATCACCTTCATGCAGGCAAACAAAAAACAGCCGTTCTTCATGCACATGGCCTACTACGCTGTGCATGCGGGGTTTCAGCCAGTGCTGGGCTTGGTGGAGAAGTACAAGGACGTGGCGGGCATCCACGCGGCCTATGCATCCATGATCGAGAAGATGGACGAAAGCATCGGCAAGATCGTGGCCGAACTCGACCGACTGGGCCTCAAGGACAACACGCTTGTTCTGTTCACCTCCGACAACGGCGGCATGCGACATGTCTCCACGCAGGCTCCGTACCGCTCTGGCAAGGGCTCCTATTTCGAAGGAGGCATCCGCGAACCGCTCTTGGTGCGGTGGCCAGCAAAGGTCACGCCAGGAACTACGAGCGATGTGCCGGTGATCGGCATCGACTTCTATCCCACCTTTGTGGAAGCCGCCGGGCTGGAGGCGCCAGCCGGAAAGGTCTTGGACGGCGTCAGCCTGCTGCCGCTGCTGACGCAAACCGGCGCTTTTCCCGAGCGCGCCCTGTATTGGCATTTCCCCGTCTATCTGCAGCAATACGCCGGTGCAGCCGACGATTCACACGACCCGCTTTTCCGCACTCGTCCCGGCTCCGCCATGCGGCTCGGGAAGTGGAAACTGCACGAGTACTTCGAAGATAGTCGCTTGGAACTCTACGATATGGCCGCGGATGTGGGGGAGCGCACAAACATCGCAGCCAAGGCACCAGAGAAAGCTGCAGAGCTTCACGCCATGATGAAGCAGTGGCGCACTGCCCTGAACTGTCCCGTCCCGACGAAGTGGAACCCAAGGTACCAGGAAGCCAAAGAGAAAGCTGGTCATCGCGAAGATACGGACGCATGGAGCAGAAAGACGCAGCAGGAGATAGGAAAGGCAGGCTCAGATCCTTCACAACGGCCCAACGTGATCTACATCCTGGCCGATGACCTCGGATATGGCGACCTCGGGTGCTACGGACAGAAGAAGCTCAAGACACCCAACATCGATCGCATTGCGACCGAAGGCATGCGCTTTACGGATCACTATTCCGGCAATACGGTCTGTTCCCCGTCGCGCGCAGTCCTGATGACTGGGCAGCACCCCGGGCTTGTCCACTGTCGGGGGAACGGGAGCGAAAACAACTTTGCCCTCAATCCCAACATGACGACTCTGCCACGATTGTTTAAGAATGGGGGGTATGCCACCGGCGCTTACGGAAAGTGGGGACTAGGGCACACCCATCTCGAGGGCATTACGAATCCGCTGACGCATGGCTTTGACCACTTCTCCGGCTGGAAGAGCCAAGGCATCGCGCACACCTACTACCCAAAGAACATCATCCGAGACGGCAAAGAGATCCCGCTGAGCAAGGGAACCTATGTGCACGACTTGATCATGGCCGACGCCTTTGACTTCATACGCAGCAACGCCTCAGCCAAGAAGCCCTTCTTCTGCTATATCCCCACCGCTGTGCCCCATGCGGCGATGCATGGGCCACCAGACCTGCACGCGAAGTGGCGCAAAGTCTATCCGCAGTTTGACAAGAAGATTGGCCGCTATGGCGCAGGGAAAGACCAGGATTGCCCGGACGTGCAGAACCCGATCGCCGGCTATGCGGCCATGATGGAAAACTTTGACAACCAGATCGGCGAGTTGCTCAAGATGCTGACTGATCTCGGCGTGGATGACACGACCATGATCCTGTTCTCCAGTGACAACGGCGCACATCGGGAGGGCGGGCATGACCCGAACTTCTGGGATTCCAACGGCCCCCTGCGTGGGATCAAGCGCGATTTGTACGAAGGCGGCATCCGCGCCCCCTTCATCGTGCGCTGGCCCGGAAAGGTGGTAGCTGGTCGCGAAAGCGCACATCTCAGCGCGTTCTGGGATATTTTGCCGACCATGGCGGAGCTCGTCGGGCAGCCGGTTCCCGAACAGTCCGACGGCATCTCGATTCTGCCGACCTTTCTCGGCAAAGGCAAGCAGAAACAGCATCCATACGTCTACCATGAGTTTATTCAGGCGAGAGCCAAAATACCGTTCACCGCTCGCTCGGTTCGTTCTGGCAACTGGAAAGCGGTTCAAGTGGCCAAGAACGGCACGCTGCAGCCCATTGAGCTTTACAACCTAGAGGACGATCTGGCCGAAACTAAGAACCTGGCCAATGCCTTCCCCGAAGTCCTGACCAGGCTGAAAGGCTTCATGGACGAGGCGCATATCCCACTGAACTAGGCACGATAAACAGGCCAAGACGTAACGCAAAACGGAGAAGTCAATAGTGCGTAGAAGCAAAGAAATGATAGCCGCCTCTGTTGGCATCTGTCTGCTGGCAGGTACGATGTTGGCATTGGCCGATGGCCTCAGACCCGAAAAGCCCAACGTGCTGCTGCTGCTAACCGACGACCTCGGCTGGCAGGATGTCGTCTGCTATGACATCGACGAGCCGACCCCCTACGAAACCCCGCATATCGATGCGCTGGCCAAAGAAGGCGTGATGTTCTGGCAGGGCTATTCGCCGTCACCGGTCTGCATGCCGTCTCGGAGTGCGATCATGAGTGGCATCGCTCCGGCGCGATCGAATTTGATCGGAGTCGGCGGGGGGATTCCCCCTGCCCCGCACCATTTCCGCGGTTGGGCCTTCCTGTCTCCGTGGTCGAAGCAAGGCGGCGCCACGAGTAAGCGCACAATCGCGACCGTCCTCCGCACCAATGGCTATTTCACGGGCCATGCCGGGAAATGGCATATGGGCGCACACAATGCCAAGGCGGCAAATGCCCAGGGCTTTGACTATTCCAGGTCGCGCCGTGGGGGGACTCTGCTGACACCGGATCGCAGCAAGGTCTTCGCCGGTGAGACCGGCACCAAGTTCACGCTTGACGCAAATGGCTATCCAGAGCACGACAATCTCGACGACGCCATCGAGTTCCTGAACCAGGCCCAAACGAAAGACCGGCCCTTCTTTCTCTACTGGTGCACCTGGCTGGTTCATGGACCGATCCATACCCAATCCCGTGCGCTGCTTGAGAAATACTGCGCGAAGATGGGCCTGCCATTTCCAGACGGCCCCGGGCCGGTTCAAGTGAGAGATCAAGCAGGGCAGAAGAATCCTTACTACGGCGCCATGGTGGAGATGCTCGACTACTACACCGGGCAACTCATGAAGTATCTCAAAGAAACGGATGACCCGCGTTGGCCGGGACACAAGCTGATTGAGAACACCTACCTCATCTTTACCTCGGACAACGGCGGAATGGTGGGAGACCCCAAAGAAAAGTACACGGACAACCGCCCCCTCCAGAAAGGCAAGATCTCCGCCATGGAGGGCGGGACGCGTGTGCCACTGATCATTGCCGGCCCCGGCATCCCCAAGGGCCTGAAGACCGACGTCATGGCCAACGGACTCGACTTCTACCCCACCATTCTCAGCTGGACGAAGACGCCGAGGCCGACTGGTAAGACGCTGGACGGCTGCGACCTCAGCACGCTGCTGGCTAAGAAGCCATCTGATGCCAGCCTGGTGAAAGAGCAAGACGGGAGTGTCCGCGACACCATGGTCTGGCACTTTCCGCAGAGCAAAGCACAGGAGAGTACGATTCGTATCGGCGACTACAAGCTGGTACACAACTACTTCGACAAGCCAGAATG
>Ga0115567_10003190_pt1 | contig 16211 bp, 19 predicted proteins | sample COGITO_mtgs_1204_2_FD_88679 | JGI IMG/M metagenome (GOLD analysis project Ga0115567, IMG submission 88679) | Pelagic marine microbial communities from North Sea - COGITO_mtgs_120412 | ecosystem: Environmental > Aquatic > Marine > Epipelagic | place: Germany:Helgoland, sampling site Kabeltonne... | reverse complement strand
GCTTCGTGAAAAGCAAAAAGTTCGCCGAACATACGGTCTTCTTGAAAAGCAATTTTCACGCCTTATGAAAGAAGCAGAGCGCAAACCTGGTATTGCTGGTGAGAACCTTCTACAGTTCCTTGAGCTTCGCCTCGACAACGTCGTCTACCGAGCCGGTTTTTCCGTATCTCGACGTGGCGCACGTCAGCTTGTGAGCCACGGCAACTTTATGCTCAACGGCAAACGTGTCGATATTCCATCAATCCGCGTCAAAGCTGGTGACGAAATTACTGTACGTCCAAAAAGTGTCAAAAATGGCTACTTCACCGCGATTAACGAAGTAGTAGCGAATTCACTGCAAGGACCACTGAGCTGGCTTAAAAGTGACCAGAAGAACCTCAAAGTTTCAATTACAGGGCTACCGAAACGCGAAGAAGCCGAGGTTGATATTAACGAACAATTAATCGTTGAGTACTACTCACGCTAAGCAACAAGGAGAACATATATGTCAAACCAAGTTCACAACCCGGCCCTCTCGACAGTTGAAGAAGCTTCAGCAAACGTAGCTACTTTTGTGATCGAACCAATGCAAGCTGGGTATGGTAACACACTCGGTAACAGCCTACGACGCGTTCTGCTTTCGAGCATTCGTGGCGGATCTATCGTCGCATTTCGCGTAGAGGGTGCATCACACGAGTTCACAACCATCGATGGCATGAAAGAAGATGTCGTCGACATCATGCTAAACCTTAAGAACGTAAACTTGATTGTTCACACCGATGAACCAATCGAACTTCGCCTTGAGAAAAAGGGTAGTGGCCCCGTCACCGCAAAAGATATTAAAGTATCAGCTGATGTCGAGATCGTAAACCCAGAGCAAGTCATTGCAACAATTGACGACCCAAAGACGTCTATTGTCATGGACCTCGTCGTTGAAGCTGGCCGCGGATACCGCACCATCGAAGATTCATCAATTGGTCGTCTTCACAGCGACATGATTGCACTTGACGCTGTCTTCAGCCCAGTGCTCCGTGTTCGTTACAAAGTTGACGCAACTCGTGTTGGTCAAGAAACCAACCTGGACCGCCTACGATTGACTGTCGAAACAAACGGCGCAACGTCTCCAAAAGATGCCTTCGAAGAAGCGGCAGCTATTTTGGTAAACCAGTACACTGCACTTGCCGGTAGCACCGCTGTCGAAGCTGCACCTGCACTCGGCCAGACTGCTGAAGAAGATCCGAACGAGCTCAACACGCCAATCGAAGACCTCAACCTGACTGCGCGTACGGCAAATGCCCTCGTAAACAACGATATCCGCACCGTACAAGACCTCGTAACGCTAACTGAACAAGACTTACGCGAACTAAAGGGCTTCGGCTCTAAAGCACTCGATGAAGTCAAAGACAAGTTGGCGGAGTTGGAGATTTAGTCTATGCACCGACACGGATACAAAGGACGTAAACTTGGACGCGAACGTGATCAACGTCGTGCGCTCATTAAAGGCTTGGCAACAAGCTTAGTGATCCACGGCAAGATTGAGACAACGCTTCCAAAAGCTAAAGAGCTCGTCCGCTATATTGAAAAACTAATCACCAAAGCGAAAAAGGGTGATCTTGCGAACCGCCGAATGGTGATCGCTGGTCTCTCTACGCACACTGCGGCCTACAAGCTCGTCGACGAAATTGCTCCGCAACTTTCTGGCCGAACATCAGGTCACGTTCGAGTAGAACGTACGCGAATTCGCGTTGGTGATGCTGCACAAATGGCGATTATCGAGTTTGTCGACAACCTCACGGAAGTTGAAAAAGTCGAAAAGACGCCTGCGAAACCTGCAGTCAAGAAAGCAGAGGCAAAATAATGAAAACGTATTCACAGAAGCCGACTGAAGTCACACGCCGATGGATCTTGATTGATGCATCAACGGCGCCGCTCGGTCGAACGGCTACAGAGATTGCGAAATACCTGATTGGTAAATACAAACCTACCTACACACCACACATCGATGGTGGAGACTACGTGGTTGTTATTAACGCCGAAAAAGTTGTCGTAACAGGTGATAAAGAACTCAGTAAGATCTACTACCGACACAGTGGATTCCCTGGTGGAATCAAAGATGCACGGCTCGAAGAAGTTCGCGAGAAATTCCCAGAGCGTATTATCGAAGCTGCGGTAAAAGGCATGCTACCGAAAAACAAACTGGTTGCTGGTCGATTAGAGCGTTTGAAGGTGTTTGCTGGATCAGAACACGCCCACACGGCACAAACACCAGAGAAAGTTGAGGTTTAATACTATGGCTGAAACTAAATACGCATACGGCCTAGGTCGTCGAAAAGCGGCAACGGCTCGTGCACGGCTATACAAAGGCAAGGGAAACCTTACCATTAACGACAAGCCTGCGGCTGAGTACCTATCTGGTAACTCAACCTTGCTTGCTGAAGTCACCGACCCGCTTGCGCTCGTGGGTAAGCAAAAAGATTTTGATATCACTATCCGCGTTTCTGGTGGTGGAACATCAGGACAAGTAGATGCTATCAAACTAGCCATTGCAAAAGCACTGACAGTCGACCACGCCGACCTCAGGGGCACATTGAAAAAAGCTGAACTCTTGAAGCGTGATCCACGCGAGAAAGAACGTAAAAAGTACGGACTTCGCTCGGCACGAAAGAAAGAACAGTACTCGAAACGATAGTATTGTATCGTACAGTCAAAGAGCCTTCCAAACACTGGGAGGCTCTTTTGTATTGCCGTTTGTATTCTTGTCAAACGAATATCCACGTGATATAACTAGTGCAGATGAAACACGTATTACTCAATGCATATTGGTTTACCGACAGGACTACTGGCGGTTTGTTCCGTGTTTTGAAATAACACACCTTGAAAATACTGAAGAAACCGCCAGTGAGGCGGTTTTTTAATAATAAATACTAATTATCAAGGAGAAACTATGAATACTATTGAAACAAGATCAAACAACCCAGATTTACAGGACAGGCTACTGAGTGCATGCATCAGTCCGCCGCCTGATCGTATGGCTACTATCGTCGATGCAATCGGTGGTTTGGGTGAGGCCAACATGACGCTAGCTGAAGTAGATATTGCAGCACGTAGAATTTTTCAAGCCTGTAACGGCGAGAATGGCCAACCAAAGCCGGATAAAGAGACGGGCGTTATCGTCGGCAGCCTGGCCGATATCCTAGAAGGTGTCGTTCGGGATCGACAGGTACACGTGAGAAATCGACACCCGCACAATTGAGAGGTGGAGGAAGCATATCAGGACTTTAACGAAAAACAATGCGTCTTCGATGCGAATTCGGTTTCGAGCCATAAAAAAGGTATACTGTTAAGTAATGACGAAACCAGTAATCCTCACCGGCATCCGCGCCAACAACGACCTCACACTAGGAAACTACTTCGGGGCAATGCTGCCGATCATCGATATGGCAAAAAAACGTTCCGATGAGTACCAGGTAAATATGTTCATCCCTGATCTCCATAGCTTCACAACGCCAATAGACCACGCAACATTACACGATCAGATCCTACACACAGCACGTGTTTTTACAGCCGCAGGCTTGCCTCTAGATAACGAAAACATCCATATGTATCGTCAGAGCCATGTACCTGCACACAGCGAGCTCACATGGATCCTTGATTGTTTTACTGGGTTTGGTGAAATGAGCCGAATGACTCAATTTAAGGATAAATCTAGTAAGTTGGGTGGCGATAGAGTCAGCATGGGGCTTTTTAACTATCCAGTTCTGATGGCCGCAGACTATCTGCTATATGGAGCTTCGTACGTTCCTGTTGGCGATGACCAAACTCAGCATCTGGAATATGGGAGAGACATTGCAGGTCGTTTGAACAATCAATTTGGAGATATTTTTACTATCCCAGAACCTGTCAAAAAACAACATGAATTCTTCGGCAACGATCAAGGCCTTCGTGTTATGGATCTCGCTGATCCCTCAAAAAAAATGAGTAAATCTGATGCGTCAGGTAAAGGTGTTATTTTTCTTAGTGATGAGCCAGAAGCTGCTGCAAAGAAAGTCATGTCGGCCACAACTGACGATAGGGCACTTGTTGCGTACGACCCGCTCGAGCAACCAGGCATCAGTAACTTACTGCAAATCAGTGCGCTCTTAACGAATTCATCCCTCGAAGACGTTATCGAGCGCCACGCGGGCCAAGAGCGATATGGAGAGTTTAAGCAAGAAGTTGCCGAGCAAGTTCAAAGTTTCCTCGCACATTTCCATGCCGAGCTGGCTAAAGTCAATGATGAAGCAGTACACGCCAAGCTCGCCTCATCAGAAGCCGCGATGAACAAACAGGCAAACGCAATGCTGTACAAAGTCCAACAAGCAATCGGCCTAAGGCCACAAAGTTAATATGCGCCTCGATTCCTATGCGCAGCAGACCTGGCCTGAATATTCGCGTTCAACCTGGGCAAAGTATATCGAGCAAGGCTTTGTGTCGATAAACGGTGTACCAGCTACGTCAGCCAAAAAATCCGTGAAAGAAGGTGACACTGTAACGCATTCAATTATCGATACAGCTCCCGAGCTAGCATTTGATATTCCGATACTGTACGAGGATGACAACGTCATAGTCATCAACAAGCCAGTCGGCATACTGTCGCACAGCAAAGGTGTCTTAAACGAAGAATTTACCGTTGCCGAGTTTTTTCGCAGTAGAACCTCATATAACGTCGATACAAATCGACCGGGCATCATTCATCGGCTCGACCGCGACACAAGTGGTGTGATGATGGGCGCAAAAAACGATGAAACAGCAAGACTCTTACAAAAGCAGTTCCAAGATAGAAAAACGAAGAAAACATACGTTGCTATCGTCGATGGCATACCAAAAGCAGATGAAGCTAATATCGACTTACCGATCGCCCGTAACCCCAAACAGCCCAGCACGTTCCGTGTCGACAGCAACGGAAAGTCTGCGCAGACATACTACAAAGTAGAAGACACGCACCACAAAAAGGCACTAATCACTTTAAAACCCCACACTGGCCGCACACACCAATTGCGTGTTCATATGGCGTATCTCAATTCACCAATTCGCGGGGACAGAGTGTATGGAAAGAAAAGCTCACGATTATTCCTCCATGCGCATCAACTAGAGATCACCATCCCAACCAGCAGGCGAGAAACGTTTACTGCACCTGTACCGAGTGCGTTCGAAAAAGAGATGACGACGTGACGCTATATGTTAACGCATCCATAGCAACCACCCTCAATACAGTACGAACGTCATTGCCGCAGGCCACATTGGTCACTGGCACACGAGGGACAGGATTGAAGACTATTGCGGTGGATATGGCTCGCCAGTCTACCATCATAGAGCAAGTCGAACCAACGCTCCTAACCAAGACCAGTACAATTCCTGTGATTGGCATCGAGGCGATACGGTCGCTCTATACGAGAACCAGATCGAAGAGTGCATCGCCAAGCGTCGTTATTGTCGATGACGCCGATCGTATGACGCGTGAAGCACAGAACAGTTTTCTGAAGCTCCTTGAAGAACCATCGAGCGCGATCCACTTTATACTTACCAGTCATCGTCCAGAACTATTACTGCCGACCGTTCGCTCCCGTGTGCAGACTCTTCATATTCCGCGCATTTCTACCGAAGACTCCAAACTCTTGATCGAGTCGTTAGGCCCGGTTGAATCAACAAAACTGCGCCAGTTGTTGTTTATCGCCGAAGGTCTTCCGGCTGAAATTACCCGTCTCCTGAGTAGCAAAACATATTTTGACTCAACAGTAGCATCAGTCAGCTTTGCAAAAAAACTCATCGAATCGTCTAGTTACGAGCGTATGCAGCATATATTCAGTACTAAATCCGATAAAGCCGAACTGCTAGAAATACTCCGCCGAAGTGTAGAACTACTGGCAAAATCACCATCAGAACATTCACTGCGCATGATAGACAGGCTATTCGATGCCGAGACCGCTATCTCACAGAACGGCAGTGCACAGCTACATCTGATAAATGCCGTGATATAATGCATATATGATTGGATTGCTCCTCGTTGTTATCTTTGGTGTTATTGCGTTGTCGCAGCGGCAAACGATTGGTGAAGTTGTTGCGGACCTTCCGAGTAAATTATCAGACAAGCTTGATAGGCTATGGGAAATTGCGCAACAAGCGATTGGCGAAAAGAAGTATCTTCGCGCAGAAAAGGCACTTTTGACCATCCTCCGCGTCGATGAACGCAACGCAACCGCCTACAACCGTCTTGGCATCCTCTACGCAAAACAGCAAGCCTTTAATGACGCGATTGAATGCTTTGAGATAGCACAGAGCCTCGAACCGAGTGCACCGAGCTTGCACAACGTTGGCCTGATATATTTTGAAACCGAACAATATGATAAAGCTGCGTTAGCCTTCGAACAAGCTCTTGCCATAGAAGAAGACGTTGCATCAAGACACATTGCCTATGCAAAAGTCCAAGAGAAACTCGGCCGTGAAAAAAAGATGGTATCAGCACTTGAACGAGCCGTCGCGCTCGACAGCAACCCGCAAACGCTGTCAATTCTTGCCGACGCCTACGAGCGTACAGGCCAAACAGAACTATCGCTCCAGCTTCGTGAACAAGCAGCTAAGATGATCATTCCTCATGACAAACCAAAACGCATCAAACAACCACGCAAAGTAGTCATGTAGGTGAGCCTGCAGCTCCCGTTTAAGCCACTAGGCGTCGTGTTTGATGTCGATGAGACAATACTCGACAACGGCCACCAAACTATGGGCCAAGGATACCACGAGAAATTTCGACTTCAGGCCGTCCATGAAATAGGTAAAACACATAAAATCCCTGCATTACAATCGATGACAATCGAGCAGAGTACACTGGCATTTAAAACTGCATTTGAGCACACATTTCGGCATCACTCTGGAACATGCTCTGTATGGCCGGCGTTCGAAACAATCCACTAGAGCCGGATGAGACCGATGAGCTACACGTGCAGATCACTGCTCGTAAAAACGAGCTATACGAGGAAGCTCTTCATACTGTCATCCGCCCAATACATCGAGCAGTCGAACTTATCAAAGCAACGCACTCACTCTGCGATGGTAAGCTAGCAATTGCGAGTACGGCAAGACGCGTTGACATCGATACATTTTTAGCCGTAAACGGACTCAATCAATACTTTCTGCCGGAGCGTATTTTCGCGCGCGAAAGCTTGACACACCCTAAACCAGACAGAGAATCATTTACCAGAGGTTTTACGTCCTTAAACATACCCGAACACCGATCTCACCAAGTAATTGCATTCGAAGATGCTCCAAATGGTGTTGCTTCTGCGAAGGCCAGCGGACTATATGTAATTGCACTAACGACTCATTATTCCCGTCAGGAACTCTCTTCGGGCAAGTATCCAGCTGACATGGTTATAGCCAGTTACGACGAACTGTTCACTTAGTTGATAAATATGCTTGATGAAAGCGGCCTTCATCTGGTAAGATTGTCTAGTACGCCGCTTTAGCTCAGCTGGTTAGAGCAACTGTTTTGTAAACAGTAGGTCCTGGGTTCGAATCCCTGAAGCGGCTCCATATATTATCCACACGCTGGGATAGTGAAGCGGTCAAACACAACAGACTGTAAATCTGTCGGCTTATGCCTTCGCAGGTTCGAATCCTGCTCCCAGTACCACATTAATAGTCGTAGAACTTTCTATCGACTGTTTTTATTTTAAGGACATCTATGATTACCTGGCAATTACAGCTCGCACTCTTTTCTTCTGCATTGTCGGCCGTCAGTTTGCTATATCTATCATTCAAGCTGCACGACAAAAACCACCCAAAAACGTTAAGTGAAATCGCCATCACAAATCGCACGTCCCTATGGTATTTTCGTATTGTCTTATGGGTTAGCGGTCTACTATTTGCAGCCAGTATATATACGTCGCTACCAAGATTTGAGTACAGTTTGTTTGTATTCATGGCAGCAAACTTTGCAATAGTTGGTACCATGCTCCTGGCCGTCTTCCCTTCGAGAGAAGGCTGGAACCTGGCGATTCACAATGCCACAGCGCATGTCATGGCCTTCGGCATGGCGATGCTTGTATTGGTATTTGCCGTTGACGGCAGCGGAGCGTACGCCTACGTGGAATATGCATTCGTTACGCTGATGCTGCTGTGCACATTCCTGGCGATACGATACCGATCCTATTTCATTCATTTTGAGATACTATTTGTGCTCATCGCACACACCGCAATTGTCACGGCACTTTATTTTGCATAATATTGGGTATATACTACAGGCAGTATGGTACAAAAACGACGAATCATTCAGGAAAAAGGCGATATGCTCCGATCGAAGAAACTAATTTTCATAGCGGTGGTTGGGATACTGTTCGTCATTGGATTCTTTAGCATGGTGAAACAAATTGGTACCGGCCAAGTTGGTGTTGTGACGCAATACGGAAAAGTGACCGGGCGAGAGCTCGGAGAAGGTCTTGCCTTCGTGTTACCATTTGGCCTCAATAACGTCACCGTGTACGACATTAAGATACAGAAAGAAAATGTATCCTCGACCGCAGCAAGCCTCGACCTCCAAGACGTTAGTAGTGAGATTGTACTCAACTACCAGCTTGAACGGGGGAGTGTCAGTAACGTTCACCAAACAATTGGCGCTAATTACGTTGATAAGATAGTCACACCGGCTATTAACGAGATATTTAAAGCAGCGAGTTCGAAGTATACGGCATCGCAGCTCATTACGCAGCGAAGCAAGTTAAAGTCAGACGCACTAACTGGGCTACAAACCCGGCTCAAACCGTTCGGCATTACGGTCAGCGAACTGAGTATCGTCGACTTCAAATTTAGTGACAACTTCTCAAGTGCCATCGAAGAAAAACAGGTCGCCCAGCAAAATGCCGAACGAGCAAAATTTAACCTCGAAGCGGCAAAGACAGATGCGCAGGCACAGAAAGCCCAGAGTGAGACTCTCACAAAAGAATTCTTACAGAAACAAGCGATTGAAAAATGGGACGGTAAACTGCCAACGTACCTCGGTGGCGGCGATAGCGTATTTAACATCCCCCTAACAGACTAGCATTGACCATAAAATCGTTTGATGCTATAGTACTCATAATGAAAGAGGTGCTACATGTATAATTCAACACGAGACTTCCTCGTCCAATGGAATAAATCAAACGACTCACGTACAAAGCTACAGCAAGCGTACGCGTTAATCGTTGCCGCTGCGGTGGTACTTGCCGGATTAGTTAGTTTACTCAACCCATACTACGGACAAATTATCCTCCAGTTTGCCCTGATTGTTACGGGGCTTTTGATTGTCAATGCACTCGCATGGGCGCTACTGCAAACTTTCGTACTCGATAAACTACCGAAGAATATCACACGAAAACGTAAATAATATTGGTAGAGCCTCAAGGGTTTGCTACAATTACTAGCAGTGCCGCGATAGCTCAGCTGGTAGAGCGCATCCATGGTAAGGATGAGGTCTCGGGTTCGATTCCCGGTCGTGGCTCCATATCGTAACATGCACGCCTAGTAGCTACTTGCAAATATGCCGGCTAACTGATACGATAGTTCGAGTTGAAACAATAAATCTAAGAGAGAATTATGGCAAAAAAAGGTACAAAGCGAAAACTAGTAGGACTTGTGAGCTCATTGAGCAATCACCGTACGTACTACACAAAGAAGAATACGATGAACACTCCAGATAAATTGGAGCTTAAAAAGTACGACCCAATTGCACGCAAACACGCACTGTATGTTGAGACCAAGAAAAACCTCGGTCGAAACGAAGTAAAAGCTCGAAAAGGCTAATTCACGTCTTGCAACGTCTGCGCGTTACTATCGATGTGACGCGCCATCCAAACCCCGTTTTTTATCATTGCCTCTAGAAGCGGCAACGATAAGCGGGGTTTTTCTGAATACACGTATAACGTGCCATCCTCTATCTCAATTGCCAAGGTCCCAAAGTGCTTCGAGAGCATTTCAGCGGCAATCGGCGACAGTAATGATTCTATTTCAATAACTTTTGCCGGCTGGCCGTATACTCTGTACTCAGCAAGAAAATCGGCTTTGTACGTACCGAGGTTGCCGAGATGCAGTGAACGCAAACTTGAATACTTTGTGAAGAGCTGCGTATAGAACGACTCACTGTGCGAATGACGACCGACAAAGACGTGCGGCAGCTCAATACTTGTGTGTAGGTCAAAAGCCATAATATGCCAACGGTGAGCTGTTTTATGCTTGCTGGTAGTATTGGCAATCGTGTCACGACGTTCGACAAAGGCAACGTCATAGTTATCGTAGGTACCGATACAGTAGTGCGCGTCGCTATGCTGATTTGATAATGTCAGGCCTCTCACAAGTTTGTGCTCATCGTCTTGCTGCGACACGAAGCCAAAGTACACCAAGCCAAACAGTTCACCAAATGCAACGACCAACGATTTGTCTTTTCGTTTTTCGAGCAGTTTCGATGGCGTCATCTTTTGTATCGTTCGAGTGATGTGGGATTTCACGATACATCTCCACTGATAGAATCGAGAATTGTCGCCATATACTCAGCATGGCTCCACACCAGAGGCTCCACAGAAATTGGCTCGAATGTATGCGGATCAATTTGTTCAGAAAACATACCCGATTCCGAAGCAAGTGATTCAACCCACTGTAAAATCTCTTCAGAGCGTGCGGTTTGTCCTACTTCGACACAATACTGCGCTTCCCATAAGGAAGAAATTATCCATGGGTTTGGTGCACCGCCATCAGATTGTCGTTGATATGCGTCGTTTTCATAGCGCGCTAACCCCATATCAGAGTTTGGCGTTCGGAGAGCAGCGATAGTCGTATCGTATATACCATGCAGTTCATCACTGCTCGCCGTAAATAGTCCGTACATAAATAAACCGTAAAAACTTGATGCATCGACAGTTTCGTCGATATCGACGTTTCCATCGATCGATAGGATACCTTTAACCGCTTTGTTCTCGGACGCTTTGTATAAGTGCTTCTTAGCCGCTTCGGCGATATCACCGGCAACATTACGCCATCGTACTGCACTATCAGCGTCATTCATCTCATCAGCAAGATCAACAGCGGCGAGTAATGCAGCGTGCGTCACTGCAGTCGTGTAGGTACTGGTGAGGAACTTTTCTTCCCATAAGTCATACGTTGGACGGGGAAGACCCGTACTTTCATCGACATAACTCGCTAAAAAGTCCGCCATTGGTCTTACAAATGGCTCATAAAACTGTGGCAGCACAGAGGCGTCTGGGCTCATAGCGTGAAACTGTGCGTACATAAACAGTGTCGACGCTGTCTCATCTTCCTGAATCGGTGGCGCCACAATCGATCCATGTTGGTACGGATGCCAGCTTGATCCGAGCGCACCATCGGCACGGTATTTATGCATCAGATACCCGCTAGGGTGCAGTGACCCCAACATGAAGAGAAAGAAATTGAGTGGTTCTTTCGTATAGCCAAGCCTGATCAGTGGCCAGAGGGCATAGGCGCCATCACGCGGCCAACAGTAGCCATAGGCATCACGTGAATAATTGAGCATGGTGGTATCGGTACTGGCGATAATAGCGCCGTTTTTATCGATATGCGATTTTAGTACCATGGCACTTTTTATAAATAGCTGCTTGCGTACATACGGAAGTGCTTCGGCGGTCGACAACACGGGGCTCAGCCACTCGTTCCACCATTTTGTGGTCGCTTGTTGTCGTGTATTAAAACTATGAACGTCGTTGTGCATTGTTTTGTGCAGATCAATCGCTTCGCGGAGCATTTTACCCGCAGCAATCCAGTAGTGTACACGTTTCGAGCTTTGCGGCTGTAGCGTGACGACAAAACGAATCGTAGAGTCGACTCGGCCATGTTCAACCGATCCATTTGACAGTTCACCGTCCTCGGCATCTTTGTAGGTGCCTTCCTTGCCTTCGATACCGAATAACCCGATGCTCCGCTGATCGAATCCATTGCCGTCTTCGTCGCGACCACCAATGACAAACACGCGGTTACCACGATAGTGAACAATGGCCTGGCTATCGGGTAGGTGCTGCGCCGTATCGGTGTTGCTACGGCTATCGCCAATAACAAATGCCTGGTGCATGAACAATCGAATCTCTCTGGTCTGATTGCGCGTATTCACAACATGGACATTGCGAAGAAATAAGTTTTTTTCAGCGTCGACAAAATCGTCGAATTCCAAAATGATGCCTAGGCCAGCATTTTTTGCTCGAGTATGGCCAATCAGTGCTGCGGGTGATGTTCGAAATAGAAACTCCCAGTTCCCATCATCGATCCAGCTACATACGCCGTCAATCCACACACCAACTTCATGGCGTAAGTCTTTACCAGCAGAGTGGTTTTCGAAACCAACGTGCGGATAATAAAAGTCATGAACCATACCATATTTATTGATTCCAACATGAAGTTCACCGTTCGAAAGTGTAATTGGTCTAGCCACGAAGTTCTCCGATCTGGCTGTTTGGCATTGAGCGATAGCGCAAGTCTCGGACAGCGTTCATAAAGTACAAGAACGCGTCGTATGGCGAATTGTACGGACTAAAATACGCATGTACATCGCCATCAGAAAACCATTTCGTACACATATAATAGGCATGGTCGGACGTTTGGAGTGTTCGCCAGTCGGCTATCAGCGCATCGTCACCAGAATGCACGATACTGTTCTCCAGAGCGTACAAATGCCGCAGTGCTTCTTGCTGCATCGAATTTCCTGTCCATGCCGTCAGGTCACGCTCGGCATCTGCCCAGGTGAGTATATCTGGGCTGCTAACAACATCCGACGGTTCAGCGCTATCGGCAGCTTCGCTGACTGTATAAAAGGTATGGTTTTCGTCGGCGAGCCACTTGCCGATAAAGTCTTCGTAAAATTCAAAGATACCAGTATCCGACCATTGATGTTCACCAAAGGTTTCATAATCCATAAATAAATTCATGAGCGGGCCGCCGTCGAGTGCGTGACTAATCCAGTCGGTATAGGTTTGTGCGTGAAGCGGGAACTCTGCCCACGCTTTGTTACTAAAACGAAACGCGACATCATCACTGAGCTTATAGTTTTTCAGCAGCAATTTGATGTGTTGTGTATTTGGTGGTTGATAGACGTAGTGCGGGCTTCTCCATCCAAGCACTGGCTCCCAGCCTTCGGCTAAAATTGCTTTATACCCAGCTTCGTCTGCCCATTGCGCTAGTTCATCGTTGTAGGCAAGCTCGGTGTTACGAAAGACTCGTGGTGTGACGCCAAATACGTCTTGGATCTTTTGTTGGTGCTGTCGTACTTGAGCTTCGAATTCTTTTTTGCTGAAAAAGAACGCCAGGCTATGATGATACGTTTCGGCAACAATTTCGACCTTCCCCGTATCGACCAGTCGCTTGAAGCTATCGACAACATCCGGCGCCCAGCGCTCGGCTTGTTCAAGAAATGTTCCGGTGATGCTCAGGGATAGTTTAAAGTTCGGATGTGTGTGAAGCATTTTCTCAAGCAGGGCATTCATTGGTCGATACGATTTCTCGGCAACTTTTTCCATGATAGCCTCGTTGTCCATATCAGATTCGTGACTGTCGAAGTAGGTATGATCATTCGCGATATCGAACACACTGTATGGTTTTATTCGCCACGGTTGGTGAACGTGGAGATACAGAACAACGGCTTGTTTGGGTGTACTCATGCAGCAACCTTTCGGGATACCGATGCATACAAGGCCATGCACTTCGTAGCAACGACGTGCCATGAGATGTGCCGGTACTCCTTTTCGGCGTTTTCTTTCAGTGTATCCATCAGTGGTTTTGAATTTGCGAGGGAGACCAGCTGATCAGCCAGTCTATCGGTATCCCAGAAGTCATAGCGTAGTACGTTGTTCAGTACCTCTCCGGCACCAGATTGTTTGGTAATAATCAAGGCATTGTCGTGATAGGCTGCTTCGAGCGCCGTCAACCCAAACGGCTCACTAACAGAGCTCATCACAAAGATATCGGCAACGGTGAAGGCATCGCGCCACTGCTTACCCCGGACAAATCCGGTAAAGAATACTTTGTCTGCGATACCTAGGTCGGCACTCAGTCTCAGTAGCTCGTCGCGCTGCTCGCCGTCGCCAGCGAGCAAAAAGACCAGTCTGTCATATTTTTCACACGCCCGTGCAGCAGCGCGCATGAAGTGCTGTAAGCCTTTTTGGACGGTAAAGCGAGTAATCGTTGCGACTATCGTGTACCCATCGTCCCGCAGACTTTCTAAATACTTGAATGTTGTTTCGTCGTATATATGGCCATCGAGTTCTTCGGTGTCGATAGCATTGTGCACCACCTCGACGTCTTCTGCGGGGATACCATAGCGGTGTACAATAATATTTTTTGTAATCTGGCTGACCGCAATAATCCTATCTGCCATTAGCAGCCCTTGTTCTTCGATTTCATGGACTAAAGGATTACCGAACGAACTTCCGGCTCTATCGAATTCTGTGGCGTGCACGTGCACTACCAGTGGGGCGCCCGTTATCTGTTTAGCAATCATGCCAGCTTCCATTGTGAGCCAATCGTGAGCATGAATGGCGTCGTAGTGATCATCTGGCTTACTGGCTACCGAAGTTTTAACGTACTCGGTGTACGACGCCTGAATAGACCGAAGGTCTTGTCCGATCATGCTGGTCTGGGACTGAGTTTTAGTATCGTACGAATCGTACGCACCAAATCCATACTGATGCAGCGGCGACAGGTTAGTAGCAGAGTGTACATTCATAAACTGTATCTCGGCATGCGAGGCCGCATAGGGTACGACAAAGTCTATCGTAGAGCCCTGAAGGGCTAATGCTTTCGACATGTGATAGCAGGCGACTCCCAGCCCACCACTGTTGTGAGGTGGTAACTCCCAGCCAAGCATTAGTATATTCATCTGTCTCCCCACGAACAATGCGGTTACATTATTCGCCCACTCCTTTTCTATGTTTCTGCTGGTTATTATAGGGTGCTGCTTACGCTTTGGCAACAGATAAAAAACCTATAGTTTTTTCCGTATATGTGCGCTACTATAGTCGTTGCTATGAATGACAATCAAGTTAAGCCAATCGTCGACGAAATCAGCTCTTGGGCGCTGACCGATTTCTTCGTGCACCCTAATCCACTGCGCTCGGTCATTATCCTATTCCTTTCTATCGTTATTGCGTTTTGGCTCAGCAAGATTGTTGCCAACATCATCATTATCATTGCCCAGAAGGTAGCCGTACGTTCAGATAACGAATCAAACACAATGAAATCGATCAAACTTCGCCAGGTTGAGACGTACTTGGGAGTGACAGTCGCAGCCGTCCGCGTGCTGATCGTTATCATCGTCAGCTACATTGCTTGGCGATTATTAAGCCCCGAGGGCAGTGAACAACTAGGTGGAAGTGGCGCAGCAGCGATCGGTGCCAGTGCCGCCTTCATCGTGATCGGTGGACAAACAGTCGGTACTATTTTGCGTGATATTACGGCCGGCGCAACCATGATTGCCGAGCAATGGTTTAAGGTAGGTGACCACGTAAAAATAGAACCATTTTGGGATATGTCCGGCGTGGTTGAGCGCATGACGTTGCGGTCTACAAAAGTTCGTCGCCTGAGTGGTGAAGTAGTGTGGATACATAACCAACAAATTGCTGCTGTTCATGTGCTACCGAACGGCGTTCGCAGCATGACAGTCAATATATTTGTGAACGACAAAGTCGAAGGCGAAAAACTAGTAAAATCGGTTCTATCTAAGCTACCTGTCGGCCCACTGATGCTTGCGCAGCCGATGAAACTACGCAAGATCGACACATGGGGTGAGGATTTATGGCTTATCTCAGTCGATGGAAAAACTATTCCAGGTCGTGAATGGCTAATAGATCAGCACTTCGTCAGCGCACTGATGAAAAAGAACGGCAAAACGTCGTCTAAAAATACCATAATCACTGAAGATCCTATTGTAATATTTGATGACCCAGAAACGAGTAAACGCTTCCGACGTGCGATTCGCGTGTCGAAAGATTCGTAGGTAGCGCAACACCTCTAGATTTGGTACAATCTTCTATGCGTAGGGGTATCGTACAACGGCTAGTACATGGGTCTCCAAAACCCAGGATCGTGGTTCGATTCCACGTACCCCTGCCATATAAAAATGATGACCATTTGGTCGTCATTTTTATATTACGAGGTTTGCTGTATTGAGCTACGATCTTGACAGCTTTAGCTGGCAATTGATCGTGGTT
>Ga0115567_10003188_pt1 | contig 16221 bp, 8 predicted proteins | sample COGITO_mtgs_1204_2_FD_88679 | JGI IMG/M metagenome (GOLD analysis project Ga0115567, IMG submission 88679) | Pelagic marine microbial communities from North Sea - COGITO_mtgs_120412 | ecosystem: Environmental > Aquatic > Marine > Epipelagic | place: Germany:Helgoland, sampling site Kabeltonne... | reverse complement strand
GACCTCCACCTCGCCCGCGCCCGCCGCGAGCGCGGCCGCGGCCGTGCACTCCAGCCTCTCGCGCGCTGCAGCCTCGTCGGCAAGCGTGGCGCCGAACCCGCGCGTCTCCTCGCGGTGCAGCTCGATCAGGACGAGGCACAGCGCGAACGCCGCCGCGCACTCCGCCGCTCGCGGTGCGCCGAGGCCCTCCAGCGCCGCGCCGCGCCGGAAGTGCGCCTTGGGCCATCGCGGGACGCGCGCGGCGGAGGCGTCCGCCGCTGCGAGCGCGCCGGCCCAGTCCTGGAGCTGCAGCAGCGCCTGGGCCTTGTTGCCGTGGAGAGTGTGGCTGTCCGGCGACACAGCGATTGCGCGATCGTAGCACGCCACCGCGTCACCCGTGCAGCCCGCCTTGAGCAAGCTGTTGGCCTCCAGCTTGATCTTGTCCGCTTCTTCCTCGCGCGGGAAGAGCTTCTCCACGTACTTTTCGAGGAGGAGGTTGTTGGAGAGCGGTATATCCCGCGGATACTCGATGCGCTTGCCCCCGTCGAACATCACCAGCTGCTGGAGGCCGCGACAAGTGGGCCCGGGAAGCGGACAGTTTCCGGCATTGCCCGACGCGAGCTTGGAAGCGCATGCGGTGCAGATCGAGTGACCGCAGTGCAGCGTCTTGGCCTTGCGCAGCAGAGCAAAACAAACAACACACCTGCCAAGGCAGTTAGAAATCTCCTGTCAGTAGTCTGGCCATTAGCCGCCAGCGGCATAGCATGCGCTCATGGGTTCGCGAAATGGCCGATCCCCGCCCCCCCCCGCCCCCTGAACAAGCTGCTGATCAGGCCTCACGGTGATTCGACGTACCCGATCCGGATGCTGAGGGTCGATATTGATGCCGCGAGGTCACGCTCTGTGCCTGACGTGAAATGTTCGCGGGCGGCTTGCACCGCGGACTTCGCCAGCAGCTCAGCGGCGTCCTCCATAACCTAAGCGCAACAGCACCCAGGAATCACAGCTGCTCAGACGGGATCACCAGCCAAACCGGCAAATGTTCCGTGTCAACAAGGCGTTGACCGCCGTTGGCGTTGCGAAGGTCACCTCTTGGCACGCACGGCCTTGTGACCGCGGAAAACTAGTTCTTGTAACCTTGGACGGCCTTGGCGTTCCTTACAGTCCTGATCGAGAAGTAGCTTTACTCTCAGCGGTTGACTGGAAATTGTGGACCAACACAGACAACCAAGAGCTCCCCCAGGTTTCAGGGGTTCATTGCAACGCCTGTTGTCTATCTTGATCGACGCGTGTTAGCTTCAACCAGATCACCTAGTGTGCTGCAGGTGGGCCCTGGTCAGTTGCTGGCAGCGGGCCTCCGCTAGTCCTATTCTTAGCCCGCAGGCCGGAGTCTTTGTTGACCCGTTCTCCTGTAAACCGTCGGCCAGCTGGGGCAGTTTGCGGGCGCCGATGAACTGAGGCAAAAACGGGAAAAGACGAGCTAGACAGCTTGTCCTACACAATGTACGGTTCTGAAGCGGACAGCGGGGAAATTCTCGAAGGCCTGCGTGGGCGTCGCGACTTCGAGGGGAGGGAAGGCGAGGAAGAGACCTGGTCATATCAGCGGCAGAATGAGGCACTTCAGTCCTTCAACATGGACGTTCTCCTCGCTGACAACGTCGATGCGATCTTTGCCAAGTATCGACCGGGCACATTTCTTCCCGCACTTTGTCATGTTTTCATGGATACGGATGCACCAGTGGATGTGCTGGACGGAGCCGCCCGCGCGATCGCATACTTCATGGACGTTCACGTCGATAGTACTGCGCGGAAAGTGGTCGAGGTCCCAGGAGCTGTGAAGGCCTTCTGTTTGGCTGCCCGCGACAACCCGTGCAGGTCCGTCTCAGCCACTGGTCACTTCAGCGTCCTGCACTTTTGGGCCACGCACAAATTACGGCGAACTAAGTTGGGTTCAAGGCGTGAAATAGCACAAAGATGCTTGGAGCATTGACTAGAGCACAGCATGCTGTTTTGATGGGTTAGATAGAATGTCACAGCGGTGTGTGCCAGTTGGCGTCTGCAAAAAAGATAGCTTGAGCAGGCTTCGTCACGCCACGCACAAAGACGAACGAAACCATTGCGAAGCCGTTCGCTAGTGTTTACGAGTTCATCTGGTAATTAAGGTGCCTGTGCAGGGATGTGGCTGAGCAGTCGGTAAAGGTTCTGGAGCTTCTGTGTAAGCGCGAAGCTAAAGCGGTGTTCGAGGCTGATGGACTGCAGTGTATCCTCGGCTTTGTCAAAACAAATGCGTCGACCATGCACCAAGACGCACTTCAATCTGCGCTCTCAGTAGCATCCATGCTCTGCGGACGACTAAAACCCGACCACTCAGGGCTCTCGGAGTGTCTTGCATCTTTAACAGCCTTTCTGGAACATCGTGATCTAGTCGTGGTTGATCACGCCCTCGAGTCGCTTGGGCAGCTTGTCGACATGTTCATGCGCTCGGGCGCAGACCTCACGCGCCTCAACGAGTTTGGGTTGATCAACGCGCTTCTGCAAATGCTCACTCAGCACGAAGATTCTGAACACGACGAACAGGACTCGTCGTATCGCATGGCCCATGTCGTCTCGCTGCTGCTGTCGCTGGCACGCGGCTCGCACGAGCTCGCATCTGAAATTTTGGACTCAAATGTTGTGGGAGCTCTGCAGTCTGCCCTCCAAGTTGAGAACCAGGAGGAAAAAACTGTTCTGGCTCTGCTCGGGCTAGTAGACGTTGTCGTCACACTCGTGTTCCGCGGTTTTGACGGCTTGAAGCCGCTATGTACCCATGACATTGAGCGTGTGAGCTCTGGGCCTGGCAAGGACCTCGGCGCAATCGACGCGATCCGCAACGACAACATAGATATGCTGATCGAGGCCGTTGAGTCAGGAGCTGATGTCAACTTTGTAGACCACTTCGGGCAAAGCGTACTGGTCTGGGCCGCGTACACTGGCACCCCGGAGATGGCAGAGCTTCTGATCAACAGCGGGGCAGACCCAAACCTCGGGCGCAACCCGCCGCTGCACTACGCGGCACGCTTTGGGCGACCGGATATGGTCAGCCTTCTGCTGCGATACCGTGCAGACCCTTTCAAGACGGACGGTGATGGGAAAACAGCGCTCGACCAGGCGCGCCACGCAACCGGATCAGGCAGGGAGGGTCGGCACCAGGACGTGGTCAAGATCCTGGAAGAGGCAGAGAGCTCAGCCGTTGTCGCCCCGACTGGCACTAGGGAGCAAAAGGCGGGTACAGGCGGATCTAACGACGTCATGGAAGAGGATGTCGAGGAACTCTGTGACTTCAACGCGGAGCTGGCACTCAAGAGCTGCGCACGCCTTCTGCCAGTGCTTGTGCGGTCGCTCACCGGGACGATGCAGGGAAGCGTGCGCAAAAACGCGCTGAACCTCATAGGAAAAATGGTGTCGATGTCCAGCTCCAAGTTCTTGGCTCGTCTTGCTCAGGTTTCTGCCTCGGAGCACGATTCCGATCTCGATACCTCCCATGCGTCCCTTACACTGTCCCCAGCAAGGCCATCGCCCTCGCGGTCCCCGGCAAAGCCATCCCCCTCGCGGCCGCGGTATCACCGTGCGCTCTCGTACGAGCGCCGTGAGTTTGGCAAAGTTGTCGTGGATATCCTTGCGACCTTGCTTCCTGCGGATGAGGAGGAGACCATCGTCCGCACCGCTCTCCAGATTGTGCGCGACCTCATGGCCAAGAGCCCGGACACGTTTTTCAAGCTGCTTCTCCGCGAGGGCGTTGTTTCGCACGTGGAGGCCCTAGCTGGTGGTGGCGGATCACATGCAAGCTCCGGCGAAGACTCCAATGGGGAGCTTTCGCCGCTCGCGCAGCTTGCGCACGATATTGGTGCGCGCTTCTTCTCGCAGCGCACTGCGACACCCGTCGGAATGGTCGGAGACCTTAGAACGTGTGCAGATCGCCTCGTGCGACTATTCCTTCCAGGTATCAACGGATTGCAGCCATCAGAAGCACAGATTCGGCAGGTGCTGACCGAGATGCGCGAGTACATGGACCTTGAAGAGGCTGTTTCGCCCTTCGAGCTGGAGAATGCCGGTGTGGTTGACGCGCTCGTCGTGTTACTTGCGTGCCGTGCTGGCGAAGACCTGGACGTTGACTCGCAGACATCGCTCCTCGATCCGCGTGCTGCACGCCGGCGCCTCTTCTTTGATGCTTTTTGCCAGACACGCGGCAGCGCACCAAGGGAGGTGCCAGCGCTTGTGCATCTTGTGCGGAAGTTGCAGGCCATCCTTGCGGCAATCGAGCGTCTCCCAATGCAGAGCTGTGTCGGTGCGCACAATATGGCCGGTCTTGACGTTCTCAAGCGCCCGCTGCGGCTCCAGCTGCGTCGCGCGCCGGGCGAGGACAGTCTCATCGATTTGGGTGGCAAAGTGATCAAGGCAGAACCGCTTTATACGATCCAGGCACTTACGAATTTCCTTGCCTCAAAGGTTGAGCCAAAGTGGTACGATCTTGCGCGCCCAAAGCTCAGCTACGTCGCGAAGCTGCAGCGCGTTTCTCGCTCTGCACCTGTGGTCTTGGAGCACAGCGAAGATTTTGACACCAACGGGCTCTTCTACTACATCGGAACCAACGGCGGTGAAGAAGAATGGGTGAACCCCGTGCAGCTTGGACTTGTGTCAGTTTCTTCTTCAGATGGGCGCACGCTGCCGTATGGCAAACTGGAGGATGTGCTGTCTCGCGACCGCGAGCCTCGAAATTGTCACACCAAGGACCGAACGAATTCGTGTTTCACTCTTGATCTTGGCGTGAACCTGATCCCAACTGCCTACACACTCCGACACGCGCGAGGTTACGGTAAGTCAGGACTGCGCACGTGGCAGCTTCAGGCCTCCAAGGACGGTGTGCAGTGGACAGTGCTGCGCGACCACCAGAAAGATGAGTCTCTGGTCGACCCTGGATCGACACACACGTGGACCATTGAGGCACCTGATGAAGAGGAGGAAGGCTGGCGACATGTGCGCATCATTCAGATGGGACCGAACGGGACAAACAGGAATTTCCTGTCGATCTCGGGGTTCGAGCTGTACGGCAAAGTGACGGGTGTTTTTACCGACAAGCCCGGACGCATGATGATGGAGGCGGAGGCAGCGGCGCGACAGGAGGCTCGAATGAATGTACACCGTATGGTAATCGGGTCACGCGTCGTTCGCGGATTTGACTGGAAGTGGAATAACCAGGATGGTGGCGAGGGGAACGCCGGAATTGTCCAGGGCGACATTGTCGATGGCTGGGTGGATGTGAAGTGGGACCATGGGGACTCAAACAGGTATAGGATGGGGGCTCAAGACAGCTATGACCTCAAGCTGGTTGAGGGTGGGGGTGTGAGCGAGGTCGCGATGCTGGACACCGGTGGCAACCAGCGAGAAGGAATTCAGATGGAAGAAAACAGGATGGAAGAGCTCGCGATGGATGATCAGATAGAGGATGTAATGGAAGAAGATGGCATGGAGGACGTTGACGAGATCGAGGAGGAGGAGCTTGACGAGGAAGAGGTCGAGGAACACGATAATGCGGCAGAGGCCGAGTCGATGGACGACTCAGCGGAGGAGAGGGAAAGTGAGGTGGATGAGAGTGAGGAAGATGAAGACGAAGAGGACGACGAGCACGATGGCATGGAGGAGGACGACGTGCTTGACGGAGAGGAGAGTGACCTCTCCGTCAAACATGTCACGGTGCAGTGCGACGGGTGCGATATGTTCCCCGTGATGGGATCACGCTACAAGTGCTCTGTTTGTCGGGACTTCGACCTTTGCCACGAGTGCTACATGAATGACGTGCACACTGAAGAGGGGCACACCTTCTATGTGCTGACCCACCCAAATGCCTCACGTCGCATGGTCCCTCCGCGGTCACAGGGACCCAGCTCTGGCTTCGAGGCCATGACGAGCTCCGCCGACCGCGGGGTACATTGGGACCCGTCGACGGTTCTGAAACGTGAGTTTGAGGCGCTGGAGGCTGCCTTCGACGCCCGGAGTGTTCGGTCCTCGCGGCCGGCGGGCTCGAACCACCAGCTGCTCTCGCTCAACATCCCGGAGCCTGGCAGCTCGACGTCCTCTCTGTCGCAGACGAATCCGCTGCCGCCGGAGCCTGCTGCTTCGGCGGCGAGCAAGACGAAGCTGACGCTCTTCCTTTCCATGCCGCTCGCCTCGGGCAGTGGACTCATCTCAGGGACTGCCGCCCAGCCTCGCTTGCGCCCTCTTCGCGCAGGCAGCACAGTCTTCCGCGAGGCGCACGCGCACATGCTCAGTACGCGCGCAGGCGGTACCGCCTGGGACCAGGTGTACACTGTCACGTACCGGCGCCGCCGCGAAAGCGACGACGGGCTTGCAGACGGCGGCGGGCGCCCACCATGGGACCTCAAGGACGTGACGGAGCAGATAGGCGAGGGGCTCCCCAAGCTGCTGGTCGTGCGATGCATGCAAGAGCGCGCCGCGCCGGATTTTCTCAAGAAGTGGAAGCTGTCGGGCTCGGCGCGTCGCGTTGCAACGCGCCACAATTGCTCACATATCGTGGCCGCATATGCGGAGATGTGTGAGACGATGATCCCTGTGGAAGCGGAAGCGGGGCCGGCCGCTCTCAAGCGAAAAGCGAGCCGCCCGCTATCGTTTACAGACGAGGCGCTGAGCTCGCCAGCGGAGCGTCATCTCGAGCTAGTCGAGGGCTTCATGCGTCGACAGGGACTGCAGGACAAGGTTCGGCGGATCCTTCTTGTGCTCAAGGTGGTGCACGAAGAGTGGCAGCGCGTGCTGGCCGAAGCTCCAGATTCGCTGCCCGCGGTGATGCATGCCAACGAGAGTGAGGCGGCTGAGGGCGACATTTGCGTCGAGCTTGGCGACGAGCTGATCTGTGACAAGCTTACCGGCAAGCTGCGCCAGCAAATCGCGGACCCACTTGCGGTGACATGCGCAGCAATCCCCAACTGGTGCCACGAGCTTGTGTGCACCTTTCCACCGGTCTTCCCGCTGGATGTGCGCCAGCACTTCTTTCAGGCCTGCTCCTTTGGAGTGGACCGTGCCGTGGCAGCCATGCAGCACTCTCAGGACCGCTCGCCAGCACGGATGCGCCAGCGTGCAAGCGCACGCACGCGGGAGGAGGACACTGGGCGCTCGCTTGGGAATCTCAAGCAGGAGCGCGTCACGGTGCGGCGCGGCGAGCATCTTCTCGAGTGGGCTATGAACGTAATGCGCGTGCATGCTCCACGCAAGGCGATCCTGGAGGTGTCGTTTGCTGACGAGGAGGGCCACGGCTCGGGGGTCACAAACGAGTTCTACACTCTTGTTTCCTATCAGTTGCAGCGCCGTGACCTCGGGCTTTGGCTTTGCGATGACCCTTTCACTGCATCCGAACCCGTCAAGAAACCCTCGCCGCAGCATCCGCGCCCACCCGTGTCGCCTGGTGGGTCGATTCTGGACTCTGCACCTGCGCACCGCGGCGCGATGCACCGCGGGCGCGCGCGGGCCGGCAAGGACGTCCTTAAGGGGCTTGACATGTGCCAGCACTCGCTCGCCAAGCACAGCCTGCGGTCGGCGCGGACGGGCGCGGGGGAGACGCAGCGCGGGTCGGTGCCGGGGTCGGGCGAGGACGACGCGCACGAGATGCAGGTGGACGACGTGGCGCCGGCCGAGGAAGTGGCCGCGCCGCCACCATCTTTGTTCGTGCACCGTGACAGCGGGCTCTTTTTCGCCCCGCTGCCGCCCGACGCGCCGGGGCTTGGCCGCGTGCTGCTGCTCGCCCGCTTCCTGGGGACATTCATTGCCAAAGCCCTTCTCGACAACCGTCTGGTGACGACCCTTCCGCAACCCAGCCCGCAGCCCTGGCTCTCAGCCCCGCACGAGCTGCTTGCTCCGCCGTGCCGCTCCCCCGAGAACCGCGCCGCGTGCACTGCGCGCTTACCGCTGGCGGGTTGTTTGCAGATCTCGCTGCCGCTCTCGAATCCGCTGCTGAAGCTGCTCACGCACGAGCCGCTCTTGCTCGCGGACCTGCGCGACGTCGACCCGGACAAAGCGCGCCACATGGAGCACCTCCTCGGCCTCGCGGCGCAGAAGCGCGCGGCTGACGCGGTCCTCGACGCGGCCGAGCGGCAGCGCGCGCTCGCGAAGCTGCCGGACCTAGCAGATTACTGCCTCACCATGGAGTTTGCGCCGTCGTCAACGATGCACGGGTACGCGTCGCACCCGCTGGTCCCCGGCGGAGGGCAAGTGGAGATCTCACTCGAAAACGTGGAGGAGTATGTCGAGCGCATGAGCCGTTTCATGTTGCACGACGGCGTCGCCGCGCAGGTCGAGGCGCTCCGCGCGGGCGTCGGCGACGTCTTTCCCGCGGAGAGCTTGCGCGCCTTCTCGTCCCCTGAGCTGCGCACAATGCTGCTGGGTGAGGGCGCGGTCGCGTGGACGCGCGAGGAACTGCTCGAGTACCTCGAGCCGCGCAACGGGTACGACGCGCAGAGCGCCACCTTCTTGCACCTCGTCGAGGTGCTGGCCGCCTTCGACGACGCGCAGCGCCGCGCGTTCCTGCGCTTCGCGACCGGCGTCGGGGTGCTCCCGCCCGGGGGGCTCAAGAACCTCGACCCGAAGCTCACGGTGGTGCGCAAGGTGTGCGAGGGCTCGAGCCCGGACCAGCACATGCCGTCCGCCAACACCTGCTTCCACTTCCTCAAGCTCCCTGAGTACTCCTCGGAGGCGCGCCTCGCCGCGCAGCTCCGCGTCGCGCTCCAGCACGGAATGGACGGCTTCTTTTTCAACTGACCCGCGCGCCGCGCCGCCGCCGCACTGCCCGCCGCACCCGCCTGGCTGGCCTGCCCAGTGCCGAGCAAACAGTGGCGAGTAAAACTCTGGCACACGTAGCCGCCCTGCACGCACCGGCATGCCTTTCATGAGCTGTCGCGCCTCGCGGCGCCCCCGCGGAGCTCGTCCACGCCCCCCGCATTCCAGCCGACTCACATGACCTCGGTGTTATAATTGGTTTTATACAAATACATCGCTCAGTTGACCGCCACCAACCCCCGGCGCCCTGCACCCCCTCACGGCTCGTGCAACGGCCCCGGCGACGATGCGTCCTTGGCCGGCGACGCGTCCTTGACGGCGTCGTCTGGCCCCTCCAGCGCGGGGGCCTGCGCCTGCGGGGGCGCGCCCGGGGCGTCCTTGTGCGCGCCCGCCATCTCGACCACGTGCTCGTACGTCACCTTGTTGGACACCAGACAGATGCTCCCCGAGCGGCTCTCCACCTCCGCGACGCTCCGCAGCGACGACGCGCTCGCGTGTAGGTCCGCCCCGCGGCTCCGCTGGACCGCCCACGACTGGTCGGGCGCGTCGGGGTAGGGGTGCACCGCGGAGCGCCGCGTGGAGCCCGCGGGGAGGTATGCCGCGTACCGACTGCGGCGCGGCTTCTGGTAGCCGTACCCGCCGTGGTAGCCATCCCGCACGGCGTCGCGGCCGTACGGGTCGCGGTCGGGGGGGGCGCTCTGCTCGTCGGCGTGCCCCGGGTGGTGGTGGTGGTGGTGGTGGTGGTGCGGGTGCCGCGCGTGGCCGCGGCCGCTGTGGTCGTCGCCGTCCATGCTCGGGACGCCGCCGTGCTGGCCGCTTGGCGAGTTGGCGCCTGACCAATGCGCGTGCCCCATTCCCTCCATGGAGGTGGCGGTCGCGACCCGCCCGAGCTCGCCCGCGCCCGCGGACTCCGCGGCGGTGCGCGGCCCCTGCAGGTACGACTTCTGGTGCGTGTAGATCACCTTGAGCTTTTGCCCGATGCGCTTGTCGATGTGGTCGATCTTGCTGTTGATCTGGAACAGCGCTTGCTCAAGGTGTCCGCGCAGCACCGGCGCGTTCAGCTCCGTCGCGGAGTCCGCGTCGTTGTGCCCGAGCGCGAGCTTCAAGATGAGCTGGTCAAACTGCCGCTCGCTGCACACGCCGCGGGGAGGCTCAGTCTAGTGCCCTGGCCAGTGCCAGGAGCGCAAGCCGGGCGATTCGCACAAGGCGATGGCGCAAGCGCGCGACGGAGGGGCACTTGCGTGAGGCCCTGGTGCGCAACGGCGAGGTCGAGGTTACGCTTGGACTCCTGGATCCAGCCGCCGAAGAAGCCGGACTCCTCGCGCTCGCTGTCCAAGTCGGGCGGGGTTTCGTCCTCAAACAGCAGCAGCACGTCGTCCATCTCGACCTCCTGCCCGAGGTTCTGCAAAAACGTCAGGATCTCGAACGCGCTGACTGTCCCCGAGGAGTCGGTGTCGAGCTCCTTGAACAGCGCCTTGGCGCCCTGCATGACCTCCTCTCGGCTGTACTTGGCGCCGAGCTTCATGGCACGGAGCAGGCCCTTGCGCACCCGGGTTTCGCGGATCTCGTTGCGGTAATGCACCAGCACGCCCGCAGCCCAGACCAGCACTGCTGCGACCAGGCACAGCGAGTAGGTGATGTTGTACTCCTGCAGGCGTTCTGAGATCTCCGCAGCACGCCCGAGCTTGGACCCCGTGTAGGTCGAGAAGTACTCTTTGGTCAGGCGGTTCCACACCTGCCCGTCCTCGCCGAGCTGGATGTCGAGGAGCGCGGCTGTCACGTGGTTGGACACTGAGTGCTGAGCTCCCGCGGGACGCGCGAGGAGCATCGCGACAGGGCGCGCTTTCTCCTCGCGGACGATCAGCGAGAACTTTTCCTTCCACGCCTCGCGCGAATGCGAGAGCCAGTTGATCTTCCATTTGTCGTCAAGCACCACGTCCACCTCTTTTGCCTCGAGGGAGGTCATGGCGCTGTCTGTGCCGTCGAAGAGAGTGATCGTCGTTTGCGCAGGAAGAGTGTCCTTGAGGAGCTGGAAAGCAACTTGCGACGTAGCGCCAAGTTTATAGTCCTGCAGCTCTGACAGAGCGACGATGTTTGCGAGGGGGTCCACGGACGTGCGCATCAGGAAGTTCCCGGTCACCGCCGCGCCGAACATGCCAACGCAGTAAGTTGCCGCGAACATCCACGCGATGGAGATGACCTTGCCCGAGTAGGTGATGGGAACCTTGTCGCCGTATCCGACGGTCAGCGCAGTGACCATGGCGATCCACCACGAGTCGAATACGCCCGGCCCATACGACTTGTGGACCTGCACGTTGTCCAGGCGCTCGAGGGCCCAGAGCAGATGCGAAAAGACAAGCGAAAGAATCAGCAGCAGCAGGAGAGAGAATATCGCCCAGGGGTCCGGCGGACCAAAGGCAGTGACGATGACGTCGAGGCCCGTGATGTCTCGGCCCTTATTGAGAATTACAGGCTGGAGAGGCCGCATCCAGTACGAGCTTGTGTAGTCGAAGTACATTGCCTCCGCGGAAGAGATCACGAGCCCACAGAAAGCTATGTCCAGATCCCCGGACAGTAATTTCGCTTTTAAGTCCGCGATCTGCATCCGCTGTACCACGGGAGGCTCGGTCCCGACGAGCGCCTTCAGAGTTGCGTCGCTGCCTTGGTTCACTTTCTCTGAAAGTCGTCTGTACACTTCATTCCACAGCAGGGGCTCGAAACCGGTGAGTACCCCGTCAGAAGTGGATAGAACCCACGGGACAGCATCGCTGTCGCACGTACCTACTTTCAGGTTGCTTGGCACCAGCTGCCCCCTGATGCGTTGTGGCAGCGCTGCGAGCGCTAGGAGGGCGATCGGCCCCCAGCGGACCATCGCACACCTCATCCCGTGATGGAAGAATTTCGAAATCACTCCGGCGCTGAGCTGCAGAGATGAAATACAGTCCCGCCGGGAGCGTCTGCGCCCCCGGCTATGGCTGCAGCTCCGAGCCGCGACGTGGACCCCTCTCCCGCCCGTGGTCTCTCCTAATCGGTCCGCCGTTTCTCTTGACCATCGGAATTTGCAGGGGCTTCGGGTGAGATGTCCTCTCTAACCTCCACTTTAGGGAAAAGCTGACAGATATTCCAACACGCGACCACTTAAGAACTTAGTCAACAGCGTGCAGTGAAACCTGTCACATCGGCCCTAAACATCCAAGTTGGTCTGTTCATCATCGCGCAAAATGTTCCGGTGCGCTCCCTTGCCCGGCAGCAGGGCGCAGGCTCCGCCCGCGAAGTGGCAAAATTCGTTTGCGATCTTTGCCGCAGTGCAGCTATCTGCAGATCTGGCTGCGTTATTGCCCTGCATTGTGCACCGCCGCGGGGAGACTTCCGCAGCCTGTGAAAGCTCTGACTGGCCACTTGCTTACGCCCCCCGCGCCCCTCCTCTACAGCAAGGTCCTTCTCGCTGCTGGCATCGCCTACGCTTCGGCATTCTCCGCCACCCCGGCCCTCAACGGCATCCGCGTCAAGTCGGTGGTACGTCCCTTGACTCTCATCAGCTCCAGGCTCGCGGATCCCTGTCACCACAATCCGCGTGCCAGTTCGGCTGGGCGTCGAGGGCTGCTGGCTATGTGGGGCGCTGGCACGGGATCTCTGGATCCTGGAAACTGTTGACGAGGATGGAGCGGGTGTTCTGGGTAGCGTTGGGGTGCGGCGTGGTGAGGACGGAATGTCGTCACCACCTTTTCAGCCGCACGCGGGGCGTGGAAGGGGCGGAGTCGTGGGGCGCCATATCATGGGGGCTCACTGGGAATGATGGCATGCGTGTCTGCTAGATTCAGTGGGTCTCGGCAGGACCAGAGAGAGATCAGAGTGTTGAGGTCACAAGAGGGATTAGTTCTGCGATCCGCAGCGATGTGGGGACGGGAGCAGCATGAATCCCCCTCTGGGGTTGTCGGAGGTCCCTCTGGAGGGTTTGGGTGGCAGGTCCTTGACCTGTAGATCCGTTGTCACGACCTGCATGTGCACACTCTAGCCACACAGCATGCGATGATGCAGAGGTCCAGCGAGTCTGACGCCGCTCCTTGTCCTCGACCAGGCCTGCGGCGCCACCATGTCGGCGGACGGCGTGTCCCGCCGCGACGTGCTCGCGGGCGCTGCGGCCGCGGCCGTGACTGCCCTGCCGCTCGCGGCCAGCGCTGAGATCGAGTACCCGAACGTGCCGTACCTCGGTGGCTCGGACAAGATCGACGTGAACAACGCCAACGTCCGCGCCTACACCAAGTTCCCGGGCATGTACCCGACCATCGCGGGCCTCATCGCCAAGGTGGCCCCTGTCTCGTGCACCCACCTTCTGATTTTGGCGCCCCCTTCCCCCCAGCAAGTTGCGCCTTCGCCGACGCTGCGCTGCAGCTGCGCCACGTGACTGTCGCGTGTGTGGCAACGTTGCTCACGCCTCGCGCGCTACTGCAGAACGGCCCGTTCACGGACGCGGGCGACGTGCTCAAGATCGATGGCCTCACTGACGCCCAGAAGGAGGTGCTCTACAAGTACAAGGACAACCTCGTCGCGTTCCCGCCGGCGCCCGAGGTGAGCGCCGCGCCGCCCCCCCCGTTCCCCTCCCGTGACATGTGCTGTCTGTGCAGCTGTCGTCAAGTCCTGAGATCTTTCTGAGGCACCCAGCCAAGCGCCGGCCCAAATCTTTGGACTGCAATTGAACGCTGACTCGCGGTGCTCGTGCACAGTACGTTGAGGACATCTTCAACAACGGTCTCTACCGGTAAATTGTCGCCTAAGGGGGGGGGTTGTGGGGAGTGTCGACGACGCGTTGGTCAAATAAAGACGTTTCACGCAGCCCCACAAGCCGTGACATGTCCAACAACACCCGATACATTGCCCGCATTGTGGTTGCGCGCCGCTGTGGTTACTCTACATTCCCACACATTGCCGCGCGGGCGGGCTGCGCTACATTTTCAAGCTCTCCGCGTCGTCCACGGCCTGCAGCGCGGCGACGGCAGCCTCGACCGCGGCGGCGTCGTTGGCCTCGATGGCACGGTCCAGCCGCGCCTCCGCCGCGATGCGCGCCTGGCTGCGCGGCTTGCCGCCGGCCGCGTCGAGGTTCATGCGCATGCCCTCGCCCGGCGGCTGAAGCGGGACCTTGGCCCGGTCCGCCTTGCTCATCCACGGCGCCTCGGCCTCTTTGAGCCATTCATCCGCCTGGGCCTTGGAGACGCCCGGGACGACGGATTCTCCGCCGGTGAGCCCCGAGGGCGCGGCGGCGGCCCCGCTGTGGTCCCACAAACCGCTCAGCGTCTGCTGCACCTCGCCGTCGCTGTCCGGCGCGCTGTCGCCCGCGCCCTGTCGAGACCGCCCCCACCACGGAGCAGCTGCGGCAACTGCGGGGCCGCCCGGGCCCGAGGGCGGCGGTGAGGGGTCGCCGTCGTGGATCACGACCTCGGTGAAGGCGTTGTCGTCGCCGAGCGACGCGCCGACGCGCTCCATCGTCTCCTCCTTGATGCGCCCGGTCGGGAGCACGTCGTGATTGTACTTGGTCGTGGAATAGAGCCGCACGGGCCCGGGGGCGCCCGGGAGCGTCTCCCACTCCTCCTCCCCGCCCCACTCCTCGGGCCACTCGTTGGGGTGCGCGTCCTGCACGTCGCTCTCGGGCTCCTCCTGGCTCTCGATGTTCCATGGGCCGTGTATTGTCCCTTGCTTCCGCAGCCGGTCCGCCTCCGTGGCCGTCATCGTCCCTGCTGGGACCGGGGGGTCGAGCATCGGGTTCGCGACCTGCGGTGGGGGCGGGAGGGCGGGGCTGATTAGAACGCCCCTGCCGAGGCACGCGGGCCCTGCATGCGCGCAGCGTCTCTGCCCGCGTCGGTAGCAACGACGGCACCAAGCTAAGCCCGACAATGCAGGCTACTCGGGGCGGGTCGCCTGCCTGTTTCACGTTGTGGCGCGTACTCCCGATCTGCTCCTCGTCGTCACCGCCAGAGAAGAGCACCACAGGGTTGCCGCCGCGCAGGGACAGATTGAAATGCGATCGTGCGTCACGCCGGCACACAAAACCACTCTGGACTATGTGTGAGCCCACTGCCCCTGCTGCCGTTGCTGTCACCAGAAGCAAGCCCCCCGCGACAGAACAGCGCGCGCTCCAGTCGCATGGCATGTTTCACAACCTCGAACCGAGAGGCTCCCGTGCTGCACCACACCTCGCCCCTCCAGCAGCACGAATCCCAATATTCGGACGACGTCCCGCAGCGCTGGTCGAAGCGCCTTCGCTCAGCCCCTCGTAGCTGCGAGTGCCTGCGCCTGTGCGCTCCTCGAACCCGGTGAGTCCGATCCGTCGCTCTGGCTGATGTTCGGTGGTAGTTCAAAAGTTGTTGACTTTCTGTGGCGCACAAACTCTTGCGATGGTGTTTGGGGCGTCCCCCGGGATCCATGCAGGTATGCTCTTTCCTGCCCTGCTCAGGGACGTTTCCGTCCACAATTGCGACTTCCTGGAACGCATTTGATCGGTGGCGCCGCTCTTATGCCCGTCCACATCTTTGTGCAGCACTTGTCGCCGCTTTGCTGGTCGCGGCGGCAGTGCACAACGCGCAGGCCTTCTCCACGTCAGGCACCGCACTTGCCAGCCCTGCCGGCGTTTTGCGGTGTCCTGTCTCGGCGCCATCACGGTGCCACAACGTGCTTGTGGGGCGAAGAGGGCGGAATGAAGCCCACTTGCCGGCCTTTGCCATGAGCTTCACCGAGCCGCTGCAGCCTGCGGCGGAGGCGCGTCTGCTTGAGCTCGTGGCCGCGACCAAGAGCCGCGGGCAGAAGGCGAGCGCAGAGCAGCTCCAGGGGATTCTCGAGGCGATCGAGCAGCTCGAGACTGCGGGCGGCGTCCCGGACCCGGCGCGGTCGCCGATGATCCAGGTCCGCCGGGCGCCCGGCTTCCCCGGCGACCCGCCCGCCCGCCCGCCCGCCTGCCCCCCGACCGCGGCGCCGCCTGCGCGCAGGGCTCGTGGGAGCTGCTCTACACCAGCAAGTCCAAGTTCGACTTCCGGAACCCGCTCGGTGCGCCCCGCCCCCGCCCCGCCCCTCCAGACCCACACGCCCCCGCGCCGCCGGCGCCGACGTGTCCGGGCGCGGCGCGGCGCGCAGGCGCGCGGGTCGACGGTTCCAAGCCCGGCATCGAGGGCTTCTTCGAGGCGCTGTTCGGACAGGGGAGCCGCGCGGCGGGGGAGCTGGCAGCGGCGGCGAGCTCGTCTCCGATCCAGCGCAGCGTGACGGCGATCGAGGGCGTCACGGTTCTCCAAGACGTGACACTCGACGTCCAACCCCCGCCCGCCTGCCCCAGCGCCCTCTCCCCAGCGCTCGCCGCGGTGGGGGGGGGGGGGGAGGGGGGGCGGTGGGCGCGGAGGGAGGGGCTGGAGAAGTTGGAGGGAGTGGGGGGGGCGGGGG
>Ga0115567_10003177_pt1 | contig 16255 bp, 8 predicted proteins | sample COGITO_mtgs_1204_2_FD_88679 | JGI IMG/M metagenome (GOLD analysis project Ga0115567, IMG submission 88679) | Pelagic marine microbial communities from North Sea - COGITO_mtgs_120412 | ecosystem: Environmental > Aquatic > Marine > Epipelagic | place: Germany:Helgoland, sampling site Kabeltonne... | reverse complement strand
TCGTCTGGTCAATTCCTACGGTCAACTCTCTCTCTTAACTCTTAAAAAATTCTCTCCTTCCTTTGTTCTGTGGTCCGTTTGTTCTCTCGCTCCTTTTTCGCTGCTTTCTGCCCCTCCTTTTCGGTGTACTCGCAAAAAGTCGTCGTCACTTTTAACACCACACTAGAGAAGCATAATTTATACACATCCAAAACGATGATGATGATGCGTTCTTGTTCTGCGAGGACTCCCCCAACGGTGGTGGTCGAGAACACCAAGAAGGTGCGTTACTGTTTTTGTCGTTTCAAATTCTCTCTTTGCGCTTTTGGTGTCGTCGTGTACGTCGTCGTCTCTCGCGTCTGCACGATCATCGCTTTTTTGTTCGGGGGAGATACTTTTTGGATAGAACGAGAGCGTTGTTGGAACCATCCCGCGACGAGAGTGAGCGTTCGTCGTCGTCGTCGTTGAGAAGGTCTTCTCTGAACCCTGTTGTTCTGTTCTTCGCGAGAGAGAGAGAGAGAGAGAGAGAGTCTGCGTTTGAAAGAAGAAGAAGACGGCGCGCGCGAATGCATTTCGATTAAAATTTCTTTCTTTCATCACTAATCTTTTGTCTTACGTCAACACACACATTTTTCTCAAATATAAAAACAGGCGAAGAAAAAATTACACAACAACAACAACAACATCAAGAAGCGAACGAGTGTGGTGGCTGCTGCTCGCGCCGACGACGATGAATCGAAAGCGTCGTCGTCGTCGTCGTCTTCTGCTGATGAAAAATTCCAGAAGAAAGCAGTCGCGGCGGCGGCGGCCGCTGTCCTCGCGTTCTCCTCGGCGGAAGGCGCCGTGGCGGACGGATACGACGACTACTTGGCGTCTTTGCAAGCCGAAGGCGCCGCGCCAAGCGCGGTTGTCGTCGAAAAGGCGCCAGCTGCGACGACTTCTGATACTCCGAGAGAGACTGTTGCTGCGGAAGCGATGAGTGATGTAAAAGCGGCTCCAGAGGCTCCAGAGGCTCAACTCCAAGCGCCGCCGGCGATGCCGAAGCAACAAAAGCAAGTGGACAAAGAGTACGAACGCGCGATGGCAAGGGCGAGAGCGCCGAAGAAAGAAAAGTTTGAAACGAGAGGCGAGAAAGTGAAGAGAGAGAAAAAAGCGAAGGGTGCGCCGTCGCCGGCGAAGGAGCGACCGTCGTACGCGCCGAAAGCTACGAAGAACAACGACGACGAGAAGGATGAGTTTGATTTATTGCCCGTATTCGCACTCTCCGCGGGCGCGGCTGGTGTCGTCGCGATTGGCTTGAACGCGACGGGTAAGAAACAGGAAGAAGAAGAAGAGGAAGAAGAGGAAGCGCCAGCGCCGATTAAGAGAAAACCGATGTTCACGACGAAGAAGACCGCGCCGCCACCGCCGACGCCGACGCCGGTGAAGAAGGCCAACTTCTCTGTGTTCGGGGGCAAGGCGAAAGAGCCGACGCCACCACCGCCGCCTCCCACTCCGCCAGCGAAAAAGCCGATGTTCAGTTTCGGCGCGAAGAAAGAGTCTGCTCCTCCGCCTCCGCCGCCGCCGCCACCGCCGCCGGCGAAAAAACCGCTCTTTAGCTTTGGCGCGAAAAAGACCGAAGCTTCGACTCCTGCCCCCGAACCGGAACCGGTGAAGAAGAAACCGTTTACCGTGTTTGGCGGCGTGAAGAAAGAGTCTGCTCCCCCGCCGCCTCCGCCGCCAGCGAAGAAACCAAGCTTTGGATTCGGCACTGGAATTAAGAAAGCGACTCCGACTCCGCCCCTGCCGCCGCCGCCGCCGGCTGCCAAGAAGTCTGCGTTTGGAGGCTTTGGTACAGGGTTCAAGAAAGCGACGAGTACGCCGACTCCACCGCCGCCGCCGCCGCCTCCAGCTGCCAAGAAATCTGGATTCAGTGGATTCGGTACTGGGTTTAAGAAAGCCACGCCACCGCCACCGCCACCGCCAACCCCACCGGCCGCTTCGCTCAAAAAATCGGCATTCCCGAGTTTCGGCGCAAAGAAATCTGCGGCGAACCTGGAGATCGAAGCAAAGTCTACTCCGGTAGCGGTTGCGGAGAAACCGGCGATGCCAGAACTCAAAATGCCAGCAATGCCAGAAATTCCGTCTTTACCGGGTAACTTCAAATTCCCCGAGATGCAATTGCCAGGTAGTTTCGAAATGCCGGAGCTTCCGGGGAACTTTGAGATGCCGGAGTTACCGTCTGCGTTCGGTGGTCTCAAAATGCCAGTCATTCCAGGAACGCAAATTCGAACCGCAGAAAAACCAACGACTCCGCCAACCCGCGTTCCAGTGCCGGAGGTTAAATCTGAAGCCATCAAAGCAGTCATCGCCGCCGTAGATAAAGAAATTGCAGCCATCTCGAACGAAGCGAAACGATCGAACGCGAAGAAAAACCGCGACCGAACTATTCTCTCGCGTTTGAACGCAAAAGATCGTAAGGAGTACTCGCAAATGACCGAAGACGCGTTAAGATCGAAAAAAGCTGTGATGAACATGAACCCAGCCGCGAAGGATCCGACCCCGGATACCTTTGTCGGCATCGAAGCGTCTGGTGATTTTTCCAATCTGGCGCTTGAAAGTGACATTCTCGCCAACATCGAAGCCGAAAAAGCCGCCTCGGCGAAAGCGACGAGAGATAAGAGACAAAAAGCTGCCGCCGCGGACGCCGCAAAAGTTCAAGCTGAACTCAAGAAGCAAACCATGGCCTCGGCGAAATCGATGAAAGCTGGCTTAGATGCCGGCAAAAGCGAGAAGAAAGCGGTGAAGGAACCAAAGGTAGTCCCGGCAGCTAAACCAGCCGCTGCGGCTCCAAAACCGACGCCAGTCGTCGCTGCGGCTCCGGTCGTCGTCGCAAACGACAAGAACGCCGAAGAAGCTCAAGCGTGGATTGATGCCTGGAAATCCAACGGTTCGAAAAAAACAACCGCGGCTGCGGAAAGTAGTAGTGATAGCAACAACATTAACGACGAGGGTGCGGACGAAGCGCAAGCTTGGATAGATGCGTGGAAGGCGAAACAATAAAAAGATCGACTTTGACGTTTTAATTATAACACACACACACGGATTATTCAACTCAGATCTTATAACTACGCATTAAAGCCTAAAGATGCGCGTATATATTGTGACGCGCAGTAAGTTGTTTGCAACACACAAAAAAAAAACGAACTTCCCACAAAGCAAAAATGCATTCGTGCACGTAATATAAATATAATACTAAAGGGACATGGCATCCAAGCGCCAAGCCATGACTCCTGGCCGTCCGGTGCGTCATCAGTATAATTCAGACGACGATTCAGACGATGGCGACGATTTGGAGGATGGCAATACTACATCTCGTGGACGAAGAAGAAGAAATCTTTTCACTCGCAAAATCCGATTATTTATTCAAACGAAACTCGAATCGTTTCGAGTGCGCGCGGAAGTGACTGCCTCGCATCAATCATCTGCCGGGAGGAGAGAGTTGATCGCTCTGTTTTCATTTTTATCCATGAGCATACTCGTCGTGTTCGCGCTGATGATTTGGTATTCCTTGGGTGGTGGGAGTTTTGGTTCCTCTTCTTCTTCTTCTTCTTCTTCTTTTTCGGTTGAAACGAAGCGTCATATGACGAGCGCGTTACCGAAAGAGATCGAGGTGAAGATTGAGCAATGGCAAAAGCTCGGTGGGAGACAGTTGTACGACCCGAACGATGGTGGTGGGATATTTCCAAAGTTTAAAGAGCAACAGCCCGCGGTTGTAAAAAAGCATTCTTCCGCTTCTTCCGGGACGACGCCCGGCGCCTCCTCTGAAGACGAAGACGATATCGTCGCCGTAGACATCGAGGATGAAGAAAAGAGTACCAACGGAAAAGGTGATAGTAGCGCGCACACGCCGCATGGGGAAGGTTGGAAATATTCCTCGTGGACGAAAACGTGGAAGGTGAAAGATATCGAGAAAACGGGGATCGAGAGCGAGGAAAGAGCGGTTTGGTTTTCGAGGAAGAGCGTTCAAAATCGCTTGGATTTTTCAAAGTTTATCGATTGTAAACGAGACGCAGAAAAAGATGACAATAACGATACGAAAACGACAAAACAAACGTCGTTCAAAGAAGGTGCGATGAAACTAATAAACGCCTTGCATCAAGAACAGTTGGCGGTAACGCAGAAAAACTACCAAAGAAACGGCTTCAACGACACCGATAAAAAACGCGTCGAAGAACTCTTCCCGCCGAAATCTCCGTTTGTAATATGGAAGAAGCACGGTCCATCCTCGCGATTGGTCCAACCGACGTGCGCACTGGTTGGAAACGGAGGGGAGCTTCGCAAGTTCAACTACGGCGATGCCATCGATAGTCACGATTTAGTCGTTCGATTGAACCAGGCGCCGACGATGGGTCACGCCATTTGGGTGGGAAGGAAAACTACCCATCGCGCTTTGAATCGATTATGGACGAGGCATTACACGAGAAGTCCGCACCACATCTATCGCGGATTCATCATGCCTATAGAGCGAAATTTAAGACTCGTCACTTTACGCTCAGATAAAGATGAGTTTACGAAGTTACACGATAAAGTCCAAGCGGAGAGGAAAGATGCGAGCGTGACGTATTTGACCACCAGTCCGATACGACACGCGAAATTTTTGCTCGAAAAGTTTCGCGAAGAAGAGTGCGTGGAGAAACACAAAGGTCCGTATTTTGGAGGGAACGTACCATCCACGGGGTTAGCTATGTTTATGGTGATGTCTAAAACGTGTAGCGTGGTGGATTTATACGGCTTTGGAGAGTCCAAATCTGCCGCTAAGGATGAGGAGGAAGAAGGAGAGGACGACGATCCCGCCGCGGCGTATAAATACCACTATTACAAAACCAGCGGCAATCGCGCCGTCGGCGACGACGTCCACTGCTTCGAGTGCGAACGTTTAATGTTGAAGAAACTATACGACCAAAACGTTATTTCGGGTTCTTTTTGCGGCGGAAGCGAAAAGCAAAAAGGCGATTACGCGTGCGGATGCAGGAAATTGAAGTGTCAGCCTCGCCCGCTGCTTCATTCTTCTTCTCCTTCTTCTGGTGAAAATAACGACGACGAAAACGGCTACTGTCCGGACAAAAACTGTCACGCCGTCGATGATCGAGTCGCGTTCACCGAAGACGAACTCGGTCGCGCGCGAAGAGAAGTTGAGCGATACGAACGCGACAGTAGAAAGAAGCACGAGAGAAACTCGTCGAACAAAGCTTTAAAGACGACGACGGCGTCGGAGAGAGCCAATCGAACTTGAATAGTTTAGTAGTTTAGTAGTAGTATAACAACAGCATAACAATAGTAGTATGAATAGTAATAAATAGAGCGGCGCGAAAGAAGTGTTGATGAATGTGTTTGTTATACCCTGAAATTTCACTCTTCTGTTCAAAAACAAATTTTTCTCTTTTGTGTTTGAAAATGAAAAGGCACCTCTCGATTCCTCACTTTCAACAACAGCAACGCGCGTAAAACGTCGACGTTGCTGTTGTTGAGTCAAAAAGTCACTCACTCTTCTCCTCAAATCTCATCGAGAGTCGATCGATCGAGCGCGGAATTTAGTCGTTCGTGTAAAGCGAGAGCGAGAATGGCAAACGTCGCGTCGCATCCGACCGCCGGGGTTCCTCTGGCGTTGACGTCAGGGGATCGATCTTCCTCCGCGTTTTTGCGAGAGAGGAAGAAGGAAATGCAAACCGCCGCGAAATTGCTCCTCGGAAAAGACGCGATGAAGTTATCCAGCGACTGGGGACCGGCGAATTTGAACTTGAGTTTAGATGTCGTGGATATTTTCGCGAATAACTATAACATTTTCGAGCCGGAAGTGAGAAGAGGGTTCTTTTACGCGCTGTTTTTCACCCGAGGGCTGAATTCCACCGCTGCCGTCCAAGGGAAATCGTCCTCGAAAACGTCGACGACGAATTCAAACGTTTTTGACGCGGTAATTGAATTGGGCGCGAAAGATCAAGATCAGTGGGTGCAAGCGATTTCAAAAGCGATCAAGAGTAGAAAAGAGAAAGAAAATGAAGAGAGCGTGTCGGTTGTGGACGTGAGTGCGTTTGTAGAAAGCGTGCCCGTTGTCTCGGACGCGCTGAAGAGCATTCGAGAGAAGTTGAAGAGTCTCATCGATCGCGAGGAGACGAAGAAGATGACTGGCGGCGATGAAGAGAAAGAAAAAGACGCGTTATTTTCGACGTTCAACAACGTCTACGCGCCGTTAGAGAGCTCGTATTTGAACAGCAGTAGAACTACCACTCGTGGTAGTAACTCCGATCAAACGACCTCGACGAGTAATAAACACTTCACGCTGAAAAAGTTGGAGAAACCGAGAAGAAAGTCGTACCTCGAAGTGAGCGCGAAACGCGTCAATCGGTTCGGGGACGTCATTTCGAACGTCGATTCGTCGACGACGGGTGCAACCACCACCGGTTCAACTGCCATCGTTTCTAAATCTCTCGAGAGCTCGTTTCAGCAGCAACAGCAACAAATGAAACCAAAGTCGTCCTTCTTACTCGACACCAAGAAGCGCACAATTTCCTCGCACGGCTACCAAGTTTCGGGAACGAAACGTACGTTCGAAAACCGCGATGGGTCTGCGAAAGACATGGAAAAAGAGAAAGAAATTAGACTGCAACGACTGAAGCTCATAAAAGAAAAGGAAGCCGAGAGGAAACGGGTGGCGGAAGAGGAGATGAAGAAGAGGCGCGAAAATTACAAAGCTTCCGTCGAGGCGAAGAAACGCGCCTTGGACATTCAAGAAAAGTCAAAAACGACCATCATCTCCACGCCAAGTCCGTCCGATCGAACTTAATAATCTCTCATCATCATTTCGTGATGATGTAAAGGGGAGAGAAACACAAACAAACAATTATTATATTATACAAACGAATCAGAAAACAAAACGAAAAGAAAAGAAACAAACAAAACGAGAAAAAGAAAAAGAAGAAAGAAAAAAAACGGATCCGTGTACAAAACAACAAGTCAAGAATACATATATTATTAAACATTTTAGAAACCAATAGCCACAATTAGCAACAGAAAGAGAGTTCGTGAGAGAGTAGTATGATCAAATCACAAACAAAAGGGCGATAATAAGGAAGAGTGTAAACCTTTGAGAGAAGAAAGAGTTTTTTAATGCAAACAAAAAGGATAAAAAAACTCATCACACAACAACAACAACACATCATATCATCGACACGCGCGGAAGAACTCTCACATATCATCATCACAATGCGTTCCCTTCGACGACTGACCAATCTCTCGGCCTCCTCGTCGCTCACTACTCCTACCAGTTTTTATAAAAGTTGTTCTTGGAACAATACGAATGCCGGGGGGGTGACTCTTCTGTCCTCGTCTCGGTTGATGACGACGACGTCTTCACCTCCTCCTTCCCCGAAAGGTTTTTACGAACTCCGTCGGTATAAAATCCCACCGGCTAAACGGGCGGAATACATCAAACTCTGCGAAGAATCCAGCCAATTGAGGAAGAAACTGACGCAAAACGGGTTTTGCGGTTTCTACGTTCCCGAAGTCGGCTCGGAGTTAAACACTGTCACGCACGTTTACCACTACGAGGATTACGACCACCGAGACAAAGTTCGTTCAGATATGCGCAAAAACGAGGAGTGGCAAAATTTTTTACGCAAGAGTTTAGGGATGGTGGAAGAGCAAACGAGCGAGGTGTACATCGAAGCAGCGGTGGCGACGAAGAGCGCCGGCTTACACGTGAATAGTTTTAAAGAGAAAGCTTCGAAAGATGAGGATTCCAACGCTTCTTCTTCAATCTTTGAGATCCGAACGTACACGTTACAGTTAGGCTACAATCCGATACCGAAGATGCAAAACTTATACGCCGAAGGTTTACCGTCTAAAATTGCCTCAGATACGGAAAAATTAAGCGAACTCGTTTGGATTGGATACGCAGACGTTGGAGATTTAAATAAATTCGTGGAAATTTGGAAGTATCCGAGCTACCAATCGCACATTAAAGTCAGAGAAGCGGCGAGGACGGCGGACGCTTGGCGAGAAACCATCGGGAAAATAGCGCCAATGGTGACGCATTTTAACACGACGTTGTGCAGTGCCGCGCCGTTTTCACCGGTAAAATAGATTATGATGATATATGCTTGTTGTTTGTAAATATACAAAGTGCTTTCTTCCTCGCGACTCTTCTCTTCTCGTTGCAACAATACTTGAGCAGATTCATTTTCAGCACTTTTCCTCCTCTTTTGCTTCTCGCACACTTCCTCCACATTATCCGACACAGAAAAGTTTTTATTCGATATCGATTGATGACGATGACGATGACGATGATGACTCTGAATTCTTCGAAGAACAATTTCAGTAGTAGTTTTACTCGCTCTTTGTCTTCTTTAAAGTCTTCTTCTTCTTCTTCGAAAAAACCACAACAACGAGAACGGGGACGATTGCGGATTGTTGTAAACAGCGGCGACTTTAACGAGGAAAAAGTCGGCATCGTTCTCGTCGACCACGGGAGTCGCGCCAAGTCGAGCAACGAACAGTTGGAACGATTCGCGGAGATGTTTGAGATGATGTACGGGAGTACCATAGGTGGTGATTATAATAGCGATGATAATAATAGTTATAGTAAAGGAAGAAAATACGAAGTTGCACCGGCGCACATGGAGCTCGCGTCGCCGTCCATCGCGGACGCTTTTCGCGAGTTGATCGAGACGAAAAATTGTAGAAAAATAGTCGTCGCGCCATTTTTTCTGAGCCCGGGAAGGCACGTGAAAGAGGATATTCCGCGGTTAGTGGAAGAAGCCGCGGAAGAATACAGAGGGAAATACGAATTAGAGTACATGGTAGCGGCTCCGATCGCTTTACATCCGTTGATGACGACGATTATTCACGAACGCGTGGAAAAATGTTTAGAAGTGAACGAGAAAGGCGCCGGAGAGTGCGACGTTTGCGGAAGAAAAGATGCCGGGATCTCGTGCAAGATGAAGAGAGTATAGATGAGGAAATGATAGCAATGTAATAAGTAGTAATGCAGCCTTTATTATAAAAAATTAGTATTTATCGCGCGATGATGACTTCGTTCGTCGTCATCTTTGTCAGTCATCGTATTTTGATTTTTGTTCTGTACACTAGTATAGTTTTCTCCTCACTCTTTCTCTCTCTCTCTTTCTCTTTCTCTTTCGTTAAATAATTAATGGTTTCTTCTTTTTACTGTATGCCTTTAGGCTTTCCTAGCGGCGTGGAAGAGTTCTATGTATTCAATCGCAGGTCTGTTCCACGACCAATCTTGGCTCATGCAATTCGCTTGCAACTTTCTGAACGCATCGATGTCGTTGTAGAACATGTCGATACCTCTATCTAACGCGTAATCGATCGATCCTTCGTCGGTACCATCGAACGAGAATCCGTTCGGGGTCATGCCTTCCCAGGCAGCCTTAGCATGATCGTGCTCGACGTCAAAAACGGTATCGGCTAATCCACCGGTGCGTCTGACCACTGGAACGGTGCCGTAACGCATGGCAATGAGCTGCGACAAACCACACGGCTCAAACATGGACGGGACCAAAATCATATCCGCTCCGGCGTAGATGAAGTGTGACATGGTTTCGTCGTAGAACAGGTGCAACGCAGCCGTGTTATAATGCTCTTGCTTTAATTGATGCGCCATCTCTTCAAATTCTTTTTGGACTTTCTCGTCTGGTGCAGAGCCTAACAAGCACACTTGACACCCTCTCTCCAAAGCGCGATAGATTGCTCGTTTAATCAAATGGATACCTTTTTGATGCGTCAAACGCGTGACGACACCTATCATCGGAACTTCTGGATTATTGTATAAGTTTGATCTCGAACACAACGCTTGTCGTGCAGCAGCTTTGCCCGGAATGACTTCGTCTTCGCCAAAGAATTGCGGTAAGAACTTGTCGTTTCTCGGATCCCAGATGTCCGGGTCTATGCCATTTACGACGCCGTGCAATTTGTGCAAGTTTGGATTGACACAACCTTCGTGGGCGATCTCCTTGGCGTACGTTCTCGATACCGTGGTGGCAATCGCGCAATTATTCATGGCGTCCGCAATCAACGCTTGACCGTAGTGCAAATTGTGGATGGTGAAAATCACTTTTGGGTTATCCAAACCATACGGCGCGTAATCTTCGGCTAAAAACTTTGCCACCGGTGCCGTTTGCCAATCGTGGATGTGAATGATATCCGGATTCCTGCCAGATTGTAACATCCACTCGAGCGCGGCTTTTGAGAAGAATCCGAAACGTTCTTGATCAGTCATGGGAATCGAGAGGTAGTCCGTACCGTAGACCATGCCTACTTTAAACATTCCATTATCTGGGTCGATAAAGAACGTTTTGACGCCTTCGACGGTGCCAGAATATACGTGATTGTACGTTCCACCCCACTCAAAACCTTTCTCTTCTTTCAAGTCATCGATTAAATCATATTTCATGCAATCATATTTCGGCAAGACAACTTCGACTCTGTGTCCTTCGGCTTCAACCGCGAGCGATAACGATGTGACGACGTCGCCTAAACCACCGACTTTAGCAATCGGCGCCATCTCAACGGCAACTGACATGACGTGCATTGGCTTTTCGGCAGCCTTCGATCCATCCGAATTGATGCCTCCGGCGATAGGCAAGTGATAGTCCAAACGATTACGGTTATCGTAATTGTTACCGTCCTGATCGCAAAAGACGAAATCAAACATGAACGCGTCTTTCGGCGACGTCAATTCGACGGAGAAATAATCTTGCGAATCCGCCTTGCAGCTTGGATCTGGGGACAATTTCGTGATCGGTAACGCCTGTTCGTGGTTCCATCGGTTCCACCCGCCGACGACGGAAACGCCCGTCGCATCTTTCAAAGTAGTATTCTTTGGATTATAGCATAATTTGAAGGGTTCGCCGGCTTTTGGAAACTCTGGAATGGTGAACAAAACGTGCGCTCTTTGTTTCGCCGTGAGTTCTGCAGCTTTCACTTTCGCGATTTTCTTTAACTTCGTTCGTTCCGCTTGTCTCAACTCTTCCAATCGATCTTCTTCTTCTCGCTCTAATCGAAGTTTCGCGTAGATTTTGATGCACGACTCGATGCGAGATCTCTCCAGCATTTCGTTTGCTCCCGCAACTGGAACGTGGAAATCACCTCTATTGTTGTTATCGTATGCGCCGTTACCGTCGGAGAAGACAAAGTCTAAAATGACTGCTTTGCTCGGCACGGAAACATCCAAGTCGAACCAGACGGTAGAGTCACCGGCAACGGCCGACGTTCTTGCCTTCATTTCAAACTGCTCGGCACCATTCGACCATTGGTTAGTACCAAAATGAGCAAAAACTTTCGGTCTACCGTTCAAAACGGTGTTTTGGTTGCAGTACGAAACCGTGACGGATTGACCGGGCACCGGAGTCGCCGGAGACACCGTCCAGAGCGCATCGTTCTTCGGCGATTGACCATACGAGTGCTGTTCCATGCATCTGACCTTATCACCAGCGATTTTCAACGCTTCTGCCCAGTCTCTTTTCGCACCTGGAGATGCTTCGGATTCTCTCGCCAATTCTTCGTATTTTGCTCTCAAGTGTTCGATATTGTCGTCGTTCAAAATCTCCGTCTTTTCTTGCAATTTCTTTGCTTGTTGCTCTGCTTTTGCGTACTCAGCATCGGCTTTTGCTTTCGCGGCGTCCGCTTTGGCTTGTTCCTCTCTCGCGAGCTCTTCGATTCGGAGCTGTTTTTCAATCGCTTTCCTTTCCGCTTCCGCTTGAGCTTGTGCCTCAGCCTCGGCGATGGCCCGCGCTTCAGCTTCTCCTCTCGCCGTCGCTTCTGCCTGGGCCGCTTCTCTCGCTTCCATTTCTATTCTCTCATTTTCCGCTTGCGCAGTCAAAGCTTCTTCTTCCGCTTGTGCTTTCGCCAAGGCTTGTTCGCGTAACTTTTTCGCCTCTGCAGCTGCTTTCAACTCCTCCGCTTCTTGCCTTAAACGCATCAACGTTTCTTTCGCTTTCTTCGCCTCTTCCATCTTTTTCAACTCCGCCACGCGTTTAGCTTCCTCTTCCTCTTCCGCTTTTCTCTTCAATTCGGCTTCGGCTTCGGCGACTTTCTTGGCTGCCAACTCTTCCGCTTCTTTCGCTTCGCGGATAGCTTTGTTCTTCTTTGCCGCCTCTGCAACTTCGCGCTTGGCGAGTTCGTCTTCGACCATGCCCAACTCACGGACTTTAGCCGCTTCAGCTTGCTTTTGCTCGAGAAGATCTCGAATAGCTTGCGAACCTGGAGACTCGATCGTCGTCGTCGATGCTTCTGGGGCAACAGCTTCTTGTTTCTTCTTCTCTTCGGCGAGTCTCTGCAACCTCTTCGTTTCGGCTTCCATGGCTTTCAATTCAGCTTGCGCGGCGGCAATCTTTTCAGCGTTTGCGCGCGCTTCTTTTTGTTGCTTTTCCACGATTAGACGCGCTTCTTCTTCTTCCGCTTTTTGCTTCGCTTCCGCAAGCTGTCTCGCCGCTTCGGCCTCGTCTTTCGCTCGTCTCGCCTCTTCGGCTTCTTTCTTTTGTGACTCCAGTTGGTCTTCGATGTCCTCAATCGCGCGAAGATCTGATTGCATTTCCAAGTTTTCCAAAAGCTCCGACTCTAACTTTTCCACTATGAAAGCTCTGTCCAAGAACGGATCGTTAATACCCGAGCGAATCCCAGAATTCGTGTTCATGAAATCACCCGACTCTTCCAGATACGCCGCGTACTTTGCCTCCTCAGCCTCTGCCATCAATCTCGACGCTTCCAATTCTTCCGCTTCTTTTCTCGCCTGCTCTTCTTTCGCCAACAGAGCTTTCATCTCGTCGTCCATGACAACCGTGCCAATATTAACAGCCTCTTTATGCTTCTCCGCTTCCATGTGCGCGACTCTCGCTTTGCGTTCGTCCGCCGGTTTCGGTTTCTGCGTCGTCGTCGTCGTCACCGGGTTATCGTGCTCTGGTTCTACGTTATTCGCAGCACTCGTAGCAATACCTTTGTCGCTGTTCTTTTTCTTCAATCGTTCGTTTTCTTCCACTTGCGCTCTCATTTTCAAAAGTTTCTCGCGTTCTTCTCTCAAACGTTCCAGCTCTTTCCGAGCGATTTCTTTCGCGTCCGGCGCTCTCGTCTTCGTTTGCGATTGAATGATATTCGCGCCGTTCCCGTTCGCAACTTCTCTTTTCAACGCGTTGATTCTCGATCGCATCGCTCTCACGTCCGCCGCTCTCGGTTTCGAATCTGAATCTGGATCCAACATGTCTCTAAACTCTTGTTCCAAGTTCGCGAGCTCTTGAGATATCGTGCACGAGGAGGACGAGGAAGTGTCTGCCGCAGATGTCATCCGCGCGACGACACCAACTCCCCGTCGTTTTGTTTGTCCTCCTCTTAAACCGAGAACATCGTGATCGTTCGAGGACGAGGACGACACCACCACCACCCTCGTAAAAGGGCGACTGAGAACATTTTTCCTCCTCGTTAATTTTGTTCTTCCCCGATGAAGATTATCCGCTTTCGCGGTCCCGGCGTTGTTGGTAATCTTCTGAATCTGGTTTCGAGACGACGACGTATTCGCACCTCCCGTGGTAAACTGCGTCGTCGTCGTCTGAATCGTCGTCGCGCGCATTATTATGTATTGTTATTCTTCTTCTTATTCTTCTAAAAATGATAAACCTTCTTGCGGCGGAAAGCGCTTTTCCTCCTCCCCTATAGAGTTTTATATGAAGAACTGAAGAGACGCTTTATTATTTCTGTGGTCGCAGAAAGGCCTCGACTCCACAAAAACAGAATGGCTTTATCCACGAACAGAAAGACGAAAGGGAGAAACGAGAGGTAAAAAGAGAGGTGTCGAAGAGGATTCAAGATTCGAGAGGGGGCGACTCCCTGTCAGAAAAAAGAAAAAAAAATTTATAAAAACGTCTTTCGTGATGAAATCTGTTCAACTAGTAGCAGTTGTAATAAGAGTAAGAGTATTAATATTAAATGTACTCGGGTAACTCGTCCAAAACTTGGTCAAATTCGACTCGAAATTCCTCCTTGCCACGGTTACTCGTTCCACTGACGTATAAGACTTTATTCCCGTCGTTCTTTTGGACTCCCCAAACTTGAGAGTGACTCAGTAAGGAGAGGAAGGAGGTGACGAGTAATCCGGCGAAACCGGCGTAGACGAAAGGGACGCCCGGGTCGGTTTTCAATTCTAAGCCAGTCGCGCCGGATATTTCTTCGACGACTAAGGAGATGTTGTCCACATCGATTGGTTTTTTGGAGGTTGGTCGTCGAACGCCGACGAAGGCGCCTTTGGAGTCGTAAATGGCGACGGATTGGAAGTCTCGCGCGACGAGGGAGATGCCTTTTTTGTTTTCGCTCGCGTCGGCGTCGTCGCCGATAGGGAGGAAAGTACCCCAGATTTTCCCTTTGAAATTGCCTTTGTTTTCCAAGTTAGCCATCGGTAACACGAGCTCTTCTCGTTTACCAATACTACTACTACTACTACTACTACTACTTCTGCTTTTACTGCTACTGCTGCTCTCGCTATTAGTATCACTATTCGTCGCGTCCACCTCGACTTTTGGTATAACCGTGACTCTCATTGAACTCATAGACCAATCCGTTTGGTACATAGTCACGCCTCCGTAACGTAAAGGCACGTTCACTGATATCACTTTGTTATCCACCTCGTTGCCTTTCTCGTCAATGACGGATAAGTTGGAATAAAATTGACTGACTTGACCGCTCGGTAAATAATCGATGGTGAAATCCTTCACGAAAACTTGATTCGTTTTCGCGAATTTCGGGACTTTCGATAACGGTGATCCTCTGGTTAACCCGTCCGCAATGGTAAAACTGGTATCTTCCGGTGCCATGATAGATCCACCGAGGCCGCCTAATGCGCTATACGCGCACCCGCCTAACGTTAACAGAAGCGCGAAGTGAACACCAATCGGCGCCAATCGCCCAATCAAACCTTTAAACGCGTATAAATATTGCTCTTTATCTTCCTCTCTCAAGAAAACTTGGTACCCTCGTTCGGCTAAGCTGTTCGCTAAATCTATCACGCTCGCATCTTTCACGCTCTCTCGTTCGTCCATGGTTTTCGAGTTGACTAAAAATTTCGGTTTCTTGATAAACTTCCACTTTGCGGCGACTCGCCACACCGGTAACTGTTTTGTCGCCGTACACGCCGTCAACGAAACCGCCAACAACGATAGTAGCGATAAGAAATACCACGTCGTATACACGTGGTCTAACCCGCTATTCAAAATGAATGTAAAATCCAACATACCGAAAAGCGGCGCGTCCTCGCCGACTGGATAATTTTCCACGTACCACGCGTAACTTTTATTCTGTTCGATGACGGTCCCTAAAGCCGAGAACCCCGCGATGGCGCCAAACTCCGAAATTGCTAACGGTAGCGAAGACACTCGCTTCAACGCCTTCTTAAACGTCTTTTTTATATCGCCCATTAGGAACTCGTTAAACGCTCGGTCTTCTTCTTCTTTCGTTCGCGTCGTATTCGTCCCGCGAATCGTCGGTTCGGGCGCTTTATTCTTCTCGTTGTCACCACCGTTCGCGGCGACAACAACGCGTCCTCCTCGCAACTTCTTCTTTCTTATGGTCGTAGTTTTATTCGTCATCATCATCTTTATCGTCGTCGTCGTCGCATCCCCGCTGAAGCGTATTATTTTGTGTTCTTCTTCTCCACCACTCGAAGAAAGAAGACAACAATATCGCACACTCCTCCTCCTTCTCATCGTCGTCGTAAAAGTCCTTCGACTCGTTTTCGACGACGATGAGAAACGCGACGACGAGTTTTGACGAAAACTTTGAGGACGAGGAGAATACGTACTACTCCTCATCATCTCACTATCTCTCCGTCCGGTGGTGGAAATGAAATCTCTTTGAAAGACTGAAAGACGTCGACGCCGTCACAACGCAAAACACAATTGGAATTAAAAGAAGAAGAAGAAGAATAAACTTTGCCCTTACTTAGTGTCTTCTTTTAGCAACAACAACAACAACTTTTTCTCCTTTGCGCGCGCGCGTATATACACAGAGAGAGAGAGAGAGCTCTGAATGAGTCCCGTCAACAAAGAGTTTAATACTACTACTACTAATTTGTGACGATACAATTTTGATGAGATTTTATTTCCAATACGACTCCTCTACTAAATACTACGAAGAAGACAAACGAACGCGCTTCATCAAGTCAATGAATACTACTACTCTATGTACTACTGTTTTAACGACTACTCCATCTCGGAACACTCGTAAATCAAACCTAAGT
>Ga0115567_10003174_pt1 | contig 16264 bp, 13 predicted proteins | sample COGITO_mtgs_1204_2_FD_88679 | JGI IMG/M metagenome (GOLD analysis project Ga0115567, IMG submission 88679) | Pelagic marine microbial communities from North Sea - COGITO_mtgs_120412 | ecosystem: Environmental > Aquatic > Marine > Epipelagic | place: Germany:Helgoland, sampling site Kabeltonne... | reverse complement strand
CCATGTCATCTTCATCCGAACCACTGGTGCGCACCCTCCCATCAGATCCGATACTCCCCCGCGCGTCTCGCCTCGTATCGACACGCGCGCCCCTCTCGCGCCCGCTTTTTGCTGAACGTTCCCGTTCCCCCCGCTTTCCGCGTCGCAGGCGGCTCTCCAGGTGGCTCTTCTCTCTTCTGCGATGGACGATCTCCCGTACGAATACATGATCAAGACCGCTAAGACCGATAAGAAACGGAAGTCCCCTTGCTCGCTCTGCTCTGAGGCGTACGCCGAAGGTTCCCTCATGCTCGGGTCGAAGGAAGAAGACTTCGACTGCGGAAGAGCCTGGTCCTTTTCGCACCTCACGTGCGCTCCCAACTTCCGCTTCGACCGCGCCGCCGACATCTACGACGACATCGATAAGATCCCCGGCATCGACGACGACGAAGGCACGATCAAGTCCGTTCGCGACGCTCACAAAGACGCGAAGAGCCGCCAGAACAAGGCGGCGGCTGAGCTGGCTGAGCTGCAAACCGAGAACGAGACCGAGAACGTGCTCATATTCCGCAGTGAGCTAGAGACGATCGCCGCGTCTGCGAAGAAAGTCGACCGCGCCGCCGAGTGCGACTACACTAACTGCAAGTACGTCATTGAAGAAGAGCCGTGCCACACGAAGACGTGCGAGCACTGCGACGCCGGATTCGACGGCGCCTTCGACTCCCTCAACTCCCTTCGACTCGGCCGGCAGGAAACCGCCGAGAACCGCGCCCGCGACAAGTGGTCGTGGGCGCACGCCACCTGCGTGCCCATGGCCCGCTGGGACAACGCCGCGGACGTCTACGGAACCCTCGACGCCGAGAACCCCGACGTGCCCGGCAACCTCCGCCTGATCCCCGGCGTCGGCGGCGGCGAGTCCACCAGCTGCGAGGTCATCCGCGACGTGTACGCCGCCGCCGTGGCCGAAGCCTTCGCCGAGATCAAGGAGATAAGCGACGACTACATCGAGGCGGCCAAGGTGAAGGCCGTGGAGGCGGCCGAGAAGAAGGTCGAGGCGGCCAAGGTGAAGGCCGAGGCGAAGGAGGCGGCCAAGGTGGAGGTCGAGGCGGCCAAGGTGAAGGTGAAGGCGGACCCGAAGGCGGACAACTCGAGCCGGAGGGTGAGCAAGAGGTTGAGCATCTCCGCGGCGTGAGGCGCACAGCTGTGCTGTGTGCCCCCCGCGGGAAGTGAGAGCCACGGACGGTACGGAACGATGGAGGCGGAGGTGACGACGGGAGTGTGTCGGGATACGAACGAGGCGAGCGAGAGCGGGACTTTGACGACGACAGCTGTGAAATAATGAGTTTCATTTCCACGGATATGCTCACCACGATTCCTTGTTCCGGCATACCATCATCTTCGCAAAAACTCTATGGGTATTTTCGGTGCAGAACGCTGGGCGGGAAAAGGTAGATTCCCTTTTTTTATCTGTGGGCTTTTCCGAAGTTTTGGTGGGTCAACCGGGGTGCCGTGGCTAGGTCACAGCCGTGAGCGCCGGTCCGGTGGTCCCGTGCCGTTCGCGTATCGATAGATCCGCTTGAGAGAGTCGTTCTCGCCTCTCTTGCCGGTCCAGTTCCTTGCCGAGGCGGCGTGGGCGTGTGAGGGTAGCAGCGTTCCCTCAATTGTTTCCAAGGCGGATCGGCGGAAGTCCAGGGGACCCTGAGTGAGGTAGGGAAGGATGCAGCGCTCGGAGTTCTCCATCGAGGACATCGGTCGGGGTCGCACCATGATGATTGGGGACCTCGACTACATCGAGGAGCAGGGAGGACACATTTTTGAGTGCAACAAGGTGCGCACCGACCCCAACCCAATCGCACCATCGACCGGGGCACACGCCCTCCAAGAGGCGCGAAGAGTCTTTTGACGATCGGGCCGTCCCGCCCGCCACGTCCGCCCACCGAACCGCCACTGAACAAATCATTCGCTCCCCACCTTTTCCACGACAGGCGCACGGCGAGGCGATCATTCGCGCGTTCAGCACGAAGAAGTACCCGCGCCGCATCCTGGTGCACGGCCAGTACATCGTGAGCATCAAGGTGGACGACAGGGGATTCGTGGTGCACAAGTGGACGAAGAAGATCGTCGACCTCAAGCAGGTGTACCTGGTGGTGAAGGACAACCGCAAGATCTACCAGCTCGCGCTGGAGTTCGCGCTGAGACCGGGGGAGAAGAAGCCGTTCACCGACGTCCTCCAGTTCGACCCGGCCACCTCAAGGCACTTCACCCAGATCATCTCCACCACGCGCAAAGAACTCCTCAAACGAAACGCGGGGGGCGCGGATTCCCAGGGCGCGCCGCAGAGGTTCTCGGACAAGCACAGGGAAGAGGCGCGGGTCCAGACGCAATCCTCCTTCCAGCCCGCGCCCGCCGCCCAGACGCAGCCGTCGTTCCAGCCCGCGGGTGCGTCGCAGTCCAACGCCTTCGCGAGCGCCATCGCCAACGCTCAGAATCGGTCCAACCCGATGTTCCAGCCGGCGCCGTCCGCCGCGGATCCTTTCGCCGCGCCGCCGTCGTTCACGCCGTCCGCCGCGAACGCCGCGATGGACCCGTTCCAAACGCAGGTGCCCTTGCCCCCGAGCCCGGGGCCCGGCGGCGCGAGCTTCAACGGCGGCGGCGGGCCGGTGAGCTCCTCCGGCGGGCAAGAGTTTAACCAGATGATGCAGTCTGTTCAGGCCAACGGGCACCAGATGCAAACTCTGTTCTCCACGGGTGGGGGTGCCGTGGCGGACCCGTTCGCACAGCCCGCGGCGGCGAACGACCCTTTCGCCGCGCCGCCGCCGCAGATGCAGCAGGCACGCGACCCGTTCAACACCGCGACGGCGCTTAACGACCCATTCGCGCAGCCGCCGCTGCAGATGAACCAGAATCCGTTCGGCGCGCCTCAGCAGCAGCAGCAGCAGCAGCAGCAGCAGCAGAATTTCAACCCGTTCGCGTGAGAATGTCGCGGCGTGGGTGAGATTAATTAGTCGGATGTGTGACGCTAAACTAGCGCTTTTGAATATCATTACACGAGCATTTATCAACCCCCAAAGTCTCTACACTGGCAGACGCAACTCCGTCAAAAGACAGACGCGGTGAGGTCGTGCTTGGGCGCGACCCTGCTCATGAAGTCCTGGTACTCGAAGTACCCCTTGTTTTCCTTGTCGTAGTTCCTCCACAGCCGCTCGAACGTCCCTTCGTCCGGGAAGAAGTTCAGGTACCTTATCCACTTCCTGAACTCATCCTTGTCAACCGTCCCGCTGTGATCCCAGTCCAGCTCCCGGAAAATCTTCCTAGCGCTCCCGTGCGCGTCGCTCGCCTGGATGATCTTATCGATCAGCAGCTTCTCCAGCTGGTTACCGTAGAGCATATGCGACGTGGGCATGATGTTCGGCGGCTTCGGGTCGTGGTGCGCGATCGCCTGCCAGTTCCCATCTTCGTACCCCCGGTAGTCGTGGTCCGGGAGCACGGAACCGATGAACTCGTCAAACTCAATCGTCCCGTTGCCGTCGTCGTCGTAATAGTCCAAGATCTTGGTCAGAGACTCCCGCGTGGGGTGGATGTTCATGCGCTGGATACCCTTGGTGAACTCCTCGCGGTCGATCGTCCCGGAGTTGTCGTAGTCGAGCTCCTTGAAGAGCTTACGAAGCGCCATGAGACCCTGGCCCCTGGCCGCCATCCAATCCGTGAGCTTGCGCTTGAACTGCTTCACGCTCAGCCGCTGCTTGCCCTGGTCCTCCGCGTGCGCGCGAGGCGCGCCGAGGCTCAGGCGCGCCGCATCCTTCGCCGCGACGCCGTTGGGGGTCGATCCCCTCGCCGGGGCGTTGACGTCGAGGGACTCGAGCATATCGGCGGTGGAGTGGTAAAGCCCCTGCGCGGGCGCGAGCGCGGCGAGGAGCTCCATGTACTCGAGCTCGCCCTCGCCGCTCTTGTCGTACTTTAGGAACAGCGCATCGATGACCTCTTCCGTCGGCGCGATGTTGAACTGGTTCATCGCCATCACGAACTCGTCCTTGTCCACGCCGCCGCTCCCGTCGCGGTCAAAGTATTTGAACCACGTCCGCGCGCCCCGGAACCCCTTCTCCAGCGTGATCGCCTTCTCCCTCAGCAGCTCCTCGAGCTCGCGCACGGTGTGAACCTTCGGGACGTTACCGGCGTCGCCAGCCTTCGCGCGGTCGAAGAACGACGGCTCGTTGAGGTTATCGAGCGTCGCGGCGATCTTATGGCGATCGTATCCGGCCCAGCGGTCGGCGCCGTCCGCGCCCCACCGCTCGACCACGCCACCCCTCGCCGCCTTCATCTGCTCCGTCGTGGGCACGATGGCGGCGGCGAGCTTCTTGATGTCCACCTCGCCCCCTTTCCGTTTGCCATCGTCGTGCGTCGCGACAAAGTCGCTAAAGTCGGCGTCGGTCGGGTCGACGTTGATGCGGAGGAGCGCCTTGCGAAGGTTGGCGTGCGACAGCGTCCCGTCGTCGTCCGTGTCGAAAAACCGAAACAGCCGCTCGGCGTGTTTCCGGGTCGCGTCGCCGCCGTTGGCGTTCTGCAGGTGATGGAGCACCGCCGCCTCGATCCTACGCACGGTCAGGTTATGATCCCCGCCCCCCGGCTTGTTCCGGTAGAGGCTGGAGATGTTGTAAGGGCCGGACCCAGCGGTGGTTTTTCCGGGGCGATTGGACTCCGCGGGGAGCATGGCGTGCATCCTGGCGTCTCGCGTCGCCTCGACCCTCGAGCCCGTCTGCCACCCCTCCGCGATCATGGCGGCGCGCGCGGCTTCCGCGCGGGTGGACCGGCCCCGGCTCGTGGGCGTGCCCGCGGCGCCCACGAGCATGCGGTTGTCGGCGCCGAGCGGATGCGGGCTCTCGGGCGCGAAGCTTCCAGAGCCGCCGGAATTGCGGTCGCCGCCTCCCCCCCGGACGAGATCGCCCGGACTGTGGGTGTACCCCGTGTACTGCTGCCTGTACTCACCCGGGGAAACCGGCGCGTAGTCGCTGGGCATGAGAAACTCGACAAACTCGGCGTAGTCCAGGTGTCCGTTGCCGTCGGCGTCGTGCTTTGCGAAGAGTCGATCGACCAAAGTCGGGTTCGCCGGGTTGACGTTGAGTCGAAGCATCGCCTCGCGGAACTGCGCGGGGTTGAGCGCGTCCCGCATGGCGACGCGGCCGCCCGCGATGGGCATACCTGAGAGGATGCGCATGGCCTGGGACTTGGACGTGGTCCTCGCCATGAGCGCGGCTCGGACGGCGTCTTCCAGCGCCTCCACGGTGTCGAGGGAGGGCATGGCGCCCGGGGTGTAGTCGACCGGGAGCGCGAGCTTGGGTGGGACGCCGACGTGCGCGACGACGCCGGATCCGAGCTTCTCGAGTCGTTTGCCCTGGTAGTCGGCGAGTGCCTTGGCGCCGGGGCTCTCCGGGAGCTCGCCGCGAACGAAGGCAGCCTCGAGCTGGGGCGGTGGCGGGGCGCGATGATTGGCGCCGCCCGGATTGTCGTAGAGGAGGGAGTTCGGGTCGCTCCTGGCGGCGGGCGCCGCCGGGGAGTGCGGGTGGCCGCGGCCGGGGTCCTCCACGTCGGGGTTGAACGCCTTCGCCTGGGACACGGCGGCCGCGCGCGCCTCCATCGTGGCGCGCTCGGTCTCGGTGCCGGTCAGCGGGCTCGCCTCGTTCCGGCCAAACACGGAAGCCTGCCCGGCGCCGAGCGCGGCGAGGTCCACGAGCCGGTTGGCGATGGATTGCGTACTGAGCAACGATCCGGCGCTACCCGCGTGGTCACCGACGTACGTACACGCCTCGGCGACGACGGCGAAGTCGTCGGGTGAGACGTCGATGTTGAGCTCGGCGATCGAGCGACGGAAATCGTTGCGCAAAATCGTGCCCGGGGGGGTGTAGTCGGTGGCGCGGACGTGGCGCTGGAGCCATCGTGCGATGCCGCTGACGCCGTTACCGCCCTTCTGGAAGATCTTCTCGACCAGGAGGTGCTCCCAGGGCGCCGCCCTGGGCTCGTAGGTCAAGGGCATTGCGGTGGCGCGTGTCGAATTATGACAATTTAGGGATCGGGCTGGATACGACAGAGGACTTTTGGCAAATTTAACATCAGACGGTGCCCGGGCGGCGTGGGCGACAGGGGAGCTATCGGGATCATGCACGCCGTCCTGGCGCGTTCCCCGGCGCTCCACGGCGCTGTGGCGGATCGAAGGACGCGCGGCGTTCGCCATCCACGAGGATTCCGCGCGCCATCCAGGTTACGATGCTCCCGAGTGGGGGTTGAGGATGAGTCCCACGGAAGCCGGCCATCCATCGAGGTGCCGGACCCGTCTTCGTTCGGTCCGTCCGGCGGCCGGCTCTTCGTCTTTGGCCTCGGGTACACCTCGCTCGGCCTCGTCAACACCCTCCGGCGCGGGGGCTGGCACGTCTCCGGCACGTGCAGGGACGAGGCGCGCGTGCGAAGCCTACGGCACGCGGGCGTCGACGCACATCTCTGGCGCCCCGACGACGTCGTCCGCCTCGACGACGACGGGATCACCGCCGTGCTCGCCGCCACGCACGTCCTCAACTCCACCCCGCCCAACGGCGACTTCGACAGGGACCCGGTCCTCGCGGACGCCGCGTGCATGGACGCGCTGAGACGCGCGGTGGATCGCGGCGCGCTGCGATGGATCGGGTACCTCAGCAGCACGGGCGTCTACGGAGAACACGACGGGGGATGGGTAGACGAGTCGTCCGAGTGCTCGCCCACATCTCCAACCGCCGTACGCAGGCGGAACGCGGAGTTAGAGTGGTCGCGGTGCGAACTACCCGTCACCACGTTTCGCCTCGGGGGGATATACGGACCGGGACGGAGCATCCTGGACGCGGTGGCCCGGGAAGTCGGCGGGGATGCGTTATCGGAAAGTCGCGCGAAAGCGGCCCGGGGCGGACGGAAGTTCACGTCGCGGTGCCACGTCGGCGATGTGGTGAACGTGCTGTGCACCAGCATGGGCGCGAGTGCGTTGTTGTCGATGCGATCCAGCGTGTATAACGTGGTGGACGACGAACCCGCGCCGAGGGCCGACGCGGCGGCTTACGCCAGGTTGTTACTGGGCTTACCCTCGGCGATGAGTGAATCAGACGACGAAAGCGGTTTAAGACCGGCGGGCGCGGAGGGTGCGAGGGGTGAGAAGCGGGTGAGAAACACTCTGATCAAGGAGGAGCTCGGAGTGCGATTGATGTATCCGACGTACAGGGAGGGCCTTCGCGCGATAGCCGAGGGAGACGCGACGCCGTTTCAGGAATCTTAGAAAACTGATCAGAAACCGGTGAGATTAATCTTGGAGGTTCGGCTACCCGCCTACTGTTCGTACTCTCGCTTGAAATCGTCCCAGCCCTTCGCCGCGGCGGGCTTGTTCGGCTTCCGTTCCAGCCGCCTTCCCGTCTGCTCGTACTTCCGCTGGAAGTCCTGCCACGTGTCCGTCCGCTGCCGCTTCCCCCGCCGCCCTATTTTCCGCAAAATCATCACCCGCCGATGCCGAAGCCCGTCAACGATGGCTCCCACGCCCGTCTTGGCGAGGTCCGTCGCGATCAAGCCACCCAGCACCGTCGCGCCGGTACCGATCACCTGCGCCGCGAGCCTGAACGGCTGACGCAGGACCACCTCCACGCCCACCACGCAAACCTGGTTGAAGTATTTCGTCGAACCCTCGTTTTCGTCATCCGAGTTGTAAAAGGGATCGTCGTTTTTGCCCTTCTCAGAGTCCAACGGGCTCTTGGGTGACGCGCTCCCGGGTGACCCCGGCGTCTGTGCCTGCTGGCCACCGCGCGTGCCGTGGCTCGCTCGCTCGCGGCGGACGTAGGCCACGTATTTGCCGCACGGGGAGAAAGTCACCCCGCGCGGCGCCGGCGCGGCGTCTCCGGTTCTTCGCCTCGTCAATCGCCGAACCCTGCGCTTCCGTCCCCGGTCCTCCGGGCCACCCACCGCGTTCGTCTGCTCCATGAGCTGCGCCATCATGTCATCGGGATCCTCATCCTCCTCGTTCCCGTCGCCGCCCATCATGGCGCGAGGCACGGTGAGCAGACACACGCTGCCGTCGTGAACAAACGCTAGGTGTTCGCCGCAGGGGGACCACGAAAACGCGCTCTGAACCCCGGGCTTGGGCAGATCCGTGAGCTGCCTGAGCCGCGCGGGCGCCGCAGACCCGGTCGCCACTAAATAGAGCTGCGGGACGCACATGTCGTCCATCGCGACGACGCACACGCGCGACCCGCACGGGCTCGACCGAGGCCAAAACTTGGGACCCGACGCGCCCCGCTTACTCGACCCGCCGCTCTTGCCCGCACCCGCGCGCGGGGACGGCGGGCCGGCGTTCATCCGCTTCTCCAACGGACCCGCGCACATGCCCGGGTAGGTCCGAGCGCTGGTGTCCGTCAGGCGCCGCTGCGTCGTCCCCGGCGGCGGGCGCGGGCGAGCCGTGTCGGATCCGCTCAAAGGTTTGCCCCGCTCCGATATCCGCAGGTCCCTCGGCTTCGCCGGGAGGTCCAGCACGAACAGCTCGAGGTGGCTCGATATCCTGTTCGTCGTGTGTACCTCCCCTAAGAACGCCACCGCGCGGCCCACCCACCCCTTAGCCTCGTGTCTGTACCCGCGGGTGCCGATCCAAGCCTCCTGTTTCGCGTCTGATATTTCATCCGTGCCCTGTTAACAAAACACGACGTCAGTCACATTGCCCATATGAAAGAAAAATAAAACAAATACGGAAATAAAAATAAACGCACCGGCCTCGGCGCGTCTTCGTGCCGTGTCGCCACGACGGTCCACCCGTCGCCGTCGTGGTTCCGCGGGTGCTCCTCCTTGTCCACCTCCACGCCCCCCCGCCCGTCGATCGCGGTCACGGCGGTGCACTGCACGCTGGTCTCCACCGCGCCGTACGATCCCGACGCCTGATTGCGAAGTAACACGGCGTCGCAGTAGGACGAGACGACGAGGGCGCCGTCCGGGGAGTACTGGTGGTCCCCCGTGCCGCCTCGCAACGCGCCGTCCGTGAACTGGGGTCCGAGAAGGTCCCGGGCGTCCAGGTTGCGGTGCGGCCACCGGGCGGGGACGAGTGAGGTCACCACGGGTTCGCCGCCCCGCATCTGCGACGAATTGTTTTTTCCAATTCTCGGCATGGCCTTCTCCACCTCTGCGCCGTCGCTCGTGGACGCGGACGCGGAGCTGGCGTCCATCGTGGGTTCCCTGTACCACTTTGGCCTTCTCAGCTGCGCGGAGGCGTCCACGCGCACGCCGCGCCTCTGGTGCGGGGCGTAGAAGAAGGACGCGGTGGGATTCTCCGGGCCGTGGACGAACACAACCTCCCTTTTATCTCGCCGTGGGTTCCAGCTCGCCACCCCGCACGCGGCGCCGTTCCGCGTGCGATACAGCGTGCGAACCTGGCCGGACTTGACGTGGACGCACTGAACGGCGCCGCCGTCGAACTTGCCGTCCGTCGCGTCGCTCCGTGTGTCGTACACGATCCACTCGCTGTCCGGGGACCACGCGCCGGAATCCGCCAGAGCGTGGCCGTGGTTGCCGTCGGTCACCACGCGGTCGTGGCCCGCGCGGACCTTGTGGAGCGCGCTCCAGAGGCCCATGGCCGAGGGGTGTTTGTTGCGACGACCCCTCGGGACTGAGATGCGCGCGTTCCCGAAGGAAGGTGACGCAGGGTGTACGGCGGGGTCCTGGCGCGGCGCCCTTTGGAGCCATTCGAATAACTCTTATCAGACGACAACTTGGCATTTCCGAGCAGACGACAGTGGAGAGGACCGCGTGTGCAGTCACAGCAGTGGTCAACGACAGACGGGAAGGTCGGCACGTTTCGAAATGGTCATCACTTCACACTCGCGGCGACGCACGGCGGGTGAGGTTTCTCGGAGAGTAGAGACGGTGGTACACAAAGCGGGCCGGCATGTTTCGTAAGGGGGGCAAGTCGACGTCGATGAACACCGGCGGCAGGCGAAGGGTGGCGACTGAGTTCGAGGACGGCGGGGAGATGATCGAGGAGTACGATCTGAAAACCGACGAGCTCCTGCTTCGGAAACGACGGGGCCGGACGGTGCTGGGGAAGGACGAGGCGTGGGAGTACCTCGTGGGCGAGGCCCCGCGGACGTTCTCGCCGGACATGGGGATCCTCGCGGAGAGCAGCGTCAACCCGGCGTGGCAGCGGAGCCAGGACACCCCGCAGAGCTTCGTGTGGAGGGTGCGAAATTTACCGTACCCGATCGAGACGTACCAGGTGACGTGCGACCACGGCGACCAGAAGATCGTCATACGGACCACGAACAAGAAGTTCTACAAGAGGTTCGACGTCCCGGAGCTCAAGGTGCTGAAACTGTCCCTGGAGGACGATGCGTTGACGTACGACTGGAAGAACAACACGCTCATCGTGCAGTATAAAAAGCCGAGGGACGTCATCAAGGCGGAGATCGAGGAAAAGGTGGAGACGCAGCAGCTGAGGCTCAAGAGAGCACCGGAGGACGGCGACGTGGACTGTAAACAGCAGTGACGAGAGAGTTAGAAGGCGCACGTTTGGCCAAATACCAAAATCAATCTATCGTTCAACCCGCGCCGACTTGCCCTCCCGTTCGTCACCTTCCGCCGCCTCAGTCGCGACGTCCTCGACGTTCCCGAAGTCCATGTCGATGTCCGTCACGTCCAGCTGCATGATGTCCGCGCGGCACCCCAGCATCTCCCCCACGTTCGGCCGGGTTCGACCGAAATCGCCGTGCACAAACTCTTTGATGTACGTCCCCGCCTGCGTCCTCAGCCGCAGCGTGAAGAACCTGGGCGACCCCGGCACCCGCGTACAGTGTACGCTCACAATCGTCCGTGGGCGCGCCATCGACGTGCGCCGGTGCAGCACCCTCACCGGCGTCGCCTGCGATATCTCCATGTCCCGTATGTTGCTCAGCTTTCGTTCATCCTCGTCGCTCAGAGGTTTCTCCGCCCAACATATCGCGGTGTATTCCTTCTCCTTCTCCTCGCTCCCTTCGTGCATCGACCTGTACGCCCCCGCGCTGCTGAGATGGATACCCACGGCCGTCACGATGCCGGCGTCCGCGGACTCCAGCGCAGCCTCCATCGCCGCACACGCCTCTGGGGAATCCGCCGCGTTTGGGCGCCTCGGGTTGTGCACCTGTCACAAACAAAACACGCCGTCAATCTAACTGCCTATACGGAAATAAAATGAAACGCACCTCCAAAATGAACGGCCGCCCCCCGCCCAACATCCGCACGTCCATGTCCTCCCGCCCCGCGGAGTTGAGCTTACTGCCGTCCGCCCTGAGCGCGCGCGTCACCACGGCGTCGATGGACGTCTGCACGGAACCCACACCGATCGTCGCGCCCGTCTCGCTATCCACCCACGGAGCCTGCGGCGTCCCCCGCGCCCACTTCTTATACCGGCCCCCGACGTACACGGGCTGGTGCCACGTCAGCATGCGAACCGTCGCGCGGACGCTCGGCCTCGTCGGCGGCACGGCGACTGACGTGTGAAACGTCGTGTTTTGTTCAAAGGCGGCGGCGCTCGTGAACTTTTCACCCGCGACGCGCTCGGCGAGGTTGTACTTGCCGCCGTGGTTCTGCCACATCCCAGCCGGGGACTCCGCCGGGACGAACACCGTGCCCTTGAGGTGCGCCGGCGTCGCGCGCTCGCGGCGCCTCTTACCACCGCTGTGTCCACCGCCGCCGTGAGACCCTCCATCGTTCGCGTCTTCCCGGTACGCGAACGCAGCCTCGGTGGACGACAGCTCGTGCTCGAAGAGAAGAGCGAACCGAAAATTCGCCGCCTGGTCGTGTCGCGGGTTCGGGTTCGGGTTCGTCTCGTCCTCCTTCGTTCCCCCCGTCGATCCGTCAGCCGCGAGTGCCGGTATCAGTAAGGCCCTGAGCACATCCTTGACGTCCGTCGTCTTTGGCACGACGGCGATGTCCACGACGGTCTCGCTGTCATCATTGGGGTCGATCTCTTTCTCCCCGCCGGCTTTCTTCGCTTCTGCGATCGATTGTGAGAGATGGCACCGTGTCGCCGCCTGTCGCACCGCCAGCGCGGGGGGCGTGGTCACCTCCAGCGCGAAGGATGTGAAGACGTGACCGCCCGAGCGGATCCCCGCGGTGTACTGGGAGACCGTCCGCGCGAACACCGCGGGCGGGTCCTTGCGGACGAGGACGTCGGAGCGTTCCCTGGCGTCGGCGGCGGCGGCGGTGGCGCTCGCGTCGTTCGAAGCGCCGTCCTCGATGCCGCCCTCGCCCGGACCAGGGGCGGTCGACGCGTCCAGATCGAGCTGGAGTATCCCGAGGCAGCACGGGCACGGCGGTGCATCCTTCGACGCTGACGCGGCGGCGCGATACGCGTCCACCTCGCCGGAGGGCACGCCCCGAAATCGCAAGATGCAGCAGGCGCACGCGCCCATCGCGACGCACGCAGCCTCGACAATCGCGAGGATCTCATCGGACCCGTCGCTCATGACACCCACAGACTCTCTTCACAGCTATCGGAGCGTCGCGGGTCGGTACAGAGCGTCGCCTCGCGTCCCTCGCTGTGGTACAACGCGCTCGAGGAGACGGCACTTCATATAAAAAACCGAGTTGTCAGTCCTGTCGCTCTGCGCTGACTCGCACCAGGGTTTAGATTTGAAATCGAGCGACCCGCGGACCCACAAACGACGTCGCGGCGGGTGTATCCACCGTCGACGCACGCGCGAGCGGAGGTTTCCCAGGCGGTCGCACAGGGACACCAGGTACCGCCGTCGCAGGCGAGTCGGTCCTCGGCACTCGCTCCGCACAGCCAGATCGCGGGCGAGCGGAGGCACAGAAAAACAAACACAGTGCCCACGGGAAGCTCGAGGGACGGGTAGACGAGACGATGTCGGCGGAGGGCGTGACCGACGCAATGTTCGAGGTGCCGCCGCTGCCCACGGCCGAGCAGGTGAAGAGGTTCGGCATGGACGGCGACGGCCCTTACCCCACCATCGCCCCGGGCGCGATGACCATGACGCAGCTGGACACCCTCCGGCATCAGATCGCAGCCTACGCGCACCTCTGCGAACAACGCGCGCTCCTGACCCAACAGATCGCGGAGGAGAGCAAACCAGGGCAATCGCGCTCGCAGACCCTCGCGGCGATCGCCAACTCACTCGGCGTCTCTGGCGCCGCCGGCGCCCAGCCGTCCTACCCCGGGCCCGTCTACTCCAAGGGTGGCGACGGCCCGAGGGGATCCCGGTGGTCGCCGAATCCCACGCAACTCGCGCGGCTCGAGGAGCTCTTCGCGACGGGCATGGGCACACCCAACGGGGACATTCGGACGAAGATCACGGACGAGCTCACCAAGCTCGGGCCGGTGAACGAGGCGAACGTGTACAACTGGTTCCAGAACAAAAAGGCGAGGACGAAGAAGAAGGCGATGGAGGAGCTGGCGGCGGCGAACAGGTCGGGCGGATTCTGACTGGCGACGACGACAACCGAAAGGCGGGCGCGAGATAGGGCGCCCGGAGCATGGGACCGAGCATTGCTCACGTAGCATCATATTAATAGCGAAAAACAACCAACTGCACTGCCCGATCAGTCCAACAGACCGAGACGACCTTGCCTGCGCCGGATCTCTTCCAACCTCGTCTCCGCGATTTTGTTGCCGGGCGCCAGACTGAGGGACTCCTCGTACGCCTCGATGGCACCCTTGAACTCCTTCTTCTGCTCCAACGTGTCCCCCAGGTTGTTCCACGCCGTCACGTACCCCGGCGTGAGCTCGACAGCCTTGTTGAACTCTTCGATGGCCTCGTCCAGCTTGTCGGTGGAGAGGTAGCCGAATCCGAGGGCGTTGTGAATCTGCGCGAGGTCCTCCTTGTCGCCCTCCCACATCTGCGCCGCGAGCTTGAGGTTGCGCACCGCCTGCGTGAACACCTTCTTGCGGAGCATGATCGAGCCCATCTCGAAGTACTCCTCCGCGGAGGCGTCGCCCGCGCGGATGCGCTCGCCCATCTTCTTCGCCGCGTCGTCGAGCTCACGGCGGATGAACACCTGGCGCACGATGATGAAGCCCGCGAAGCCGAGGATGGCGAGGAGGGAGCCGAGGTAGATGGCCTGGATGCCGCCCTCGAGGCCGTCCGCGACCTCGGCGATGACCGCGGGCGCGACGGCGGCCGCGGGGAGCGCCTCGCGAGCCGCGATATCGCCGCGGCGGGGCGCGACGATACGCGCGCGGGGCGCCGGGACGGCCCGAACCCCAACCCTGGAGGCGACCGGCGCAATCGCGGCCTTGCGGACGACCGTCCTGGCGCGCGGGCGCGTGAGGACGGACAGAGTGGTCGCGGAGACGGCCACGGCGGACATGGCGAGCGTCTGGCGAGCGCTGATGCGACGTGCGGCCTTCGGGTCGCGCGTGCAAGTGGCCGACGACGGCTAGATCTGGACTCTTATCTCCGCCAGAATCTGGAGATCTTTTGGCAGTCAAGTCCAGTTGGCGATGCGACGTGGTCCTCCAAGCGTCGTCGTCACATTCACGAGCGCGCGAGCACCATGTCCGCCGCCATCTCCTCCACCCAGGCCGTATCGGGATCCGTCGCGACCCTCAGAGGGGCGCGTCGGTCCACTAACGCTCGCGCGGTTCGCTCCGTGAGGGTCCGCGCCGAGGCCGAGGCCGAGAAGCCCAAGTTCAAGGGCTGGAAGGAAATCGACATCAAGGAGGTGCAGTTGGGCACCGCCAAGATCCCGGCGGACATCGACGAGGAAGTGTTCTGCAGCGGCATGTACCAGTGGGCCAACGGCCTAACCACGAGCGGCCAGAACATGCCGTTCGCGCTCCCTCAGAGGGTCGATCGCCTGCCCACCGGCTTCTCCATGGCGTTCCTCGTGTCAGATCCCGACGGAGAGCCCGGGACGTTCGTGTCGTGCGGCGAAATCATCGCCACGGTGCAGGACCATCCCCTCCAGGAGGGAAACCGCGTGCTGATCATCAACGGAACCGGGAAGGTCATGGATAAGGGGGTTCTGATCGACGTGGACACGGTGATGCAGACGTTTCCCAACGCCATCCGCAACGCGATTGCGATGGCGTCGCAGTAACACGAGAAGGCACTTAGATTTTTAACTTGCTGATAACTCGTATTGATCCAAACATAACGCAATCGTAGCCCGGGTGAGCGGCGTGTCCGCTCGATTCTGCTCTCGGCAGATGTTTTCGCGATCGGCATCGGGGCATCCGTACGTGTGTCTTCTTGTTGATTTTTCGACAAGCAGCACACGTAGGGCACAGCGACCCGCGAAAGCATCTGCCATGTGTCTGCGACATACAGCTCAACAGAATCGAGCGGACACGCCCGGGCATTTCGTTCCTTCACTCACGCACGTTCACACACATTCATCGTCGTATCGTCGTATCGTATCGTCGATGACCTCGCGGTCACGCCACCGGCTTGCACCTCGCGGCACCGTCCCCCACGTCGTCACCCGCCGCCACCCGCAGCCTCAACCCGTCGACGTGCTTCCACGAGAACAACACGCCGTCGCGGCCGCCCACGAGCCAGCACCCGGGGCACAACGCCACGTCATCCTTGAACGCCATCACGGGCCCGGTGTCGGTCATGGACAGCCCCACGGTATCCTCGCAGGACGTGGGCGGTGATGAGGTCTGGGCGGACTCGGGGAACCGGCCAGCCGCGGCGGACGCGGTGCCGGGCGCCGCGGACGCCTCGCGGGACCTAACGCCGACGTAGAAGCACTGAACTTCAAAGTCCTCGGGCGGCGCGATGAACACGTCGCCCGACGCCGCGACGACCGCTCTTGGAAAGTCGAAGGGGACCTCGAGGTTGGTCAGGCACGCGGCGTCCTCGAGGTTGGCGTTGATGAGGGTCCCGGTGACGAAAATCTCGGTGACCTCGTCGCCGGGGCGGAGGAGCTCGAGTCCCTCGGTTTCCGACCCGCCAGTCTCGGACGCGCGGGCGCGGAGCAGCTGGAAGGAGCTGCGGAGCCTCGCCGCGGAGAGGGGTTCCGCGGCGGCGTCGGGCGGGCACGCGAACACGTCCGCGTCGTCGCACGTCGTGGACGAGGGATCGGCGACTTCGACCGCAAAGGCCGGCTCGCTTCCAGTCGGTTCGCTCGGCGTGATTGACACGCCGGTGGACGTCCCGTCGGGGAGATCGGCGCCGGGGATGATGGTGATCTCCGCGGCGGGGATGGTGATCGGCTGACCGGGGACCAGCGTGAACGTCGTGCCGTCGTCGTCGTCGTCGTCCACCACCACCGGGGGCGGGACCGTCGGCGCGGGTGTCGCGGT